>WBZV01000331.1_pt1 | contig 30201 bp, 24 predicted proteins | sample 5204221 | NCBI WGS metagenome assembly WBZV01 (sample SAMN12344360, study PRJNA552823) | activated sludge metagenome | biome: Activated sludge suspended growth; feature: Nitrification reactor; material: Wastewater; isolation source: activated sludge from nitrification reactor of wastewater...
GTCTCTTGGTCGAGACTCCAGATTCACAACGACCGCCGTATAGGTCAAACCTCGGTGAGTCCCCCGGCAGAGCCGGGGGCTTACCTTATTGAGTTAAACGCCTTAATGAGAGAATCGCGAATCCGCTACACCGGACACAGGTTTGCTGTGCTGACAATTGCCGCAGCGGAGCTTGCCGACAAGGTCGGCAAGCTCCGACAATTTCGCAAGACTCGCCAGAACGCCAATCACCCCGAACCGCCGCCCTCGCTCCGTTTCCGGGGCGGCCCGGCGCCGAGCGCTCCGCTCTAGCTTGCTTGCTAGCCGAGCTCACGACCAAACTCGGGCACAGCGAAAACCGATGTAGTCGAGGCGGTAGTCGGGGGGGAACGCGAGGCGGTACGCCGCCCGCACGTAGCGCGCGCTGCTGTACCAGGACCCGCCACGCAGGACGCGGTACGCGACAGTGTCGGCGGCGCTGTCTTCCCAAGCCGAACTGTCGTCTGGAGCGCCTTCGTAGTGGTTGTGCCAGTGATCTTGGCACCACTCCAAAACATTACCCAGCATATCGTACAGCCCCCAGGGATTGGCCCGTTTGCGCTGGACCGGGTGCGTCCCTGCCTTCGTGTTCGAGTATTGTTTTTCCGGCCAGCTCGAATTGTCGTAACCGTTGTCCAGCTCAAACTCGACCCCGCTGTTGCCGCCGTACCAAGCGATCGGATCCAGTGCCGGCGCGTTGTTCTCGCCCAAAACCGCCAAGTCCCCGCTGTAGATGGCCGTCTCGGTCCCCGCCCGGCAAGCATGTTCCCACTGGGCTTCGCTGGGCAGCGTCAGGTCGAGACCGGGAATCCGGCTGTTGATGCGCGCCAAAAAATCTTGTACGTCGTGCCAACTGACATTTTCCACCGGCCGGGTCGGGCTTTTGAAATAGCTCGGGTTGTTCCCCATCACCGCCTGCCACAGTGCCTGAGTGCAGGGCGTGTCGAACAGCCAGAAGCCTTCGGTCAGCGTAACCTGATGGCGGGGGCCTTCATTGTCGTAACGGCCCGGCTCCTCTTCCGGTGAACCCATCCAGAACCGTCCCGGTGGTATCCAGCGCAGCCGTTGGGTGATCTCTTGCAGGGTGAACTCGACGAAGACGCCGTAACGGTCTTGCCCCCAGCCGCTGGCCCAGCGGGGCGGGCAGCCGGTGACCAGCGGGTGCCAGGCGGTGTCGATGATGCGCACGGTCATGGCGGGTTACGATGATGTGGAGGGGGACCGGCCGGCGAGCGTTCGCGGGTGCACGCAAATCGGCGAAGACGGCGTTCCGTGGCTTCGATTGGCACTGTCTTTAGGAGCGAAAGACATCTTCCAGGCTGGCGGCGTCCAGCACCCGATCGCTCCAGCATTCGATCTGCTCTTGGGTGGCCGAACCAATCCGCGCCATCAGATCGTCCGGAAGTGGGCCGAACCGCCGAACCAACAATCGCTGCAATAACAGCGCTTCGCCCTTTTCGATACCCTTTTCGATGCCCCTCTGCTCATGCTGGAGGGCCCAAGTCTCAAACCGATCCGCCAGGGTCATTTTCAACTCCCGCAAGTCACGCACCTTCGGTAACACCAGGCGGTTTTGATTGTGTCGCAGCACCATCGCCCGAATCCAAATCGCGAAAATCCGCTTGAGTTCGGGATTGTCCGCCAGCCATTCATTCAACAGGTCAATCAATGCCATCAACGATGCTTCGTTTTCCGGACGTTCGAACCGGATGGCCGCCGCCACCAGGTTCCGCATCGCTGCCAGTTCGGCCAGGTCGTACCGGTGCTCGTCGATCAGCAGGTATTCCAGATGGGGCACATACTTCGCCAACAGCCCCGGTGCCCGGGGAACCAGGTCGGCCACGTTGGTCTTGGCCGTCCATGGGCCGTCGCCGTTGTACAGCACGATCGGCAGTACCGGCGGCAGGCGTCGCTCGGGCAGAGCCTGTTTCTGCTTGATCAGGTCTTGGTACAAAAGACCGACGTAGGTCATGATCCGCACCGCCATCCAGGGATCGACCGTGCTCTGGAATTCGATCAGGATGTAGAGGTACACCCATTCCCCGCCCACTTGCACCCGCCAGACGATGTCGTCGGCCCGGTCGCGCAGGTCGTCAGTGACGTAGCTGCCTGACACCCGCTCCAGGGTGGCGTAGTCCAGGCCGTGCAGCCACTCGTCCGGGATGAAGCCCAGGATCAGGTCCCGCACCACTTCCGGGGCCGAAAACAGCGTCTTGTACGAGGCGTCGTCGTCGTGGCTCATGGCCGTCAGTGTAGCCGGTCCCTCTAGCGCCTCCAATGACCTCGTCATCCCGCCGCTGGCTGACCAGGCTCGCCCCGAACCCGGGCACAGCGAAAACCGGTGTTGACGATGCGGTCGTCGGGGCGGATCGCGTAGCGGGACGCCGCTCGCACGTTGCGCGCGGAGTGGTACCAGGACCCGCCGCGCAGGACGCGGCTCGCGCCGGCATCGCTGCCTACCCAGGCCGAGCCGTCGGTGGGGGCGCCTTGGTAGTTTTCGTGCCAAGGGTCTTGCGTCCACTCCCAGACGTTGCCCAGCATGTCGTACAGGCCCCAGGGGTTGGCCCGCTTAAGCTTCACCGAATGCGTCCCTACCTTAGTGTGGGGGTATTGCTTCTCCGGCCAGCCGGAACTGTCGTAACCGTCGTCCAGCTCGAAATCGACGCCGCTGTTACCGCCGTACCAGGCGATGGGATCGAGCACCGGGGCGTTGCGTTCGCCGAGAACCGTCAACTCGCCCGTGTAGATCGCCGTTTCCGTGCCCGCCCGGCAAGCGTGCTCCCATTGCGCTTCGCTGGGCAGCGTCAAGTTGAGACCGGGAATCCGGGCGTTGATGCGCGCCAGAAAGTCTTGCGCATCGTGCCAGCTCACGCTTTCCACCGGCCGGACCGGACTCTGAAATTGGCTCGGGTTGTTCCCCATCACCGCCTGCCACAGCGCCTGAGTGCAGGGGGTATCGAACAGCCAAAAGCCTTCTGTCAGAGTGACTTGATGACGTGGACCTTCACCATCGTAGCGACCCGGTTCATCTTCCAGCGAACCCATCCAAAACCGCCCCGGCGGAATCCAGCGCAAGCGTTGAATGACCGGTTCGCCTCCCCGCTTGGGTTCGACGGCGATTTCGCACCACAGCCCGAAGCGGTCGCGGCCGATGGCGCTGGCCCACTTCGGCTTGGTGAGGCGGCGAAACGTCAGGTGCTCGCGGTCGGTGCGGATCAGGAAGGCCGGCGCTTGGGGTAGCGCGCAGCGGACCGGAGACGGGCTGGCGTCGAGACGCAGCAGGGTAGGTTGCGCGCCGGTCGCTCCGCCGGGCTGGCTTTGCTCGGGTTTGGTAGTTGGCTCTGCATCTGATCGAACTCGGGCACAGCGAAAACCGAAGTAGACGCCGCGGTGGGCGGGGCGGTTCGGATAGCGGTACGCCGCCCGCACATCGCGTGCACCGTTATTCCAGGACCCGCCGCGCAGGACACGGAACGCGTCGTCGGCACGGTCTTCCCACGCCGAGCCGTCGGTTGGAGCACTCTGGTAGTTGTTATGTGCATGGTCTTGCATCCATTCATAGACATTGCCATGCATCTCGTACAGACCCCATGGATTAGGTGGCAGACTCGCCACCTGAACGGTTCCTTGCCGATACTGTCCTTTATTGCCGCCTAAGTACGGATAGCTGCCGTCGTAGTTGACCTGCTCGGGGGTGATGTTGGTGCCGAAGCTGAAGGGGGTGGTCGTGCCGGCGCGACAGGCATATTCCCATTGGGCCTCTGTCGGTAGACCAAGATCGAGCCCGGGCCGGCGCTCGTTCAACCACTTGAGGAAATCCTGACAGTCGTTCCAGCTGACGTTATCCACCGGACGTTCCGCGCCTTTGAACCGGCTCGGGTTGTCGCCCATCACCGCTTCCCACAGCGCCTGGGTGCAGGCAGTGTCCCACAGCCAGAAGCCTCGGTTGAAGGTCACGGAATGCCGGGGATCTTCGTCGTCGTAGCGTTCCGGCTCGTTTTCCGGCGACCCCATCAAGAAGGTGCCGGGTTCGATCCAGCGCATCCGCTGGGTGATCTTTTGGCCTTGCTTGTTCGTGATGCTGAAGGTGACCCAGTGGCCGTATTCGTCCGTGCCCCAGTCATCGGCCCAGCTTGGGGGTTGGCCGGAGCACCAGAAGGCGTTGTGGTCGGGGTCGGCGGGCAGTGGTTCGACCTGAATCAAGCCGTTGCGGCTGGTGCAATCCACGAGATGACTCCCGCTCGGTGGTGTTTCCGGGGCGACGAACTCCAACATCTCGCCTTGTTGCTCGACGGTGAAGCGGCGTATCGAACGGTCGAGCCGGCGAATCAGATCCGGGTGAAAACCCGTTGGCGGCTGGTAGTTCGGGTCCTGTTCGTGCAGCGCGTAGCTCAGGCGCTTGAGATCATCGCCGACCTGCTCGTCTCCCCACAGCCGTTCGGCGCGGTGCTCGACGCGACCGAACCATTCCAGGTCGCTGCCGGTTATGGCCACGCCGCCGTCGCCACAGTCCCGCGCGAAGTCCGCGAAGTAGTCGCGGGCGTAGGGCAAATCCTGGGCGACTTCGGCGGCGGTCCGGGCGGCAGGCGGCAGATTCAGCAACTCCTCGAACCAGATTTCCTCCGGCAAATAACCCCGCCAAGCCCGCAACAGCCCGGCGAAACGGGCCTGAAGTTCGGGCTCGATCCGGGACGCGAACTCGGCGCGCAATGGCTTGGCCCGCTCCGGGTTCAGGGTGGCGCCGGCGGCGGATCGGCCGATCAGGTCCGGGTGCTGCCAGACGTCGGCCTCGGTGCCGGCGTCGGCTTGGTCCGGCGGCAGCAACAGGCGCGCAGCACGCAGCAGGCCGGGCTCGATGCGGACCGCCGGAGACACCAGCCGCAACAGGCGCGCGGCGCGCCATTCGAGGGTATCCCCCGGATCGCGCGGGCGTGGGCGCTCCCAAGGAATCAACCGCCAAACGTCGGCCAGCCGGGCCGGACAACGTTCCAGCGGGCCGGGAATCAGCGCCACCGGGATGCAACCGGCGGCGCGTAGGTCGCGGCCGAAGCGCAGCCAGCGCTCGCAAAGTTCCGTTCGCGCGCCGGACAGGCAGCCGAGATCGCCCAGCACCAACACGATGCTCCCCACGCCGCCTTCGGGCGGTCGCGGAGCGGACATGCCGTCGCGAAACACGCTTCGGCCCAAGGCGTGGACCGGCAGTAAGCGCCGCAGGGCTTCGCAGACCAGGTATTGATCCAGACGATACGGGATCAGCCGGGCGCCGCGATCCTCGATGACGTGCAGGGCCGGACCCCAGCGGCGGCGGCGCTCGCGCGGCAGTTCGGCGAGGAACAGGGCTTGGCCGAGAAGGCGAACCGTCAATTCCAGATCGACCGTCCAGCCTTGCTGTGGCAGACAAAGCGGACGGCGCAGCCTCGGCTCTAGCTCGCGCCAGTCGGCCAGCGGCGGAATCGTCGGCGGTTTTTTGGGCCGCAGGCTCCAACCCCGGTAAGGCGTTGTCGGGGACCGGGAGGCAGGTTCGCCCTCTTCGAGCGGCTCGTATCGCGTCGGCTGCCAGAAAAGCGTTTCGGCGAGCGGGCAGGCGACGATCTCCGGCGGCGACGGTTCCGGCCGTTCGCCTCCGCCTTCATCCGGCTTTTTTTCCAGCTTTTTTTCCGGATCTTTCTCGGGTGCCCGCCACTCGTAACCGGAGAACTCGGCCACCGCCAGCGCTAGGGCCGCGTTGCCGTCGGCCAGGGCCACCGCCAGGTCCGTGCGCCCGCAAGCGCCCCTCGATCTAGTCGGCGTCTTGCTCGGGGACTTGCTGGAAGGCATCGGGATGCTTCTTCAAAACGAACTCGGCCACCTTTTCCATCAGGGCTTCCTGGGCCTTGGCGGTGCGCTCGTGGGCGATGACTGCACGCACCAAATCCAGGTACTCGGCCTGGCCGGGCAGCGGTAGCCAGTGGTTCTCGCGGGCGGTCTCGCGGTCCGCGATCAACAGCTCGGCGGCGCGCTGGAGTACCTTGTCGGAGGCGGGGGGCTTGTGGCGGCGGAAATGGGCGCGTCCGCGCTCGACCAGGCGTTCCGCCAGTTTCCCGGGGTCCGATGGCAGGCGCAAATGCAAAACCAGACAGCGACGCACGAAGGCGTCCGGCAAGGCGCGCTCCTCGTTGGTGGTGATGACCACCAGCGGCGCGATGCCGGTCGCCTTGACCGGCTCGGTGCAACCCTGCGGATGAAAGCTGCCGGCGCCGAGCGCTTCCAGCAGGCCGTTGGGCACGTCCGCCTCGGCCTTGTCGATCTCGTCGATCAGCACCAGGCAGCCGTTGGCGGGATCACCGCCGTCAGGCTGGGGCGGCGCCGAAATGCCGATGGCCTTCGCCCGGTTCAGCGCGTCGTTCCAGTCGAACGCCCACCAGAGCGCGCGAGGGTGCAGAAAGCACGCAATGGCGAGCCGGTCGCGGAGGTTCGGCGCGGGCTGGTCACCTTTCTCTGCCGACGATGGTGCTGGATTGGGCGAAGCGAGATCGGCCGCCCGGCCCAGCGCGCCGAGCAACTGGGCCTCGGCCAGACGCGCGACGGCGTCGAAATGCCAGAGCAGGTCGCGGGATTCGGTGCGCGCATCGACCGTGTGCGGGACGAAAGCGCGGCCCAAACCCTTGGCGGCGGCGCGGGCGAGCTGGGATTTGCCGATGCCGGGCTCGCCGCGCACCAGCAGCGGCCGGCGGGCGGCCAGGGCCGCGTTGACGGCGCGAATCTGGCGCGACTCGAACTGGTGGACGGCTTCCGGCATGTCGCCGGTGGCGGCGAGTTCGATGACTTCGTTGTCGGCGATGTCCAGGAAGTTCACGGGTCGGCCTCCGGGTCGTGGTAGAGGAGATCACGCAGCTTGCTGTAGCGTTCCCACTCGACGTTCAAAGGCTCGCCGCCGGCCAACCGCAGGAAAGCGATGTGAGGGAACGTTCGCTTCAACTGGGCCAAGACGCTTTCTCGCTTCTCCCGCGCCTCGGAATCGTTTGGCATCCGCGCGATGAAATAGTAGGTCAGGCCACCATCGCGGGCCTCGGCTTCCAGGCGAAGCTGAGCGGCGATTGTATCCAGCAGCTCAGCTTCGGAAACGTCCGCGCCGAGCGATCTCAGGTGGCTCGGGATGAAGCGTTCTTTCAGAAAATCCTTGAAAGCGTTCTCGAAGCGATCCGGGTCGGTTTCGAACGTCTCCAGCAGGTGGATTCGCCAATCTCGCGAAAACTGCTTGCCGTCGGGGTCGCGACCGGACTCCGGTGGCTCTGGCAGGCTGGCCACACCTTCCGGGTCCGCGTGCTTGGACGGCTGTGGTCGCAGCGACGCCGCGCGGCGATCCGCCGCAGCCATGATGATCTCCGCCAAAGTCCGCAGCTTCGTCGGCAGCGCCAGGGGACAGACGGAATGGTCGCCCTTGTGCCGACGCACGTCGGCGACGACTGCGGCGTCGTGGATGGCCGGCAGGATGGTCAACATCAGATCCTGCGCAACCTGCGCGCCGACCGTGTCTTTTTTACCACGCCGCTTGTCCCGGACCGAGAGCGCCAGCTCGAACAACCGTTCCAGCGGTAGCTTTTCGACGAGCAACCGCTCAATGAGCTGTTCGCGGCAACTGGGAATGTCGCCGCACGGCAGCCCCAGTTCTGCGGCAAAGTCGTCGGTGGCGGCGTCGCTGCGCTCCAGTAGCCGGCGAAGCAGCTTGCGGGCGCTTTCCAGGCGCTCGCGCTGATCGTCTATCCCCAGCGCTTTCTTGAAGCTTTCGTCTTGAAACAGACGCCAGACCGGGACGGCTTCGAGCTTCTTGTGATCGTAATTCGGCGGAACGTGTTTGACGACGCCGAGAAGCTCGGACCCGACAAACACCGGCATGCCGGAGACGCCTTGCCACTGCTCCTCGGCAATGGGTTGAGCATCTTCAACGACTTCAAAAAAGGAAGCGCCTTCGGCCATCGACCGCAACGTCCCGCCGAACTGTCCGGGTTCGCGCACGTCGTCGCGCTTGTTGGCGCGAGCGAACCCCGCGCTTTGCCAGCTTTCTCTTTCCCTCGGCTTGCGTTCGGTCGGCAGCTTAACCGGGAATTTGCAGAGGTATTCAGGCCGCCGGCAGCGAAGCAGCACGGCATCCAAGTCGCCGGCTCCAGTCCAAACCCGCACATTGGCATTCTGATGATCGTCGAGAGAAGTCCACTTGGGCGGCTTGCCGTCGGCTGGCTTGTCGTGGAACCACCGAACCCGAATTGGTTTCCGATGGTCCCGATTCTCGGGCTCGATCACATGCCGCGAGGTCAGAATCAGGTCGTCGGTTACCGGATAGCCGGTGCCGACGCAGCCAGGCATCTTGCCTTCGCCCGTCGTGGGCACAAAGATGGCGACGATCAAATCCTTGTGCACGGAACTCTCCAATAAATCAAGCTATTGAATTCAAGCTTCTCCCAAGTCATCTTCATCCGCGACATCGAGCGGCTTATTGTCGAGTCCCACCATCGGCTTGAGCTTTAGCTTAAGTTTCTGGGTCTGGGCCTGGGATACGTTGCCTCCCGCTTCGACAAAGAATTTGATCCCACCATTGGCACCTTTGCTGGTGACGATCTGCAACTCTATCTCGATGTCGTCCACCCGAAACTTTAAATCCGAACCCTGGATCTCGTCCCGGGCAATCAGTAATTCTTTTCGCAATTGGCCAATCATTTCCGACAGTTCAATGTTCCCCATGATGTAGCTCCACAGTTGGACGACGATAGTGAATAGCCAATTAAGAATAGCGCAGGGCCGGGCGCGACACCGGTTTGGCGCGCATCGATTTGCCGCCGTTCGTGACGCACGGGTCGAAAGCCCACAAGCGGTCGCCCAGCTGGCCGAGGCGATCCGCTACGCTACGCTTTGACGCGCTGGATGGCCTTGACCCGCTACCGCGACAACGGCCGGCTGGAAATCGACAACAACACGGCCAACCGCCGACGCTTACCTTTAAGCGGGCTTGTGTGTATTTACTGGAAGGCTTCGGACCATGCCGAAAGGTTCCGATACAGAATCTAGCGAATCGGCGATAAGCCGCTTTCCTGCTTGGTTGTTGAAAAAACATCACTCGATTATGGGAACAAATCCGGGAACAGATTTCGTGCTTGTCCCCCCGAATGATGCCAACCATCCCCAATTTTGCGAAACGGATTCACCACTCTTCCGGCCCGACGCCAAACCGCCGCATCATCCCGGCCAGCGATACCGCCGTCCATTCCTCGGCTTCGGCGACAAGCCGCTCGTAGGTGCGCTGGCGCATCCCCTTGGGCTTGCGCCAGTCAGGGTCATTGAGAGTGCCGGGTTCCCAGCCCAGCCGCGCCCAGATTTTGTCAGCCCGTCGCGTTGCTCGCTCATGGGGCGCTTCCCGTTGGCTGGGATAAGCCAGCCGGTAGCAGTGCCGACAGGCGAAGATCGCACCACCGTACAGGATCGCCACCCGTCGCCCGCATCCTCTGGCCGGACAGCGGAACCAGGCCCGCGTGCCGCCGTAGGTGCAGGGTGTTCGGTCGAGATAGACCGGATAGTCCTCGCGCTTCCACTCCCTGCCGTCGCGCTGCTGGTGCCGGTAGCTGAGGATCACGCGGTCTGACTCGGCCCGCACTTGAATCGACGCCACCGTTTCCCCTTCGCGCGTCCATTGCCAGCCGAACCGGCGGCCCGGCTCCAGGTATCCATCCCGCTGCCAGCGCCGCACGTCCAACACCCGGTAATCGTCCGTCGTGTCCTTGGCGCCGAAATGCCAGTGTCGCCCGCTGCCGCATCCGCCCATGCCTACCTCAAAATTTTGCCGAAATCATTAGCAAATTTTCCTTTCCGACAACGCCCTAATCAGATTATTTTCTAATAAATTCATTTGGTAATCTAACTTTCCAATCCTGCATTAAAACGAGGTCGCATTGCACCGTGGTTCCGTCGGGGACCACCAGCTCCAGCCCGCCGACATGCGGCGCGTGTTCGATGGCGTAGTGGTCGGACATGAGCCGCAACACGGCACGCTTGTATTCGGTATCCAGGTTGCCGGCCAACTGCGGGCCTTTCATTTCCAGCACCACCAGCCGTTCCGTGCCCTCGCCACGTTGCAGGGCGAAGATGAAATCAGGGTAAATTCTTCCACGTCGCCAACCTTGGATAGCGTACTGCTGGCGGGCGACGTTGCGATGCCACCAGGTCAACGCGGCTTCACCGTCGAGATAGACGGCGATGTTGCGCTCGTCCTGACTGGAAAAGTCGCCTTTGTAGATCGGGGCGAACAGGCTCTTTTCCAGCGGTCCGCCGGTCTTGCCGACCAGTTGTTCGGCGCCTTCGGGTTCGTAAGTCTGGGCCTCGAACGGCATCCGCCAGTTTTGCCCGTCGGTTCGTAGCCGGAACTGAATACGGCCCGAAGTCACCGCCGCCCGGAACACCGCCTCAGCCATGCGATCACGTTCGCCGTCCAGCCATTGGCGGAGTTGCTCGATGACCAGCCCGGCCAAGGCGCCCAGCTTGTCGGCATCGAACCCGCGCGCCGTCAGTCCCGCCAACACACGGCCGACGACCTCGCGGGCGATCCAGGGATTCGGCACGATGTCGGACACCATCCGCACCGCGTAGGCGGAATCGAAGCGCAGCGTTTCTCCACTTTGTCCGGCGACTTCGGCCACGATGCGTTCCTGACCCGAATCGGCTAGCCGGATGCGGCGCATTTGCCGTTCGGCGCTCTGGGCATTGTCGGGAATCATCGCCACCAGCGGCGCGGGATCGACCGCCGACCAGTCCAATTCGAACAGGATGTCATGCTCGTAGTCGAAGGGCCGAACCGTACCGCCTTCCACAGAGAGCACTTGCGGCAGGTAGATTTCAGCCTTGGCGAACCGGTCGCGCCGGGGAACCTTGCGGATGCCGGGCACGCGGTCGCCGCCCTCGTCGCCGATTCTGATTTCCTTGACCAAATCGCCCAGCCCGTCTTCTTCCAGCCCGGCTTTGATGGCTTCCACCACGCGCGCCGTATCGGCGTGGTGGGTGATGACGTAGCACTCGTCGAGCAGGGGAACGCCGGTCTTTTCGGCGTGCGGCTGGCGCAGGATGCGGCCGACCAGTTGGGTCATGGCCGAGAGGTTGGCGCTGGCGGCCAGGGCGCAGAGCACGTAGGCGAACGGACAATCCCAGCCCTCTTGGAGCGCCTGCTTGGTGATGATGACCCGCACGCGGTTGGTTGGCGATAGCAAGTCCTGATTTTCGGGGTTGGCCAGTTCATTGGTGTCGGCGGTCTTGATGGCGATTTCGGCCTCGTCCAACCCGGCGGTGAGCAGCCAGTCCTTGGCGTCGAGGGCGTGGATGTGGCCGCTGTCGCGTTGTTCCTTGCCAGTGCGTTCCACCTGCACCAGCAGAATCGGGCGAATGTAGCGCCCCCGTTCGCCATGTAGGCGGCGCGCTGCGGTATCCAGAACGTTCAAGCGGTCGAGTGCGGCGCGTAGAGTGTTGCGCCAGTCGGTGCCTTGGCGGGGGTCAAGGTTCAGGGGCATCTTGATCATGCCCTCGCGGTCCAGTTCGACCCCCAGCACTTCGACCAAGATGTTGGCGTGGCGGGCCGGTCTGGGGTTTGCGCCGCCCCTAGCCGCGACGTCTTTTGGCGTGGCGGTGAGTTCCAACACGAAACAGGGATTGAAACCGTAAAGGGTGGCGAAAGCCAGTTCGGAAATCGCCTTGTGGCCTTCGTCCATGACCACCATGGGCCGGATCAGGCGTAGGGCGTTGCCCAACGAATCCTTGACCTGTGGCCAGAATGCCCCGGCTTCGGCTGATTGGCTGTAGGCGTCGAGATTGGGCGTCTGCTCAAGCGTCCGCTGGTGCGCTTCCATATCGCCTTCGGGTGGAAAAAAACCGTGTACGTCACCGCGATCTCGGAACATGCGCAGCGATTCGCGGGTTTGACGATTGGCCGACGGCAACATCAGCAGCATGACGCAGAGGTGGGATTCAACATCGCGGGCGTCGAGCCGGTCGTTCTTTTCCAGCAGCCGAACCCGGCCGGCGGCGGCGCGGTCAAGCATTTGCCGGTAGGGATGCTGGCGGTCGGTCAGTTGCCGTTTGGTTTGGCTGTAAATGGCTTCGTTGGGCACGATCCACAGCACGAAGCCGGTGTTCTTGCCCAGATAGCGCCCGAAAAGACGGGACAGCGCGGAAACCGCCAGATAGGTTTTGCCGCCGCCGGTGGGTACCTTGAAAACGACATTGGGTACCGGTCGGCCGATACCGTCCCGGCGTGGCGAATAGGGAATGTTGAAGCGTGAGGGCGGCAGTTGGCCGGCTTTGTGGAACGTTTCCCAAGTCTTGGCGGGGAAATCGGGGATTTCCAATCCAAGCTCCGGTTGTTGCCGCGCCAGTTCCGCGATGCCGTCTGCCCGTTTCTTCTGGGTGGAAAGTTCGGTCAGATAGCCGTCGAACGCGGTCAACACCCGCGCCTGATAGTCCAAATCGCGCAGGCTCATGGTGTCAGCTCAACTCCGCTCGATGCGGTACAAGGCGAATGGCAGGGGCGCGAATTCGACCGGCAAGCCGGCGGCATTCAACAGCTTTTGCGAAACGAATTTGGCGGGCGCAAACACCCGATGTGGTTTGCCCGGCTTCGCTTTCACCATCGCTTCGGCGCGGGTAAGCGTCAGCGCCGCCTCGCGGGATTTGAGGAATTCCAGATCGGGCCGGTAGATCAGCCAGACATGGCAGTCTTTCGATTCTCCCAGATAGCCGCAACTTTCCACGTTTTCAGTGGGTAGCGGGTTCGATGCGACTTCGTTGGTGGCGGTGTGGAACAGCAGCGCGCCCAACTGCTCGAAGGCTGGCAACGATTCGCCGGTGAGCAATTTATCCATTTCGATGGCGTCGCCCAAGGTGCAGAAAGTGAAGTCGCCGCCCAGCCCATCGACCCGTTCCGTGATGGCTTTTTCGCCGGTGACGATCAACTCGCCGTCTTTGATTTCCGCCTTAATCTTGTCGAAGCGATGGCGGTCCAGATGCTTGATGGATTCGATGTGATCCAACAGCTTGTCAGCTTTTTTCAGGCTGGTGAAAGTGAGTTTTTCACGGTGTAATTCTTCCCGTTGGGTGCCGGAAAAGGCGTAGCCATTGATGACGCGGCGCACGCGCTCGGCGGTCAGACTGTCGGCGTAGTCTTCGCATTCGACGAGAATGAATTTACGGTCGCCGCCGTCTTTGGCGTTGGCTGCTAAAACGGCGTGTGCGGTGGTGCCGGAACCGGCGAAGCTGTCTAGAACGATGCTGTTGCATTCGGTTACGTGTTCTAAGAGCCGCTGAAGAAGCAGGATTGGCTTGGGAGTATCAAAGACTTTATCCCCAAAAATCGCTTTAATTTCAAAGTTTGCTTCATCAGTATCGCCTGCATATAAGTGGTCCCAGAAGTTGATGGGCACCACCCCCTGCTTGACTTCCGACAAAAACCGTTTGATGTCAGGAATAGGCCTATGACCATCTTTTCCCCACCAAAAGCGATTCTCTTCAATGAAACGGTCGTAGATGGTTTTCTCATTTCTCCAAGCCTTGTCTTTCAGTCTTGGGGTAGTTTTCTGTCCAGTATTTGGATTAGTAATCGTGTAGCATAGATTGGGGCGTTGTTCACAATTTGCAGGGTTGAGAAAAGGGATAGGCTTCCACGGCCCCCGTGGATCATTGTCTGGATTTGAATATCTTGCATCTACTTCCTTATTACGTTCAAGAAGGTTCACCTCAAAAAAGTTGCTTTTTCTGTAAACCAACATGTGATCTATCACAGAAGTGAAATTGTTAGTGTTGTTGCTACGGGTATATCGTTTCTGCCATTCAACTTGAACTACAAAATTCCCCTCCCCAAAAATCTCATCCATCATCATCCTTGCTCGATGAATTTCGTTATCGTCGAGCGTCATCCACAAACTACCCGTTTCCGATAGCAATTCATGCAGCAACCGCAAACGCGGCCACATCATGCACAGCCATTTATCGTGGCGCAGCCCGTCCTCAATACCGACCGGATTGCTGTTCAGCCACTCCCGCAGCATCGGGCTGTTCACGTTGTCGTTGTAGCACCAGCCCTCGTTGCCGGTGTTGTATGGCGGATCGATAAAAATGCAGTCCACCTTGCCGGCGTACATTGGCAACAGCGACTTCAAGGCGTGCAGGTTGTCGCCATGAATGATCAAGTTGCCGTCGAGTCTCGGTTCGCCGATGGATTTTTCCGGGTGCGGGAGCAACGGGCGGTGCGGAACGGCAAGATGATGGTTATAAACGAATTCCTTGCCCTTGAAATCAAGCTCCGGCATCGTGAGGTCCTTGGTTACGAGTAGCGCAACGCGGCGTGTTGATCGCGGATCAGGCGTTCCTGTTGCCGGGTGGTGTCATCGGCGTTGGCCGCACAATCGAGTGCTTGGCAAAGAATATCCTTGGCGAGATTCGCGACCCATGATAAATCGCGGACAGTTAGATCGGCTGCGAAGGAAACGCCGTCATAGTCATTTTGACGGCGCAAGTCAAGCCAGCTTTTTGCGGTGAGCGCACCGCCCAGATAACCCAAGTAGAAACCTGGATAAGGATTATCGTGATAACAGGGCGGGGATTCTGGGCGGCTATACGCCTTGCTGGTCAGCAGGCGGAAGACCACATCACCGTCTGGCGTTCCCGTCAGCACAAGGAGGTATTTCACCTGCCACTGACCAGCAGAGTCACGGTAAAAGCAGTCATGACGATAGATTTGTCCGGGAATCACGCCCACAGGCAACCTGCCGGCCACATCAACACCGCACCGAATTTACGATGGCTTGGTATTCCTTGGCCGCTTCCAGGATGGCGTCTCGGTACGGCTCATCATCCGCGATGGCGAGGTCATAGGCAATGAGATGGTTGGAACCTTTCCCGTCGTTCCAGACTTTGGCCCAAGCGCCGTTCTCGGCGTGCGTGACATCGATCAACTTGTGCGAATACACATCTCGGTATTTTTCGGCCAGTTCGCTCATGATGCGCAATTCGCGTTTGGAGAAGTGGCTGTCGTCGAATTCAGCACGCGGTACAACGCTTTCTCGAACATAGTGAATGATTTGTTCTGGCTGAATCGAAATAGCATCCGCCATGTCCTGCTCCGGTTCATCCCACTCTTGGTAAAGATCAATCGGCACGGGACCGAACTTCCAGGCGCGATAATCCAACCCCGTCACGTTCTGCCCAGTCTGGCGGAAATGCTCGAAGTCGAGTAGATAAAGCAACTTGAACAGTTTGATCTTGCCCAAGTATTGAGTGTGTCTAGCAAAATAGATGATCGCGTTGATCAATTTTTCGCGTTCGTGGGTGATGAGCATATTGTTCTCGTCACTGAATACCTGGATAAAAAATGTCGATATGGAGTATCTCTAAGTTAAAGCATCCCGGCTTGTCTCAAGAGGTTCTCGTAATCCTCCCGGCTCAACGGGCATTCGATCAGCTTGAGAAATTGCGCGCGGCTGAGGGCACATTGCCGGGCCATCATTCCCAGCAGGGAATCGCCGATATCGAAACCGCGCCCGTGGCTGGTCTTGGTCTTGGCTAATGCTTTTTTGCCATCCAGCGCCACATAGACGAAGTAGTTGTGATCGCCCCCCGGCTGTTGCTGGAAACCCTTGTTGAGCAAGCCGGCCTCGACATCCCGCTTGTCTTTAGGCATTCGCTACCCCCTCCCAGTCGGCCAGCAGTTGCCGCTTGACCTGTTTTGCGGGTTCGGAAAGGGCATCGTCTTGTTCGCGGGCATATTCCCCCCACAACATGAGCATCTGTTCCTTCAATTCCGCAAACAATTCGGCGCGGGTCGGGGCGAACACATCGAGACTCCACGGCGCGTGTTCCAAGCAAAGGAATTGCTCGTCATCCGTCAAAGTCGGCAAGAAACTTAACGTGCTGCGGGGCCGCAAACGAACATCGCGGCCCTCAATCTCCCCCAGTACGAAAGGCGACAGGTCAAGGTCTCGAATCTGCTCGACTTCATCGATCCGCTTGGGATGACCGCCATCATCCATCAGCACCCGGCCGGTCACCTGGATCAAGTCCCGCCGATTTTCCAACAGCATGAGTTCGATGTCCTCGTCGTAAAAACACTCCAGAGGACGGGACTTGGGTTGGTAAATGATCGTCAGCTTGTGTTCGCCGAAAGAAATGGCTTCCAGCCGGCCGGTTACCGTTCGCACTTCGGCGCGTTCCTCCGGCGCCTTCAGCCATGCCTCGATACGCGCGGGCAAGGTTTCATCCAGAGATATTTCCGATCCCGCGCCGGGAGCCATTTCATAGCGATAACCGCTACCCGGCGGAGGGCTCAGCATGGATAGACAGGACAGCACCCGACGGCGGAGGCTGCCATCCGGCATCAATTCAAAAATCTGACCCTCATCGCCCGACACCACGGCACGACTGAATTGGTGCATTTGTCCCACCACCCGCCGGGCCTGTTCCGGCTCGAACAAATCCGCTCCCCGGCCCGCTACCCGCCCTGTTACCGCGAAGCTCCCGGCTTCGGGAGGACGCAGGTGCAGCACATATTTACGCTTGAGTTCCTCGGACAGTCGCAGGCGTTGCCGCACGGTGCGCCCTTCCTCTTGCAAAGCAAACAGATGCACCAGTTCTTGCAGCTTGCTGAAGATTTGCAGCAATAGCGATACGGGGACTTCCGATCCACCCCCCGCCGGATGAATCTTGAAGGCGATCTGGTCTAAGTCGGGTGCATTTGGCATGGGAAGTCCACTTTTACCCGCTTGATGAGTGACTTATAGATGGTTTGGCATTCCCTTTGACCGCATCCAGAGCTTGTTATCGGCAGAAATCATCATCCGTAATAGCCAAATGATAGCTTTTTTGCCCCCTTGTCTGCCGATTTTTATGGCGGCGTCGGCAACCCCTAATCGTTACCGCGCAATTCCTTCAACTTCACCAGCATCGCCAAGGTGCGCTCGAACTTCCGGTCGAGGTGCGTTTCGTAGCGGTTCAGCTTTTCCAGCCGGTGCATCTGCAAGCCCTCGCCCAGGGTTTGCGCCCGGATGGCCGGCTGGTGCTGGATTTCCTTCATGGTGCGGATGCACGCGGGTAGGAGGTGGTCGTGGATGAACTCGGCCAACCCGTCGGCGGTGGCCTCATATCCTTCTTCATCCTCAACCCATTCCCGCCACTCATCCCGACTATCGGCCGGCAGCGCCTTGAGCGCCCTGTCGTAGGCGTTCGCGCCACCCTTGCGCAAGATCGCCGCCGCCCGCTCGGTGGCTTGCCGGCCCAGCGCCGCTTGCCGTTGCCGTTCGGCGATTTCATCCGGCGTCGCGGTGACCAGTTCCCGCACATTGGCGCCCTTGCCCGACAGCGCCCGCTCGAAGGGCACCGCCGATTCAATCGAGCTATCGAAAGAGCGTTTGGTCACTGCCAGCAGCCCGGCGTTGATCGCCGCCCCTTCGGCCAGCAACACCCGCCGCTGGCGCCACATGATCGCGGCCAGTTCCGCCACCAGATGCGCTTCGGTGGGGCCGGTCGGTCGATGCTCCTCGACCAGCGCCGCCAGCAGGTCGGCGAACTCGCCCGCCTCCTCGTGGGGCAACACCACCCGCCGCGCCAAAACCCCGTGCTTCAGGGCATTGAAGCGGGTGATCTGGTAGCTGGTCTTTGGCGGCTCCTCGGTTTCGGTTGCCGGGAAGGGAATCACGGCGGAAGGGTTCTCAAGCATTTGCGTGGTCATGCTCGCATCCTCCACTGTTCACAGTGCCGCTTAACCGATGGATATTTCAACGGTCCCGTCATCACGCCAGCCGCGCAACCGCCGATACCCGTTCCGTCGCCGATGGTGTCCGGTTGGAAATGCTGGCAGTCGCCACACGTCACCTGATCATCGCCCGGACGGGCCGCGAGGATTTCCGCCAGCGCCCAGCGTTCCGTGTCATCGCTGTCTGGTCCAGTCTTACATTCCAGCCTTGCCAACCGCTCCTTGTAGCACCTCAACTCCGCGCCCGTAACCGCCCAGCCCCGGATGTAGCTAATGGATACCCACGAGGGTTCGATTACCGGTCTTGTAGCGCTTGCGACTGCGACGGTTGCGACTCTTGCGACAGTTCGCCATTCGGTTTCCGGGTTTGGGGAATTTGCTACTGCTACAGTTGCTATTTTTGCTACTGTTCCCGCTGGTTGAGGTTCCTCTTGTGCAGGCTTTGCTACTGCTACAGTTGCTATTTTTGCTATTTTGCCCGCTGATAGTGTTTGTTGCGTAGCAGGAATAGCAGGAATAGCAGTAGCAAAGTCTCTATCAGCCCGCTTGCGGATCAGTCTGGAAAGGGTCGTCATGGCGTCACCAGCGCCGGGTTAATTTGGAGGGTTCGCCGCTTTCCATCAGCCCCAAGCCGCAGACGGTCAAGGTTGGCAAGCTCGCGGATCGCGGCATCCAATGCAGCGCCATCCCGTAGCGGCCCAAATTGACGAACGTGATTCTTGCCAACGATAAGAGCCTTCTCCCGCTGGCAATACTCGATCAGCCAACTATCCAGCCGCGCTGCATCCGCCAGTTCCGCCGGTAGCGCCAGTTCGCCGAAGAACCGCCGCGCCTCGCTCAGGTGCCACGCCGCTATCCGGCTGGCGCTCTCGAAGACGTCTAGCCCCACCGCGCCGCCCATGCCCTGTTCTAAAATCTGGAACAGCGCCGCCAGCCGCGCCGCATTGTCGGCGCTCTTGCTCGCCACGTCCCGCACGTCGTACAGCTCGCCGCCGCTGCGTAGCTCGTTTTCAATCGCATCGTGGTATTCAATCCATGCCGCTTTCGCCTCCGCTGTCAGGGGCAACAGGGGCGGGGTCAGTGCGCCGTTTTCATCAATGGGAACCGGCTGATTCAGGATTGCGGTAATCCGCTGATGGAACGCGGCCAGGTGCGGCCAGTTCGGTGGCGCTTCGGTGAAGGGGCGATAGCCTTGAGTGGATTGCGGCCACGCCACAAGAAAGCGGGCCAGAAAACCCGTGCCCCGTGCCAGCGTGCCGGATCGGGTGAAGAATTCCCGCAAGGTCGGTTCTTGCACCTGCAAGGCCACGGTCAACCGCGCCCCGCGCACGGTGAAGGATTCCGTTGTGCGCCGGTCAATGGTCAGGCTGTTGCCGTCCCATAGTTGATTAAGCAAGCCCAGATTCCGCATGACGGAATCCTTGCCCATGCCATGCGAACCAAACACAATCCCGGCCTCGGCAGAGACCACGCCGCCTGACGGCCATTGCCTCGCCAGTCCATAGGCCAAGGCTTCAGGAGTCGCATCGGCATACAACAGGCGGGGGATTCTTGGCGGTTCCGGCTTGGTGTGTTCCAGATCGCGCAAGGCCAATTCCATGCTCGCCGTCGGCTTTTGCTCTTTCGCCAGTTGGCGAATTTTCTCCTTGATGCCGTTGCGCTTGGCGTCCCATGCCTCGCTGTCCGCTTTGTAGTCTTTCAGCGCAGGCTTCGCCGCTTCCGCTTGCGCTTCTTCATAGTCGCGGATCGCCTTGGTAAAGAAGCCGTCACAGGTGGATTTTCGCTCGCCCGAATCGGCGATGGTCAGCAAGAACAGCCCGGCTGGCCCATGCAGTTTTTCCGCCCGCTTGGCGTCCGCATGGGCTTGGATGGCCAGCGACAGCGCCGCCAGCGCCGACGATGCCACCATCGGGATAGGAGCCTTGACGAAGCCCGTCACTTCTTCCACCACCGCCCGGATTGAATCCGGTAGCGCATCCAGGGGATAGGGTTCCGACTCGACCTTAGCGGTCAGTGGTTGCGGTTGCCGCCAAGGAATCTCGCCCTTCCAGCCATGCTGTTTCGCCAGGTCGAATATGCTGGCGCTTGTCACCGGCTTGGTCGCTGAATAATTCGGATCACTTCCACGAAACACACCCGCCGCCGTGTTGTAACCGGGATTTATCCGGTCCCATTCCACAGCTAGCGCCAGCCCGACCGACTCTTTAATGCCGCTGTCGTTATGCCGCAGGCCCCAGCCGATTACGTCCTCTGCCGGATGCTTTCCTGAACAAGCGCCCTTTGGAATCGCCCGCAATGCGCCCAGTAGGCGCAATTCATCGTCCGTTAGGGTTGATTCGTCGAGGGGTTGGGGTTGTTCCCTCCGGTCATCCGTAGCAAAAATAGCAACTGTAGCAGTAGCAACCGCCGTCTTGACCGCCTCCATCCCGCGCAGCGCCGCCAAGTCGTTGAAGTCGGTTGCGCCGTCCGGTCGCTCGCCGCCGAAATCAGGGATTGCCAGTTGACCGCTGACGGCCCGCGCCGCCTCGCTGGCATGGAAATCGGGTTGGCCGGTCGCCTTCACCAGATCAGCGAGAATCACGAGCGCCGCCGCCGGATAGCGTTCGCGCATCGCCTTCGCCACTGCGGGCAGATTGCCCGCCGATAGCGCCGCAATGGCAGGGTGTCCGGTCGCCGCCGATGCAGATAGCACGGTCGCCACGCCTTCACCGATCAGCAGAGTAAGGCCGCTGCCGTCGCCATCGGGCGGGCGTTCGGTTGCCCAATACCCGCCTGCCTTGCTACCCCGCCCGGCCAGCGCCGCCTTGCGCTTGTCGCCGTCAATCAGTTCCAGCGTGGATAGGTCGTCGCCTTGCTTGACGGGAATCACCAGCAAGCGCCCGGTCAGCAGTTCGCCGCCCGACTTCGGCGCATAGCCCAAGATCGCCGCCGCCGCGCCCGCGTCAATCTCTCGCAGGCTCGCTACAGGCGAAACCCGCTTGCGTTCCAGATAGGGATGGTCGGCTTTCGCTTCCGTCGCCGCCTTCAGGATCGCCGCCGCCCTCGATGCCGTGTTGGTACGTTCGCGGGCTATCTCGGCTTCCTCTCTCGCGGCCCGTTCCGCCGCAATGCGCCGCCGCTCGGCAAGCTCTTCGGCGGCCGGTTTCTGGTAACGGCCATCATCGCGCCAGCCGTTGGCTTTCGCTTCATGGAACAGGGTGCCGATCTTCAGCATCCCGGTTTCGCTGATACTCTTCCAGACGGATGCAGCCTCATCGTCACCGCGCCCGTCCCGCCATTCGTCCCACAGGTCGCGGCCGGTGTCGCCCAGTTCTGACTTCACCATGCAGCCGATGCGAAACCGCTCGTCATGGCCGCCGGTAGGGATGAATTGCAGGGCTTCGCGGATGCGTTCCATATCGCCGCTCATTTCCATGCCCCTCTCTGCCATCCGCGCTTTTGCTGGCGGTTGCGTGAAGGCTTGGCCATGAACGGATCGGTTCCGGTATAATTTCGGCTATCGGTAGTCTTTGGGGTCGTACCGCGCCAGTGGTCGCGGCCCTTGTTGTTCTTGCTCATGGCTCGCCCCCTTCAAGCCTTGCGACTTTTCCGGATTTGGGCGGCAATCCATGCCTCTATCTCGGCCTCAATCCAGCCGACAGCCTTTGCGCCGATGGAAACCGGAGCAGGGAAGGTTCCCGTTTTGATTCGCTCGTAAATGGTGGAACGGGAAAGCCCGGTGCGGGCTTCCACCTGCTTGCGCCGAATGATGGTCAGGCGCGTTAGCGCCTCTCTGAATTGTGCGGCCATGTATCGCTCCTATCGAAGCAGCCCGGAACAGCCCGGAACATGGTCGTCAAAGTTAATGTCACGACTTCGGCGAAGCATCGCAGTTGCGGTCGCCGCTGCCGCAGTTGCGGTAATGAATCAGGTTGCGTTCAGGCTTCGCTTTGCCGCTGCAAACTTTTCTTCCAAGGTTCGCTCCGATATACCCGGCTTGCCTTCATAGTGCCCAAGTAGCGCGGCAATGATTGCGGCTTGATTGTCGAAAACGGATTGCGGCTTGCCCGCTGGCGATTTGCCCAATATCAGCGCCAGCATTGCGCCAATGATGTTCAGGTAGGTTGTCTCGGCTCGCTCGCCGGGCGCATTCATCTTGTCCACCATCGCCCACAATGAATCGCGCTCACCAAGCAAAGCATTTTTCTCGGCAATGATCGCCTTTGCCCGTTCCTCGGCTTTTTCAATTCTGGCTTTCAGTGCATCCCGTTCAGCCTGCAAGGCCCGAAAGGCATCGGCATTGATGGCTGCATGGGTCTTGCGTTCGATTTCATCAAACAGGAATGCAGGCTTATCGGCGGGGTGTTCCTTGGCAATCCACGCCTTCAAATGCTCCCGCGATACATGCCGCCGCTCTGGCTTAATATACTCATCAATGACTCTCCCATCTTCGCGCGATGCCGGTAGCGCCCGGCTTTCAATTGCATCGTGAATGACCCTGCATCGCACCTCGAAACAGGGGATGAACGGGTGCGTGAATATCCCGCGAAGGTGAGGGTGCGGACTGATTTGATTGAGTTCCTCTTGAACCTCGTCGGGGGGAACTCCGCACCAAAGCATTGCCGCCGCTGGGACAGGGTAATAGGCATGATATGCCGCTAGGTGTTTGCAATCGTTCTTGTTATACCAAGAGTTCATAGCGCCCCTTTCACGCTTTTCCCTTGAATCAGGAAGCAGCGCCAGCCGGGCAAGGGAACCCGGTTTTCGCCCCGTCGGGCTAGGCGCGGCTAAACCGTTACGCTGCTTGGTACGCTTTGCCGAAGCGGCCAATGATTACCTTTCGGCCTTCCTCAATCTGGCTACCCACGAAGTCCGCCCACCATTGCAGCATTTCACGCCGTTGGTCGGCATACTGCGCCCGGTTATAGACGCCTCGGATACCCTTGGTTTCGTGGGCTAGGCATTTCTCGATCCAGTCTGAATTGAATCCAGCCTCGTGCAGGTGCGTCGATGCCGTTCGCCGAAAGTCGTGAATCACGAAATCGCGCACATCGAATTCCAGCGCCCGCACGGCGACATTCAACGTGCTATGGGCTATGGGTTTATTCAAACTCCCTCGACTGGGAAACACCCATTCGGAACCACTTGCCAGCCCCTTCAATTCCTCGAACATCGCCACGGCTTGTCGAGATAGTAGAACCAGATGCGGCTTGTCTTTCTTCATTCGTTCGCGGGGGATCGCCCATTCGGCTTTATCGAAGTCGATTTCTTCCCATCGGGCTTCGATCAGTTCCGATTTCCGCACCATGCACAGAATCAGCAGGTGCAGCGCCAGCTTGTGCGCCCGCTTCATGCTGGATTGGTAGATCGCCCGCAACAACCGCCCGATTTCGTCCGGGGTCAGCGCCACGTCACGGCTTCTGGCGGTCGCAATAAACTTCGCTTCCACTGCCGCCGCCGGGTTGAAAGTCGCCTTCTCCCGCGCAATCGCATAGGCGAACAGCCGTTTCATGACATTGCGGGTTTGTAGGGCCATTTGATCGGCCCCCCGCGCTTTGATGCAGTCGGTAATCGCCAGTACATCGGTAACGGTCACCTCGGCAACCTGCTTTGCACCAATCGCTGGAATCACGTCCTTTTCCAGTACGCGCTTGATGTTGCGGGGGTTGCTGTTGCCCGGCTCGGCGACTTCGGCATACCAGCGCCACGCGAACGCTTCCACGGTATCGGCGGCCTTGGCTTCGGCTTCCTTGGCCCTCACCTTCTCCACCGCTTGCCAGCACCAGTTTTTCAGGAAGGACTGCGCCATCTCCTTGGCCTCGGGTTTCGCATCGTCGGGGATCGGATCGCCGCGCTTCAAGGCCATCGGCGAAAGGCCGCGCTTCACCAGCGCCGCGCAGTCCTCGCGCCATGCGCGGGCTTCGGCCAGCGAGTACGCCGGGTATTCGCCCAACCTCGCCTTTTCCTGCTTGCCGGCCAACCGGTAGCGCATCCCCCAGCCCCGCTTGCCGCTGGGGGTGACTTCGATGAACAGCCCGCCACCGTCCGACTCGGAGAAGGTTTGCTCCCTCGGCTTGAGCTTCCGCAGTTTGGTATCCGTCAGCGCCATGATTCACCTCCCGCGTTGTTCCCTGAATCGCCAGAAGATCAGGAAACAGTCACCCACCTTGGGAACAATCACTGGAGCGCTTTGCCTTGATTGGCTTTTTACAGGATCGCACCCACCATTTGTTCCCTTGAAAACCTGATTTCCCTGCCTGTCCTCACAGCAGTTGGGAACACATCTTGTTCCCGATGAAAGCCGATTTCTTGGAACGGGAACTAATTAGGGAACAATTTTAGGCAGATTCAGGCGGAACATGCAAGCCGATACCGGAATAAAAAACCCGATTTTACGAGGGATTGATGATGTTTTACCGAAGGCTTCGGACCATGCCGGAAGTCTCGCTATTTTCCAATACAAAAACTGGAAAAAATCCGCGACAGCAAATCATCAGACGTAAATTCCCCAGTAATCTCCGACAGGGCGTTTTGCGCCTCGCGCAACTCCTCCGCTACCAGCTCGCCAGCGCGATAAATCTCCAATTGACACGCTGCTCGCTCCAATGCTGCCATCGCCTGTTCCAGCGCCTCCAGATGTCGGCGACGGGCCATGAAGGTTCCCTCGCCGCCACCGTGATAACCCATGCAGGATTTGAGATGTTCGCGCAATAAATCCAAGCCCACTTCGGTCTTGGCTGACAGCAAGATTTCTGTTCCCCACTCGCCATCGCGGACCAATGGTGACCGGCCACTCAAATCGATTTTGTTGTAAAGCACCGTGACCGGCGTATTCGCGGGCAACCGCTCCCGCAGCGCCTTTTCTTCAGCGGCCAGACCCAATCGATCGTCCACCACCATCAAAATCCGGTCGGCGGTTTCGATCTCAGCCCAAGCGCGACGGATACCTTCCTGTTCCACCAAATCGTCGCTGTCGCGCAAGCCAGCGGTATCGATGACGTGCAGGGGCATTCCGTCGATGCTGATGTGTTCACGCAACACGTCGCGCGTGGTGCCGGGAATGGCGGTGACGATGGCGGCTTCGCGCCCCGCCAGATGGTTGAGCAGGCTGGATTTGCCGGCATTCGGTCGGCCGGCGATCACCACCGTCATACCATCGCGTAGTAATCGCCCTTGGCCGGCGGTAGCTTGCAAGGTGCTCAATCGCTCCCGTAACTCGCCCAAGCGCGTCGCGACGACCCCATCGGCCAAAAAATCGATTTCCTCTTCGGGAAAATCGATGGCGGCTTCGACGTACATCCGCAATTCGATCAAGCCTTCGACCAAGCCTTGCACCCGCCGGGAAAATTCGCCTTGCAACGAACGCAACGCGGCGCGAGCGGCGGCGGCGGTGTCGCTGGCGATCAGGTCGGCAATCGCTTCGGCTTGAGCCAGATCGAGCTTGTCGTTGAGAAAGGCGCGCTCGGAAAATTCGCCGGGACGAGCCGGTCGCGCGCCGAGTTCCAACACGCGCGCCAGCAGCAAATCCATGACCACCGGCCCGCCGTGGCCTTGCAGTTCCAGCACGTCCTCGCCGGTGAAGGAATACGGGGCGGGAAAATAGAGGGCAATCCCTTCGTCGATGACCTCGCCATCGTTGGAACGGAAGCGGCGCAGGATCGCTTGGCGCGGCGTTGGCAACTTTCCAAGTAGGGCCGCAGCGATAGCGGGCACAGCCGGCCCGGACAGCCGGATCACGCCGATGCCGCCCTTTCCGGGTGGCGTGGCGACAGCGGCGATGGTATCCATTGCCACGCTAACGGGCTGACGCCGCCGCGTGGCGGCAATGTGGACTCCGGCGGTCGAACACGACCATCTCTTTACGCAAACCGCGCATAAACCCCCGCATTCCGCTCCGGATAGCTTTCGTACACATGCTCGAACACCGCCGAACATTTTTGCTGGTACAGCTCCGGCGTGTAAGCGCGAGGCAAACCGACATCGAGAGTGTCTTCGATGGTTAGCTTGAGCTGTGAGCGGGCGGTCGATTTCTGCCGCCAGCCGAGTACCAGCAATCCCTTGAGTTTCGCCAGTAGCTCCCGTGCGACCTTCTTCACTTCGGCGCGTTCTTTGGTGGTCAGTTCGGGAGCGGGACGGGTGAGGATATCGAAGATCACCAGTTCTTCCTCGCTCATCTGCTCGCGAACGTGGCGCCGTTGTTCGTCGTCGAGGCCGTTGGAGAGTTTGAGCAATTCTTCGAACAGCGCCTCGATGCTGCGGCTGCCGGCGTTGTAGCTTTCGATCAGCGCCTCGAACTTTTCGGCGAAGTCGGCGCGGGTGCGGTTCAACTGGATCATCTTTTCCAGTTGGGCACGGATCGCGGCCTTGAGCACTTCGAGGTCGGTGTTCCGATGCTTGGATCGTTTGAAGCGTTGCATCAACGCCTCGAAGTCGATTTTGGAGAGATCGAGCGCCGGTGGTCCCTGTTCGCGGATTGCGTGGCCGGTGATGGATTCGTCGAGCAGGCCGTTAATGCTGCCCATCACCTGCGAGATGTCCGGCGGGTTCGGGCTGAGCTTGGCGCGGATGGCCTCGGCCAGCGCGGTGAGCCCAGCGACGCGGCCAGCGAATTCCAGCGCCGCCGGATCGGGTTTCACCGCCCGGTAGAGCGTGCTCACCAGCCGTTCGTGTCCGAGGAAGTCACGGCGTAGCGGATCGGGCGAAATCAGCGCGTTCAGCGCATCCTCGACGGCTTGCAGGCGCTCCAGGCTACCGACGGGCAGAACCTCGATCTCGGCCAGCGTCACACCCTGCGCGGCGCAGAAGGCCGTCGCATCGATTATCGCCTTGCGCAATGCCTCAACCAGTTCCCGCTTGTCCTTGACCGGACTTTTGCCGTCCTTGCCTGCTCCGTAGATCGCCAGCGCCTGCTCCAGCGAGGCGAAAACATTGGCGTAATCGACGATCACGCCGCTGTGTTTGCCGGGAAAGACGCGGTTGGCGCGGGCGATAGTTTGCATCAGCGCGTGATTGCGCATCGGCTTGTCGAGATACACCGTCGAGCAGCTCGGCACATCGAAACCCGTGAGCCACATGGCGCAGACGAAAACCAGCCGCAGCGGGTCGTCGGTATCCTTGAACTTCTCGTCGAGGCCCGGCTGCGACTCGTTCATCCGCTGGCGATGCGGCGCGATGTCCAATCCCAGCGTCCGCATTTGGGCGATTTCGTTCTGCCCCGGCGAGACGATCACCGCCATGTCGGTGGTGGTGAGCACCGCGAGGCGTCGCCTCAACCTGGCCAAACGCAGATCGCGCCGGGCCTGTCCTGGCGACCCTTCCCCGCCTCGGGGTTGGTAGACCAACGCATCGAGTTCCTGCCGCACTCGCCCGGTTTCCGCCGCCCAGTGCCGCCTAACCTTGTCGTGCATCTTGAGCGCGGTCGCCTTGTCGATGGACACCACCATCGCCTTACCGATGAAACCACGCCCGAGAAAGTGCCGCACGATGTCCTGCGCCACCGTTTCCAGCCGGTCGTCGCGGGTGATGAGGTGGTACTGGCGAGCGAGTTCGCGCTCCAGCTTGGCCTCCTGTGCAGGGTCGAGTTCGGCGTCCTCGATCAGCCGGTAGAGGTCGTCGTTGAGGTCGGGATTGACGAGCTGCAATTCCGGCGTGCGGTTTTCGTAGAACAGCGGCACGGTGGCGCCGTCTTCAATCGATTGCCGGAAATCGTAGATCGAGACGTAGTCGCCGAAGACTGCCTTGGTGCGCTCCTCGCCCGCGATCAGCGGCGTGCCGGTGAAGGCCAGGAACAGCGCCTTGGGCAAGGCGGCGCGCATGTTGAGCGCCAAGGTATCGTACTGGCTGCGGTGCGCTTCGTCGGTCAGCACGATCACGTCGGCGCGGTCGCATAACACAGACATGTGACCCTCACCCCCATCCCCTCTCCCAAAAAGAGAGGGGAGATCCAATGTGGCCGCAATTTGACGCAAGAACTCGTCAGGCTGTTCGACTGTACCGCTCCCTTCTCGCTTTGGGAGAAGGGCCGGGGATGAGAGTATTTCGGGACGAAACTTGTGGATCAGCGTAAAGACGTAGCGGTGGTTGCCGCGCAGCAGTTCGCGCAGATGGGCACCGCTGGCGGCATGGCAGGCGTCGCCTTCGGCTTCCGATACCGCGCCGGTGGTCTTGAAGGTCTTGGCGATCTGTTCGTCCAGTTCTACGCGGTCGGTAACGATCACGAAGGTCCAGTTGCCGGTCAGTTTCCGCAGCACCTTTTGCGCGAAGAACACCATCGAGAAGCTTTTGCCGCTGCCTTGTGTCTGCCAGAACACGCCGCCGCGCCCGTGGCCGAGCTGGCGCGCTTCGAGCATCGAGGCGATGGCGTTGTTGACGCCGAGAAACTGATGGTTTTGGCCGATGATCTTGACCAGCCCGGCCTTGTGTTCGGAAAACAGCGTGAAGTTTTCGACCAAGTCGAGCAGGCGGGTACGATCACAGGTGCCGCGCAGCATCACCTCCAGCGACACGCGGCGCGGTTCGTCCTCGCGCTCGATGCGCTTCCACTCGAAGAAGCGGTCCCAGTCGGCGGTGAGCGAGCCGACGCGGCTATCGGTGCCGTTGCTGGCGATGAGCAGCGCGTTGAACCCGAACAGCGCCGGAATCTGTTGCTGGTAGTGGGTGAGGTTTTCGTCGAAGGCGGCGCGGGCCGGTACGCCGGGTTTCTTGAGTTCGATCACCACCCAGGGCAGGCCATTGACGAAGCCGATCAGATCGGGCCGGCAGGTGTAGAGCGCGCCGGTGACGCTGAATTGGCTGACCAGCAAGAAATCATTGTTTTCGGGATGTTCCCAGTCGATGACGCGCAGCCGCTCGGTGGTTTGCCCCCCTTGCCCCTTGGGAGATGAGCCGGAGGTGAGGATTTCGCGGTTGGGCACCGAAACCGGAATACCGTCCTTGAGCAGCCGATACACTTCGCGGTTAGCCGCTGCCAAACTCATCGCCGAGCGGTCGCGGGTCAGTTCGTCGATGGCGGCGCCGAGCGCTTCCGGCGGCAGGGTGGGATTGAATTTGCCGAGGGCAGCGCGGAGGCGATTGAGCAGCACCACCTCGCTCTTGGTTTCGCGCCCCAGCCAAATTCTCCCATCGCCCTCCGGGAGCGGGGCCGGGGGTGAGGGTCCGAAGGTCTCCCCCATCGCCGACACCGTCTGCCAGCCGAGCGCGGCGAACAACCCGATGGCGGGCCGCTCGACGAGCTGGTCTTCGGTGTAGGCGTGGGGGCTCATCCCTCGTCCGATTCGGTGTGGTCCGCTAACGCTTGCTCGATGGATTCGATGCTGGGCAGGCTGGTTTGCAGGTCGGCGGGCAAGGCTTCGATCAAATCGAAGAGGTAGGGATCCTTGAGCGATTCGCGCGCCAAGTCGGACAGTGGTGCGGGCAGGCGTTCGGCGAAATTGGTCACCGCCTGTCCGCTGCGCTCGCGCAAGCGCGTTTCGATCTGGATCACCAGCACGTTGCGCGACCAGCCGTGCTGAATGGCCTTGGCGGCATACCACCGCCGCTCGTCCTCTGTTTTTAGCTTATCGAGCAAGGCTAACTGGTGATACCACGGCAATTGTGCAAGCACCCCCTGCACAAATTCGGTGTCTGGCCACGCCTCGGCAAACGCACGCATGTACTTGAGGTTACGCGGTGAAAACCCCTTCATGTCGGGAAAGGCGCTGCGCAGGTCCTGCGCCAGCCGCTCGATCACTTTCGCCCCCCAACCTTCGCGGCCCTGCCGGTCCAAAATGTCGCGGCCGATCTGCCAGTAGAGCAGCACCAGCTCGCGGTTGACCGCCAGTGCTGCCCGCTGCTGGGCATTGTGGATGCGGGCCTTCAGCTCGGCAAGCCAAGCAGCGTAATCGGCGGGCAGCGGGGCGATGTCAGGCATGATCGAGCGCCTCCACGTCGATCTGGCCGGAAAGGAGGCGCGGCAGCAACAGGTCGCGGGTGCGGCGGAGGTTTTGGATTTGGCGTTGGAGCGTGGTGGCTTGCCGCTCGAAGGTGTCTGCCAATTCGCAGAACTTGGTGAGCAACGCGGCGGTCGGAACGAGGATTTCCAAAGTGTAGGCTTGGTTGCGGCTTAATCCCGGAACGGCGGCATCGCTGTTGATGAAATTCAGAGTCGGCAGAACATAGGACAAGAAACGCAGTGGCAGCGATGACGTGACGAAATAGGCCGTATCAATCACGAAGAAGTCTTCTTCGCACCAGAAAACGCTACCGACGTTTCCTTTTCGGCCAACGATTATGCCTGGCCCTTTGACTAATGCGGCGTCATGAGTGCCGATAATTCCGCTGGAACCAAATAAGTAATTATCCAAAAGTTATGGTGTATTTTGATCCGAACTGATCGAGGATCGATTGGAGTTCGGATTGGAGGTGATTGAAGCTGAGATAGGCCCTGAGTGGAAGCCATTGGTACTTGATTTTCC
>WBZV01000332.1_pt1 | contig 30083 bp, 26 predicted proteins | sample 5204221 | NCBI WGS metagenome assembly WBZV01 (sample SAMN12344360, study PRJNA552823) | activated sludge metagenome | biome: Activated sludge suspended growth; feature: Nitrification reactor; material: Wastewater; isolation source: activated sludge from nitrification reactor of wastewater...
AGATGATCGTCCTGGCCGCGCGCCCCGCCATGGGGAAGTCGACGCTCGGGTTGGACATCGCGCGGACGGCGGCGATCAAGCACGGGATGGCCTCGGTCGTGTTCAGCCTGGAAATGAGCAAGACCGAGATCACCATGCGACTGCTGTCGGCCGAGGCCCAGATCCAGCTGCAGCACATGCGCAAGGGCACGATGCGCGAGGACGACTGGACCCGACTGGCCCAGACGATGGGCCGGGTGTCCGACGCGCCGCTGTTCATCGACGACAGCCCCAACATGTCGCTCATGGAGATCCGGGCCAAGTGCCGTCGGCTCAAGCAGCGCCACAACCTCAAGCTCGTCGTTATCGATTATTTGCAACTTATGACGTCAGGAAAGCGGGTGGAGAGCCGTCAACAGGAGGTGTCCGAGTTCTCCAGGGCACTCAAGCTGCTTGCGAAGGAGCTCGAAGTGCCCGTCATCGCCATCTCCCAGCTCAACCGTGGACCCGAACAGCGCACCGACAAGCGCCCGCAGATGTCCGATCTGCGGGAGTCCGGCTGCCTCACCGCGGACACCCGCGTGCTGCGCGCCGACACCGGTGCGGAGACCACCCTGGGCTCCCTGTATGCCGCGGGCGCTCGCGACGTGCCGGTCTGGGCGTTGGATGACACGCTGCGTTATGTCCGGCGGCCGATGACGCACGTCTTCCCGACGGGGGTGCGGCCGGTCTTCCGACTCACCTTGGCGTCGGGCAAGACGCTGCGGGCCACCGCCAACCACCCCTTCCTCACGTATGCCGGGTGGTCACCCCTGGCCGACCTGCGCACCGGCACGCGGGTGGCGGTCCCCCGGCACGTCCCGGCACCGGCGTTCTTCGAGCCGTGGGAGGACCCGCGGGTCATCCTGCTGGCGCACGTGCTGGGCGACCCGGCATACAGCGTCGATCGGGGGCGGGCGAACGTCGTCGGTGACTGGCTCGACGAGCTCGGGGTGTTGGCCGTCAAGGCGCACAAGCGGCGGGTGCCCAAGGCGATCTTCCACGTGAGCAAGCCGCAGATCGCCCTGTTCGTGTCGCACCTGTGGTCGCTGTCGGGGTCGGTGAGTGTCGCCAAGTCCGGCGATCGTGGCCGGATCCGGATGGAGTCGGCCTCGCGCCGACTCGTCGAGGACGTGTCGCGGCTGCTCCTGCGGTTCGGGATCTCGACCCGGCTGGTCGTGACCGCCGGTGCGGGTGGTGCGCGGGCGGCATACCGGCTGGAGGTGGCTGGCGAGGACTCGCAGCGGCGCTTCCTGCAGGAGATCGGGCTGCACGGGGAGTCGCGCAAGGCGGCCAAGCGGCTGCTGGAGATCGTTCGCGCGGTCGAGGAGGCGGGCGCGGGGACGGCGGCCGTGCCGCCGCGGGTCGTCGAGGCGATGCGCCAGGTGATGAGCGTGTCCGCGGCGCCGCGCCCGGGCGTGGGCGGCTCGGGGATGGGTGTCGCCGGGGCGCGCGCTGGCGCTGCCGGTGAGCGGCGTGCGGCGGGCGAGCCGCTGCGCGAGGTCGCCGCCGTCCTGGACTCGGCCGACATGGACCTGTATGCCGTCAACGACGTCCTCTGGGACCCGGTCGTCTCGATCGAGGCCGACGGCGTCGAGGAGGTCTTCGACGCGACGGTGCTGGGCGGGCACAACTTCGTGGCCAACGGGATCGCCGTGCACAACTCGATCGAGCAGGACGCCGACATGGTCATCCTGTTGCACCGGGAAGAGGCCTACGAGAAGGAAACTCAGCGAGCGGGGGAGGCCGACCTGATCGTGGCCAAGCACCGTAACGGCCCCACCGACACGATCGTGGTCGCCTTCCAGGGCCACTACAGCCGCTTCACCAACATGGCCCAACAGTTCTGAGGTATTGTTGTCGAGATGCAGCGAAGACTTCACAAACGCGCTTTGTATGAAACATAAACGTCGCGTTATGTCTCCACGCCATTCCCTGCCCCGACGTTATGGGTGTCGAGATGCACTCAATCTTGTAAGAACGGCAGTTGATTCTAAGAATTAGACGACGTTATGCACCTCGGGCGTGTCGCGGACGTCGTGTTATGGGACGGCGGGAGGGCAAGGTGTCGATTCCTTGCCCGTCTACTGGGCGGGACGCTCCACGTGAGTGTCGATGAGGAAGCCTGCGATGGCGAAGCCAGCGTTGACGGCAAGCTTCGCGTGGCGAGGGGCTGGACGGACCGCGTTCTTCCCTCGACCGTGCGCGTCACTGAGGCTGTTGCGCATCGCGCCAAGACCTATGACGACCGTGGATACCCCGGAGAGGATCTGCTTGAAGACCTGCTCGGTGTGCTGATCGGGAGCCAAGTTCATGGCTCCCGACGCCGCCTTGTAGAGGCGGCTAAGATCCCACGCGCTCTCGTAGGCCACCCCGCGTTCGTCGCAGATGTGCTTACACGTGCTTTCCAACAGAGTGCGCGTGGCCGTGATGGCTCCCTCCGGGTCTGAGTGGATCTTGTCGAGGGCTTGGCGCCACGAGTTCTGTACGGACTTCCAGTCCTCCAAGGTCGCGAGTCGTTCAGCGGCTACATCCGAGCCCGGCGCGCTTTCGCCCAGCAGAAGTCCCCGTAGCTTGGCGATTTGCTCGTCTGAGGGCCGCCCGTGCTTGATGTAGCCGTCGTACTCGCATAGTTCGAGCAGGAAGCGGACCTGCTGCTCTCGGGGCAGCAGTTTCAGCCCACGTTGGAATGTCTGCCAGCGCGACTCCGCTCCCCCGCCCCAGCCGGCATACTCGCCGAGCCCCTCGGTGTACTCCGCGAACAGCCGGTGCATGTCTGGGCCGCTGAAGCCCGTGTCCCGCGCGAACATCGTGGTCGCCAATTCGACGACACGAACGGGAAGACGACTACTTGCGTCGGCCACGGATGCGCCCCACCGATCCTGCCGAGAGCAGACCCCCAAGTGCGGACAGTTCTGCGTATCGGGTGAACAGGACGCGTTGCCTCTGGGCCGTTGTCGCCCCTTCCGTCAAGTCGAATGACTCATCGACGAAGCGGTCCAGATCAGCATGGGCCCCCGCGAGATCAGCGGGCATAGCTCCGCGTTGGTACAGACTTGCAAGAGTGCGATCCGGGTGCGCAGCCCGGGCCGCTTCGAGTGAACGCCCTGCTTCGACCAAACCCGCACGCTGCTGCTCAGTGAGCCGGGGCAGGGGCAGGTTGTTCCAGACAATCGTGTTCGAGAACCTCAGGTCAGACTTGAGCCGACCGCCCACAGAAGCCTGCCAGGCCATAAACATCGAAGAGGAGATCACAGCGAACAGAAGGCCAGTGGGGTCGCTGGCCGTGAAGGTGGCGTTGCTCGCGATCACCTCCGGTTCCACCCGACGGACAGGGTAGAAGTCCCGAAGCTCGCTTGAAACCCCAGGAATGACCAGGTAGGGCTGCACGTGGAGCGCCGGGCGTTGGCCAAAGAGGTGCGGCGTGGCAGCCATCTGCCTCGTGCTTGATGCGCTGCTGGCCAATCGAAAGTGCCTGACTGCGGATATCCGTGCCTTCAGGACCGGGCTTCGAACGAGGTCGGCTGGGTCCGCCCCTACCAGCCAGAGACACCATCGCTGCTTCCCATGCAGCAACTCCTCCGCTCCCAGGAACGGGCGGACGTACTTGCGAGCCACGGGATCTTCCATGACGCTTGGATATTCGTCCAACGTCACGATCAGTTGCCCGTCGTCACGAGGCATGTTGCCGAACGTGGCTTCCGGCAGGCCTTGGGCCAAGGGAGCACTGCGCTTCGTTACGAACACGGCAGGAGCGGGGACAAGGTAGGCATTGATCTCATCCACACGCAGGGGCCCACCCCCGGCGACGGAACCGCTCTCGTACAGCGCAGCGTCCGCCCTCGGCGCGCGGTCGAAGCCGACAATGACGCAGTGGACCGCGGCCTTACCCGTTGCCTCGGACTCCCAAGGAAAAGTGGTGTGAGCGAATCTGATACGCCACCCTTGAGCAAAGAGCGGCTCGAAGAGGTGTGGGACCGGATCGCCTTGGGTGATGGAGTTGGTTGAGACGTACGCGAAGCGCGCATCGTTGCTGTGCGCCAGGTAGCCGAGGCTCTTGGCATGCCAGCCGGTGACGTAGTCCAAGCGGCTGATGTCGTCCTTGCCCCAAACGGTGCGAAGGTCCTGGCCCTGCGCATCCGACCTGGTCGCGTGGCCAAGGAATGGTGGGTTTCCGGCAACGATCAACTCGCCAACCGGGGGCATCACCTGCTCCCAGTCAAGCCGCAATGCGTTGCCGACGACGATCTTTGCCTCTCGCTGGATCGGCAGGCGCTCGGGAGCGTGTCCGAAGCGCTCCTCGAGCTTGAGGTCGCACTGTCGGTCGATCATGAACATCGCGGTCTCGGCGATACGTGCCGGCCACTCGTCGATCTCGATGCCGTGGAAGTGGTCGAGGGTAACTCTTAGGTCCGCCTTGGCGTCGAGTGACAACTGGTGCTTGTCTCGCAGGTCGTAGAGGGCCTCCATCACCTGGAGCTCGATTGCACGGAGCTCGCGGTACGCGACGATGATGAAGTTGCCGCAGCCGCAGGCTGGGTCCATGAACCGGATGTCCCCGAGCCGGTCCCACAGCCTGTTGAGCGAGTTGACCTTCTTGCGCGCGGTGTCGCGGCCAAGGGCAGCAGTGAACTCCTCGCGTAACTCGTCGAGGAACAGTGGGTTGAGCGTCTTGAGGATGTTCTCCTCGGAGGTGTAGTGCTCGCCGAGGGCACGTCGGGTCTCGGCGTCTCGAACTGACTGGAACATGGAGCCGAAGATGGCTGGGCTGATCCCCGACCAGTCCACGGCGCAGGCGTCCAGGATCGCCGTTCGGAAGTCCTTGTTGAGAGCCGGGAGGTCGATCCTCTCTTCGAAGATGCCACCGTTGACGTACCTGAAACCGGCGAAGCCGGTCGGAACCTGCCCAGGGCTGGCGGTGTCGAGGAAGGTGAACAGGTCGTTCAGCACCTGGGCGAGGTTGGAGCCATCTGGCAAGACTTCGTACTGGATGACGTTGCGAAAGGCATCGGTCTGCCACATCTCGGTGTCGTCGCCGAACATGAGGAAGAGGATCCGGGCAAGGGTCACCGAGATCTCGTGGTCGCGGACCTTGGCATCGATTTTCGCCGGATACGCCTTCTCGACGGCGGCATACATGTTGGCCATGAGCTTCGAGGCCCGTTTCGACTCATTCTGGGCCTCGGTGTCGAAGGCCTCGCGAACCTTCCCCAACACTGCGTTCGCGTCCAAGACGACGTCGAACGGCATACGGATGATGTCGAGCCGGGCAGCGAACTTGGGATCGGCGTCGCCCTTCTTGTGCCGATGGGTGGTGAGCCGCGAGGTCACCGAACCGTCCTTGGCCCGCCGCACTGGCCACCGCCAGACCTGTTCCTTCTCGTCATCGAAGATGACCAGGCGGTCCGTGGAAGTCTTGGCGATCAGGCGGTCTAGCTCCGCCTCTAGCTGTACTGACCGGGGACGTTAATTGATTCGGAAGAGGATTACCCGGCTGTGTAGCCTCGGGGCTATGTACTCAGGCATTGCCTCGATGAAGCTGCGTTCCGCCCGCTGACGGCGGCGGGACCCTTCTGATCTCTCGTCTGCCGTCCTGGCGATCTGCCGGGCGGCCCGCTTGTGGTGCCCGGCTCCAAGACGAGCTGAGAGTACGCAATGCCCACTTCACAACCTTTGTCATCGTGCGTGTGGGACGGGACACCTCACGGGCCTGCCGCACACGTCCGCGCTGAATCGATCTACGTCACCTTCGGGGACCGACCGCTCCTGACTGGAGTGGATGTCACCGTGTCCGCCGGGTCACGCCTGGCGATCGTGGGTGAGAACGGCCGCGGGAAGACCACCCTGCTGCATGTTCTGGCCGGCATCCAGAAGCCGGACTCGGGTGTGGTGAGTCGTCTTGGCTCCCTGGCCCTGGTCAAGCAGGACATGGCCACCGATGGTGGCCGAACGGTCGGCGATCTCGTCGCCGAGGCGACCTCTCAAGCAAGGGAGGCGCTATCCGCGCTGGACTCGGCAAGCCGTTCCCTGGCTACTGGTCACGATGCCGCCGATGCCTACTCGGAAGCGTTGGAATCGGCCACTGCCCTGGACGCTTGGGATGCCGAGCGTCGGGTCGATATCGCACTTGCCGGCCTTGATGCCTGCAGTGACCGCGACCGGGTCTTGGCGACGTTGTCGGTGGGCCAGCGGTACCGGGTGCGTCTGGCGGTCGCGCTGGGATCAAACCCTGACCTCCTGTTCCTCGACGAGCCGACAAACCACCTGGACGCGGCCGGGCTGTCCTTCCTCACAGAGCAGCTGCGGGCTCACGCCGGTGGGATTGCCCTGGTCAGTCACGACCGGGCGCTCCTTCATGACGTGGCGACGAGCTTCATCGATCTCGACTCGACTCGCGACGGCTTGCCTCGGATCTATGCCGGCGGCTATCCGGACTGGGTCGAGGGTCGTCAGCGGGAGCGGCGAGCGTGGGAACAAGAACATGCCGCCCAACGCGCGCAGCACGCAGAACTGACCCGCGCAGCGGCCGAGGCGCGTTCCCGCCTGTCGCAGGGCGGCTGGCGGCCAGACAAGGGCACCGGCAAGCATCAGCGGGCCACCCGGGCCGCGGGAGTGGTCCAGGCCTTCAACCGGCGGGTCGAAGACGTCGAACGTCATGAGATCACCGTGCCTGAACCACCACTGCGCCTGTCGTGGCCCGCATCGTCGACTCGCCCGGGTCAGGCCATCCTCAACGCCTCCATGCTCACCGTCGAAGGTCGGCTGTGCACGTCGGTCTCGATGGACCTCAGCGGAGGCGACCGGTCGCTGATCACCGGGCCGAACGGCACCGGGAAGTCAACGCTGCTGGCGGTACTCGCCGGGCGACTCCTGCCAACCACAGGGCAACTGAGGGTGAGCCCGAAGGCTCGGGTCTCGCTGTTGTCCCAGGAGATCCCCGACTGGGACCACGATCAGCCCGCGCACCTCGCCTACGAAACGCACCTGGCGCGGATCGGCCGACGCGGACAGGCACCCTCCCTCGGCTCTCTCGGACTGCTCGAACCCTCCGCTACCCGCACCCCGGTTGGGCGAATGTCACAGGGCCAGCAGCGTCGGCTGCATCTGGCCATGTGCCTGGCCGAGGACCCGGACCTGCTGCTGCTGGACGAACCGACCAACCACTTGTCCTCCAGCCTCGTTGACGACATCACCACCGAGCTCCTACGCACCTCTTGCGCCGTAGTCGTGGCCACCCACGACCGGCAGATGCTCACCGACCTGGCCCACTGGCCTCAGCTCCACCTCGCCCCGGAGGACCTGGCATGAACCCGCTTCGTCCGTTGACCATTCCTGCATACCGTTCCCTCTTCGTAGCAATGGTGCTAGCGATCTTTGCCCAAGGAGCGTGGGCCCTCTACCTGGCCATGCAGACCCTGGACCTAGGTGCAACGCCAGCAACACTGGCGAGCGTGGTCGCGTGGAGCGGGATCGGTCTGCTCGCTGGTTCCTTGCCTGCCGGCGTCGTCGCCGACCGGCTGCACCACAGGACGATCTTGGTGGGCGTGCTCACCCTGAACCTGACGGTGGCGACCGTGACCTCCACCGCAGCCACCACTGGCACAGTCAGGTTCTGGATGCTCGGGCTCTCGGCCTTCATCATCGGGGCCTCCACCGCGTTCTTCTTCCCCGCATACACAGCCCTCGTGCCCGTGCTCGTCGCGGCTGACGACCTGATGGCCGTCAACGGGCTGGAGGGCGCCACGCGTCCCATCGTCGGCCAAGCGCTGGCGCCCGCCGTTGTCGGAGCTGTGATCGGTGCAACCCTGCCCGCCGCCGGCGGATACGTCATCGCCGCCGCGCTCGGCATCGCGCTCGTCGCCGCGCTGCGGCTACCCCAACCTGCTCCGACAGCGACGCAAGCAGGCAGCTTAGCCACCTCACCGATCAGAGACTTGCTCGACGGTTTCGGCTACGTCGCCCGTACTCGCTGGATCCGCACCAGCGTCCTGTTCGCAGCCTTCATGGGCCTCGCCGTCACCGGGCCGCTCGAAGTGCTCCTGCCCGCCCTCATGCGCTCCTCGCACCACAACGGTCCGGCGCTATACGGAGCCGTCCTCACCGCCCTTGGCGTCGGCGGACTGACAGGGTCCCTGATCGCCGGGTCCTGGCGAACGCCGACGCACTTCCTACCCGCCATGGTCGGTGCCTGGGCTCTCGGGTGCCTGCCCCTATCCATCCCAGCGGTCACCACGAGCCCTTGGGCCATCGGGACGGGACTGATCTTCTACGGAGCCCTGATCGGCGTCGGGATGGTCATCTGGGGCACCGTCTTGCAGGAACACGTCCCTTTGGAGATGCTCGGCCGGGTCGCCAGCCTCGACTTCTTCATCTCCATCGCCTTCATGCCTTTGTCCATCGCGCTCACCGGGCTTCTCAGTCGCCACATCGACGCCCACAGCCTGTTCATCGCAGCAGGTCTGGCGCCCCTTGTCGCCGCCGCAGTCCTTGCGGCCCTGGGGCAACTTCGGACCCCCAGCGCCCTCCCGGCTCAGGAGGAGGGACAGTGATGCACGCCAACTCCGCCTTGACCGTCCGCCACCGCCTCAAAGTCGCCCAGCTTGTTGTCGACGATGGATGGCCGATCAGCGAGGTCGCGGCCCGCTTCCAAGTCTCGTGGCCCACCGTCAAACGCTGGGCTGACCGATACCTTGCCGGCGAAGCAATGCAAGACCGCTCGTCGCGGCCACATCACTCACCGAACAAGACCACATCGAAGGCCACGAAGCGCTGCATCAGCCTGCGCCTACGTCTACGGGAAGGACCGGTGCAACTGTCCCGCCGGTTGGGTATCGCCCCATCGACGGTCCACCGCATCTTGACCAGCGTCCACCTCAACCGGCTCTCGCACCTCGATCGCGCCACCGGTGAACCAATCCGCCGCTACGAGCACGACCACCCCGGCTCCCTGGTGCATGTGGACGTGAAGAAGATCGGCAACATCCCAGATGGCGGAGGCTGGCGCTACGTCGGTCGCCGCCAAGGTGAGAAGAACCGCGCCAACACTCCTAACAGGCCGCGCAATCAACACGGGGGCCCGAAGCTTGGGTACGCGTTCGTGCACACCGTCATCGACGATCACTCCCGCGTCGCGTACACCGAGGTCCAGGACGACGAGACCGCAGTGACGTCCGTCGGGGTCCTGCACCGGGCCGTGGAGTGGTTCGCCGAGCACGGCGTCACGATCGAGCGGATCCTGTCGGACAACGGCAGCGCATACCGTTCATACCTCTGGCGTGACACGTGCGAAGCCTTATCGATTCGACCCAAGTTCACGCGCCCTTACCGGCCGCAGACCAACGGCAAGGTAGAACGCTTCCACCGCACCATGGCCGACGGGTGGGCCTACGCCCGCTGCTACCGCACCGAGCAGGAACGTCGCGATGCCCTCGCCGACTGGCTCCACCACTACAACCAGCACCGACCCCACACTGCGTGCGGCAACCAATCACCCTTCTCACGATTGATCAACGTGCCCGGTCAGTACATCTAGCGCAGACCCCGGCCTCTCGTCGCAGAGCCACACACGTAGACCCTTGTACGAGGCGATGTTGCGGGCGCTGACTTGCCGTCCATCCTCGTCGGTGACGCTGAGGGACTGATTGACGTCTGGAGCTAACCAGTTAAGGTCCTCGATGAAGACCTCCTGGAAGTCCCCTCGATCGACCTTGGGCAGCAGGTCTTGGCTCACGAGTCAGTAACTCCAATCGAGCAGACGATTCGAAGCTCGTCGGACTCACTGGAGCCGATGACGAGGCGGTCTTCGCGGTACAGGCGGTCGAGCAGATCGAGGATGTCCTGGTCGGCGTATTTGTTCCGCAGCGCGATGGACAATTGGTTCGTTGCGTGGGTGGTCAACGGCCGCTCGTGGAGCGCGTTGAGGGCGTCCTCAGCCTGAGCGGCGTAGAAGGTGCCTCCGAACCGCTCCCAGATCCGCTTGCGGACGCCGCGGAGGTTGCCGGCGGCCCGTGCCTCGATGGTCAACGGTCCCCGCACCAGTTGGGCTTCTCGCTCGAAGTGATCGTCGCGAAGTGTTGCGGTCGGCGTGGTGGGCTCGGCTTCGAAGATCCGAAGCGCCTCGGCCGGCGTGAGGAGTCGCTCCGATCCGGCAGCGGCTTCACTGATGGCGAAGGCGTCGACCCCGGACTCGGTGCGCACGAAGCAGGCCACGCCGCCCGTGGCCTCCCGGGTGTACCTGTCTCGGGTCGAGTGGATCAGGTCGGGCAGGGCAAGCACCTTCTTGGTCACGCCGGGGTGGCTGTCTTGTGCGTTGCTCCAGGCGAGCCAGGCCTCGCTGACCGCGTCTGCCTCACCTTCGCCGTCGTCATCGTCGTCGGAGAGTCGGCCGTCATAGAAGTCGTGGAGGATCTTGATCTCGTCGTCGGTTCCGAAGAACTGCTCGTCGGATCCGAACGCCTCCGCGGCGGCGCTGAGCCGGGCGCGGATGCGCTGCCGGAGACGGATCTGCTGCTCAACCTTGTCGTGGGTGATCAGGTAGACGTGAACGGTGTCAGACTCCTGACCGATCCGGTCGACGCGGCCTGCTCGCTGGATGAGGCGGATGATCGCCCAGGGCAGGTCGTAGTTCACGATGACGTGGCTGTCTTGGAGGTTCTGGCCTTCCGACAGCACGTCAGTTGCGACGAGCACGTGGATGGGGTCGTCAGGCTCCGTCACCTCGTCGACGCTCTGGCCCGGGAGTCGGTTGGACCGTGGCGAGAAACGGCGGGCGACGTCGGAGGGGTCGGCAGAGTCGCCCGTGGCCAGGCCGACGTTGTCGATGCCTGCAGCCTCGAGCGCCTCGGCCACGTAGTCGGCGGTGTCCTTGTACTCGCTGAAGACGAGGACCTTCTTGCCTTCGTGGTCACCCCTCAGCAGGTCAACAAGCGCGTTGACCTTGGTGTCGCGCGTGGAGTCCCAGCTGCCGAACCGGGTGAGCATGGACGTGATGAGCTCGTTGTCCTTGACGAGGTCGTGACGCAGTGTGCTCTTGAAGACGGTCGAGTTGAGCCACTTGGTCTTGACCGGGGCACTCTGTCGAAGCTCCTGGTAGCGGCTCTCCAACGACCCGCCTACCGGCTCGTCCATCTCCAGGTCGTCATCGCTGACCGAGATCTGACGATCCGTGAAGCTCCCGAGGGGAACCTGCAGTTTCTCGTCGATCGCGTAGATGAAGAGTTCGTTGCGGGCTCGCTGGCGTTGAAGTGACAAGATGAAGGAGTGGCCTGATGAGGAGAGCCTCTTGAAGAGCCCGATCCGGACGAAGCCGCTCACGTTGCCGCGCCCCGAACGGATGTCGTCGAGGTACTGCTTGTCCTGCGGAGTCTTTGCGGCTCTCGAGTCCTCGTAGTCGGACAGCCGGTACCGGGGCAGCGTCAACTTGGCGATCGCGTCAAGCGTGGTGTCGTCCTCCATGAGGGACGCCGGATCCTTCTTGCCGAAGGCGTGAGTCAATGGGTGAGGGACCCGCGTGGGGAAGAAGAACTCGGTGCCGTCAGCGAACGTCAGGTACTCACGTTCCTGAGTCGTCCCGTCCGGCATGGTGACGGCCTTCTTCCGCGCCGACTTCTTGATGAAGCTGCGGGTGCGGCGCACGAGGTGATCGGACATGAGGCGGCGCCAGTCGTCCGCCTCTTCCGATCGCTTGAAGGCGACGAGCGTGTTGGTCTTGCCGTCGACCTTGTCGGGGAGGTTGGGGTCCTTCGCCATGGCCGCGGACGGCACGATGCCGAGGTCGTCATCGTCGTCGATGTAGAGGGCAAGCTGGTTGGCCACGTCCGCGAACGCGAGGTTGTACGGCGTAGCGGTGAGCAACAGGACCTTGCTGGAGTTCCGACGGACGTACTCGCTGATCGCCCCGTGCGCCTTGGTCGTGTCGTTGCGTAGGTTGTGGGACTCGTCGCAGATCACGAGCTTGAAGAGCTTCAGGTCGGGCAGGATCTTGTCCGCCATCGAGTAGGGGACGACGCGGGCACCCTCAACCCCGTAGGCCTCGAGGTGGTCGTTCCACATCTGCTCGAGATTCTTGGGGCACAGGACGAGCGTGGTGTAGTCCTCTGCGGCTTGGAGCATGAGTGCTGTGGCGACGGCCGTCAGGGTCTTGCCCAGACCGACCACGTCGCCCAGCATGGACCCGCCCCGACGAACGATGCGGCGTGCCAAAGTGCGGACGGCCGTGACCTGGTAATCGAGCAACAGGTCTTGCATCGACTTGGGCAGGACGTATCCGAGTCCGTCGCGGGCGTCCTGGGAAAGGGCGTGGCAGACCTTGAGATAGACCTCGAATGGAGTGGCCTGCTCCTCGCCCGACCATGACTCCTCGATGAGCTCGATGATCTCCTTGGTGATCGTCAGCGAGTACCTGTCGTTCCACCGGTCCTCGAACCACCCCGCCAACTTCTGGTTGGGGTCCTGGTCGGCGATGTCGATATTGAGCTCGAGGTTGTTGAACAGGCCGGCCCCAGTGAAGTTGGACGATCCGAGGTACGACCAGAGCGGGACGGGCCCTCCGCCCCCACGAAGGATGTATGTCTTGCCGTGCAGCGGTCTGCGAGTGAACACCTTGATCTGTGCTCGGCCCGACTTCAGTTGCCTCTTCATCAGCTGAAGGGTCTCTTGGCCCTTCTTGGTGGGCAGGCCCCGCATCAGCTGGGTTCGCAGGTGGCGAACGAGGCGCTCCTTCTGCTCCAGTGCCTTGCTGTTGTCGTGTATGGCCGCTCCAGCGTCCGCCTCTGCCAGGTCGGCCTGCAGCGAATTCAGGATGGCCTGCGAGTCGGAGGGGGCAACCATGCCGACCAGGACGCGGGCGACGGGTTCGTCGCCGTCGGCGAAGGCCTTGCTCTCGATGACCTCCCCCAGATGGGCCCACCCACGCAGGTCGAGATATCCAGTTGCCACGTCCACCGCGGCATAGGAGCCATCGAAGTGCTGCCGAAGCGCAACGCCCAACTGGCTGTCTGGCGTGAGGTTGTCAAAGATTGTTGGCACGCTGTGATCCTGCCGTTGACATGTGACGGGCGCTCAACATGAGCCCTCGCGGTGCATGGGTGGATGTGCGCCGATCCGCAGGGCCCGATCGCAATTGTTGACGGAGTCGGTGTGGGCCGGGATGTGGGCGGCCTTCGAGATGGACACGACCGAATCCTCGCGGCTGGCGGGGATCACGCACTTCCTTTACTCGTGGGTTTGCGGGTGGGCGTCAGCTGCGAGGCGTCGAAGACATAGCGCTGCATGGCCCATCGACGCTTGGCCAGCTCGGTCTCGACCTGGCGCCGGTCTCGATAGGTGCCTCCACCGGCGTTGATGGCCTCGGAGAGCGCACGAATGTCCTCAGCCAACTGGAGGCGCTCGTACTCGTACTGCTCCCGGCACGCGCTCGAGCAGAAGTATCCGGGCCGACCTTTCGTCGGCCACGAGCAGCGACCACTCCGCGTCGGTGCGGAGGGCCCCGATTCGTCGTCGCGAGGACGAAGAGCGGGGCACGCGGGGTTGAGGCAAGGCTGAACGTCGGGAAAGGGGGCCACCGTCTGGAGGCGGGCAACCGCGGTGGGCACGCTTCGCTCTCCTTCGGGCATGGCGCGGTGGATCCTGGGCAAGGGCACGGCCCCGTTGGTCTCGGAGGAGCTGGTCGGGCTCCCTGAGTGGTTGGTTGGTGTCAAGGTAGCCGCCCCACACGTCCGTCGCCAGAGATTGGTCAACTTAGTGTGCAGCGTTCGCCCACTAAACTGGGACGGGAGTGACCAGCACGGACACGGGAATCCCTCATCTCAGAGCGGGACCCCGCGCGATGAGGTTGCAAAAATCCTCAGACGGCCGGCAGCAACACGCGCGTTTAGTGGGCACAGAACTCTTGTCTGTACAGGTGGCCGGGTCTAGCCTTGCGACCAGGACGGCACCGAGGGTTCCCGAGTCCGGACACGGATGAGGGGTACCCGCTGGAACGGGTACCCCTCGACGCCGGCCCCGATGAATCTTGGACAGAAGCGAAGGCGCCGCCGCGTGCACGAGTCTATTTCGCCTGCTCGGAAGCAGCCAGCCCCTGTGGTGCTGGACCGCGACCTTGAGACCGAGTGGCTCTTCGACGTGGGTGCGGGCTTGTCTCCCTGGTCGGCGGCGCATCTCCCCGAGTTGAGCCGGCTGCAGCGCACGCGGACCCCGAGGGTCAAGGCTCGCTCGACACACATCCCGGTCTACGCGTACTCGGTGACCACCGGCACGCACCTGCATCTGGAGTCGGGGCTGGAGCATGACCTGGTCCGTGAGCTCGACCGGCGGCCCGACGTCACCTGGCTGGTCGCCCAACCCTGCCGTCTGCGGCTACCGGCGAGACGTCGTGGCCGTCGCGTTGAGCACACGCCGGACCTGCTCAGCCTGCACGACGACGGCACCGTCCGCCTCTGGGATGCCCGGCCCGCGGCGCGGCAGGACTCCGACTTCGCCCTCAAGGCCCGCCTGACCGCCGAGGCCTGCGCCGAGTTCGGGTGGCGGCACGTGGTGTTCGCGGGCCTGTCACGGGTGCGTCGGGTGAACCTGATGTGGCTGCACGCCTACCGCCGCCCGATGCCTTGGTATGCCGGGTCGCTTCGGCTCCTGTGCGAGTACGTCGAGCTCGACGGGACCATCAGCGACGTCCTCGCGCTGGACGCGGGCGGAGGCCACGTCGTCTCCGCGATGTGGCACGGGATCTGGAGCGGACAGATCGACTGCGACCTGAACACCCCCTTCCGCCGAGGAACTCGCCTCATCATCAGCGACCCAGGGGCCGTGAACGAGTGAGCAAGGCGGTCGAGCTGTTCGAGGGCGCACGCGTCATGATGAGCCACGGACCAGCCGTGATCGTCCACCTCGACCGGTACGGCGTCACCGCGAAGGACGCTATCGGCGAGAACCACTTCGTGCGTGCGGATCAGCTTGCCGTCGCCGGACTTGGCGAAGGGGGGCTGCAGGCCGTCCACCGGTCGATTCAACCGTGGTGGAGCAGCCTGACCCCCACGATCCGGTCAGAGGTGCTGCTCAAGCTCGAGGTCGTCCTGGAGGTGCTCACCGGATACCGGGACGGGCACCCCTTGATGGCCCGCGAAGGCGAGCCCTTCTCCCCCTTCGGCGAGAGCTTCGGGGCCAGTCCGACCAAGCGGATCGAGGCCATGGCCCGCCAGCTGACCTTCGAGCACGGCATCGACCGACAGCGCGTCCGGCGGCTGCTCGCGGGCGAAAGCGTCAAGAACAGCGTCTCGACCAACGCGATTCGCGGCTGGATCAAGGCCTTCAGGCGCGAAGGACTCCGGGGCTTGGTCGACGGGCGCAAGACCAAGGGCCGCCAAGGGTTCGAGGTCATCGACCCCCGGTTCGTCCGCATCGTCGACGAGGAACTGGCCGGCTTCGACGGCACCCGCAGCAAGGTCAACCTCGTCGAGATCGAACGCCGCATCCTGGTGCGCCTCAAGCAGGACGGCGTCGACGACATCGACCTTCCGCAGCGGATCACCCAGCAGTACCTGTCCACCCGGTTCGCGGCGCTGGGCCACACGACCAAGCAGCACAAGAGCGCGCTGCTGCGCCAGAACTCCAGCCGCTCCAACTACCCTGCAACCCACCCAGGTCACTTCGCCGTCGACGTCACTAGGGCCGACAACTTGGTTTGGGATGACGTCTACGAGCGGGTCTACTCCGTCGAGATCATCACCATCATCTCGGTGCCCAGCCGCGTCGTGGTCGCGTGCCGGGTCGTGCCCCAATCGGCCAACTCGCTCGAGATCGCCCTCGCCCTGTACGACGCGATCCGGCCCTTCTCCATGGTCGTCGAGGGCACCACCATCGACGACTTCCGCTGGTGCGGCATCCCCGCCAGCCTCGATTTCGGCGACAACCCGATCACGGCCCACGCCAGCCGGGTCCGCACCGATCGTGAGGTGACCGGCCGGCACGTCAAACCCGGAATCACCCCGGTCTCGCTCCGCGCGGACAACGGCAAGATCTTCCTCAGCGACTCCCTCCGCGGGCTCCTCGTCGATTGGGGCGTCGACCTCATGCCCTCCCGCCCCGGACGCCCCATCGACAACAACATCGTCGAGCGGTGGCACGACCGCCTCCAATCCGCCTACCAGTCCTTCGGCAATGGCGCCGGCTTCAAGGGCCGCGCCGTGCACGAACGCGGACGGTTCGTCGGCTGGCTCGGCTTCGAACCGCTCGGGTCATGGCGCGAGCTGCAACAGCACCTGCACCGGTTCATCGCCATCGACTATCACCGCAACCGCCACGGCGGGGTCAAGATCCCCGGCGTCGAGGACGGCAACTTCACCCCGCTCGAGCGACACGACATGCTCCAGGCCATCACCGGCCGCCTCCTGGTGCCCCAGCATCCGGACCTGATCTTCAGCCTCCTCCCGGAGCGGTGGCTGACCCCCGGCAACGGTGGAGTCGGGTTCCGCGGCCTCACCTACGACGGCGACATCCTCGACGAGGTCCGTGGCGCCCGTCCCGGCACCTACCGCGCGAAGGACGCCAAGGTGCCCTTCCTGTACGACCCCCGCGACCGCACCCGCATCTGGCACCGCAGCATCCACGACGACCGGGTCCACGAGCTGTCCTGGCGCGACGCCCACCTTCTCGACGCGCCCCTGACGGACGTGGTTGTCGATGCCGCGCGCAAGCTCATCAAGGCCCGCGGCGGCAACGGCCTCGTCAGCCGGCACAACGTCACCCGCGAGATCATCGCGGCCATCACCGAGCTGACCACCGCACCCACCGACGAGGAGTGGCGCGGCAAGCTCATCCGCGCCGGCATGCGCCACGACCAGGCCCTCATCGACCACGCCGAGGCCGAGGCCGCCCGCGCCCTCCTCAACACCCAGCCCACGGCCGGTCTCGCGCTGGCTCAGCGGCCTCCAACCGCGGGCACATCCGCCAACGCACCCGAGCCTGATGAGGCCGTCCCGATCGACTTCGACGCCCCGTTCCCCGACTACGACGCAGAGGTCCGCTGATGGACGCCCGACTCTGGCACCAGCAAGCCACGACCCCGCCTCGACCGCTCCCCACGCCGATCCCGGTGGAGCGCTTCGACGCCATGACTGAGGCCGCGCAGGACGCCTACTGGGACGACCTGACCTCGGGCATGGCTGGGCTCGTCCTTCCCTCGGTCCTCCATCAACGCGCCGCCGACCAGCTGACTCGCCTCGTGGAGCGCAACCGGCTCCGCCCGCCGGGCGCGAAGGCGATTGGTTCGGTCAGTGCACCGTTCGCCGCCGGCAAGTCCACGTTCGTCAAGGACTGGGGACAGGCGGCATACCGCGCTCTGCTCGGACCCTCGTGCGCCGACCCGCGACCCACGTGGAACCCCGAGCCGGGGGTGACCGCGGACTGGATCCCCTTCGTCTACATCACCCTGCGGGCGGCGTCGAAGATCAGGGACGTCCTGGCCAGCCTGCTGCTGACCATGGGCTACCCAAGCGAAGGCCTGGTCCGTGTGACCACGACCAGGGTCGTCCACGCCTTCCGCCTTCACGGGGTGCGGCTGCTGCTCATCGACGACAGCCACTTTCTCGACGTGTCCAACAAGGACGCCCGCGACATGCTCGACTTCGTCAAGTACCTGAACACCGAGCTCGGCGAACTCGGCGGCACGATGATCCTCATCGGCGCAGACCTGCACCAGTCGCCGCTCTACCTCGACCCGCAGATCAACTCCCGACTCGAACGCGTCACCCTCACTCCGTACCCACTGGTCAACGAGGACGACAAGCGGACCTGGTACCGGTTCCTCAAGGACGCCGAGTCGGTCTTGCTGCCCTACTTCGACTGCGCGCCGCCGGGCACCTTCAGCCAACAGCACGCCGGCCACATCTGGCGCCGCACCCAGGGGTATGCCGGAGACACCGCGTTGCTGCTCAGCCAAGCCCTCCTCGACGCCTTCGACGACGGGTCCGACACCATCACCGTCCGGCATCTCGACGACGTCGAGCTTTCCGCGCGGGCGGCCGCGGGCGAGGCGGAGCTGATCATGACCGCCCCGCAAACCTCCCGGCGTCGTCACGTGAAGGTCGCCGTCTCATGAACCCGCAGCCACTGCCCGTCCGCCCCAACCCGCGCGTCGGCGAGCCGCTCACCGCGTATGCCGCCCGTCTGGCCGACGCCAACGGCGTCACCCGGGCGCGCGTCTTGCTGCCGTGGCGGCACGACATCGACGTCCCCACAACCGAGGTGGCCGCGGTGGCGGCCCTCGCTGGGCTGGACGCCGACGCCGCGTCCCGGCTCACGATGAACCGCTATCCGCTGGCGATTCGGGGCCACGGCGTCACCCGCCGGCACGGCTGGCGCCTCCACTTCGCGGTGACCTGGATCTGCCCGTCCTGCACCCCTACGACCGGGCGCACGGACCTGCTCTGGCAGACCGCTCTCATGCCCGTCTGCCTGCGCTGCGGCTGCTACCTGGTCCGGGCCGGCGCTCCCCTTGTTGCCCGCCCCGCCGACCCGCACGTGCTCGGTCTGGCCGCGCTCCTCGCTGAGCTGGCTGAAGCATCCGTCACCGACCTCCGACCTCGGCGGCGGTTGTACCGGCTGCGGCGGCGCTGCGCCACCCTTGCCGCGACGATCACCCACGCCCACGCCCACGCCCACGCTGACCCGACCCTCGCCGGTCACCTGCCGCCGGTCGACGTCGCGTCCGCTCGCGCCTGGGGCGCCTACCCGACGCCGGACCCGAGCACGGCCGCCACACTCCTGGTTCTCGTCGGCCGCCGCATGGTCCGCCGCGACACCGCCGCGCGGCTCAAGCGACAGTCGGCCGAGTTCACTCCAGACGACCGTGACCGGCTGGCCTGGTTCCTGACCCGGGTGCGCCACCACGTTGCGGCGGACGGGCTGCACCCAGACCACGTCCCCAGCATCCTGCCCCGGCCGGGGGATGACCAGCACCCGCCGGGTCCTGGCGCGTGGTTGTCCCGTGCCCGCGCTGCGGCCGCCTTGCACATCCTGATCAGCGACGCGTCCGGGCTCGACGCCACTCCGGCAACGGCCCTGTCCACCCTGGGCATCCACGGGATCCCCAGCTGTTTGCTCATCGACGGTATCCACGCTGGGCTCGGACTCCGCGAAGCTGACGCCGCGATCCTCACCGGCGGGCTAGAGCTGCTCGTCGCGGGCGGGCTGACCGACTACCGCAGACGCCGCGACATTCTCCGCCCGATGACCCACCTCCCCGGGCGGGTCCGCCGCCGGCTCCGGATCCACGGCGGGTACGAGTACACCGCAGACCAGCTCGCCCTTGGTTGGATCTGGACCAGGTTCACCCACGGGCCGATGCGCAGCAGCCGCTGGCCCGATCTGCCCGACCGCGACATCCGCGTCTTCGACGTCGGACTCGACCCCGAGGTGCGGCTGGTCCTTCACGAGACCGGTCAGCAACTGCTGGCCGATGCCGATCTGCTCACCATCCCGACAACGCGTGCGAAGTGGTCTGCTTTCGCCAGGAGGTACGGATGAGCGCGGCAACCGAGCCGGTCAGCCCGCCACCGACATCTACGGCTCTCTGGCTGGTCTGGGACTTCGACGACCTCGCCGGTGCCTTCACCGGCCGCGCCGACGCCGAGGAGCGGCGGGCTGAACTGGTGGACCGTGCGGAACACGACTTCGGTCCGGACGTGCCCTGGCGGCACGCCATCCGAGTCGAGCAGGCGCGGCTCGTCACCGACTCGAGCCCGCAGTTCTTAGCGATGTATGTGCCCGCTTATCGAAATTGTAAGAGGGCCTAGATATGGGCTCGCGATTACCGAACGAAGCCATCCAGCGAGACACTCTTCGCCCGATCCGCGGGATCAGCCGCGAGGTACTGGCGCGTGACGCAGCCTGGTCCCTGGCCAACGGCGCCTGCAAGGACCTCACCGCCCGTTGGGCCGCATGGGAGCAGGCGTACCTCTCCGCCGAGGCCCTCCACGATCGGGCCATCGCCCTCGTCGCACCCGCCGAGATCTGCGCAGCCTGCCCGATCACAGCCGAGTGCGCCGACCTGGCCCAGCTGTCCGGATATACCGGCATCGCCGGCGGGCGGGGCTATCGCAACGGCCGCCCGGACATGTACCGATCGCGTGACATCACGGCCCGGCGAAGCAGGTCCGCATGACCCACCCAGCAGTCGCGGGCATCCAGACCGCGCCTAGCCTGACGGCGGTCCTGCCGGTGTCCGTGACTCCGCAGCAGGGGGAGTCGATGGAGTCGTGGCTTGAGCACCTCGCCGACGCCAACGGACTCACCACCGCCCAGCTCCTTGTCGCGACCGGCCGCAACCGCGCCGGCACCCGCTACCTCACCCTCGCCCCATCACCGAACACGGTCGCCCGGCTCGCCGCTCTCGCCCGCGTCGACGAACAGGCCGTGTACGCCGCGACCCTCGCGCGGTTCGACGGCACCGCCCTCGACCTGGCCGGCCTCGACCCGACCGACCGGCACTCCTACCGGCAGGTTGCCGCCCGCGGCTGGACACCCGCCCACGGCACCCAGATCTGCCCGGCCTGCCTCGCCCAGACCGGCGCTTGGCAGACCGCGTGGCGGCTCCTGACCGTCACCGCCTGCACCCGACACCGAACGCTGCTCGTCGCCGAATGCCCCGCCTGCCATCGACCGTTCCGGGACCAACGGCATTCGCATCTCCGCCGCCTCGGAGCCAGCCCGATGTGCGGGAACCCGCTCGGCGACGGACCCACACGTCAATGCCACCACGACCTCACCACCATCGCGACCACCCCCGCGCCCGAGGCTGTCCTGTCGACGCAGCGGCGCGTCGACGCCGCCCTCGACGGCCACGACATCGCGGTCCTCGGCCAGACCGCCAGCCCCGCGGCATACCTGACCGACCTGCGACACCTGACCACCCTGCTGCTCCACCTCGCCGGCTGCCCCGGCGCCACCGACCTCGCCCACTGGCCCGCAACCCTCGCCCAGGAGGCGGAACGGCGCACCGGCGACCGCGGCCCGCGGTGGGGCCTTCGACCACCCGACGACCCCGGTCTGCGAGGCGTCGCGCTGGCCACCGCGGACGCGATCCTGGCCGCGCCCGACGTCGACGCCGCCGCGGCCGCGTTGACGCCGTGGACCGAGCTCACCTCAACCACTCCGGACGGGCCACTCGGGTGGCTCGCCGACCACACGGTCATGACCCCCAACCTGGCCCGTCTTGTCATGGCGGCCCGCGCGCCGCACCGGCGACTGTCCCACCACCTCGACACTCACCCAGGAGGGCGTATGCCGATCAACCTGCTCGTCGTCCCTCAGGTCATCCCGCATGCCCAATATCTCGAACACCTCCAGGGCGCGTTCGACTCCAGAGAGGACACCGTCCGAGCGTTCGCATCCCTGTCGCTTGCCCGTCTACACCCGGACGTCACGTCGTGGAGTGCCGCCGCGGAGGCGCTCAACATGCCCGGGCAGATGGGTGTTCGCCTGGCCCGTGCCTGCTCCGCGACCATGCTCGTCAGCGCGGACGAGTGGGAAGCCCGGATCTGGCGGGCCGGCGAGGAGACGAGGCGGCGGGACTACCGAGCCACCGAAGCCAAGATCAAGCACCGGCTCTACATGAGCCGGTGGTTCAACGAGTGGGCCCGCCAGTCCCGACCCGGCACCCACTACACCAGCGCTGGTTACGGCCTGACCTGGCAGTGGGTCCACGTCGCCCACGCCCACCTCGACCTCTCACCCGCCTGGCGCGGCAAGAAGCCCACCGCCAAAGACCGCCACCAGTACCGCCAGTTCGAGGAATCCCTCGACGAGCACCAGCAGTTCGAACTCGCTTATGCACTGCACAAGCGGGCGTGACCTGTCAGCCACTTCGCGATCGGCGACGCCTCCGTAGCGCGTCCACGAGCCGTTTCCACCAGGTCGATCGTGCTGGAGCGCGAACGGCTGCTGCTGCAGCCTGGTCTCGGACGATGGCCGCCCGCGTCGCCGCAACGCCGATCGGCGGTAGCCACTCGACCACGTCCCGAGTGATCAGGTAGTGCGATCGGCAGGGCGACTGGCCGTTCCCGACGGATGGTCGCAGTGTCACAGACCCGTCGAACGTGAGGGTCCAGCCGTCACTCGCGAGCGGGGTCACAGCCTTCGCTCCGCAGCCGCAGGCGCAGAGATGCACGGCGGTCGAGTACTCCATCGAGATGTAGAGACGTCCCTGCTCGAGTTCGCCGGGCACATACGTCACGTAGGTCGGCTCAAGTCTGCGCAGCCTCATGCTGCGCCGGCACCTTCGTCCGAGTCCGCGTGCTCGGAGGTCCGTGGGTACTTGTTGAGGGTCTCGTTGGTGTCGATGCGGTAGGTACTGTGGAGTTCGCCCTCGATGTCGGCGTAGAACTTCAGCCACTTCTTGAAGCGGATGACGGCCATCACGGCGGCAGCCATGTTGAGCTCGGCGACCTGGAGGTTCGTGTCGTACTCGGCGGCGTCACCGGCTACGACGGAGATGAGCCCACCGTGGGTCACGTGGTCGGTTGCACCCGGGAGCCCGGTGGTGACGCGAACCTGCCCGGCGATCCCGTTGTCGTCGTCGCTTACTCCGATGCCGGTGTCGATGAAGGGGACGCCGGCCGCGATGAGCGCGTTCACGATCGCCCACTTGTCGGGTCCGGAGTCCATCGCCAGGAACACGAAGTCAGCGTCGGCCAGCTCCGAGACATTGGCTGCGGTGACGTAGACGGCGTGGGGGTGGACGTTGCGGCGCATGCTGGCGTACGTGGCCGCGTAGTAGTCGACCTTCGCCATCCGCGCTTTCAGGTCATCGACGGACGCTGCGCCTGGTGCACGGAACGCGTTGTGCGTGCTGAAGGTGTCCCCGTCGTAGAGGTGGACGTTCCGGATCGGGGTCTTGGCGAGCAGGTCGAGAAGGTAGGCGCCGGTGCCACCGAGCCCGACGATCGCGACCTTTGACAGCTCATGCAGCTCGTTGCGTGCGGTGATGCCGGCACGGCTGGAGAAGGTGTCGAGGTAGACGAACACCCCGTCGTCTTCGTCCGTGGTGAAGGGCTTGCCCTGCAGGGGAGTCACGGTCGGATCTATCGCCTGAGCGGGCCCGAGCAGGATCGCGGCGTAGGTCGTGACCTTCTCGTGGAAGTCGACGTATCCGTCGGGCCGGGGCTTCTGGGAGAAGCCGACGGCGGGCGTGAGCTCGGGTCCGGCAGCCCACCCGGACGTCAGGCCGTCGTTGGCGAACCCGGGTGAGATCTCACCGCCGTCCCGGTTGCACGGAGCCGACCCGACGAACGCCATGACGTGATTGCTGGGCTTGGCGGTCCGATCGCCGGCCAGGTCCAGCGGACAGATGAACGAGCCCCACCGAACTTCCCGCGCGGAGTCGACGTACGCGATGTCGTCCACAACGAGGTAGCCGTTGACGATCCGGACCGTGTAGCCCTCGTCGACGAGGTGCTGCAGGTCGGGGCTGTTACGAACGAGTCGTGAGTCGGACATCGAAGCTCGTCCCCTTCTTCTTGACCTTGACGGACTCGCCGGCCACGAGCGTCCCGCTTCCTCCGCGGGACGCGACCGCGTTCTTGTAGGCGACGGTGAAGATCGCAGCCGGGTCGTGGCCCGGGAACGCCAGCGCGCCCAGGCTCTCGTAGCTGACGACCTCATCGTCGAGGGTGTGCGGCGTTCCGTTGATGACCACCGCGTAGGTCTTCTCGTGCACCTTGATGCTGGTGTTGTCGGACATGTTGGCTCCTGAGTGTCGATGTGGAGAACCGGCAGTTGCTCGGTGAACCTGATAGTAGCATAATGGTCTTCACCCAAGGGGTGAAGACCTGACATTGACTCAGCGTGTCGGAGGTTTGTCGGGCCGGACTGGCAGCATGGGTCGCCTAGGATCCGTCACGTGCGGGTCTTCATCTCTGGGGTGATGGAATGAGGTCACGTTGCGCGTCGAGTACCACGACGAGGTGCTGCGCCGGCTCGCCGAGGAGCTGGAGTACGCACCGAAAGGGTGGGACCCGACGGTCATCAGGTCGTATCGGAAGAAGGTCCAGCTCATCTCCGCGGCACGGGACGAGCGCGACCTGTACGAGATGCGCGGTCTGCGGATGGAGAAGCTGAAGGGCGACCGTGCGGGCCAGACGTCGATGCGTCTCAACGATCAGTTTCGGCTGATCCTCACCTTCAAGACCGAAGGGGACCGGGCAGCGGTCCTCCTCGAGGTGGTCGACTACCACTGAACATCGATAGAGAGATCGAGATGAACGTTGTACTAGCCGAGGTGTTCCCCGCAGGGGAGTTCCTCGCCGACGAGCTCGACGCTCGCGGCTGGACTCAGGCCGAGTTCGCCGCCATCCTCGACCGCCCAGCGCAGTTCGTCTCCGAGATCATCTCCGGCAAGAAGGAGATCACTCGCGAGTCCGCCGCGCAGATCGGCGCTGCCCTCGGGACCAGCGCCGAGATGTGGCTCAGCCTCCAGGACCAGTACCTCCTTTGGCTGCAGAAGCAAGATTCCAAGTCGCAGAGTGACCTTGACGATGTCCGTCGTCGTGCCCGGCTCAACGCCAAGGGCCCCATCCCGCTGCTCAGGAAGGCGGGCGTTCTCAAGGGCAAGTCGCTGGACGAGCTCGAGGATGAGGTCGTCCGATTCTTCGAGTTGAAGTCGCTCGATCACGAGCCGCGTCTTGCGGCCGCAGCCAAGCGCTCCAATCACGGCGAAGCCCTCTCCTCGCTCCAGACCTCTTGGCTGTACATGGTCCGTCACGCTGCGCGCAAGAAGGCGGTAACGGACAAGTACTCGCGGAAGGCTCTCGAAGCCGTCGGTGCGGCCCTACCGCGCATCCTCAAGGGCCCTGCGGACTTTGCCGGCCTCCCGGAGATGCTTGGCGGCGTGGGTGTCCGTCTGGTCTACGTCCCCGCACTCCCAGGCGCGAAGATCGACGGCTGCGCGATGATTGTCGACGAGACCCGCGTCATCGGCCTGTCTGGTCGAGGGAAGCGACTGGACAAGGTGCTTTTCGCCCTTGTCCACGAGATCGCGCACCTGACTCATGGTCACGTGAAGGACGACGCGCCGATCGTCGAGACGATCGACGTTGACGACGACCCCGATGACCACTCAGATGAGGCCGCTCAGGAACGCGAAGCCAACGAGACCGCCGCTGGGTGGGTCCTCCCCGGCGGCCTGCCGCAGCTTCCAGACCGACTGAGCGGACCCTGGGTCATCCACACCGCGGCAGATGCGGACCTAGCGCCAATCGTCCTCGTGGGCCACCTACAACATCTCAGGAAGCTCGACTGGCGAACCACCTTGGCGAAGGGCGCCCCGAATGTGGATGAGGTAATGGCTCGATGGTGACGAGCTGCCGTAGTGGATCCGGGGTATCTGGCGCTGCACCGATGGCGGCGCGAGGCTCCAGTTCGCGTCACGTGGCATCGTAGGTTCGGGCCATGGAGTCACGCGGTCGGGCGGCTATCACGTTCACCCTGAACGGCCGACGCTATGACCTCAGTCGTGAGGCAGTCGCGACTGAGCTGCTTGGCGTCGCGCCAGAGGCGATCCGAAAGCACGCAGTGCGAGTCAACAACATCTGGTTCCCGGTCATCCAGGCCTTCGAGTCGGCAACCGGCATCCCGCGCTCAGACTTCATCTCCCAAACCGCCCGCCGCCACCTTGCCGCACTCGGCTATGAGGTCTCCGGCGCCACCCAGCCGCACGGCAACACCATGCCCTCACCCGAGACCTCCGCGGGACCGCCCACGCACTCCAACAGGCCTGAGGTCGGTCCCGCGCCACCAGTGGGGGAATGGCACACCGAGGCGAACGTCCAGGCAGCCCTGGTTACAGCCCTTGCCGCCGATGGCTGGCGGATTCTGTCGGTGGCCAACACTGCGACCAAGGAGCACGGCATCGACGTGATCGCCTCCCGTGACGGGCAAACCGTGGGTGTCGAGGTCAAGGGTTTCCCCAGCCGCAACTACGCCGATCCCGCCCGTGCTGGCGAGGTCAAGCGCACTGCCCCGAGCACCCAAGCCGCCCACTGGTACTCCCAGGCCGTGCTCGCTGCCATGCGCCTGCGCGGCAAGGAACCGGCGTGGCGGGCCGTCATCGCGCTGCCCGGGTTCCCGCGATACCGCGACCTTTACGCGGAGACGACTGAATCGCTCGCCGCGGCGCAGATCGAGGTCTGGTGGGTGAACGAGACAGGCACAGTCCGGCACGCATGACGACGCCGCGCTGGTACGCCCGACCGGATGGCGCAGGCATCGATTTGCGGCGGGCGCCACGCCTGGCCAGCTGGAACAAGATCACCGACCCGGAGCAACTGCTGCTGCGGCACTACCTGGACGACACCGCTGAACTGCTCTCGCCCAGCATGGTGGACAGTGGTCCGTGGGCCCTCGTGCTGGACGTCGGACTGCCCCCAGGTCGTGACCTGCTCGACAGGGCCGACCTCGACAATTACGCCTACCCGCTGGCGACCAGGATGGGCGACGAGCGCCTGGTGTCGGTGTGGTGCACGAAACGCCACGCGGATACGTCCCGTGTTCATGTGGCGTCGGCGAACGAGACGGTTCCGCCCGATGGGGCCCACACGGTCCGGACCACGGCATCCACTCAAACGACGGCATACAAGGAGCAGATCCGCTCCGCTCTGGCCGGCGCCGCGCCGATCCCGCCGGGCCCCGTCGAACTCCAGGTCGCCTTCGTGGTCGGTCCTGGCCGCAACTGGACCAATCTCTGGAAGCCCACCATCGACGCCCTCGACCCGTTGCTCGACCGCACCCGCCCGGACCGGGACTGGCATCCCCTCGACGGACGAATAACCGAGCTCGCACTCCACGTCCACGTCGATCTTGCGCTCCAGCACGACGTTGTGGCGAGCATCATCGCCGCACCCGCAAGGACGGAGACAATCGGGCCATGACCCTCACGCTCGCCCAGATCATGGCCAGCGCCGACATCGACCCCGCCGCCACGCTGGTGATCAGGCACGCCTACGTCCGCGAGCACGACGACGGCAGCGTCGGAATCCACGGCGACTCCACCACGGCCGAGATCCTGGCCTACACTCGCGTGCAGTCGGCCAGCACCCGGACGTTCCCCGCGAATCCGCCCAGCACGTGGATCGTGTTTCTCCCCGAGGGCGGCGACCGCGCCCGACTGTGGGCCGTGCTGACCAACCACGGCGAGGTCGCCCACGACGGCCAACTACGGACCTTCGACCTAGAGCCGACCGAACTACTGGCCGACCTGCGCCACCGCTTGGTGATCGGCTGGCGATCACCGCGGACCTGGCGCCTCAACGCGACCACCGCGGCCGGCTATCCGGTGATGGAGATCGCCGACGCCCAGCCCGTCCGGTTCCCTGGCTTCGACGCCCTCACCCTGGACTACCCCCAACTGCAGGCCGTGATCCGGGAGCACCGGTACGCGGCCTGGCGCACCGCCCTGTCATCGGTGATCGGCATCTACCTGATCACCGACACCCGCGACGGACGTCAGTACGTCGGCAAGGCCGACGGCGCCGAGACCATCTTGCAGCGGTGGGCCGCCTACGCCACCAACGGCCACGGCGGCAACGTCGAACTACGCAACCTGAACCCGGCCACGTTCCGACTCTCGGTCCTGCGGGTATTCGACCCGGCCACGCCCACCGCAGAGATCGACGCCGCGGAAAGTCACTACAAGCACGCCCTCGACTCACGCCGGCACGGTCTCAACCGCAACTGACCTCCGGGATCCAAACCCCTCGCCGGGCAGCCATGCCGGACCTGGCACGGGGCACTGTCGCACCCGGAACCCAGATCCTCCAACCCGTCGACCCCCGCGCGACTACTTTTGGGCCATGTCTCAACCTTCCTCGTACGAACTTGACGCATGGCGAGAGATCCAGGAGTTCACGGGTCGACAGGTGTCTCGCCGCCTGGGTGAGGCCGGCCAGCGGATATCCGAGTCGGCCGCCAAGGCCGGAGGCCGTGCATCGAAGTACCTTGAGGGCCGCCCTCAGGTGCAGGCCGCGGTAAAACGTGGGCAGGAACTCGCCTCCAAGGCCACCCGAGTCGCTGGCGCGGGGGCCCAAGGAGTGGCGGCTGTCGCGCCGACCTGGGTGTCGGCGGCGGGCCGGTCGGCCCAGAGAACAACCGGACGAGTCGCGAGAGCCGGGTTGACTCCCAAGCGGGTCGTGGCCAAGCACCGAAAGCGTGGCCACGACGTCTCGAATCTTCGTGATCTCCGCGGTTTGGATCTCGAGCAGGTTGACGCTGTCCGTGGGCGCATGGCGAGCTGGACGTACCCCAGCGCGGCTGCGCTGTCTGGCGCCGGAGCGGGCTTGGCGATCTCAGGCGGAGAACTCGCGACCGCCGTCTCTGCCGGTGCCGCTGCCGCTCCCTCGGGAGGCGTCATCGCCGGTGCCTTCGTGGGCGACGCGGCCACCGTCCTGGCGCTCGGCTCCCGTGCCGTTGGCCGCTCGGCACTGATGTACGGCTACGACCCCGAGTCACCCGCAGAGAAGCTGTTCATCATCTCGGTCGTCAACGCCGGGACCGCCGTTTCGGCGGGCGCGAAGTCAGCCGCCTTTGCCGACATCTCGAAGCTCACGCAGGCCCTGGTTCGCGACAAGACCTGGAAGGTATTGAACGAGACCGTCGTCGCCAGGGTGGCCGGAGAATTCGCCAAGAGGTTCAGCTTCCGTCTCACCAAACAGGGCCTCGGCAGGGTCGTTCCCATCGCTGGGATTGGTCTAGGGGCTGCGCTGAACTGGGCGACCCTTGAAGGCATTGTCGACGCAGCCGACATCGCCTACCGCCGCCGATTCCTGTTGGAGAAGTACCCGCACCTCGCCGAGTCGGACACGTTCGGGGTAGGTGATGAAGCCGGCGACGATCCGCAGGAGGGAGACGAGCGGATCAGCGTGATCGACGAGATCGCCCAAGCGGGTGGCCCTGACCTTGCGTGACAAGGCGATGCGACGCACCGACTCAGGAGGGACCCTGGGATGGCCGTGACCTGGGGGCTGGACGTCTCAACGAACAAGGCCAAGACCGCCGCCGTGGCAATCGATTGGTCGACGGAAGGCACGGCGATGGTCGTCGACGTCGTCCACCCCCTAATGGCCAGCGACGTCGCTCCCCTCATCGCCGAGCATCACGGGAGCAGGTGGGCTGTCGACGTACCCTTCGGCTGGCCAGATCGCTTCGTCGCCCTGATGGCAAGCAGGCACAACCAGCCGTTGCCGGTCGAGGCGCGACCCGCCGACGCCGACTGGGAGACCTGGCGCACGCGACAAGTCGCGCAGCGACTGACCGATGCCTTCCTCACCGACGACGAACGGATCAAGACTCGACCGCTGCCGGCCTCATTCCAACTGCTCGGCGCCACCGCGGCGATGTGGGTCCTCATCGAGGCTCAGCTCACCGACCTTGGAGTCCCCATCGATCGCGCCGGCATCGACGGGAACGTCTGCGAGACCTACCCGTCTGCGGCCCTGTCCGCGTGGCACCTCGGCAAGGCCAAGCAAACGTGGCCAGAGCTGCAACAGAACTTCTCGTTTCTGAAGGCCGACCAACGCCTGGTAGATCGATTCTCCAGCGACGATGTTTGCGACGCCGTCGTCTGTGCGCTCATCGCCCGAGCCCGCGACTTGAACCTGACAATCCTCCCTGCGGAAGGTGCCGTGGCCGCGGCTCGGCGCGAAGGGTGGATCCACGTCAGTTGCGAATCCAAGGACGAGTTGGTGGCCGCGGTTCCGTGAGCTGGCGGGCTTCGCGGGCCAAATCGTCGAGGGTCAGCCCACCCCGCGCCGTTCAGGGCCTGCGGCAGAACGCGTTGACATCCGGCGTCGCGTAGATACTGTCGGCGCATGGGCGCTGACAGGAGCTGCAACGGCGAGCGAGACTGCCCCGCACAGGTTCACATTCACAACTGCGAAGAAGACACGGACAGCACCGACTGCAACCAGCCGTGGGAACACCCAAACAGGGACACCGACGGCAGCCGGGACTGGGCTAGGTGTACTGACCGGGCACGTTGATCAATCGTGAGAAGGGTGATTGGTTGCCGCACGCAGTGTGGGGTC
>WBZV01000334.1_pt1 | contig 30025 bp, 20 predicted proteins | sample 5204221 | NCBI WGS metagenome assembly WBZV01 (sample SAMN12344360, study PRJNA552823) | activated sludge metagenome | biome: Activated sludge suspended growth; feature: Nitrification reactor; material: Wastewater; isolation source: activated sludge from nitrification reactor of wastewater...
CCTTGCCCTTGTCGGACTCGACCTCGACGCGCGCGCCCAGGCGCGCGCTGGTCTGCGTGGCCACGCCGGGCGCGGTCTCGCGGTAGGTGGCGACCTCGCTGTCGTCGAAGCGGTCGCCGTCGACGAAGACGCTGCCGAAACCGTTGACCGTGCCTTCGGTCAGGCCGCTGGCCATGCCCGTGCCGCCGGAGCCGACGCCGCCGCCGCAACCGGCCAGCACCAGCCCCACCACCGCGGCGCAGGCCGCGGCCCGTGCCAGCCAGCTCGTGGCGTTCATGTCTTCTTCCCCTTGCGCGCCGCGCGCCTTGTCGCGCCGGCCTGGGCGTCCGCGGGCGCCGCAGCCTGCGGCTCGCTGTAGAAATAGATGCCGAAACGCATTCGCTGCTGCTCGTCCTCTGGCAGTGCATCGTCGCGCGCTACGCGCTTGCGGGCCGCCTTCACCATGTCCTCGAACGCCCGTTGCCAGGCCTCGCGCGCCATCTCGTGGAGCAATTCCACCGAGTCGGCCCCGAGACCATCGGCGAAGACGCTCTGCTCGAGGTAACGGGGCGCGTCGGTGGTGAGATTGTGGACCGCCGCCGCCATGTGGTCAGCCGCATTGGCGGCAAACAGCCCGGTCAGCTCGTCGCGCTGCCGGCTGGGCGTGAAGCTGGGCGCCGCCGGCATCAGCACGTCGCCCTCGGCCTGGATCAGGCCGAGGCGCAGCAGTTCATCCATCACGGTGCGCGGGTGCACGTCGACCGAGACCTCGCGCGCCAGCGTCTCGAAGGTGATGCCCGGGCCGCTGCGCGGCAGCGCACGCGGCTGGCCGTCGCGGCCGCGGTAGCGCTTGGCCGACAGCCAGCGCGTATAGACCTGCGAGGCGAGCGGCACGCCGCGCGGGTGCGTCGCGGCCGCTTCGGCCGGCGCCTCGCTGAGCGCGCGCACGTCCTTGCGGTGCACGCCGGACAGCACGGAGAGCGCGGAGTAGGTCGGCTCGGCGCCGGTGCGCGCCAATTCCTCGCGCGCCGCCTCGACGAATACCGGCTTGAGCAGATGGGCCAGCGCGCCGTAGGAGACGCCGCTGCGCAGCAGCCAGCGGGCCACGGGCGCCATCAGCCCGGCGGCATGGCGCAGCGCGAGCTCGGCAGTCTCCTCACCAGGCGAGACGAGTGCGGGCGCGACGGGCCCGACTCGGCGAACACGCTTCATGACGCTGCGACAACCCTTCCGAAGTCAATGGGATCGTATCCCATGCGGCGCCGCCACGCGCGCCAAGTGCAACCGGCCGATACACGCGCTTACGAAAGCGGCGCAGCGCCGGCGCCGCCCGTCGACGCCCGGAAAGACGGCCGCGGCGGCGGCCGCGCGACAGCGCGCCGGCGAGACAAGTTCACGCCTTTGCCGCACCAAATGTTGCAATGATGTGGGAAGGCTTCCCATAGGATTCCTGCGAACTCTCCGGCGCCGAGCGCGCCGCGCTTTGGCGCCTCCGTTCCGTCTCCCGCTCCGCTCTCCGATCGCCATGTCCAGCACCTTCGACGCCGTCCTGACCGACTTCGCCACGCCCTCCGCGGCGCAAGCGGAAGAGACTCCCACCCGGCGCCTGTCCAGCGACCTGCTGGTCTACGCCCTCATCGCGGCCCTGGTCGGCGGCGCCTGGCTGTTCAGCCGCGCCGAGCTGTTCAAGGCCGGCGACGACATCGGCTACTGGCTGGGCGTGGCCGGCGGGGTGATGCTGCTGACGCTGTTCAGCTACCCGCTGCGCAAGTACGTGCGCGGCATGCACCGGCTGGGCAAGGTCAAGTGGTGGTTCCTGCTGCACATCGTGTTCGGCATCGGCGGCCCGGTGCTGATCCTGATCCACTCGACCTTCCGCGTCGGCTCGCTGAACGCCGGCGTGGCGCTCTACAGCATGCTGATCGTGGCCGGCAGCGGCGTGATCGGGCGCTTTCTCTACATGCGCGTCAACCGCGGCCTGTCGGGCGAGAAGACCAGCCTCAAGCAGCTCGAGGTGCGTGCCGGCCTGGCGCAGAGCGAGGCGCGCTCCAAGCTGCACTTCGCGCCCGAGGTCGAGGCGCGGCTGCTGAAGTTCGCCGAGGACGAACTGCACGCCAAGCCGGGCTGGCTCACGCATCTGCGCCGCATCACCGTGCTGCCGCTGCAGCAGCGCCTGGTCTACCGCCAGTGCGACGAAGCGCTGACGGTGCCGCTGCGCGCCATGGCCAAGGGCCGCGGCTGGTCGCGCAGCCAGTACATCGGGCGCAAGCGCGTGGCGCGCCGCTTCATCGAGAGCTACCTCGGCAGCGTCGTGCGCGTCGCGCAGTTCAGCGCCTTCGAGCGCATGTTCGCGCTCTGGCACGTGGCGCACGTGCCCTTCGTCTACCTGCTGCTGATCAGCGCGATCGTCCACGTGATCGCGGTGCACGCCTACTGACGGGCCAATGAAACCATGGGCCGCCTCGACTGCACTGCGCGCCGGCCGCTGGCTGCTGGTGGCGGCGCTGGGCATGATGGCGGCCTGGGGGTCTTCGGCCTGGGCGCAGACCATCGAGTCGGTGCTGCGCCCCGGCGACGTGATCCAGGGGCACGCGAAGTGGGAAGAGGATTGCAAATCCTGCCACATCAAGTTCGACCGCGCCGCCCAGGACAGGCTGTGCATGGACTGCCATAAGGACATCGGCCAGGATGTGCGCGCCAAGGCCGGCTACCACGGCCGGCTGAAGCCGCAGAACTGCCGCAGCTGCCACACCGACCACAAGGGGCGCGGCGCGCGCATCGTCGAACTCGACAAGAAGCAGTTCGACCACAACCAGACCGACTTCGCGCTGCGCGGCGGGCACCAGAAGCCCGACTGCGAGAAGTGCCACGAGCCGACCAAGAAGTACAGCCAGGCCGCGCAGGACTGCAACGCCTGCCACCGCAAGGACGACGTGCACAAGGGCTCGCTGGGCCCCAAGTGCGCCGACTGCCACACCGACAACAACTGGAAGGAAGCCAAGTTCGACCACTCGAAGACGCGCTTCGCGCTCGAGGGCAAGCACGTCGACACCAAGTGCGGCGACTGCCACAAGAACAAGGCCGACTACAAGGACGCGCCGCGCACCTGCATCGGCTGCCACAAGAAGGACGACGACGGCAACAAGGGCCACAAGGGCCAGTTCGGCGAGAAGTGCGAGAGCTGCCACAACGCCAAGGCCTGGAAGCCCTCGACCTTCAACCACGACGTCGACACCAAGTACGTGCTGCGCGGCAAGCACCGCAACACCAAGTGCACCGACTGCCACAGCGGCAACCTCTACAAGGTCAAGACCCCGCAGGACTGCAACTCCTGCCATGAGAAGGACGACAAGCACAAGGGCAGCCTGGGCAAGGAGTGCGGCGCCTGCCACACCGAGCGCGACTGGAAGGAAAAGGGCAAGTTCGACCACGACAAGACCAGCTTCCCGCTGCTGGGCAAGCACATCACGACCAAGTGCGACGCCTGCCACAAGAGCAAGGACTACAAGGAAGCGCCCAAGGACTGCTACGGCTGCCACAAGAAGGACGACAAGCACGAAGGCACGCTGGGCGAGAAGTGCGAGAGCTGCCACGGCGAGAAGGACTGGAAGACCACCCGCGGCCGCTTCGACCACGACAAGACCAAGTTCGCGCTGCGCGGCGGCCACGCGGCGCAGAAGGTACGCTGCAGCGACTGCCACAAGGATGTGAAGAGCTATCGCAAGACGCCGCTGGAGTGCTACGCCTGCCACAAGAAGGACGACAAGCACGAGGGCCAGCAGGGGCAGGACTGCGCCAAGTGCCACGTCGACAAGGACTGGAAGACCACGCCGCGCTTCGACCACGGCCTGACGCGCTTCCCGCTGCTGGGCAAGCACTTCAAGGTGGAGTGCAAGGACTGCCACAAGAGCCTGCGCTACAAGGACGCCAAGATCGACTGCCTGGCCTGCCACGAGAAGGACGACAAGCACAAGACGCGGCTGGGCACGGCCTGCGAGCAGTGCCACAACGCGCGCAGCTGGAAGGCCTGGGACTACGACCACGACAAGCGCACCAAGTACGTGCTCGACGGCAAGCACAAGGGCCTGGCCTGCGAGGCCTGCCACACGCGCCCGGCCGAGAACGGCAAGGTGGTGACTTCGACGCAGTGCGTCGCCTGCCACTCCAAGAACGACGTGCACGACGGCAGCTACGGCCGCCAGTGCCAGCAGTGCCACGTCACCGATTCGTGGCGCACGATCCGCTCGGGCATGGGCCGCAAGGTCGGCGCCGCCCCGCGCCCGTCGACGATTCCGCGCAGCATGTGGACGCCGCGCATTCCCGCAGGAGCCTGGTCATGAGCACCGAACGGAGCTGGTTGGCCCCCTGGCTGCTCGCCCTCGCGGCGCTGCTGCTGCCCCTGGCCGCGAATGCACAGCCCGGTGGCGGCGCCTTCGACCACCAGACCACCGGCTTCTCGCTGACCGGCAAGCACGAGGACGTGCGCTGCGAGACCTGCCACATCAAGGGCATCTTCAAGGGCACGCCGACGGACTGCGCCAGCTGCCACGTGCAGGGCAACCAGCGCGGCGCGCTGGCCAAGTCGGCCAAGCACATCCCGACCACGCGCGCCTGCGACGCCTGCCACGGCACCTCGTCGTTCAACGCGGTGCTGTTCTCGCACGCCACCGTCGACCCGGGCCGCTGCGCCAGCTGCCACAACAACGTGACGAGCCGCGGCAAGCCGGCCGATCACGTGCCGACCACCGCCTCCTGCGATGCCTGCCACTCGACCGTGGCCTTTGCACCGGTGGTCAAGTTCGACCACCAGGCCTCGTCGTTCGGCAGCTGGACCTGCACCAGCTGCCACGACGGCCGCTTCGCCAAGGGCAAGCCGGCCAACCACATCCCGACGCAGGCGGCCTCGCGCTGCGAGAGCTGCCACCAGTCGGCCATCGCCGGCGGCTTCCAGAGCTGGGCCGGCGGCATGATGGACCACGCCGGCATCGCCTCGGGCTGCGCGCAGTGCCATGCCTCGGGCGTCGCCAACAGCTTCTACGGCGTGCGCATCATGTCGCCCGCCTCGCTGACGCCGCCGCACCTGCCCACCGGCGACAACTGCGAGACCTGCCACCAGGCCATCCCCACGCAGCTGATCCCGGCCACCGGCGCCGCTTCGGTGGGCGCCACCACCTTCGCCGGCGGACGCATGGTGCACGCCGGTATCACGAGCGGCTGCGCGCAGTGCCACGGGCCGAGCATCACCAGCGCCAGCTTCTACGGCGTCACGCCCAAGACCAACGCGGGCCTGGTGCCGCCGCACATCCCGGCGGGCACCAACTGCGAGGCCTGCCACTCGAACGCGATTCCCGCGATGCCCATTCCCGCCGCCGGCGCGGGCAGCGTGGGCGGCACCACCTTCGCCAACGGGCAGATGAGCCATGCCGGCATGACCAGCGGCTGCGCCGCCTGCCACGGCCCGGGCATCGGCGCGAGCAGCTTCTTCGGCATCAGCGCGATCGTGGTGATGCCGCCGACCACGCCGGTCGGCCCGAACTCGCACATCCCCTCCAGCACCGCCTGCGAGAACTGCCACCTGGGCAGCACGCCGGCCGGGCTGTTGCCGGCCAACGCCACGCGCAGCGCACCCGGCTCGGCCTTCGCGACGCCGGTGCCGACCTCCGGCCAGATTCACGCCGGCGTGACCGGCGGCTGCAACGCCTGCCACGACACCGGTGCGTCGTGGATGGGCATGTCGCGCTACCCGATCTCGCCCTCGACCTTCGTGATGGGCGGCCGCTACACCGGCTTCCACACCCGCCCGACCGCCACCGCCAGCACCTTCAGCGTGGCCGACCCGGCGCACCCGGCCAGCGGCGACTGCTCGCAGTGCCACAACAGCACCGCCTACTTCGACGGCGCGGTCAAGCCGGCCAACCACATCCCGACCGCCGCGTCGGCGCAGTGCACGGCCTGCCACACGACGGGCGACTTCTCGACCCTGCCGACGCTGGCCAACATCCACGCCAACGCGCCGAGCACCACGAGCAACTGCGCGCAGTGCCACGGCGCGGCCGCACCGAGCTTCGCGATTCCGGCGCGCGGCTTCAGCATCGTCGGCCTGCCCTCCAACCACATCCCGACCAACGCCTCCTGCGAGGCCTGCCACGTCGGCGCCGGCTCCAGCGTGCCGACCCTGCCGGTGCCCGACGGCGCGCGCTTCTCCGGTTCGGCGATGAGCCACGCCGGCATCACGAACAATTGCGCGGCCTGCCACGGGCCGGGCATCACGGCCAGCACCTTCGCCGGCATCACCGGCATCGTCGCGATGCCGCCGACCTCCCCGATGGGACCGGGCTCGCACATCCCGTCGAGCAGCACCTGCGAGAGCTGCCACCTCGGCTCGCTGGCCAACGTCAGCGGCCTGATCCCGGCCAGCACCACGCGCACCGCGCCGGGCACGCTGTTCGCCACGCCGCTGCCCACCAGCGCGCAGATCCACGCGGGCGTGACCAGCGGCTGCGCCGGCTGCCACGAGGCCAACTATGCGTGGATGGGCATGAGCGCCTACCCGATCTCGCCGACCGTGAAGACGGCCGGTGCGCTCTACCGCGGCTTCCAGACGCGCCCCAACGCGGCCGGCGGCACGTTCGCCATCGCCGACGCGGCGCACCCGAATGCGGGCGACTGCTCGCAGTGCCACAGCAGCACGACGGCCTTCAGCGCCATCGACAAGCCGGCCAACCACATCCCGACCGCGACCAGCGCCGAGTGCTCGGCCTGCCACACCAGCAGCGACTACTCGGTGATGCCCAGCATCACCAACATCCACGCCAACGCGCCGAGCACGACCAACAACTGCGCGCAGTGCCACGGCGCAGCGGCCCCCAGCTTCGCGATTCCGGCGGCCAACTTCAGCATCGTCGGCCTGCCTTCCAACCACATCCCGACCACCGTGTCGTGCGAGGCCTGCCACGTCGGCGCCGGCTCCAGCATCACCGCGCTGCCGGTGGTCGACGGCGCGAAGTTCTCCGGCTCGCGCATGAGCCACGCCGGCATCACCAACAACTGCGCGGCCTGCCACCTGCCCTCGGGCAGCACGACGACCTTCGCCGGCATCACGCGCATCGTCGGCATGCCGCCGACCTCGCCGATGGGCGCGAACGCGCACATCCCCTCGAGCACCACCTGCGAGAGCTGCCACCTCGGCACGCTGGCCAACGTCAGCGGCCTGATCCCGGCCAGCGCGACGCGCACCGCGCCCGGCACGCTGTTCGCCACGCCGGCGCCGACCGGAGCGCAGATCCACGCCGGCGTGACCAGCGGCTGCGCCGCCTGCCACGAGGCCAACTACGTGTGGATGGGCGTGAGCGTCTATCCGATCTCGCCGACCGTGAAGACGGCGGGCGCGCAGTACAAGGGCTTCCAGACGCGGCCGCGCGCCGCGGCCGGCACCTACAACGTCGCCGACGCCAGCCACCCCAGCACCGGCGACTGCTCGCAGTGCCACTCGGGCACGACCGCGTTCACGGCGATCGACAAGCCGGCCAACCACATCCCGACCGCCGCGTCGGCGCAGTGCACGGCCTGCCACACCAGCACCGACTACTCGGTGATGCCGACGCTCGCCGCGATCCACGCCAACGCGCCCAGCACCACCACCAACTGCGCGCAGTGCCACGGCAGCGCCGCGCCGAGCTTCGCGATTCCGGCCGCCAACTTCAGCATCGTCGGCCTGCCGTCCAACCACATCCCGACCAGCGCCTCCTGCGAGGTCTGCCACGTCGGCGCCGGCTCCAGCGTGCCGACGCTGCCGGTGCCCAACGGCGCCAAGTTCTCCGGCTCGCGCATGAGCCACGCCGGCATCACCAACAACTGCGCGGCCTGCCACGGGTCGAACATCACCGGCACGAGCTTCGCCGGCATCACGCGCATCATCGTGATGCCGCCGACCTCGCCGATGGGCGCGAGCGCGCACATCCCGTCGAGCAGCACCTGCGAGAGCTGCCACCTCGGCACGCTGGCCAACGTCAGCGGCCTGATCCCGGCCAACGCGACGCGCAGCACGCCGGGCTCGCTGTTTGCCACGCCCGCACCGACCGGGCCGCAGATCCACGCCGGCATCACCAGCGGCTGTTCCGGCTGCCACGAGGCGGGTTATGTGTGGATGGGCGTGAACGCCTACCCGATCTCGCCGACGGTGAAGACGGCGGGTGCGCAGTACAAGGGCTTCCAGACGCGGCCGCGCGCGGCGGCGGGCACCTACAACGTGGCCGACGCGACGCACCCGAGCGCCGGCGACTGCTCGCAGTGCCACTCCGGCACGACCGCCTTCACCGCGCAGGACAAGCCGGCCAACCACATCCCGACCTCGGCGTCGGCGCAGTGCTCGGCCTGCCACACCAGCAGCGACTACTCGGTGATGCCGACGCTGGCCAACATCCACGCCAACGCGCCCAGCACCACCACCAACTGCGCGCAATGCCACGGCGCGGCGGCACCGAGCTTCGCCATTCCTTCGGCCAACTTCAGCATCGTCGGCCTGCCTTCCAACCACATCCCGACCAGCGCCTCCTGCGAGGCCTGCCACGTCGGCACCGGCTCCAGCGTGCCGACGCTGCCGGTGCCCAACGGCGCGAAATTCTCCGGCTCGCGCATGAGCCACGCCGGCATCACCAACAACTGCGCAGCCTGCCACGGCCCGACCATCGGCAGCGGCACCTTCGCCGGCATCACCCGCATCGTCGTGATGCCGCCGACCTCGCCGATGGGCGCCGGCGCGCACATCCCGTCGAGCACCACCTGCGAGAGCTGCCACCTCGGCACGCTGGCCAACGTCAGCGGCCTGATCCCGGCCAACGCCACGCGCACCGCGCCCGGCACGCTGTTCGCCACGCCGGCGCCGACCGGCCCGCAGATCCACACCGGCATCACGAGCGGCTGCAACGCCTGCCACGAAGCCGGCTACGTGTGGATGGGCATGGCGAGCTACCCGATCTCGCCGACGGTGCTGACGGCGGGCGCGCAATACCGCGGCTTCCAGACCCGGCCGCGCGCCGCGGCGGGCACCTACAACGTCGCCAACGCCTCGCACCCGGCCAGCGGCGACTGCTCGCAGTGCCACACCGGCACGACCTTCTTCAGCAGCCAGGGCAAGCCCGACGGCCACATCCCGACCACCATCGCCTCCTGCTCGACCTGCCACGTGGTGGCGGGCGACTACTCGGTGGCCGGCCTGACCACCAGCATGGCCACGCTGCACACCGGCATCTCGAGCGGCTGCGCGAGCTGCCACACGGCCGGCGCCGGCGCGGGCCCGTTCGCCGGCTGCACGACGCAGGCCACCTGCGCTTCGCCGCCGCCGATCACCTACCAGCCCAAGACCATGCCGCTGGCGGCGGGCGGCTCGCCGACCGCGCCCTCGTCGCAGACGCACGTGCCGGTGGGCTCGACGCCCTGCGAGAGCTGCCACTCGCGCACCGTGTTCACCTCGTTCGCCGGCATGAACATGAAGAACAACGCGACGGCGCACAACGCGGTGTCTACCGCCACCTGCATGAGCTGCCATGAGGGCACGCCCAAATACACCTGGTACGGCGTCAGCATCACCACCAAGGGGGTGGGCCACGAAGGCCGCAAGGCCGGCCAGGACTGCGTGCCCTGCCACCAGCGCAGCTTCAACAAGTTCATCACCCTGGCGCGCGTGAAGCCGGTGCTGCGCTCGGCCATCACGATGTCCAGCCCGCGCATGATGCCGGAGTTCCCCGGTTCGACGGCCGAGGGCGGCGTGGAGGTCTCGGCGCGCTTCAACCACCAGGGCGTGCTGCCCGGCCAGTGCCAGAGCTGCCACAACGGCCAGCTCGCCAAGGGCCTGCCGGTCAAGCACGTGATGACGCGCCTGTCCTGCGACACCTGCCACCGCAACACGGCCTGGACGCCGGCGCAGTTCAACCACCAGGGCACGCTCGCGGGCCAGTGCCAGTCGTGCCACAACGGCAGCGGCGCGGCCGGCAAGCCCTCGGGCCACTTCTTCACCACGCGTTCGTGCGACAGCTGCCACCGCACCGTCGCCTGGGTGCCGGTGACCTACACCCACCTCGCGCCGGGCTACCAGCCGCAGGTGGACAAGCCGACCTGCGTGAGCTGCCACATCACCAACGGCGAGATCATCCCGCGTCAGCTGCGCGGCGGCCCGCGGCCCAAACCCATCCCGGTCACGCCGGGTTCATGAGCATGTTGTCTGTTTCCTCGGCTGCCCTCCGCCGGCTCGCGCGTTTCGCGCTGGCCTGCGGCCTCGCCGCCGTGCTCGCGCCGGCGCAGGCGCAGCTGCTCGAGGACCTCACGGTCACGCAGCAGGGCGCCGACGGCGTGGCGCGGCTTTCGTTCGGCAACGCGGTGCGCTTCGTGCAGCAGTCGCCGACGACGCCGGCCGATCTGTACCGCGTGAGCTTCGAGCTGGTGGCGCCCGACGAGGCGGTGCTCAACCAGATCGTCGGCGAGGCGCGCGCCTTCGCCGGCTCGGGCGGCGTGCCGGAGTTCAAGATCAGCTATGCGGTCGGCACCGGCCGGCGCAGCACCGCCCGGCAGCTGACGCTGCAACTCGCGCGCAAGGTGGCGGTGCGGGTGAAGCAAGGGCCGAACGCACGCGCCATCGACTTCGTCTTCGTCGGCCAGCGCCTCGCCGAGACGGCGCCGCCCAAGCCGATCGCGCCGGCCAGCGACAAGCGCTACGCGGTGCTGCTGCAGCGCGTGCCGGCCAGCGAGGGCGACAAGCTGCTGCCGATTCCGCTGCGCTTCCAGAACCTCGAGTCGATCAGCACCACCACGACCATCGGCGGCGTGGAGATGCTCGAGGTGAGCGTCGGCTATTTCGCCACCGAGGCCGAGGCCGAGTCGGCGCGCCAGGCCGCGCTGCAGCGCTTCCCGCAGGCGGCGATCGTCGACCTGGCCCGCCGCAAGCAGGAGACGCTGCAGGCCGCGGCCGCGGCACCGCCCGCGCCGGCACCCGCCGCGTCGGCGCCGGCTGCCGCAGCGCCGGCAGCCGCCGCCCCCGAGCCGCCGCCGGTGGTGGCCAGCGAAGAGATCGAGAAGCGCGCCACCGCGCTGATGGCGAGCGGCCGCGAGGCGCTGACGGCGCAGAAATACGAAGCGGCGGTGAACGCCCTCAACCAGCTGCTGCTGCTGCCGCCGAACAGCCAGTCGCGCGATGCGCAGGAGCTGATCGGCGTGGCCTGGGAGCGGGCCGGCTCGCCGGCGCGCGCCAAGACCGAGTACGAGCTCTACCTGCGCCTGTTCCCGCAGGGCGAGGGCGCGCAGCGCGTGGCGCAGCGCCTCGCCTCGCTGGACTTCGGCGCGGCCGCCACGCCGGCCCTGCGCCAGGCCGGCGCGCCCGCCTCGGCGGCCAGCGAGCCGAGCCGCTACAACGGCTCGATCTCGCAGTACTACTTCGGCGGCAAGGCGCGCACGCAGTCGCTGGTGAATCTCTCCAGCGGCATCGAGCAGGCCACGCTCAGCCGAACCACCGAATCGGCGATCGTGACCAGCGTGGATCTCGGCGCGCGCTTCGTCTCGGAAGATTCGGAGACGCGCGCGGTGCTGCGCGGCACCGGCTCGACCAACCTGCAGACGACCTCGCGCAACCCCAGCCTGGTCAACGCCTTCTACGTCGACCACAAGCGCACCGCCAGCGGCCTGGCGATCCGCGTCGGCCGCCAGACCGCCATCAGCGGCGGCCTGCTCGGCCTGTTCGACGGCGTCTCGCTGGCCTACCCGGTGGGCCAGGGCTTCAAGATCGACGTGATGGGCGGCAAGCCGGCCAACAACCTGGTGTCGACACCGGGGCAGCGCCTGTTCGCCGCGGTGCTGGAGGCCGATGGCCTGTTCGACCGCTTCGGCGGCAACATCTACCTGATCGACCAGACCGTCGAGGGCAACACCAACCGCCGCGCCGTCGGCGCCGAAGTGCGCTACTCGGACGAGAAGGTCTCGATCTACTCGCTGGTCGACTACGACACGGTGTTCAAGGGGCTCAACGCCGTCTCGCTGCAAGGCAGCTTCCTCGCGCCGGCGCAGACCTCGATCACGCTGCTGGTCGACGGGCGCAAGGCGCCCACGCTGCAGCTGACCAACGCGCTGATCAGCTCGGGCCAGAGCTCGATCGACGCGCTGCTGCTGACCATGCCGCTCGACCAGGCCATCGCGCTGGCACGCGCCACCTCGGCCACGGCCAAGCAGGCGCTGCTGAGCGTGTCGCGGCCGATGTCGGAGCGCTGGCAGCTGGGCATGGACCTGCGCTACAGCGAGATCGGCGCACTGCCGGCGGTCGGCATCTTCGAGGCGACGCCGGCAACCGGCGCGCAGTACGGCCTGTCGGCGCTGCTGACCGGCTCGAATCTCTACTCGACGCGCGACATCAACACCTTCAGCGTGAGCTACCTGACCACGCCGATGTTCAAGGGCGCGCAGCTGTCCTACAGCAACCTCACCGGGCTGCGCGGCGAGGTCTTCACGCTCGAACCCTCGCTGCGCTTCTACACGCAGAACAGCACGGACGGCGTCAAGACGCAGCGCATCACGCCGGGCCTGCGCCTGTCGTACAAATATTCCTCGCGCACCAGCCTGCTGGGCGAGACCATCGTCGAGCGCTCCAAGACGGACGGCCCGTTGAACCACGACAGCTCGACTTCGGTGTTCTTCTACGTCGGCTACCGCTACGAGCTGTTCTGAGGCGGATCGGGGATGAGCGTGGAGACGGCCGGGCGCCCGAGTTCCTCCGCTTCGCGCGCTCGCGCGCGGCGGCGCCGCGGCACGCCGGCGTGGCAGCTGGCGCTGGCCGGCGCCGCGCTGTTCTCGGCCACCGCCGGCACGATCTACTGGTTGGCCGCGCGCCCGGGTGCGCACGCGCCGGTCGCTGCCGTGCCGCCGGCGCCGCCCGCGGCTTCGGCGCCCGCCTCGCAGGCGCAGGCGCCGGCGCGGCAGCTCTCGGCCGACCGCGTGCAGCGCATGGTCGACGAGATGAGCGAGCGCGTGAAGCGCGATCCCAAGGACAGCTCGGCCTGGGCGATGCTGGCGCATTCCTACGACATGCTCGGCCGCCGCGACGAATCGATCAAGGCCTACGCCCGGCTCGCCGAGCTGCTGCCCAAGGACGCCCAGGTGCTGGCCGACTATGCGGAGGCGCTCGCCGCCACCCAGGAGCGCAGCTTCAAGGGCGAACCGGCGCGGCTGCTGCAGCGCGCGCTGGCGGCCGACCCGCGCAACCTCAAGGCGCTGCTGTTGTCCGGCAGCGAAGCCTTCGACCGCCACGCCTACCGCGAGGCGATCGGCTTCTGGGAACGCGCCAAGGCGGCATCGAACGACGCCCGCGTGGCGCAGCAGATCGACAGCGGCCTGGCCGAAGCGCGCCTGCTGGCGGCGCGGCCGGCCTCGGCGGCGGCCGCCAAGGCGACGGTGGCAGCCCGGCCGGCGTCCGCTGCTGCCGCCGCATCCGGCCGCACCGTCTCGGGCCGCATCGTGCTCGCACCGGCGCTGCAGTCGCAGGCCTCGCCGGACGACACGCTGTTCGTGTTCGCGCGCCCGACGCTGGGCTCGCGCATGCCGGTGGCGCTGCTGCGCAAGAAGGTGCGCGACCTGCCGCTCGAATTCCGGCTCGACGACAGCATGGCCATGGTGCCCGACATCCACCTCTCGGCGCTGAGCGCGGTGGTGGTGGGCGCGCGCATCTCCAAGCGCGGCGATGCGACACCGCACAGCGGCGACATGGAAGGCCTGTCCGCACCGGTGACAGTGGGTGCGCGCGATGTGAAGATCACCATTTCCGAGGTGCTGAAATGATCCCCCCCGTAGCGCCTTCGGCGCTCCCCCCGAGGGGGCGCCGCCAGCGGCCCGGCCAAGCCGGTTCCGCGGCGACTGCTTGGCTGCCGGGCGCGTGTGCAATCGGCATCGCGCTGGCCCTGATGACGCCGCCCGCCCACGCGGTGCTGGGCGAGCCGCTGGCACTGCCGGCCAACGCCTCGCGCGCGCAGGCCGCCGCGGCACCGCGCAGCGCCCTGCCTGCGGGCGTGCAGATGGTGGAGCGCGCCAGCGGCGACGGCGGCTGGATCCGCGAGTACGTCTCGCCGCAGGGCATCGTCTTCGCGGTGAGCTGGAATACGCGCTTCAAGCCGCGCCTGGACACGCTGCTCGGCCGCTACCAGGCCGGCTACGCCGCCGCGGCCTCGCAGGCGCTGGCGCGGCCGGGACGCGCCGCGGTGCAGCGCCAGGCGACGCTGCGCGCCGACGATCTGGTGGTGCAGTCCAGCGGCTTCCTCAACACCTTCCACGGGCGCGCCTGGGTGCCTTCGCTCGTTCCGGCCGGCTTCGATGCGGCCACGCTGCGATGAAACGGCTGCTGTCCACCCTCGGCCTCGTGCTGGCACTCGCCGGCTGCGGCGGCAACTCGACCGAGACGACCATCACCGGCGGCGGGCTGTCGGGCAGCCCGAACGGGCCGGTGATCTCGCTCGACCAGCCCACCGGGCCCAACACCACCGAGGTGGTGGTCGACACCGGCCCGGCCTCGGGCTTCGCGCTCGGCGCGGCCAACATTCCCTACGTCACGGTCACGGTCTGCACGCCCGGCTCGACCACCGCCTGCGTGACGATCGACCATGTCTTCCTCGACACCGGCTCGATCGGCCTGCGCCTGTTCCGCAGCGCGGTGGCCTCGCTGAGCCTGCCGGCGCTGGAGGTGCCAGCCCATGCGGCCAGCAACACGCCGGCCGGCCCGCTGGCCGAGTGCTACCCCTTCGTGCTGGGCGCGGTGTGGGGGCCGATGGCGCGCGCCGACGTGCGCATCGGCGGCGAGGCCGCTCCGGCCCTGCCCATCCAGCTGATCGACGAGGCGAGCGCGCCCACGCTGGCCGTGCCCGCCGACTGCAGCGCCGCGGCCAACGGCGGCGTGCTCGATTCGCCGGCCAGCCTGCAGGCCAACGGCGTGCTGGGCATCGGCATGGTCAGCTACGACTGCGGGCTCAACTGCGCCAGCGGCAACTATGGCTCGGGGCACGTGCTGTACTACTCGTGCCCGAACGGCAGTGCGAGCTGCGTGCCCGCCGCGGTGCCGGGCGATCTGCAGATGCAGAATCCGGTGGCGGCGTTCCTGCCGGACGCCGATGGAATCGTGGACAACAACGGCTCGGTGATCATGATGCCGGCGGTGCCCGATCTCGGCGCGTCGGTGGTGCGCGGGCGGCTGGTATTCGGCATCGGCACGCGCGCCAACAACCAGCGCCCGCTGAGCACCACCGTCTACCCGGTCGACACCAACCCGGCCAACGACACCTATCTGTCGCTGGGCACCAGCGTGGGCGGGCTCGCCTACCCGACCAGCTACATCGACAGCGGCTCGAACGCGATGTTCTTCGACGACCCGGGCATCCGCATGAGCTGCCAGAGCTCCAGCGGCTCGGCCGCCACCGGCCAGGGCTGGTACTGCCCGCCCACCGTGCTGCGCCGCACGGCCACGATCACCGCGGCCGACGGCAGCAGCGGCAGCGTGGATTTCGCCGTGGCCAATGCCGACGTGCTGTTCGGCGGCGGCAACGTGGCCTTCGCCAATCTGGGCGGCTCGGCGGGCCAGGGCGCCACCACTTTCGTGTGGGGCCTGCCCTTCTTCTACGGGCGCAGCGTCTTCACCTCGATCTGGGGCCAGACACTCGCCATCAACGGCCCCTGGAACGCCTTCTGAGCTCGAACGCAGCGCACAGCCGATGAACTACCTCTACGTCTACGGGGCCGCGCTGGCCGTCATCCTCATCCTCTACCTGCGGCGCAGCCGGCGGCTGCACCAGAGCGCCGCGCAGGAACTGAAGGAGTCGCTCGAAGCGGGCCTGGCGGAGCCGGCGTCGCTGCACCCGGTGGTCAACCCGGCGCGCTGCATGGGCTCGGGCTCCTGCGCGCGCGCCTGCCCGGAAGATGCGCTGGGCGTGGTCAAGGGCAAGGCGGTGCTGATCAACGCCTCGGCCTGCATCGGCCACGGCGCCTGCCTGTCGGCCTGCCCGGTGGAGGCGATCAGCCTGGTGTTCGGCACCGAGAAGCGCGGCATCGACATTCCCAACATCAGCCCCGAGTTCGAGACCAACGTGGCGGGCATCTACATCGCCGGCGAGCTGGGCGGCATGGGGCTGATCCGCAAGGCGGCCGAACAGGGGCGCCAGGCCATCGAGGCGATCCGCAAGCGCTCCGACGGCTCGCGCGAGCTCGACGTGCTGATCGTCGGCTGCGGCCCGGCGGGCCTCTCGGCCGGGCTCTCGGCCATCCACCACAAGCTGCGCTACCGCATCATCGAGCAGGAGGATTCGCTCGGCGGCGCGGTCTACCACTACCCGCGCAACAAGATCACCATGACGGCGCCGGTGCAGCTCGCCATCGTCGGCAAGGTGAAGTTCGGCGAGGTCAGCAAGGAGAAGCTGCTCGAGTTCTGGACCGGCGTGATGCAGTCGACCGGGCTGCAGGTGAACTTCCGCGAGCGGCTGACCGGCATCGAGCGCGACGGCAACGGCTTCGTCGTGCAGACCGACCGCGCGCGCTACTCGGCGCGCTCGGTGCTGCTGGCCATGGGCCGGCGCGGCACGCCGCGCAAGCTCGACGTGCCGGGCGAGGAGCATTCCAAGGTGGTGTACCGGCTGGTCGACCCCGAGCAGTACCGCGGCCAGAAGGTGCTGGTGGTCGGCGGCGGCGACAGCGCGCTGGAGGCCGCCATCGCGCTGGCGGAGCAGCCCGGCACGCGCGTCACGCTGTCGTACCGCAGCGCGGCGTTCTCGCGCGTCAAGCCGAAGAACCGGGAGCGCGTGGACGCTCTGCGCACGAGCGGCGGCCTGGAGGTGCTGCTCGAATCCAGCGTGAACGAGATCGGCGTGCGCGAGGTGAAGATCGAGCAGGGCGGCCAGACGCTGGCGCGCGCCAACGATGCGGTGATCGTGTGCGCCGGCGGCGAGCTGCCGACGCCGCTGCTGCGCAAGATCGGCATCCAGTTCGAGACCAAGTTCGGCACGCGCTGAGCGCACGGCCGGATCGACGGGCGTTGCAGCGGTGAGCCAGGATCTCGAGCGCCAGCGCCCGCGTGATCGCAAGAAGCGGCGCCGTTGGCGCCGCTGGCGCATCAGCATCCGGCAGGCCCTGGCGCTCTCCGTCCTGATCCACGCGGCGGTGCTGGCGATCCGGCTCGAAGCGCCCGGACTCGGCTTCGCCAAGCCCTGGGCCGAGCGGCGCCTGCAGGCGCCCGACATCAGCATCGTGCTGGTGTCGCCGCCCGAAGCGCCCGCCTCCGAAGCCGGCTTCAACGTGGTCGTGCGCGACAAGCCGCAGCCGAGCCGGGAGACGCCGAAGGCGCGCGCCAAGCCGCCGCGACCGCCCGCGACCGCGAAGGCGGCGCCCGCGCCCAAACCGCGCCGGGCCGCGCCGCCCGCGCCGAAGCTGGCCAAGGCGCCGCCCGAACCCGTGGCGCCGCCGCCCCCGCCGCCACCGCCGGCTCCTGTGCCGCCGCCGCCCGAACCACCGCAAGCGCCCCAGCGGCCGGAGGTTCTCGCGCAGGCCACGCCCGACCCGGAGCTGCCCACGCTGCCGCCGCCAGCACCGGCCGCCTCCGAGCCCGTGCCGGCCAGTGCGGCGGCCGCCAGTGCGCCGCCGGCGGAGAACAAGGAACCGGAGGCCCAGCGCGAGCACGAGCGTGAAGCCGCCGAGCGCGCGGCGCGTGAGGCCGAGCAGCAAGCGCTGGAGGCGCAGCAGCGCGCCGACGAGGAACGCCTTGCCCTGCTGCGCCAGGAAGCCGAACGACAGGAGGCGGCACGGCAGGAGGCGATCAAGCGCGAAGCGGAGCGCCAGGAGGCAGCGCGGCAGGAAGCACTCAAGCGCGAGGCCGAGCGCCAGGAGGCGGCACGGCAGGAGGCACTCAAGCGCGACGCCGAGCGCCAGGAAGCGGCACGGCAGGAGGCGATCAAGCAAGAAGCCGAACGCCAGGAGATAGCGAGGCAGGAAGCACTCAAACGTGAGGCTGAGCGCCAGGAAACGGCGCGGCAGGAGACGACGCGCCAAGAGGCCGCTCGACAGGAAGCGGCGCGCCAAGAGGCCGCTCGACAGGAAGCGGCACGCCAAGAGGCCGCTCGACAGGAAGCGGCACGCCAAGAGGCGGCTCGCCAGGACGCAGCGCGCCAAGAGGCAGCGCGGCAGGAGGCAGCGCGGCAGGAGGCAGCGCGCCAAGAGGCCGCGCGCCAGGAGGCAGCACGCCAGGAGGCAGCGCGGCAGGAGGCAGCGCGCCAAGAGGCGGCTCGCCAAGAGGCGGCTCGCCAGGACGCAGCACGCCAAGAGGCAGCGCGCCAGGAGGCAGCACGCCAAGAGGCAGCGCGCCAGGAGGCAGCACGCCAAGAGGCAGCGCGCCAGGAGGCGGCTCGCCAGGAGGCAGCACGCCAAGAGGCCGCGCGCCAGGAGGCAGCGCGCCAGGAGGCCGCTCGCCAAGAAGCAGCCCGCCAGGACGCCCTCAAGCGCGAAGCCGAGCGCCAGGCGGCGCTGGCGCGCGCGGCACCGACGCGCCCTGCGCTGGAGCCGCCGCGCCCCGAGCGGCCCTCTCCGCTGCCCGACAACCGGCGCCGGCGCACGATCTTCGGCCGCACCGATCGCGACGTGGTGGCGATGATGTACGCCGAGGGCTGGCGCCAGCGCGTCGAGATGGGCGCGCCCTTCGACGCGGTCAAGGCCGCCAAGGTGGCGCCCTACACCAACCCCGTCATCACGGTCGCGCTGCGCAGCGACGGCAATGTCGACAGCATCGTGATCAACCAGTCCAGCGGCGTGCCCGAGATCGACGCCGCGGTGGTGCGCATCGTGCAGGCGCTGTCGCCCTATGCGCCCTTCCCGCGCGACCTCGCCGCCGAGGTCGACGTGCTCGAGATCCGGCGCGTCTGGAGCCTGGACAACGCGGTGCGCCTGTTCGGCGCCGGGCGCTGAAGACCCGCGCGGCGTGCTACTCGAAGTCCTGCCAGAACTGGTCTTCGGCCTCGCGCTGCGCCTCCTCCTGCGAATCGCAGGCGCCCGAGGCCCAGTCCCAGCCCGGCTCGATGGACTCGATCTCCGCTTCGCTGAAGACGCGGTACTCGTACTTTCCGCCGCCCGCCTCGGGGTCGGCGATCTCGCGCTTGGCCACGAACCACGGCATGCCGGCCTCCCCCATGCTGTCCCTCGCGGGTCTACGCGCGGCAGCGCCGGCAAATTCCCGGGGCGGCTACAGACCGAGCAGTTCGGGGGTGGGCAGCAGTTCGAAGTCGGTCGCCTCGCGCAGGCGGCGGCGCGCCTGCGCCCGGCCGACGCGGCGCACCAGCAGGCCGACCTGGTCGGCCAGTTCGCTGCCGGCCACGGCATGCGGCAAGAGGCGCGCCAGCAAGGCGTCGAGCGTGGCCGAGGCCTCCTCTTCGCCAAGGCTGAGCACGAGCATGTGGGCGAGCGCGGCGGCCAGCGCGTCTTCGCTGCAGGCCGTGTCGAGGTGCTGGGCCGCGAAGGCCAGCTGCGGGCCCGCGATGCCGTTCTCGCGCAGCAGCGCGATGGCCGGGGTGAGGCCGGCCAGGCCACGGCGCGCATCGGCGGCGTGGCGCAGCAGTTCGGCCACCACGCGCACGAAGCGCGAGCGTGCATCCAGCGGCTGCGTGCGCGGCATCGCCGGGCAGGCGCCCGAGACGGTCTCGTCGATGCGGCCGTCGTCGCCGAGGCGCAGCACGTCGAGGTAGAGATGTTCGGCGTCGACGCCGGGCAGATCGGCGAAGCGCACGATCAGCGCACCGGCGCGGTAGCCGGGCAGCTCGCGCGTGCCCAGCCAGCCGTCTTCGGCGCTCCAGCCGGCCGGGCGCCACGGCGCGCGCGTGGCGTCGCCGTGGGGCTCGGGGTGGCCGAGAAGGGAGCCCATGGGAGCTCCGTCGTCAATCGCCTCAGGCGGCGCGGCGCGACTTGGCCGCCGGCTTGGTGGCGGCGCTGAACTTGACGATGTTGGCTTCGGCGGCCTCGGCAGCCTGCTTGGCGGCCTTCTGGGCGTTGCCGAAGGCATCGTTGGCGGCGGCGAACGCGGCCTTGGCCATCGCCACGGCCTGCTCCGAACCGGCCGGCGCGTTCTTGGTGGCCGACTCGACCAGCGCGGCGAACTTCTTCTGCGCGTCGGCGGCGCCGGCTTCGGCCACCTTGCTCAGCTCGGCCTGCACGCCGGTGACGATGTCGTACAGCTTGCGGCCATAGGTACCAGCCTTCTCGGGCGCGGGCTGCAGCAGCTCGGCCTGCAGCGCCAGCAGCGACTGCACATCCTTGGCGCCGAGCAGCGACTGGGCCTGCGCATCGGCCTCGGCCAGCGCGACGCGCGCGGTCTCGAGGTTGAGGGCGGCAAGCTTCTCGGCAGCGTCCAGGCCGGTGGCGGCGAGGCCGAGCAGGGTGGCGAGCTGGGTCTTCTGGGCGGCGGCGAATTGTTCGTTGTTCAGCATGGTGGGCTCCGTGGATGAAGGGGTCGTTGACGATTGCTGCAGTGCAGCATGAAGCCATGATAGTGGCCCCATCCACGAAAGCAAGCCCATCTTGCTGCGATGCAGCAAAGTTAGATGCAAACCCCTACTGCGGGTGGCTCGCGGCGGCGATGTGCAGGCGGTTGCGTCCGGCCTGCTTGGCCCCCAGCACGGCGTCGCTGGCGCGCTGCACCAGGCCGAGCGGGTCGTCCTGCGCCGCGAGCGCGGCCACGCCGATGCTGGCGGTGAGCGCCATCCGGCGCCGGTCGATGCTGAGGATCTCGGCAGCCTCCACCTGCGTGCGCAGCCGCTCGGCCACGCGCGCGGCGGTGGCCAGGTCGGTGTCGGGCATCACGAGGCAGAACTCCTCGCCGCCGTAGCGCGCCAGCCAGTCGGTCAGGCGCACGCCGTGGCGCGCGATCTCGGCGAAGCGCCGCAGCGCCTGGTCGCCGCTCGGGTAGCCGTAGCTGGCGTTGACGTCGTGGAAGTGGTCGAGGTCGATCAGCGCGATGGCCAGCGCGCGGCCGTGCTTGCGCGCCGTCTCGACCTCGCGCGCCAGGCGGGCGTCGAAGTAGCGCCGGTTGTGCAGCTGCGTCAGCGCATCCTGGTTGGCCTCGCGGCGCGCCGCCTCGACGAGGCTGCGGCCCATGTTCGTCACCAGCGTGGTCATGCGCTCGGTCAGCACGCGCGTGACGTTCTCGAAGTGGCGCACGTAGAGGTCGCGGTCCTCGCCGCCGGAGCTCTCCTGCAGCGACTCGTAGGAGACCAGCCGGTTGCGCCCGCGCCCCTTGGCCTCGTAGAGCGCGACATCGGCCTGGCTCATCAGGTCGGCGAAGGTCGAGCGTTCGCCGACGAAGGCGAGGCCGGCGCTGGCCGACACCGCCATGCGCTGCAGCGGCTCACCGTCCAGCGGCGCGGGCGCGGTGTCGTCGAAGCGGTTGACGAGGCGCTCGAAGCCGCTGCCCGTGGCGGCCGGCGCGAGGAATGCATGCCCGGCCAGGCGCTGCAGCATGCGCTGCACGTCGGCCACGACGGTGGCGCGGTCGTAGCGCGCCAGCAGCGCGGCGAACTCCTCGCCGCCCCAGCGCGCCAGCCGGTCACCGGGCGCGAGCGTCTCGAGCAGCAGCGCCGCCGATTCGCGCAGCACCTGGTCGCCGGTCTGGTGGCCGAAGCGGTCGTTGATCTGCTTGAAGTGGTCGAGGTCGAAGAGCACCACGGCGCGGCATTCCGCGCCCGCGGGTTCGGCCAGCTCCTGGGCGAGCAGCGCCTGCCAGCGCTTGCGGTTGGCCAGGCCGGTGAGCTCGTCGCTGAACTGCAGCGAGTGCAGCCGCGCCTCGCCGCCGGCGTGCTTGAGCAGCCGCGCCAGCCGCAGCAGCAGCAGCTCGAGCGGCTGCAGGCCGCGCACCACATCGTCGCGGGCTTTCAGGAATTCGAGCGTGGCGGCCTCCTGCTCGGCGGTGGCGACGACGATCAGCGTCGGCCGCGCGTCGAGCAGGTACTCGCGGCGCAGGCGCCGCGCATCGCCGAACAGCTCGGCGCGCAGCACGCGCACGCCCGCCTCGGCCGGCAGGGCCGCGCCGCTGGCGCAGGCAAGCACCCGCAGGCCCTGCGCTCGCAGCGCCGCGATGGCGGCTTCGTCGTCGTGGCCCTCGTGCGGCAGCACCCAGGCGATGGTCGTCGCTTCCACGCGCGCGGCCCCTCCCCGGCCGCATCACGCAGGATAGCCGCAGCCCCGCGCTCAGCCGGCCGGCGCCGCGATGCGCGGCAGCGAGAGCGTGGCGAGCGCCCCGCCGCCGTCGGCGTTGCGCAACGTCACGCGGCCATGGTGCAGCTCGGCGATCTCCTTGACGAAGGCGAGGCCCAGGCCGGTGCTCTTCTTGCCGGTGGCCGGGCGCGCGAGCGAATAGAACTTCTCGAAGACGCGTTCGTCGGCGTAGTCGGGGATGCCGGGGCCGTGGTCGCGCACGCTCAAGGACACGCTGCGCGGCTGGGCCTGCAGCGCGAGATGGATCGTGCCGCCGTCGGGCGAGAACTCGAGCGCGTTGGCCAGCAGGTTGCCCAGGGCGCGGCGCAGCAGGAAGGCCTCGCCCTCGACCCAGACGGTGTCGCCCGCGGCGAGCTCGACACGCAGGCCGCGCGCCGCGCCGCTGGCCTCGGCGCTGGCCGCCAGCTCCTCGAGCAGCGGCCGCAGCGAGACCGGCTCGACCTTGGGCAGGCGGCGCTGCTGCTCGAGCGCGGCGAGTTCCATCATGCGGTCGACCAGCTCCTGGATGCGCTGCGTCTCGCGGCCGATGTTGGCGACGAAACGCTGGCGGTCGGCCTCGGGCATGCCGCTCTCCTGCATCAGCTCGGCCGCGCCGCGGATCGCCGAGAGCGGGCTCTTCAGCTCGTGGGTGAGTGTCTGCACGTAGTCGGCCACGTAGTGGCGGCCGGCCAGCGCATCGCGCATCTCGTCGTAGGCCGCGCCCAGCGTGCCGAGCGCGCGCCGGCCCAGGCGCGGCAGGCTGAAGCTGCGCTGCGAGCGCACGTAGCGCGCGTAGTCGGCGATCAGCCCGAAGGGGCGCACCAGCCACAGCGAGAGGATCAGCGCCAGCACCAGCACCGCGGCCACCGAGGTGGCGCCCACCACCATGGTCTTGCGCCGCGCCGCGGCGACGAACTGGTTGAGGCTCTGCACCGGCTTGCCGACGCTGACCACGCCGACGATCTCGCTGTCCCCACCATGCGCACGCACCGGCGCGGAGACGTACATCACCGAGCTCAGCTCGTCGCCGGGAATGCGCGGCGTGGTGCGCGCGCGGTACTCGCCGGCCATCGCCGCGCGCACGTCGCGCCACTGCGAGAAATCCTCGCCCTCGCGCTGGCCGATGGAGTCGAACAGCACGATGCCGTCGCGCCCGAGCACCAGCGCCTGCAGTTCCACGCCGGTCTTCTCGAAATCGAAGATGCGCGCCGAGAAGCTGCGCGCGTAGAGGCTGCGGAAGACCGGGCGCAGCGATTCGGCGTCGATGCGGCCGTCGGCGCTGTGCTGCTCGACCGCGCTGGCCAGCAGGTGCGCCGTCTCGACCAGCGATTCCTCGGCCGACTCGCGGTAGCGCGGGTCGATGTCGGCCAGAAGCCGGTACATCAGCAGGCCCACGCCGAGCGCGTAGACGAGCAGGATGCCGATGAAGACGACCGAACGCCGCTTCACGGCAGCGCCGCCGGCAGATCCTCGGCGAGCGCGTAGCCGCTGCCGCGGTGGGTGCGGATCGGCTCCAGCGCCGGCGCCACCGTCTTCAGCTTGGCGCGCAGCGTCTTCACGTGGGCGTCGACGGTGCGGTCCAGGCTCTCGCTGTGCGTGTCCCAGACCTTGTCGAGCAGCGTGTCGCGGCTGAAGACATGGCCGGGGTGCTCGACCAGCGTCTTGAGCAGTCCGTATTCGTAGCGCGAGAGCTCCAGCGCCTTGCCGTAGAAGCGGATCTGGCGCCGGCCTTCGTCGATGGCGAAGGGCTGCGGCGCCGCGCCGGTGGTCGCGGCCCGGGCCGCGCGGCGCAGGATGGTGCGGATGCGCGCCACCAGCTCGCGCGGCGAGAAGGGCTTGGCGACGTAGTCGTCGGCGCCCAGTTCGAGCCCGACCACGCGGTCGATCTCGTCGGCGCGCGCGGTCAGGAACACCACCGGCACGTCGCTGAAGGCGCGCAGGCGCTTGAAGACCTCGAAGCCGTTCAGGTCGGGCAGGCCGACGTCGAGGATCACCAGCGCCACGCTCTCTTCGCGCAGCCGCGCCAGCGCCGCCTCGCCCGTGGCCACCCACAGCGGCTCGAAGCCGTCGGTGCGCAGCGCGTACTGCAGCGTGTCGGCGATGCCGGGCTCGTCCTCGACGACGAGGATGGCGGGCTTGCTCACTCCGTCGGCAGGAAGCCGTCGATGGAGAGGTAGCGCTCGCCGGTGTCGTAGTTGAAGCCGAGCACGCGCGACCCGGCGGCGAGCTCGGGCAGCTTCTGCGCGATCGCCGCCAGCGTGGCGCCGGAGGAGATGCCCACCAGCAGGCCTTCCTCGCGCGCGCTGCGCCGCGCCATCTCGCGCGCCGCCTCGGCCTCGACCAGGATCACGCCATCGAGCAACTCGGTCTGCAGGTTGGCCGGGATGAAGCCCGCGCCGATGCCCTGGATGGGGTGCGGGCTGGGCTTGCCGCCGCTGATCACCGGCGAGGCGGTCGGCTCGACGGCGAACACCTTGAGCTTCGGCCACTTCGCCTTCAGCACGCGGGCGCAGCCGGTGAGGTGGCCGCCGGTGCCCACGCCGGTGATCAGCGCGTCCAGGCCCTCGGGGAAGTCGGCGGCGATCTCGGCGGCGGTGGCGCGCACGTGCGCGTCGATGTTGGCCGGGTTCTCGAACTGCTGCGGCATCCACGAGTTCGGCGTGGCGGCGATCAGTTCCTTGGCGCGCGCGATCGAGCCGTTCATGCCCTTCTCGCGCGGCGTCAGCTCGAACTTCGCGCCGTAGGCGAGCATCAGGCGGCGGCGCTCGATGCTCATGCTGTCGGGCATCACGAGAATGAGCTTGTAGCCCTTCACCGCCGCGACCATCGCCAGCCCGACGCCGGTGTTGCCCGAGGTCGGCTCGATGATGGTGGCGCCCGGCTTGAGCGCGCCGCTGGCTTCGGCCGCCTCGACCATCGATAGGGCGATGCGGTCCTTGATCGAGCCGCCCGGGTTGGCGCGCTCGCTCTTGATCCAGACCTCGTGCGAGGCGCCGAACAGGCGGTTGATGCGGATGTGCGGCGTGTTGCCGATGGTCTGCAGGACGTTGCTGGCGCGCATGGTCTTCTCCTCGGAAGAGGGCCGCATTATGGGCGCGATAATTCAGCCATGTTTGCGCCTCTCCAGAACGACAGCTTCCTGCGCGCCTGCCTGCGCCAGCCCACCGAGCACACCCCCGTGTGGCTGATGCGCCAGGCCGGCCGCTACCTCGCCGAATACCGCGAGACGCGCGCCAAGGCCGGCAGCTTCATGGGCCTGGCCACCAACACCGCGTTCGCCACCGAGGTGACGCTGCAGCCGCTCGAACGCTACGCGCTGGACGCGGCCATCCTGTTCAGCGACATCCTCACCGTGCCCGACGCCATGGGCCTGGGCTTGAGCTTCGCGATCGGCGAGGGCCCGCGCTTCGCGCATCCCGTGCGCGACGAGGCCGACGTCGCCAAGCTCGCCGTGCCCGACATGGACAAGCTGCGCTACGTATTCGACGCGGTCACCTCGATCCGCAAGGCCTTGAGCGGCCGCGTGCCGCTGATCGGCTTCTCCGGCAGCCCGTGGACGCTGGCCTGCTACATGGTCGAAGGGGCCGGTTCGGACGACTACCGCCTGGTCAAGACCATGCTGTACCGCCGGCCGGATCTGATGCACCGCATCCTCGAGATCAACGCCGACGCGGTGGCGCTGTACCTGAATACGCAGATCGAGGCCGGCGCGCAGGCGGTGATGGTGTTCGACAGCTGGGGCGGCGTGCTCGCCGACGGCGCCTTCCAGGAGTTCAGCCTGGCCTACAACCGCCGCGTGCTCAAGCAGCTCAAGCGCGAGCACGCCGGCGCGCGCATCCCGCACATCGTCTTCACCAAGGGCGGCGGCTTGTGGCTCGAGCAGATCGCGCAGGGCGTGGACGGCGTGGCGCCCGACGTGATCGGCCTGGACTGGACCATGAACCTCGGCCTGGCCCGCCGGCTGACCGGCGACTGCGTGGCCCTGCAGGGCAACCTCGACCCCAACGTGCTGTTCGCGGCGCCCGAGCAGATCCGCGCCGAGGCCACCAAGGTGCTGGAGAGCTTCGGCGCGCCGCGCAACGCCCAGGGGGGCTGGGGCGGCCATGTCTTCAACCTCGGCCACGGCATCAGCCAGCACACGCCGCCCGAAGCGGTGTCCGTGCTGGTCGACACCGTGCACGAGGTCTCGCGCCGCATCCGCGCCCGCGGCTGAGCGCTTCGCCCGAGATTGCTGCCGCTGCGCGTGAGTGAACGCTCAGGGGTTGACTTATCCCCAAAATTGGCCTTGCGTTGCGCGCGCCCGACATCTGCTGCAGCGCGTCACAGCGCGACCAGGCTCATGACGCAAGTCATTGATTTCATTGGACCTTTACTCCTGCTGGAAAAGTGGGCAAAGAAGCCCTGGCGTCGGCGTATCAATCAGTTAGCGCGACTTTTGGCAGGTTGCACACAAAGTTATCCACAGATGTGGGGGACAGACCGGAAAGTCCCGGTAAATCAGCAACTTGGCGGCATTCCTTCACACCATGTCGAAGTGAAGCGGCTAACTCGCGGCGCTGGTGCAGCATGAGCACGATGCAGCGCATCAAGGTGGCCGTCGAAGCACCCCAGCATGCCGGCCTGGAGGACACGCTCGACTACTCGAGCGAGCAGCCACTCTCGCCGGGAACGCTGGTGCGCGCGCCGCTCGGCAAGCGCGAATTGCTGGGCGTGGTGTGGGGCGGAGCGCCCGGCGACTGGCCGGAGGGCGAGCTCAAGCCGCTTTCCGCCGTGTTCTCGGAACTGCCGCCGCTGGACCCGGCGTGGCAGGACCTCGTCACTTTTGCATCTGCTTACTATCAGCGCGGCCTGGGGGAGCTGGCCATGTCGGTCCTGCCGCCGGAGTTGCACAAGCTCGATGCCGGCCAGCTCGCACTGCGCCTGCGCAAGCTGCACAAGGCGATGGCCCAGCCCGCCGCCACCGCGCCCGACACGCCGCCGCCGCCCAGCGCCGAGCAGGCCGAGGTGCTGGCGCAGTTGGAGGGCACGCCGCCAGCCACCCCCGTGCTGCTGCACGGGGTGACCGGCAGCGGCAAGACCGAGGTCTACCTGAACGCCGCCGCGCGTGCGCTCGAAGCCGGCCGGCAGGTGCTGGTGCTGGTGCCGGAGATCAACCTCACGCCGCAGCTGGAGGCGCGCTTCGCGGCGCGTTTCGCCGGCCGGCGCATCGTCTCGCTGCACAGCGGCTTGACGCCGGCGCAGCGCCTGCGCAGCTGGCTGGCGGCGCACCTGGGCCTGGCCGACCTGGTGCTGGGCACGCGGCTGGCGGTCTTCACGCCGCTGCCGCGGCTGGGCCTGATCGTCGTCGACGAGGAACACGACCCTTCGTACAAGCAGCAGGAAGGCGCACGCTACTCGGCGCGCGACCTCGCGGTCTACCGCGCGCGGCTGCAGGGCGCGCGCGTGCTGCTCGGCTCGGCCACGCCTTCGCTGGAGAGCTGGCAGCGCGCCAACGAGGGCCGCTACCAGCGCCTCGCGCTGCCCTCGCGCATCGGCGGCGCGCTGCTGCCGCGCGTGCGCCTGGTCGACATGAACCAGCAGCCCAAGGAGCGCGGCGGCGCCGGGCTCTCGCCGCCGCTGCTGGCGGCGATCCGCCAGCGCATCGAGCGCGGCGAGCAGAGCCTGGTGTTCCTCAACCGGCGTGGCTATGCGCCGGTGCTGCATTGCGCCGATTGCGGCTGGAAGAGCGGCTGCCCGCACTGCAGCGCCTGGCGCGTGTTCCACAAGCTCGATCGCACGCTGCGCTGCCACCACTGCGGCTTCACCGAGCGCGTGCCGCGCGCCTGCCCGGAGTGCGGCAACCTCGACATCGCGCCGATCGGCCGCGGCACGGAACGGCTGGAAGAGCAGATCGGCACGCTGCTGGCGGCGAGCGACGGCACGCTGCCGCGCATCGCCCGCATCGATGCCGACAGCACGCGGCTCAAGGGCTCGCTGGAAGCGCAGCTCGGCGCGGTGCACGCCGGCGAGGTCGACGTGCTGGTGGGCACGCAGATGGTCACCAAGGGCCACGACTTCCGCCGCATCACCCTGGTGGCCGCGGTGAACCCCGACAGCGCGCTCTTCAGCAGCGACTTCCGCGCCCCCGAGCGCCTGTTCGCGCTGCTGATGCAGGCGGCCGGCCGCGCCGGGCGCTCGGCCGAGCATGCGCAGGGCGCGGAGATGTGGGTGCAGACCTGGCATCCGCAGCATGCGCTCTACGCCGCCTTGCGCCGCCACGACTTCGCCGCGTTCGCGGCCAGCCAGCTGGAGGAGCGCGAGGCCGCCGGCCTGCCGCCCTTCGCGCACCTGGCGATGCTGCGCGCCGATGCCAGGCAGGCCGAGCAGGCGCAGGCCTTCCTGCAAGCCGCCGCCGAGCTCGCCGCCACGCTGCCCGGCGCCGAGGCGGTGAGCGTCTACGCGCCGGTGCCGCTGCCGGTGGCGCGCGTCGCCAATGTCGAACGCATGCAGATGCTGGTGGAATCGGCCTCGCGGCCGGCGCTGCAGCGCTTCCTCGCGGCCTGGGCGCCGGCGCTGCACGGGCTGCGCCGCGGCGGCGCGCACAAGGTGCTGCGCTGGGCGATCGACGTGGATCCGCTTTCGATCTGAGCGCTGCTCAGCGGCGCTTCGGCACCGTCAGCGGCCGCGACACGTCGGCCAGGAGCAGCGTCGCCTTGACCAGATCCTCGACCGCCTCGGCCAGGTCCGCCGGCGGCTCGAGCGATTCGATCTCCTCGAGCAGATCGTCGGCGTCCTCGAGGTCGTCCGCATCGAGGTGGCGGTACAGCAGCGCCAGCGGCTCGCGCAGGGCTTGCGCATCGAGCGCCATCAGCTGCGGGAAGAACTCCATCGCGGTGGCGAAGCCGGCCACCCAGCCCACCACCGCCTCGCTCGGCGAAGCATCATCGCCCTCGAGCTCGAACACCCAGGGATCGAACCACTGGCGCGCCTGGATCGCCGCGTCGAGCTCGGCGTGGCGGCGCCGCACCAGCGCGAGCAGGCGGCCGGCGTCGACGGAAGGCGGCAGCTTGCGGCCGTCGGCATCGGTGACGTGGGGCAGCCAGGCGGCTTCCGGCACGCGGCGCGGCTGCAACAGCACGCCGCACAGGAAGCCGTCGAGCGCGCTGACGTCCAGCGGCTCGAAGGGCGCCGGCAGGGCATCGAGCCGCTGCTCGAGCTCGTCGAGCTCGGCTTCCGTGAGTGCTTGCTGCGCGGCGGGGCGCGGTGCGCCGCGCGGGTGGCGGGGTGGCGTGGCCATGGCCCATTGTGGACCGTGCGGCGAGCCGGGCAGCGACCATGAATGTGCGCCCCGCACACGCCAATCCCACTTCCCACGTCTTTGGGATGGCCCCGGCCGGAACGCCCCCCTAGAGTGCCTGGCATTGCTGTCACACGGGATCCGCACAGGATCGCGCGCTCAAAGGTCCGAAACGCCCGCGACAACAGGGTGAGAGACTGGCACCGCTCCCAACGACGTCCTTACTTGAGGACTTGACACAGCCCACCTGCGACGCAGGTGGGCTCTTTTTTTGGCATCGCCGACAATCGCTGCTCCGACCTCGAGGAGACAAAGCATGGGCGCGCCCGAAGCCTTCACCGCCACCACCGACGTGGGCCACTTCATCGCCGGACAGCGCGTTCCCGGCACCAGCGGCCGCCAGCAGCCGGTCTGGAACCCGACCACCGGTGCGGTGGCGCGCCAGGTGGCGCTGGCCAGCGTAGCCGAGGTGAACGCCGCAGTCGCGGCCGCCCGCGCCGCCTTCCCGGACTGGGCCGACACGCCGCCGATCCGCCG
>WBZV01000335.1_pt1 | contig 30007 bp, 20 predicted proteins | sample 5204221 | NCBI WGS metagenome assembly WBZV01 (sample SAMN12344360, study PRJNA552823) | activated sludge metagenome | biome: Activated sludge suspended growth; feature: Nitrification reactor; material: Wastewater; isolation source: activated sludge from nitrification reactor of wastewater...
TTGAGCAGCCATCACGGCGAGGTAGCGCCTGAGCTGCTTGAGGCCATACCCACTCGGGCGCCTGATCGCCCCGGAGAAGGAATTGGGTGCGGTTCTGTTGGAACGACGGGCAGGAGGCCGTCATGACGGGTATCGCAGGGGATGACGAGGGCGGCGGATGGCCGGAGCCTGGTCATCGCACCACGATGGACTCTGGATACGTCCTGTCTGGCGAGCTTGGCCGGCCAGCCCCTACCTGCCGCGGCGCGGAGCGCCGCGGCTGTCATCCCCCGAGGCGGGGGATGACCATCCAGTGAGGCGGGTGGTCATGCGGAAGGTTAGGATCCTCTGACGCTGTTCCTTCACCTTGGGGGGCCGGATGCCTGCGAAGGCCCAAGCATCTGCCGGCCTCTGCCAGCAGCCTTCCGCATGAAGGCCCGCCCGGATAGGGAGTCTTCCCCCTCCCAGGGGGAGGACAGCCGCGGCGCGGAGCGCCGCGGCAGGTAGGGGCCCGTCGTTCCAAGGGAACTGCACCCAGTTCATTCCCCGGGCGGACGGCGACATGCATGGGTTCGACTTCGAAACGCTACATCTGTTTGATCATCGCGCTAAGCGCCTTGAGGACGTGGCACAGGATGGAGTGGCGCAGAGACGGTTCACTTGCCCACCAGGATACTGGGCATCGTTCCACGGTTCTGCCTAGCCCTCGCCCTCCAGCAAGGCCGCTGCCGCCCCCCCCTCCAGCAGCTCGAAGCTCGCCGGGTCCTCCGCCTGCCAGGCAGCGGTCCAGGCGCGGATGCGGGCCGCCAGGTCCGCCAGGCCGGGGGCCTCTTCGCCGGCGGCCTCGCGCCGGCGCAGGTGGAGCAGCTCCAACTGGTCGGTCACGCCCTCGGCCACCCGGCACTGGGCCCGGGCGCCGCGGGCCAGCTCGGCCGTCCAGGCCTCGGGCGCGCCGCCGCTCCGCGCCAGGGCCGCCACCAGGTCCTGGGCCTCGGTGCAGGCGGCCGCCACCGTGGCTCGCCGCGCGGCGAAGTCCGCCGCGTCCAGGAAGGCCCCCTCGGCCTGCAGGCGGTCCAGGCGATCGCGCACGCGCTCGAAGCGGTCGCCGCCGCCGTAGGGGCGGAAGAGGCGGCTGTGGTCGGTCAGCTCGACCTCGTCTTCGGCCAGCCAGACCGCCTGGAGGGCCGTCGAGCGGCGGTAGAGGGCCATGGCGGCCTCGCGGGCCGGCGGGCGGTAGCGCGCCGCCACCCAGGCCTGGAGGAAGCTGTCGGGCTCCAGGCCGGGGTCGTCGGCCAGGGCCCGGGCGTAGTCCAGGTTGAGGAGGTTGCCCCAGGGCCGCTCGAAGAGGTCGTTGGCCTGCTGGTCCCAGGCGATGCGCAGGGCCAGGCGGCGGACGCCCCGGGCCAGGGCCGGGCGGAGCATCGGGGCCCAGACGGGGCCCTGCCAGCAGGGGAAGTGGTTGAAGCCCAGGTGCTCGCCCCAGGCGTCCAACTCCAAGGTGACCCGCGCGTCGACATGGGCTAGCAGCGGCGAGGGGGGGCTGAAGAGGTGGAAGTCGCCATCCGTCACCTTGAGCGAGAGGTCGGTGTTGGCGGGCAGCCCCTCGGTCATGCGGCGCGGATCCGCCTCCTCTTCCAGGCGGTAGAGTCGGCCCCAGGTGCGGGCCTCGACGGCCAACCCTCGCTCGGCGGCCACCTGGGCCGTTTCGGCCACCAGGCGGTTCACTCGGGCCAAGGTGCTGCCGTCGGCCGCGCCGATCCGGCCCCCCTCGCCCTGGCTGCCGCCCGGCGCGCAGCCGAAGAGCGACTGCTCGGCCTCGTCGGCCGTGAGCTGGAGGCCCGAAAGGCCCGGCAGGGCGTCGAAGAGCTCCGTCAGCTTGGCCCGGTAGAGGGCCCAGGTGACGGGGCGGTCGACGCAGATGTGGCCGGCCTCGTCGGCGATGGCCGGGCGGGCCAGGGCGAAGACGGGTTCCGGGTAGCTGAACTGGTTCGTGTGAACCCAGACCTCCAAGCCCAGGCGCCGCCCCTCGGCGATGACCGCGGCCAGCGCCGCCTGGCTCCGAGCCGCCTGCTCGCGCCGGGGATCGCCAGGCGGAAAGGCCTTCGGACCCAGGGCGCCCAGGCCCGGCACCGGGAGGTCGTAGGTGAGCAGGGATTCCAGGTCCCCGGTGAACAGGACATAACGCGAAGCACCGAGGGCTTGCGCCGCAGCCATCCGTCGCTGTGTCGTCGCCAGGTCTTCGGCCAGGTCACCCTCCCCTTCGTCCAGCTTGCGGAAGGAGGCGTGATCCACCAGGCTCAGGCGCAGGGCGGTGGACGGCGTGCCCAGGGCCCGCGGCGGGGAGGCCGAGGGGGAGGAGCCCCCGCCGGCCGCTTCCGAGCTCGCTGCGGTGGCGGCCGAGACCGTCGGCGGCGGCGAGCCCGGCCGGGCGCCGTCCGGCCGGCCATCGGTCGGCCGGCAGGCGCCCAGCAGGCAGCCGAGGAGGGCCAGCGCCGTCCGGGCCCGGCCGCCGCAGCCGCGCAGGGCCTTGCCTACTTCCGCAGCAGGGGCAGGTAGCCCCACCAGCGGCTGGGCGTGGGCGTGGAGGTGGCTGTCGCCGTGGCCGTGGCGGTCGCGGTCGCGGTGGGCGTCGAGGGCGCGGCGCCCGGCTCGACCCGCCGCAGCTCCTGGGCCTCGGCATCGACATACCAGAGCCGGCCGTCGCCGCCCAGCTCCAGGCCCATCAAGGCCCGGGCCCCCGTATCCAGGCTGTCGACCAGGCTCCCGTCGCTCAGGCGGTAGGCATGGATGCGGCCGTCCGCGTGATCGCCGACGAAGAGCAGGCCTTCGCCGATGGCGATGCCGGAGGGCTCGGCCAGCCCCTCGTCGACGAAGACCTCCACCTCGGCGTCCTCCATCTCGCTGAACTCGGCCATCTTCTCGCCCTCGGGCTTCAAGGCCCGGGCCACCCGGCCGCTGTCCACCTTCAGGCGGCGCACCTTGCCCGCACCCGTGTCGGCGTAGTAGAGCCAGCCGCTGGCCGGGTCCAGCACGAGGTGGCCGGGGACGTTGGGCACGCGGCGGAAGGGCGCCTCGGGGTAGCGCCGCGCCACGCCGTCCGAATGGTCGGTGCCGCCGTAGCCGTGGTCCACCTTGAAGTCGTAGAAGACCACGTGCCCGTTCAGGCCGTCGGTCACCCAGTAGCCGTCGGCCCGGCCGTGGGCGATGCCCATGCAGAGCGGGCTCTGGTGCAGCATGTCGATGTGGCTGCCCAGGGTACCGCCCCTGCGGAAGACCCGCGGCGTGGCGGTGGCCGAGGGGCCGGGGTCGCCGGCGGTCGCCTGTGGTTCGGGCGTGGCGGTCGCCTCCTGCGCGGGCCCTTCCTTCGCGCCGGTGGATGCCGGCGGCAGGAAGCGCGCGGGCAGGCACATCCCGGCCCTCAGGGTCAGCGCGAGGCGCGCCAGCTCGGCCTGGCTGAAGCCCTGGTTCTCCCGGGCGTAGATGCTCAGATCGGCCGCCCACTGGGTGGGCCCCATGAAGTCGTCGCCGCGCCCGCCCGATCCGTCGTTGCGCGACTCGTGGCAGGTGGCGAAGCTGTTGTCAGGGGCGAAGGCGATCCCCGACACCTGGTCCATGAAGTGGAAGGCCACGGCGTCCACGCGGGCGTCCACCCTTGCGTCCGCCTCGCCCGGCCGCTCGAGCATCACCGTCCCGTCGTTCTCCTGGTTCACCACCCAGAGCTGGTCCGGATGGAAGGGGTTGAAGGCCAGGTCCCGAGGACGCAGGAGGCCGTCGCCGGCATCGGCCACCAGGGTGGAGGAGGCCAAGGAGGGGACGCCGAAGGCCGCCACCGCCGGCGGGCCGTCGCGGTCGGCGCGCACCGCTCCCTGGCCCCGGGCCAGAGCGAGCCCCGTGCCCAGGCCGAAAGCGGCGAGCGCAGGGAGGACGAGTCTGTGGCGGGCGTTCGAGCGGGGAAGGGGGGCTGGCTGGCGCATCGGGTGCCTCCTAGGGCATTGGGAGTCGGCGCTCGCTGCTGATGATAGACAGCCGGCGGCCGCGGCGACAAGCCGATCGTTCTGCAGGGGCCGGCAGGCCGGCGACCCCGTCATCCTAGCCGCCCGCCCGCACCCCCAGCCGGACCTCCTCCCGGACCATTGCTTCGGCGCCCTCGTCGCTCTCGTCCTCGTGGCCCAGGAGGTGCAGCAGGCCGTGGACGGCCAGGAGCGCCAGCTCGGCATCCAAGCCGTGGCCGGCCGCCGTGGCGTTGGCATCGGCCTGGGCCAGGGAGATCAGGACGTCGCCGAGCTGCGGCGGCTCGCCGGGCAGGGCGTCGGCGGGGTCAACGGGAAAGGACAGGACGTCGGTGGGGCCGGACTTGCCGCGGTAGCGCGTGTTGAGGTCTGCCAGCAGGTCGTCGTCGGCCAGGACCAGGGCCATCTCCACGTCGGGCGCCAGGCCCAGTTCGGCCATCGCCGCCTCCAGGCGGCCCACCAGGGCATCGACCTGAGGCTGCTCCAGGCCTTGCCGCTCGGATACCAGGTGCAGGTTGACCATGCTCGGACCTTTCGTCGCCATCGCGCCGGGATCAGGCGCCCCTGGCCGGTGCCAGAGAGCCTGGCTTGCCACCCGCCGATGCATCCTCGGCCGCCGTCGGGTCGGCCGCCGGCCTGCCTTCGCCGGTTGCCGCCGGGCCGTCGGCCGGCTCTGTCGCCGTCTCCGCTTGGGGTTGAACGCCCTCCGGGTAGCGGATGCGCGGGTGGTACATGCCCCGGAGTGTCTCGACGAAGGCCGCGCGCACCCGCTGCAGGTCGCCCAGGCTGAGGCCGCTGTCGTCCAGTTCGCCGCCTTCGAGGCGGGCCTGGAAGACCCGGCCCACCACCGCGTCGATGGCATCCACCCCGGCCGCCTCGGCCGCCCGCACCGAGGCCTCCGACCCGTCGGCCAGCATCAGGATCGCCGTCTCACGGGAGCGGGGGCTGGGGCCGGGGTAGCGATAGGTCGCCTCGTCGACCGGCTCGCCCGCCTGCCGTTGCTGCGCCAGAGCCTGGCGGTAGAAGAACTCCACCCGCGTGCGCCCATGGTGTTCACGGACGAAGTCCAGCAGCCGCTCCGGCAGCCGGTGCCGGCGTCCCAGGGCCACGCCGTCGGCCACGTGGGCGACGATGATCCGGGCGCTGTCCGCCGGCTCCAGCCCCTCGTGCGGACTGTGGCCGGCCAGTTGGTTCTCGATGAAGAAGGCCGGGCGGGCGGTCTTGCCCACATCGTGGAAGTAGGCGCCCGCGCGGGCCAGGAGCGAGTCCGCGCCCACCGCCTCGGCCGCCGCCTCGACCAGGTTGGCCAGCACCACGGAATGCTGGTAGCTCCCCGGCGCCTTGATCTGGAGCAGCCGCAAGAGGGGGTGGTCCGGCCGCATCAGCTCGTAGAGGTGGAAGGGCGTGGCCACGCCGAAGAGCGAGCCGACCATCAGGATGCCCAGGGCCGCCAGGCCGGTGGCCACCAGGGCCTGCGCCACGCCCAGTCCGGCGGCCAGGACCAGACCCGGGGCATCCATGCCGGCCGTCAGGGCCTGCGCCAGGGCCATGGTCGCGTTGAGCAGGGACAGCAGCAGGCCGGCCCAGAGGAAGGCCTTCAGCCGGGCGACCCGCACCATGATCACCGCGCCCGCGAGTCCGCCCAGGAGCACGTAGAGGGCCGGGCCCATGCCGGCGCCGTCGACCAGGCCGATGGTGGCCGCCAGCAGCAGGGCCCCCACCACGCCGGTCCCCAGGCTGAAGACCACCGCCAGGGTCATGGCCACTGCCGACGCCGGCAGGGTGTAGATCGCCAGGGGGTGCAGTCCCTGCGCCAGGCGCGCCGCCGCCGTGAAGACCAGGTCCGCCAGGGCGATGAAGGCCAGGGCCCCCGGCCGGGCGAAGAGCGAGGGGTTCAGGTGCTGTAGGGTGGCGCCCAGGACCGCGAGGACGGCCAGGAGGCTGAGCCCGACGCTGAGCAGGCGCAGCGGGTCCAGGTTGCGCGGCAGGAGGCCCAGGGCGGAGAGGGCCTCGAAGGTCTCAGGGGTGACCAGGTCGCCCTTGCGCACCAGGGTGCTGCCGGCCGGCACCTGGACCTCCACCGGGGCGGTGATCTCGCGCGCCGCCTGGCGCTGCGTGTCCAGGGCGGCGGCATCCGGCAGGTGGTTGGCCACCAGGAAGGCCGCTGCCAGGTCGCTGGCCAGGCGGGCTGTCGTCGCATCCAGGCGGGCGTCCACCACGGCGCCGGTGCCGGAGCGCACCTGGGCCAGGTCCTCCTGGCGGATGTAGCGCCGCATGATCAGGCCCACCACCCGCGGCACCTCGGCCCGCACGGCCTCCCAGGCCTCCGTCGGCAGCCGGCGGTCCTCAGGCCCGACGAGCAGGTCCAGGCTGGCCTCGTCCATGCCGGCCAGCTCGGGGAATCCCGTCAGCCAGGCGCGCCGCTGTTCCAGGGTCTCGGGCGACTGCCGCAGTTGATCGATGTTCTCCAGCACCGCGCCGGCCCGCTTGCGCCGTGCGGCTTCGAGCGCGGTGTCCAAGCGCAAGGGGGCCTGGACGGCGGCGGCCGCCCGCTCTCGCTCGGCTCTGCTGCGGATCTGGCTGACATAACGGGCAGCACGGGCCGTGCTGAAATCCCGCGGGCTAGGGGCGCCGATGGCCACGCGGACCTCGGCGTCCAGGCTGCCGGCCAGGACCAGCAGCAGGCCGACGCCGTAGCTCAGGGCCAGGAAGGCCAGGGTCCAGCGCCGCGCCGGGGCCATGGACCGTCCTCAGCCGGCCAGGATCCGACGCACCATGTCGCTGAGCAGCTTGCCGTCCGCGCGGCCGGCCAAGGCCTTCGAGAGCGGCCCCATCACCTTGCCCAGGTCCTGCGGCCCGCTGGCGCCCACGGCCGCGATCTGGGCCCGGACGGCGGCCTCCACCTCTTCCGGGCTCAGGGCCTGGGGCAGGTAGGCCTCGATGATCGTGAGTTCCCGGGCCTCGGCGGCGGCCAGGTCCTCCCGTCCGCCCCGCTGGAACTGCTCGATCGAATCGCGCCGCTGCTTGGCCTGCTTGCGCAGGACCGCCTCCACGGCGGCCTGGTCCAGGGCATCGCCGATCCGCAGGTCGCCTCGCCCGACGGCCTCGATGGCCGCGTTCTTGAGGGCGGCCTTCAGCAGGCGCAGGGTCTGCCTGCGTTCGTCGTCGCCGCTGCGCATGGCCGCGGTCAGGTCTGCGTCCAAGCGGACTTCGAGCGGGCTGAGGGCGCTCATGGGCAGGCTCCGAGGGCGCAGGGATTGACGGGCACGCCGTTCTGGTGGATCTCGAGGTGCAGGTGCGGCCCGGTGCAGCGGCCCGCGGGCCCGTAGGAACAGCCCATGGCGCCGATCACCTGGCCGCGCTGGACCGCCTGCCCGTAGGCCACGTTGATGCCGCTCAGGTGGGCGTACCAGCTCTGGTAGCCGTTGCCGTGGTCGATGATGATCCCGCGGCCCATCCAGTAATGCCAGCCGGCGTAGATCACGGTGCCCGAATCCACGGCGTAGATGGGGGTCCCCGTCCGGTTGGCGATGTCGGCCCCCCGGTGCCAGCGGCCGAAACCCTGCGTGCGCGCCCCGTAGGCGCCCACGTAGAACTGCCCGCTGCCCGCTGCGGCGCCGGCCGGCAGGGGGCCGGGGTTGAAGCCGCCGCGGTAGCTGACCTTGGGCTTGGGAGGTTCGGGCAGCTTGATGTCCATCTCGCCCCCCGGGATGACCAGCTCCATGCCCGGGGTCAGATTCCCGCCGCTGGCCAGACCGTTGGCCTTGTAGCTCAGGATGCCGGGGGCCTCGGCGCGGTACTTGCGGGCCAGGGCCTCCACCGTGTCGCCTTCCTTGACCACGTGCACCACGGCCTTGTCGGGCAGGATGTTCAGCTTCATGCCCGGGCTGAGGCGGAAGGGGGTCTGACGGAGCACCGGGTTGGTGTACATCAGCCAGATGGCCTGGATCCCGAAGCGCTCGGCGATGCCGGCGAGGCTGTCGCCGCCCACCACCGTGTAGATCTCCGGCTTGTTCCAGGGCAGGAGCGAACTCTTGGCCTCGACCGCGGCGCCGGGCGAAATGAAACCGGGGCGCACCTCGGCGGCCTGGATGCTCTGCGCCTCGGCGCCGACGATGCTGTCGGGCACGAAGGCGATGGCCCGGGCCGTCCAGTCCTGGCGCAGGAGGTTGGGCGCGGCGCTGGCAGAGGCCTTGCGCTGGCTGGACAGGAAGGGCGTGGCCACCACGCCCAAGGTGAGGACCAGGACCGCGGTGTGGGCCGCCATGCGCCCGATGAGGGGGGCTTCCAGGTGCCCGATGGCGGTGAGGATGCGCCGCCCGAAGGCCTTGGCCTGCGCCGTGGGCAGCGGGGCCGGGCGCGGCAGATCGACCGGGGCCCTGCTGCGGCGCCGCAGGTTGGCCAGCCGCCCTCGGCCATGGGTCTCTACCGCCGCGGCGGGCAAGGGCGGCGGTGCGGCGGACCGCGGTGCCGGAGCCGCGGCCGCAGGGGTCAGGGCCACCGGGGTGGCCAAGGTGGTTCGGTCATGTGCCCGCTGCCCGCGGATGGGCGCCGGGGGCGGGATCTGGGCGAGAAGCGTCGGCGAGGGGCGGCGGCGCTCGGCGCTGAGGCCGCCCAGGTCGATGCTGCTGTCCAATCGTCTGTCCTTGTCGCTGACAGGCTCGCGGCGGCGCCATGGCGGCGCTGGTGGGTGGGCTCGGGCCGCGAGACCTGTGCGGGTGGGCTCTTCGTCAGCCCCTTCCTTCACGGGGGGCCATTATACCGCCGCCCGGGGGCCGGGCAAGCCGCTCCGGGCGGTCAACCTTGGATGTTGGCCAGGAACTCCTCGTTGGACTTGGTCTGGTTGAGCCGGTCCACGACGGCCTCGGTGGCCTCGACGCCCCCGCCCATCATGTCGATCATCCGCCGCATCAGCCAGACGCGCTGCAGCACATCGGGGGCCAGGAGCAGGTCCTCGCGCCGGGTGCTGGACTTCTCGATGTCGATGGCCGGGTAGATGCGGCGCTCCGCCAGGCGGCGGCTCAGGACCAGCTCCATGTTGCCGGTGCCCTTGAACTCCTCGTAGATCACCTCGTCCATCCGGCTGCCGGTGTCCACGAGACAGGTGGCCACGATGGTCAGGCTGCCGCCTTCCTCCACGTTGCGCGCGGCACCGAAGAGGTGCTTGGGCGGAAAGAGCGCCGCCGGATCCATGCCCCCCGAGAGGGTGCGCCCGCTCTGGGGCACCACCAGGTTGTAGGCCCGGGAGAGGCGGGTGATCGAGTCCAGCAGGATGACGACGTCGCGCCCGTGTTCCACCAGGCGCTTGCCCCGTTCCAGGGCCATCTCGGCCACCCGCACGTGGTCGTCCACCGGTTCGTCGAAGGTGGAGCTGAAGACCTCGGCCTCCACCGAGCGGTCCATGTCCGTGACCTCCTCCGGGCGCTCGCCGATCAGGGCGACCATCAGGTGGACGTCGGAATGGTTGGCGTAGATGCCGTTGGCGATGTCCTTGAGGATGCTGGTCTTGCCCGCCTTGGGCGGCGAGACGATCAGACCGCGCTGCCCGCGCCCGATGGGCGACAGGAGGTCGATCAGGCGGGCGCTGACGTTGAGGGGGCCGGTCTCGAGGGTCAGACGGCGATCGGGGAAGATCGGGGTGAGGTCTTCGAAGCGCGGGCGGCTGAGGGCCAGCTCGGGGGCGAAGCCGTTGACCGCCTCGACCCGCAGCAGGCCGAAGTACTTCTCGTTCTCCTTGGGGGGCCGCACCTGGCCGATCACCAGGTCGCCGGCCCTGAGGCCGTAGCGCTTGACCTGGGACTGCGAGACGTAGACGTCCTCGTCGCCGGGATGCACATTGTGGGCGCGCAGGAAGCCGATCCCGTCGGCGATGATCTCCAGCACGCCGCCGCCGAAGATCAGGCCCCGGCCGGCCGCGCCGGCCTTGAGCACCCGGTAGACCAGTTCCGACTTCTTGAGACGGTCGGGATGGGGGATGGCCAGTTCGACGGCCATCCGCCGCAGCTCCTCGACCGGCAGCCCTTCCAGTTCGCCGATGTTCACGAATCGCTCCTAGCGCCGGTCGTAGGCGACCTGGCTGATCTGCATCAGCTTGTCCCAGTGGTGGCGGGCCTCGACCATGCGGACCGTGCCGGAGCGCGAACGCATGACCATGGAATGGGTGGTGGCGCCGTTGCCGTGGTAGCTCACGCCGCGCAGGAGCTCGCCGTCCGTGATGCCGGTGGCGGCGAAGAAGACGTCCTGCCCGCTGACCAGGGTGTCGGTGGTCAGCACCTGGTCCAGGTCGTAGCCGGCGGCGATGGCCGCCTGTCGCTCGGCCTCGTCGCGCGGGGCCAGCTTGCCCTGGATGGCCCCGCCCAGGCACTTGAGCGCGCAGGCGGCGATGACACCCTCCGGCGTGCCGCCCACGCCCATCAGCACGTCCACCCCGGTCCCCTCGACCGCAGCCATGATGGCCCCGGCCACATCCCCGTCGGTGATCAGGCGGATGCGCGCGCCGGTGGCTCGGATCTGGCCGATCAAGGCCTCGTGGCGCGGCCGGTCCAGCACCACCACCGTCAGGTCGTCCATGTCCTTGCGCAGGGCCTTGGCCACCGCCCGCAGGTTCTTCTCCACCGAGGCGTCGATGTCGATGGCCCCGGCCGCGGCCCGCCCCACGGCGATCTTGTCCATGTAGAAGACAGGGCCGGGGTCGAACATCGTCCCCCGTTCGGACACCCCGACCACGGCCACGGAGTTGGGCCGGCCCAGGGCCAGGAGCCGCGTCCCGTCGACCGGATCCACGGCGACGTCGACCGCCGGGCCGTCGCCGGTGCCCACGGCCTCGCCGTTGTAGAGCATGGGCGCCTCGTCCTTCTCGCCTTCGCCGATGACGATGACGCCCTCCATGTCCACCGTGCTGAGGATGAGGCGCATGGCGTCCACGGCGGCTTGATCGCCGGCGATCTTGTCGCCGCGGCCCATGTGCCGCCCGGCGGCGAGGGCGGCGGCCTCGGTGACCCGGACGAGTTCCAGGGCCAGGTTGCGGTCAGGGGTGCTGGGGGTCATGGGGATGGCTCCGGAGACGTGCGCCGTCGCGCCGCCAGGGCCGACGGCGAACAGGGCAGGACGGAAGGTTCGGGGATCGGGGCTGTCTTGCGCGCGGGTTGCCGCTGCTGACGGAACCTGGCGCGGTAATTCTGTCCCTCGGGTGACGCAGGCGGCGATTATACCAGAAGGTGCCCGGCCGACGCAGCGCCCCCTGCGCATCGGCAACGGCGCTAGAATCTGACCCCGACTGGCCCGCCCAGTCCCTGCGGCAGGCCAGGCCGCTGCTGCGGGGTCCGGCCCTCGGCCTGCTTCGGGAGACACCCTTGTCCATGCCGCGTGTTCAGGCCGGCTCCTCCGCCACCTTCCGCTCCCTCCGCCATCCCAATGCCCGGGCCTACTTCCTGGGGCTCCTGGTCTCCAGCGTCGGCACCTGGTTGCAGCTCACGGCCACCACCCTGCTGCTCTTCGACCTGACGGGACGCGCGGAGGACCTGGGCTTGAACGCGGCCGCCCAGTTCCTGCCGATGCTGCTCCTGGGCGCCTGGGCCGGCGCCCTCGCCGACAGGGTCGATCGTCGGCGGCTGATGCTGCTCACCCAGAGCGGCATGGCCCTGCAGGCCTTCGTCCTGGCCGGACTGGTCTTCGCCGGCCGGGCGGGCCCGACGGCCGTCTATGCCCTGTCCGCCCTGCTGGGCATCATCGGGGCCATCGACAACCCTGCGCGCCGGGGGCTGATCGCCGAACTGGTCGACGCGGACGAGGTGCCCAACGCGATGGCCCTGAACACGGCGGTGATGACCGGTTCCCGTATCCTGGGCCCGGCTCTGGCGGCCTGGCTGGCCCAGCCCCTGGGCATCGCCTGGCTCTTCCTGGCCAACGCCTTCTCCTTCGCCGCCTTCATCCTGCCGGTGGCGGCCATTCGCCCCAGCAGCCTGCGCCGCGAACCGAAGGCGGCGGCCGGGGGCCACCCGGTGCGGGAGGCCCTGCGCTTCGTGACCGGGCATCCCCAGCTCGGCCCTCTCCTGCTGGTCTACGCCCTGGTGTCCACCTTCGCCTTCAACCACAGCGTGGCCCTGCCCGCCCTGGCGGAGCGCCGCTTCGGGCAGGCCCAGGCATTTGGCTACCTCCTCTCGCTGACCGGGGTCGGCAGCCTCGTGGGCGCGCTCGTCACCGCGGGCCGACCCACCGTCAGCCTGCGCTGGTTCCAGGCCTGCACCCTGCTGCTGGGCCTGTCCAGCCTGGCCCTGGCCGTGGCGCCCAGCCTGCCCTGGGCCCTCGCCCTGGCCCTGCCCCTCGGCCTGGGCGGAGCGGGCTTCATCTCGTCGGCCAACGCCATCCTGCAGCGCCTGGGCCCGCCCGAGATGCGCTCGCGCCTGCTGGCCCTGACGGCGGTGGCCTTCCTGGGCTCCACCCCCATCGGCGGCCCGATCACCGGTTGGATCGCCGACCACCTGTCGCCGGGCTGGAGCCTGGCCTACGGCGGCTGGATCACCGTGGCGGCCGCCGCTTGGATGGCCTGGCGGCTGGGAGACTGGTCATCCCCGCCCCGGTCGGCGCGACCTTCGTGAGCGGGCGGCCGGCTCGGGGGCGGCCGGGCCGGGGGCCGAACGGCCGAACCGTCGTTGCGTCCCCCGCGGCGCCGGTCCCGGTGCTCAGGCCACCAGGGCCGGACCGACCGGCAGGCCCCGGCTGAGGCGGCGCACCGCGAAACGCTCGGCGACCAGGGCCTCGGCAACGGCGTCGCAGCTCCCGCCGGGGCCGAAGCTGCTCGGCTCGACCAGCACCACGAGGGTCCCCACGCCGCGCAGGCGGAGCTCGCGCAGGGCAGGAACCCAGCGCGCGCTGGTGCTGGGGGTGACCAGCAGCAGGCTGCTGTGCCGTGTCAGCGCCGAGCTCTCGGCGCTGAGCACCTCCGAGAGGGCCGCGCGGCCCTTGGCCCTGAGCACCGCCAGCTGCCCCAGCAGCTTGAGGGCCTGTCGTTCGCCGCGGTCCGGCGGCACGAGCACGCGGCGCTGGGCATGGCTGATGAGCCCCACCGACCGTCCGGCGTCCAGGAAATGCCTGGCCAGGCTGGCGGCGGCGGACACCGCGTACTCCTCGCTGGTCGGCGGCAGGGCTTCCTCGTCGGGCGCCCGCTCGGCCCAGATGTCGATGGCCTCGTCGCTGTCAGGGACCTCGCCGGTGTGCACGGCGGCCTCCATGTCCAAGAGGACCCAGTAATCCGCCAGCGGGTCCAACTCGAACTCCTTGGTGTGCAGATGGCCGCGCCGGGCGGTGGTGGGCCAGTGGACCCGGCTGAAGGTGTCCCCCGGCCGGTAGCCGCGGACACCGCGCACGTTGCTGGTGGCCATGTCCGTCGGCCGGCGGACCACCTGCCCTCCGCTGAGGTAGCCGGTGGGCAGCTCAAGGCCGGCCAAGGACCAGCAACGCGGCAGGACCACCACCGACGCCTGGTCGGGCAGCAGCTCCTGGCGCCGGAAGATGCCCAGGGGGTCCCCACCGCTCAAGGTGATGGGACCCAGCCGGAACTGCCCGCGCCGCCGGCAGACGGTGCGCACCGTCCAGCTGCGGCTGGCGCCCGGTGCCAGGGAGGCCACGGCCCGTCCGGCGTGGTGGCCGGGAAGCTCGCTGGCGTCGCCGATCTCCAGCCAGAGCTTCGGCAGCCAGGACTGGTTGCTGACCCTCAGCGTCTCCTCCAAGAGCCCTCCCACCTCGGCGCGGGCCGAGCGGGTCCGCCTCTCGACCGTGATCCCGCGCAGGGCGGTCAGGCTGATCAGCGCGGCCAGGCCGATGAAGCCCCAGAGGGTCCAGCTCAGCCGGACCAGCACCGGATGCCCCGAGCCCACGGCCAGGAGGGTGCTGAGCGCGGCGATCCCGACCAGGAAGCGGCCGTGCATGACGCAGAGGCAGCGGAGCGGCCCCGCCCTCAGGCGCGGGCCGCAGCCCCGGGCACGGGCAGACGCCCGAGCAGTTCGTCGATCAGCGCGTCGGTGTTCAGCCCGCGGATGCGGGCCGAGGGATTGACGATGACCCGGTGGGCCAGGACGTCGACGGCCATGCGCTTGACGTCGTCCGGCAGGACGTAGTCGCGCCCGGAGATGGCGGCCAGGGCCTGGCTGGCACGGTACAGGGACAGGCTGCCGCGGGGCGAGGCGCCCAGGTAGACCTCCGGATGCTCGCGGGTGGCGCGCACCAGGTCGATGATGTAGCGCTTGATCAACTCGTCCACGTAGACGCCCTGCACGGCCTTCTGGCCCAGCAGGATCTCCCCTGCGGCCGCCACCTGGCCCAGGGCGGCCAGTGGATGGCCCTGGCGCTGTTCCTCCAGGATGCGCATCTCGTCCTCGGGGCTGGGGTAGCCGAGCTTCAGCCGGAGGAAGAAGCGGTCGAGCTGGGCCTCGGGCAAGGGAAAGGTGCCCTCGTACTCGATGGGGTTCTGGGTGGCGAGGACCAGGAAGGGTTCGGGCAGCGGCACCGTCTGGCCGTCCACCGTGACCTGGCGTTCTTCCATCGCCTCCAGCAGGGCCGCCTGCGTCTTGGGCGTGGCCCGGTTGACCTCGTCGGCCAGAACCACCTGGGCCACGACGGGCCCGGCGCGGTACTCGAACTCGCCCGTCTTCTGGCTGAACACGGAGACGCCCGTGATGTCGCTGGGCAGCATGTCCGGCGTGCACTGGATGCGCCGGAAGCTGCAGCCCAAGCTCCGGGCCACCGCCTTGGCCAGCACGGTCTTGCCGACGCCGGGCACGTCCTCCAGCAGCACGTGGCCCTGGCAGAGCAGGGCGACCAGCAGGCGCTGCACCTCGTCGTGCTTGCCCAGGATCACCCGCTCGACGTTGTCGCTGAGCCGGCGGGCCAGAATCGCTACATCCATCGGTCTTGTGCTTCCTTCGCAGGGGGGGCGGCCGGTCGAACGGGCGATGCAGGGCGGAGGTCAAGCATAGCATGCCCCCCGACGCGGGCCGGCGGGGCGGGACAGGTACGGCCCATGGCCCGCCGGCGGTTCAGGGCGCTTCGGGGAGGGCGGTCCGGCAGGCTACAATGCAGGCCATGACCGACCAGCCCGCGGACCTGCGCCCCAGCCTCTACAGCCTGAGCCTTCCCCAGATCACGGCCGCGCTCGCCGAGTTGGGACAGCCGGCCTGGCGCGCAGGCCAGGTCTGGCGCTGGCTCTACCAGGGCCTGGTCGACGACATCGCGGCCATGACCGACCTGCCGCTGACCTTGCGCCGCCAGCTCGCGGAGCGCTTCCGCCTGCATCGCCTGCGCCTCCTGGCCCGCTCCGAGAGCAGCGACAGCCCGGCCAGCAAGCTGCTCTTCGGCCTGGAGGACGGTCAGGCGATCGAGACGGTGCTGATGCATTACGGCGACGAGGGGGACGATCCGCCCGAGCCGGACGATTCGCCTGAGCCCGAAGAGCGGGTGGCGCCGGCGGGATCGGAGGCCCAGCAGCGCGCGCCGGCGAAGGAAGGCCGACCGCCGCCCGCGGCGCCCCGCCCAGCCGCTCCGACCGGCCCCGGCCAGGGCGCCGAGCGCCACACGGTCTGCCTGTCCACCCAAGCGGGCTGCGCGATGGGCTGCGTGTTCTGCGCCACCGGCCAGATGGGCTTGCTCAGGGACCTGGATGCCGGCGAATGCGTGGAGCAGGTGGTCTGGTGCGCCCGAGAACTGGCCCGCCAGGGGCGGCGTCTCAGCCACGTGGTCTTCATGGGGATGGGCGAGCCCCTGGCCAACTGGGACGCCACCTGGGCCACCGTCGAGCGCCTCACCGATCCGGAGGGCCTGGCCCTCAGCCCGCGGCGCCTGACCCTCTCGACCGTGGGCATCGTGCCGGGGATCGATCGCCTGTCCACGGCCGGCAAGCCCGTCCGCCTCGCCGTCTCCCTGCACGCCCCCGACGATGCGCTGCGGTCTCGGCTGGTGGGCATCAACCGCAGCCATCCCCTGGACGCCATCCTCGCCGCCTGCCGCCGCTACCAGGCAGCGGGCGGCCGCCGCATCACCTTCGAGTACGTGCTCATCGCCGGCTGCAACGACGACGTGGCGCAGGCGAAAGCCCTGGCGCGCCGCCTGCGCGGCATCCGCTCGCACGTCAACCTCATCCCGCTCAACCCGACGGCCGACAGCAGCCTGCAGCCGCCCTCTGCCGCGGCCTGCCTGGCCTTCCGCGACGCCATCGTGGCGGCGGGCATCTCCTGCACCTTGCGCCTGCGGCGGGGTATCGACATCCAGGCGGGCTGCGGGCAGCTCCGCATGCGGGCGGAGGGGCGCCTTGGGCGCGGAGTCCAGGTTCCGCTCGAAGCCATCACGGAGGCGATGCCTTGAACGCCAGCGACCTGAAGGAACGCCGGACCCGAAGCGCGCGCCTGGCGCCCTGCGTCGGCCGACTGGCCCTGCAGCCCTCCATCCTGTCGGCCGACTTCATGGCCTTGGGCCGCTCGGTGGCCGAGGTGGCCGCGGCCGGGGTGGGCAGCCTGCACGTGGACGTGATGGACGGGCGCTTCGTGCCCAACCTGTCCATCGGCCTCCCGGTCCTGGAGGCCCTGGCCGCGTCGACCGACCTCGACCTCGACGTCCACCTCATGATCGTGGAGCCGGAGCGTTACCTGGCGGCCTTCGCCGCTGCCGGGGCGGACGCCCTGACCTTCCACGTCGAGGCCACGATCCATGTGCACCGCTGCCTGCAGCAGGTGCGCGCCCTGGGCGTCAGGGCTGGCCTGGCCCTGAACCCGGGGACGCCCCTCTGCCAGGTGCGGGAGCTGCTGCCGCTCTGCGACCAGGTCCTGGTGATGACCGTCAACCCGGGCTTCGGCGGCCAGGCCTTCATCCGCCAGGGCCTGGAGCGCATCGCCCGCCTGCGCCGTTGGATCGACGAAGCCGGTCTGGCGGTCGAGATCCAGGTGGACGGCGGCATCGCCCCGGGGACGATGGCCGAGGCGGTGCGTGCGGGAGCCCGCTGGCTGGTCGCCGGCTCGGCGGTCTACGGCAGCCCCGAGCCGACCGCCGCCGCCGCCGCTCTGCTCGCCGAGGGCCGGTCGGCGATCGCGGCGACGTGAGCGCTGTCGAAGCGGGGCTGACAACGAACAACGGGTCCTTGCCTGCGCAAGGACCCGTTGTCGCGTTCGGAACCGGGAACGGCCGCTCCGATGCTCAGCCGAGGATCTCGAACTTGACCTCGTCGGCGGGCGAGCGATGGAACTTGACCTTGCGGCCCAGCTCGGCTGCGGCTTGCTTGACCCGTGCCTTGATCGTCTGACGACCGACACCGGCCTGGGCCACCGTGATATGGCCGCCTTCGCCGACGCGCAAGGACTTGACGAAACCGAGAGCAGGGTTTTCCTTCTTCGGCTTGGGTGCCTTCTCGAAATCCTGGCGGCTGAGCTTGGTGAACTGCATGATCGAGACTCCTTTGCGATGTTCCGGCTTGGATGGGATGTCACCCTGCCGCGCCAAGGCAGCAGGGGCCGTTGCGGAGTTGTCGGCAAGCAGTATATGAGCCGCGACGATTTCAGCCAAATCGTTGCCAGCCAATTGCGGCGAAAGGGATCAGCGACAGCGCGCGTCGAAGCGGATGCATTTGCAGGCGGCCGGACGATCCGCGGGCCAATCGTGCGTCAGGCCAAATCACCACCGCTGCTGATGACGGACGTGACGAAATCGCCATAGCCCACACTGGCCAGAGCCGAGGCCACCGAGGGACTGGGCTCCGCGAGTCGCAGGTAGACATAGTGGATGATGTCGCGCAGGATGGCGGTCAAAGGAACGGCCATGAGCAGGCCGAGAAAGCCCCAAACCTGCTGCCCCACCACCAGCACCACCATGATCAGGGCGGGCCGCAAGGCCACGCTGTCGCCCTGCACCCTCGGGCTGATGAAGACACCATCGATCTGCTGGATCACCACCAGGGCGACGATCACCCAGAGCGCGCGATCCAGGCCCTGGAAGGCGGCTACCAGGATCGCGGGGATGGCGCCAAGGATGGCGCCGACATAGGGGATGAAGCCCAGAGAGCCGGCCACGAATCCGAGCAAGAGCGCATAGTCCACGTCCAACCAGTAGAGGGCGATCGACAGGAGCACGCCCAGGATGAAGGCGATCAGCAACTGGCCCCTGATGTAAGCAGAAAGGACACGATCGACGATGATGCGGATGGCCTCGACGTCGGGGCGGAGGCTGCGCGGCAACAGGCCCATGCTGCCCTTGCGGACGTAGTCGGTGTCGTCGAGAATGTAGTAGAGCCAGATCGGCACCACCAACATGCCGATCAGCCAACTGACGGTGCCGGTGATGGCGCCCAGGGCACCGAACAGTGCTTCCTGCAGGGGCCCGACAGCACGCAGGCTGAGCGAGTGGAGGGTGTCGGCATTGAGATAGGCCTCGACCTCCTGGCGGATGCCGGCCGGAAGTCGCTCGTAGCGGTCCAAGGCCTGCTGCACCTGGCTGTTGACGGCGTCGAAACCCCTCGGGGCATCGGCGATCAGGCTGCGCGTCTGCGAGGCCAAGGGCGGGATGGCCAACATGCCGGCGATGACGATCAGGGCGATGAAGGCCAGGTAGACACCCAGGATGGCCACGGTCTTGGCATAGGGCTTGCCGCGCAGCCGGCGCGGCAGGTGGCGCTGGACCCTCGTCACCTGGGGCGCGATGAGGTAGGCCACGGCCAGGCCGAAGATGAAGGGGACCAGGGCCGATCCCGCCTGCCAGAGCACCCAGGCCAGGCCCGCCACCACCACCGCGAAGAACAGCAACTGGCGGTAGCGGCGCAGCAGCTCGCCCGCTTCGTGCACGCTGTTGGCCATGGTGGATCTCCTCCGGCGGGGGTAGGGGTGAGCGGTCTCCGACTTCGGACCGATTATAGTCAGGATCCGCGCCCCGCCTTGCCGGCGCGGGTCACGCCTTCGGCCGTTCACCCGTATGGGCTCACGGAGACCGGTCGGGAGGGCCGCCGCGACGGCCCCCGGATGATCCGACCCGCGTTTCGGCGAACGCTCGCCTTCACTTCCAGCCAGCACCCGTAGGAGTTGAACCCATGTTGCGAGGCAGACGATTCACGTCGCTCGGCGCCCTCAGCCTGGTCGCCAGCCTGTTCGTCCTGGGCGCGGCCGGCGCCCGGGCCCAGCGCCAGGACGCCATCGGCGTCCAGCCCGCCGACGGCCAGCGCGACGTCTGGCTGGGCACGCCCATCACCCTGAGCTTCGACCGCCCGGTGGACCAGGCCTCGGTGGAGCAGGCCTTCTCCCTCGAGCCGGCCGCGCCGGGGGACTTCCGCTGGCAGTCCTGGGACCAGCGCTCCTACGTGGAGTACCGTCCCAAGGAGCCCCTGGCGGCCCAGACCCGCTACAGCGCGCAGCTGGGCACGGGGGCCAAGGACGCCCAGGGTCGGGCCCTGGTGGCCCAGCCCTTGAAGTGGGTCTTCAGCACAGGGACGGCCCAAGGGCAGCTGCGCTTCGGCTACGGCCCCACCGTGCAGCTCCTCGCCCCTTCGGGCACCCACGGCCTGGGCCTGCAGGCCGATTACCCGCGATTCACGGCTGCCTTCGCGCTCTATGCCCTGGACGTGCCGGGCTTCGCGCAGCGCTACGGGCTCTTGAGCGACGCGAGCCAGGCCATCGATGTCACGGGCCTCAGCGAAGTGGCCCGCTGGCAGGCCCACGTGGACAACAGCGAGGGCATGAAGGGCGTCGGCCTGCCCAAGGGAACCCCCGCCGGCCTCTACGTGGCCGAGGCGAGCCATCCCACGATGGGCCGCGCCCAGGTCCTGGTCATCTACAGCGACCTGGCCATCGTCGCCAAGCGCGGGCGGACGGGCCTGACGGCCTGGACCAGCCACGTGCGCAGCAGCGAGCCACAGGCCGGCATCCGCACCGCCATGGTCGATGCGCAGGGCCGGGAGCTGGCTTTCGGCAAGGCCGACGCCGACGGCATCGCCCGCTTCGACGCCAGCGCGGGCAAGCCGGCCTTCCTGGTGGCCTCCAGCGGCACCGAGACCACCCTCGTGGGCCTGGACGCCCGCTGGTCCTCCGACTACTGGTGGTGGCGCGGCCCCTGGATGGAGGACGGTATCTGGCCGGGGGGCGGCTCGGCCTCGGCGGCCTCGGTCACCGGGCACCTGCATTCGGACCGCCCCATCTACAAGCCGGGCGATACCCTGCACTTCAAGGGCAGCTTCCGCCGCTTCGGCGGCGACCAGGGCAAGCTCCTGTCCTTGGACCCGGCGACTGCCATCTCCGTGACCTTCCGCGATGCCCGCAACAACCTGATCGCGACGCAGGACCTGCGTGCCGACACCTTCGGATCCGTGCACGGCAGCCTGGTCCTGGGCGACGAGGTGGCCACGGGCAACTGGCAGCTGGAGGCCCATGTCCTGGGGCGGACCCTGAGCCTCCCGATCAAGGTGGAGGACTACGTCAAGCCCGACTACGAGGTGCAGGTCCTGCCGGAGCGCCCCTGGGCGGTCACGGGTGAGCGCCTCTCGCTGACGGTCAACGCCGGCTACTACTACGGTCAGCCCGTGGCGGGCGCCGACGCCGTGCTACGGGTCTACCGCGGCTGGTGGTGGCCGGGCAGCGGCAGCCAGCCGGTCCAGACAATGACGGGAACGCTCGACGACCAAGGCCGGTGGGTGGTCAGCCTGCCCATGGAGGCGGTGGGGAGCTACGGCGAGACCTTCAGCTTCGAAGCCGAGATCACCGACGCCTCCCGCCGCCCGGTCACGGCCTCGGCCTCGGTCATGGTGCATCCCGCCGCCTTCACCCTCTCGATGGAGGCCGAGCGCTACGGTATCGAGAAGGGCGAGACGGCGCGCTTCACCCTGCGCACCCTGGACCACGACGGCCGCCCGGTCGCTGGCCGCAAGGTCACGGTCAACCGCAAGGTCTATGAGCAGACCGGCGAGCGGGTGGTGCAGACCTATGCCCTGACCACCGACGCCCAGGGGATCGCCGGCCTGGACGTGCCCGACCTGGGCAGCGGCTGGTTCAGCTTCGAGGCGACGGCCCAGGACGATGTCGGGCGGCCGGTCTCCGCCTGGAGCTACGCCTGGGTCTGGGAAGGCGGCCGGCCCTGGTACTGGTGGGGCGGCCTCGAGCTGTCGGCCGACCAGGCCAGCTACCAGCCCGGCGACAAGGCCAGGATCCTGATCAAATCCCCCGTGGCCACCACCGCTTTGGTGACCGTCGAGCGGGACGAGGTCTATGCCGAGTTCGTGGTCCCGGTCTCCGGCGCCACGCCGGTGGAGATCCCCATCGAGGCCGCTTATGCGCCCAACGTGCGGGTGCGTGCCCATCTCTGGCAGCCCGGCAGCGCCTCCTGGGCCGGCAAGGAGGGCGAACTCCTCAGCGCCCAGTTGGACCTCTCGGTGCCGGCCGAAGACCGCCGCCTGAAGGTGGAGGTCCTGCCGCAGGCCGCCAAGGCCGGCCCGGGCCAGGAGACCCAGATCCAGGTGAAGGTGACGGACGCCTCGGGCGCCCCGGTTCGCGCGCAACTTTCGCTCGCCCTGGTGGACAAGGCCGTCCTGGCCCTGGCGGCGGACCCCTCGGGCCCGCTCTTCGACGCCTTCTGGAAGAACTGGCCGCATGCGGTGGGCACCTTCGACAGCACGCGGCCCGGCTACACGGCCGAGCGCGGCCGCGAGGATGCGGGCGGCGGCGGCCCCGGCGGCACGCCGGCTCCCGCCCAGCCCGGCCAGGACAAGAATGCCGACCAGCAGCCCTCGGTGGCCCCGCGCAAGGACTTCCGCGACACGGCCTACTGGAACCCCGTCCTGGAGACGGGGACCGACGGGATCGCCACGGTGTCCCTGAAGCTGCCCGAGAACCTGACCACCTGGGTGGCCGTCGCCCGCGTCATCGACCTGGAGGCCCGGGTCGGCGAGGCCAAGGCCGAGATCGTCGTCAGCAAGGACCTTTCGGTGGACCTGGCCCTGCCCCGCTTCGCCGTGCAGGGGGACAGCTTCGCCTTGGACCTCCTGGCCCGCAACGACCTGCGCGCCGACGCCCTGGCGGCCACGCTCAGCCTCGATGCCCCGGGCCTCGTGGCCCTGGACCCCGGCGAGCGCCGGCTGGACCTGCCCAAGGGCCAGCTCAAGGCCGGCCGCTGGAGCGTGGTGGCCTCGAAGCTGGGCCAGGAGGCCCTGACGGCGCGCATGGAGACGGAGGCAGGCGCCGACGCCGTCGAGCTGCCCTTCACGATCCAGCCCTTTTCCGTGCCCGAGCGCTTCGTCGCGGCCGGTGCGGTGGACACGCAGTCCTACGAGACCTTCGCCGTGCCCTACAACGCCATCCCGGACAGCTCCTCGGTGGAGTTGCGCCTGGCCCCCTCGGCGGCCCTCGGGGTGCTGGACGGCATGCAGGACCTGATCGGCTACCCCTACGGCTGCGTCGAGCAGACGATGAGCCGGGTGCTGCCCAACGCCGTGATCGGCCGCCTCGCCAAGAAGGTGCAGCTCGACGACCCGGAGCTGACCGCCAAGCTGCCCGCCTACATGGAGGCCGGGCTGCAGCGCCTCTACGGCTTCCAGAACGGGGACGGAAGCTGGGGCTGGTGGTACGGATCCACCGGCAACCTCTACACCACCGCCTACGTCCTCCAGGGCCTCCTCCTGGTCGAGGAGGCGGGCTTCGCGGTGGACGATGCGGTGATGGAGCGCGGCATCGGCTGGCTGAAGGGCAACATCGCCGCCCCCATCGCCCTGCCGGAGAAGCCGGAATCAGGGCAGGAGGTGGAGCCCCGCCTGCAGGCCTACGCCCTCTGGGTGCTGGCCGAGGCCGGCCATCTTGACGTCGAGCTGGCGGACAAGCTGCTGGCCGCCCGGGACAAGCTGGACAGCTTCGGCCTGGCCTCCCTCAGCCTGGCCCTGGCGGAAGGTGGTCGCAAGGCCGACGCCGATCGCGCCCTCGACACCCTCCTGGCCCGGGCCAAGGTGTCGCCCACGGTGGCGCACTGGCCGCTGGAGCTGCCCGAAGGCGGTCGCTGGCCCTGGTACTACTGGTACGCGATGAGCTCCAGCGACAAGAGCACGGCCCTGGCCCTGGAGGCCATGGCCCGGATCCGGCCCGAGGATCCCCTGGCGCCCAAGGCGGCCCGCTGGCTCCTGGAACACAAGCAGGGCTATGGCTGGAGCAGCACCCAGGCGACGGCCTTCTCCATCCTGGGCCTCACCGATTACATCGTGGCCTCGGGTGAACTGGACGCGGCCTACAGCTGGCGGGCGGAGCTGGACGGCGAGGTGGTGGCCGCGGGCCAGGTGGACCGCGGCAACGTGGCCAAGGCCATCCCGCCCATCCGCCTGAGCGGCGCGAGCCTGGCGGCCGGCACGCACACCCTCAACCTGGTCAAGGAGGGCCGCGGCACGCTCTACTACACCGTGCTGGGCCAGCTCTCGGTCTACCACCCCAGCTTCGCCCCGGCCAAGGCCCAGGGGCAGGGCATCCAGATCGCGCGCAGCTACCAGCCCATCGTCGGCCGCTCGGATGCGGACGGCTGGCACGTGGGGGACCTGGTCAGCGTCGAGCTGAACCTGACCCTGGACGACGATGCCAGCTACCTGATCATCGAGGACAAGCTGCCGGCGGGCTTCGAGGCCCTGAACGACAACCTGGCCACCGAGACCCAGCGTCCGCCGGACGGCCGCCCGGGCCGCGACTGGCCCTGGTGGTGGTGGTACCGCTACGAGCGCAAGGAGATCCGGGACGACAAGGTCTCCTTCTTCAGCACCCAGCTGCCGGCGGGCGAGCATCGCTTCCAGTACACGGTGCGGGCGGTCACGCCCGGAACCTTCAGCGCCCGCCCGGCCGAGGCCTACGCGATGTACCGGCCGGAGGTCTGGGGCCGCTCGGAGTCCATCCAGGTGCAGGTGGCGGCCGACCGCGTGGCGCCACGGCCCATCCTGGTTGGCGATCAGGACCGGGACTGCCGGCTGACGGACTTCGACACCCGCCTGGTGGCCTCAGACTGGCTCACGGGAACGGGGCGGGACCTGACGGGCGACGGCCAGGTGTCCGCCCGTGACGTGGCCACCGCGGCGGGCCGGGCGCGGCGGGGCCTCGCTTGCGGTGCGGCCGTGCCTGGCCTTGCGGGCGATGCCGGCACCGCCCAGCTCAGCCTGGCGCCGGCCGGCAGCCAGGGCCTGGAGGTGACGGTGGACCTGCGCCTGCAGGCGGCCGGCAACCTGGGCGCCTGGGAGGCCCTCCTGGACCTGCCGGCGGGCGCCGCCTTCGTCTCGGCCCATGCGGCCGCCGGTCTGCCGGGCGGCATGCTGCTGGGCACGGCCGTGGAGGGGCGCCGCCTGCGCATCGGCGGCTGGGCTCCGGTGGGCGCCCGGGCCGACCAGCCTCTGGCGGTGGCCCGCCTGAAGCTGCGCCTGGCCACGGCCGACGAGGGCCGCCTGGGCGTGGCGGCAGCCGGGGCGACCACCGACGACGGCGGCGCCTACCGCGTGCAGGCGGACGGCGTGGACGTGCCGGACCTGGTCGCGCCGCTCAGGCATCGGATCTTCCTGCCGCGGCTGGAGCTTCCGCGCTGAGCGTTCGGAGCGGCCGCCGTCGAAGGGCGGTCGCGCGATGAGCCGATCGAAGGGGGCGAGGCCGACACGGCCTCGCCCCCTTGACCGTCGATCGCAGACCCTTGGGGCAGGGCCTCGGCCCGGTGCGACGATCCGGGATCGCCCTGCCCCGAGCCGGGCGCGCTCCGGAGGATGGGCTATCATCTCAGCCCCTTTCCCTGCACCGTGCTGCAAACGTCCCCGGGAGGCTTCACCTTGCGATTCGCCGACAAGATCGCCCTCGTGACCGGCTCCGGCCGCGGCTTCGGCCGCGCCATCGCCCTGCGCCTGGCCGGCGAGGGCGCCGACATCGTCGTCAACTACGTCCGCAACCGGGAGCCGGCCGACGAGACCGCGGCCGAGATTCGCGCCATGGGTCGGCGCGCGGTGGTCGTCAAGGCCAACGTCGGGGACCCCGAAGGCATCGAACAGCTGGCGGCCGCCGCCCGCGACGCCTTCGGCGGGGTGGACATCCTGGTCAACAACGCCGCCTCCGGCTACATCCGGCCCGTGATGCAGCAGAAGGTCAAGGGCTGGGACTGGACCATGGACATCAATGCCCGCGCCGCCCTCTTCCTCACCCAGGCCTGCGTGCCCATGATGCGCGAGCGTGGCGGCGGCCGGGTGGTCAACATCAGCAGCCTGGGCAGCATCCGCTGCATGCCCGAGTATGTGGTCATCGGGGCCTCCAAGGCGGCGCTCGAGGCCCTGACCCGCTACATGGGTGCCGAGCTGGCATCGGAGGGCATCATCGTCAACGCGGTGTCCGGGGGCGTGGCCGAGACCGGCGCCCTCAAGCATTTCGAGCGCGCCGACCTGATGCTCGCCTACAGCCGCGAGCGGACGCCGGCCGGCCGCATCATCACCACCGAGGACATGGCCGGTGTGGTGGCCTTCCTCTGCTCTGCCGATGCCGCGATGATCGTCGGTCAGGTGCTGATCGTCGACGGCGGCTACTCGGTGATGATGTAGGGCCTCCGCACGGGATGGACCCTCTGCCCCGGCCGCCTGCCGGCGCCCCCGACTCCCTGCACCGGGCCAAGGTCCTGGCCTGGCTGGCGCTCGGCGGCTTCCTCGTCGTCCTCAGCCTGGCCGCCGTCGGCCTCTACCGGCGGGTGGCCCGCGTGCTGGACCGTCCCGCCGAAACCCTCCTGGGCGCCGCCTCCCTGGCCACCACCACCCCCCAGGTGCAGGCCGGCGCGGCCATGGTCCTGCGGCTCCAGGGCGCGTCGGAACTCACCACCGCGGTCCATGACCTGCAGTCGGTGGTGGAGGTGGAACAGGAGCGCCGCCTGGGCGACTTCGCCCTCGGCAGCACCCGCCTGCTCTACGTGGGCGTGGGGCAGGTGCGCGCGGGCATCGACCTGAGCACCCTGGGGCCTGAGGCTTTCGTGCAGGAGCCCGACGGGCTGACGGTCCGGCTCCCCGCGCCCCGCATCCTCGACACGAAGCTGGACGTGGAGCGCTCCTACGTCTACGACCAGGAGCGCTCGCTCCTCGGGCCCATCGACCCCGGCCTGCAGGGTCGGGCCGAGCGCGCCGCCCTGGCGCGGATCCGCGAGGCCGCCTGCGCCGGGGGCATCCTGCAGGCGGCCGCCGACCGGGCCGAGCTGACCGTGAGCCTGCTGCTGCAGGAGGCGGGGCGACCGCCGGTCCAGGTGACCGTCGCCGCGCCGGATGCGGGCGAATGCCCCTGATGGCTGTAGGATTGCGCCCATGACCGCCCAAGCCCTCTACCGCCGCTGGCGGCCCCAGTCCTTCGAGGACGTCCTGGGGCAGCGGCACGTGACCCAGACCTTGCGCAACGCCCTCCGCACCGGTCGCCTGGCACATGCCTACCTCTTCACCGGGCCGCGGGGTACCGGCAAGACCACCATCGCCCGCCTCCTGGCCAAGGCTGCCTGCTGCCAGGACGCGGACCCGGCCGCGCGGCCCTGCAATGCCTGCGGGCTCTGCCGGTCCATCACCGAAGGGCGCTGCCTGGACGTGATCGAGATCGACGCCGCCAGCAACACCGGGGTGGACGATGTCCGCGAGCTGCGGGACCGCATCGGCTTCGCCCCCAACGAGGCCCGCTACAAGGTCTACATCATCGACGAAGTGCACATGCTCTCCACCGCGGCCTTCAATGCCTTGCTGAAGACCCTGGAGGAGCCGCCGGCCCACGCCCTCTTCGTCCTGGCCACCACCGAGCCGCACAAGATCCCGCAGACCATCCTCTCGCGCTGCCAGCGCTACGACCTGCGGCGGGTCAGCCTCCAGCAGGCCACCGAAAAGCTGGCGGCCATGTGCGCCGCCGAGGGCGCCGTGGCCGAGCCGGAGGCCCTGACCTTGATCGCCCGGTCCGGCACCGGCTCGCTGCGCGATGCCGAGAGCCTCCTGGACCAGCTCCTGTCCGGTGGTGAAGCCGTCACCGTGGCCGCCGTGCGCGAGGTGCTGGGAACCCCGCCCGACGAGGTGGTGGCCGGCATGATCGAGGCCCTGATCGAACGGGACCCGGCCGGCGGGCTCCGGACCCTGATCGAAGCCATGGAGCGAGGCGCCGACGCGCGGCAGATCCAGGACCGCCTGTTGGACCACATGCGGGCCATGCTGCTCCTCCAGACCGGCCTGGACGCGGCGGCCCTCGACCTGCCGCCCGAGGCCGTCGACCGCCTGCGCGACCAGGCCGCCCGCCTGCCGGCCCCGGACCTGGTGCCCATCGTGCACCGCTTCAACCAGGCCACGCCCGCGGCCAACCGCGCCCTGCCCGGCCTGCCACTGGAGCTGGCCCTCCTGGCTTCCGTCCTGGAGCTGGAGCGCGGGGCCGGCGCCGCTACAGCCGCGCCGACGTCGCCGGCCGCGGCGGCTCGGCCGGGCGACGGGGGGGCGGCAGCGCGGCAGCAGGTGCCGGTGGCGGCGCGACCGGCGGCCACGACCGCCGCGCCGGCCGAGGCAGGGCCGGCGCCGGAGCAGCCTGGGCGCGGCGATGACAGCTCGGCTGAAGCGTCGCCGGCCGCGGCGTCTCGGCCCGGCGACGGGGGGGTGGCGACGCCGGCCGCGGCCGGGACGCAGGATGCCGACGGCCTGGCCGCCCTGGCCGCCCGCTGGGGCGAAGTCCTGCGCGCGGTCGAGCAGCGCGACCGCAACCTGGCCGCCCTGCTCAAGGACGCACGCCCCGTGGCCCTGGAGGCCGAGGTCCTGAGCATCGGCTTCTTCTACCCCTTCCACGCCAAGCGGGCCGCGCAGGACGACAAGCTGGCCCTGATCGGTGCGGCCGTGGCGGCCGTGGCCGGGCGAAGCCTGGGCCTTCAATGCCTCGTCGTGGCCCCCAGCCAGGCCGAGCAGGCGGCCCGTCCGCGGAGCAAGACGGACCAGGCCGGGCAGGACCCGGTGGTGCGGCATGCCCTGGAGCAGATGGGGGCGCGGATCAGCGGGCTCAGCGCCGCCGAGGGCGAGCCGGAAGCCTGAGCCCTTGAGGGGCAGGGGCGCGCCCCCGAGGGCCGGCCTGTGATAGGATTGCGACGACCCGGGCCGGGGTCGCCATTTCGATGCCGCCATTGCTCCGGATCCGGCCCGGCCGAGCAGGTACCGCATGCTGGAGAGGGACCCCATGAACGAGAGCCTCAGCCGCATCGCCGGCCTCAGGGCGGCCGTGGCGCGCGAAGGGCTGCGGGCCTTCCTGGTGACCGACGGCCACGACCGCCGCTACCTCACCGGCTTCACCGGAAGCGCCGGGCGCCTGCTGGTCCTCGCGGATCGGCTGCCCCTGCTGGTGGATTCACGCTACTACGAGCAGGTCCCCCGCGAGGCCCCCGAGGTCCAGCTCGAGCGGGTCGGCTACCAGCCCTTCGCCCGGCTGGCTGAGATCCTGGCCGAGAGCGGGGTGGACGAGCTGGGCGTCCAGGCCGAGAGCCTGACGGTCCAGGACCTGCAGACCCTCCAGGCCAAGCTGCCGGGCGTGAGCCTGCGGCCGATCGCCGGACTGACCAGCGGGATCCGGGCCCGCAAGTCGGCTTCCGAGCTGGCGGCCATCCGCCGGGCGGTGGACCTGGTGGACCGCGCGATGGAGGAGGCCTACCGCATCGCCCGGCCCGGCATGGCCGAGCGCGACCTGGCCTGGCGCCTGGAGGTGTTCATGCGCGAGCGCGGCGCCTCGGCCCTGGCCTTCGACATCATCGTCGCCGCCGGCGAGAACGGGGCCCTGCCCCACCACCGGGCCGGCGAGCGCATCATCGGCGAGGGCGAGCCCATCGTCATCGACATGGGCTGCGTGGTCGACGGCTACTGCAGCGACCTGACGCGCAGCTTCTCGCTCGGCCCGGCGGTCGACGGCGACTACGATGCGGTCTATGCCCTGGTCGACGAGGCCAACCGCCGGGCCATCGCCGGTCTGCGGCCCGGCCTGACCGGCAAGGAAGCCGACGCCCTGGCCCGCGACCCCATCGCCGCCGCCGGCTACGGCGAGCAGTTCGGGCACAGCCTGGGGCACGGCGTGGGCCTGGCCGTCCACGAGGGGCCGCGCCTGGCCCAGACCGCCGAAGAGGTGTTGCCGGAGGGCGCCGTGGTCACGGTCGAGCCGGGCGTGTACCTGCCCGGGCGCTTCGGCGTGCGCATCGAGGACATGGTGGTCCTGCGGGACGATGGGGCCGAGGTCCTGACCCGGTCTCCCAAGCGATCGGTGCTGCCCCTGGCGGTCCTGGTCTGAGGCCCGAGTTCCTGCGAGGGGAGGGATTCCGATGATCGAGCACGACGCGACGGCGGCCCTGCCGGCTGAGGGCATCCAACCGCTCAGCGGCGATTGGTGGCTGGCCCGGCCGGCCCGAGGCATCGCCCTGGCCTTCTTCGCCGGCCTGCTCCTGGGATGGTGGGTGCTGGGCCTCTGGCTCTTCCCCGTCAGTTGGAGCGCGGCCGAGCCCTACCACCTGCGCCCGGAGGTCAAGGCGGACTACCTGCAGCTGGTGGCCAACGACTACGGTGCCAACGGCCGGCTGGACCTGGCGGCCGAGCGCCTGGCCTCCTTGGGTGCCGAGGACCTGGCCGCCCTGCTCGCGGCGACCGAGGCCGACCCGCTGCGCAGCCCGGCCGAGCAGGCCAGCCTGCGCCAACTGGGCGGCAACCTGAGCAAGGAGGGCTACCTGACCCTGCCCACGGGGACGGGGCAGGGCAGCGCGGGAACGGCCGCCCCGGCCGCGGTGACGGGCGGGGCCGCCGGCGACGACCTGCCGGCGCCGGCGGGCAGCACGGGTGATCGCCTGCGGCTCCTCGCCTATGCCATCGCGGTGGGCAGCGTGGCGGGGCTGGCCTATATCGGCGGGACCCTGCTCCTGCGCTACCTGCGCGCAGCCGGCGGCCGGCGCCTGGCGGCCGGCCTGCCCGCGGCCGGGGGCCTGGTCCGCGAGGCGCCCGGGCCGGCGGTGGCCGACGACCTGCGGCCGCGGACCCAGACCTGGGGAGCCGACGGCCCTTC
>WBZV01000336.1_pt1 | contig 29989 bp, 26 predicted proteins | sample 5204221 | NCBI WGS metagenome assembly WBZV01 (sample SAMN12344360, study PRJNA552823) | activated sludge metagenome | biome: Activated sludge suspended growth; feature: Nitrification reactor; material: Wastewater; isolation source: activated sludge from nitrification reactor of wastewater...
GGCGCCGTGATCGTAGAAGATTTCGGTACAGGGGCCACAGGGGCCGGTGTCGCCCATCATCCAGAAATTGTCGGAGGCGTAGCGCGCGCCCTTGTTGTCACCGATGCGGATCACCCGCTCCGCCGGGACACCGATTTCCTTGGTCCAGATGTCGTAGGCTTCATCGTCTTCGGCGTAAACCGTGACGGTGAGCTTGTCCTTGGGCAGCCCGAAGACGACGGTGAGCAGCTCCCAAGCGTAGTTGATCGCATCACGCTTGAAGTAGTCGCCGAAGCTGAAGTTGCCCAGCATCTCGAAGAAGGTGTGGTGACGGGCTGTGTAGCCGACGTTCTCCAGATCGTTGTGCTTGCCACCGGCACGCACGCACTTCTGGGACGTGGTGGCGCGACTGTAGGGGCGCTTGTCGAAGCCGAGGAAAACATCCTTGAACTGGTTCATGCCTGCGTTGGTAAACAGCAGGGTCGGATCCTCATGGGGCACGAGAGAGCTGGACGCTACGATCTGGTGGCCCTTGGAGGCGAAGAATTCGAGGAACTTCTGGCGGATTTCGGCGCTTTTCATCGGCGTGGGGTCTCCGGGTGTCTCGGACAGCGACGGTCGGGGAAAGGTCAGGTTTGAGAGCCCGAAATTGTAGCATCCCTCCCCGCCTCGCCCGGCTGGCTATAATCGCCCCTCCAATAACATCAACTCCACCAGGAGACAGCAAACATGGGCCACCGCCTTTCCAAGATCTACACCCGCACCGGTGATGCCGGCACCACCGGCCTCGGCAATGGCAACCGGGTCTCCAAGAACAGCCTGCGCATCCACACCCTCGGCGAGGTGGACGAAGCCAACGCAGCCATCGGCATCCTGCTCTGTGAAGAGCTGCCGGAAGACGTGCGCGCCCTGCTCACCAACGTACAGCACGACCTCTTCGACCTGGGCGGCGAAGTGTGCATTCCGGGCATGGAGATGATCACCGCCAAACAGGTGCAATATCTCGAGGACGAGCTGGATCGGCTGAATGACGATCTGGAGCCCCTGAAGGACTTCATCCTCCCAGGTGGTACGCGCGCCGCAGCCTTGAGTCATCAAGCCCGCACGGTCTGCCGGCGGGCCGAGCGGATGATCGTCGCCCTGGCCCAGGAGGAAGCGGTGAATGACGCACCTCGCCAGTACCTGAACCGACTCTCCGACCTGCTTTTCGTGCTCGGCCGGGTGCTCAACCGGGCCGGTGGCCGTGGCGACGTGCTGTGGCAGAAAAGGAAGAACGCCTGAAAACTAAGGGCTGCCCGACCGGCAGCCCTTTCTTCTTACCAGTCCACCTTTTCCACCAAGCCCAGGGAGCGCCCCAGGAAGCGCTCACCGATGGTCTGAAAGCGCAGCGGTATATCGGTTACGGTGTAGCGATAGGTCGGCAGACGCTCGCCCGAATTCGCGATCCCAAGCTCAACCAGCTTGCGGGCCGCCTGCTCTGCAACCGTGATGGCCGAATCAACGAGGCGCACGTCCGGCCCGACGACATCCTGAATCAACGGTTTGATCAAGGGATAGTGTGTGCATCCCAACACCAGGGTATCGACATTCTCCGCCAGCACGGGCTTGAGATATTCTTGGGCGGTCAGCCGTGTCACCTCGTGCTCCAGCCAGCCCTCCTCCACCAGCGGGACGAAGAGCGGGCAGGCCTGGGAATAAACGCGGACACCAGGGTCAAGGGCATGCATACGCCGGGCGTAGGCATTGCTATTGACGGTCGTAGGCGTGCCAATCACGCCGATTGCCCTGGAGCGGGACTCAGCCACTGCAGCGCGAGCACCCGCATCGATCACATCCAGCACGGGAATGCGCCCGGCCCTGTCTTTCACCACATGGGATGCCACTGCCGCCATGGTGTTGCAGGCGATGATCAGCATCTTCACGCCCTTGTCGAGCAAGTGGTCCGTGATCTGGCCGGTAAAATGCTCAATGGTCGCGACAGACTTGACCCCGTATGGAACCCGGGCGGTGTCGCCGAAGTAGACAATGCTTTCGAGAGGCAGACGCTCCATCAGCGCCCGCACGACAGTAAGGCCACCCACACCGGAATCAAAGACTCCGATAGGCAGCGTGCCGGATTCAGACATGGTATCGGACGAAAAGTGGGAGCGCGGATTCTACGCCAGTCGGCCCCGCGCCGCCCGGCCGCCGCAACTCAGTAGCCGAGACGGGCGACCAGCTCGGCCTCCTCCTCGGGTGTGAAGGCAAACTTGTAAATCGACTTCTCGTCCGGCAGCTCACGCCATCTCCCACCGATCTCCTTGAGACGACCCTCAATGGTGGCACACGACAGGTGCATGAGCAGCGCAGGCGCCTTGACCCGCTCACACATCCGCTCGCCCCCCATCTGCTTGAACTCCAGCAACTTCTCGTAAAAATCCCGATGCCGGGGATTGATCTCGATGAGGATGTCGGTGCAGCCCTTCACACGATACGAGTAGATATAAAGCAGATTGAAAAGCGAAGCGATAAGACGCTTGGAGCGCGCAGAAGGATCAATGGCAAACCGTCCGAACTCACAGAGCTTGCGCCCCTGAGAACGCAGCCGTGCAGCTTCCATGCCATAAGTCTTGTCGAGCGCCAGACCGGCCGGGGAGTCCACATTGACGGTCAAGGTTGCATAGACCCGGCCGAACAACTCAGCGTTCATGGTGAGCTGATTCGGTTCGTCCAGCGAGCCAAGCTGCCCGTAACCGCGCCAGGCATACCGCTTCTGGATGAGCAGCTCCGTCTCCCGCCTGCGCTCCCCATCGCGCATCAGCATCTTGATCCGGAACTTGTCCTGACGCTCGCTCGGCGCATCGACCTTGGGGTCATCTTCAGCAATACACAGCGGATCAAATCGCCATGACTCCATAGCCGTGACCTCCGCAAGCGTCTGCGGAGCACGATCATCCTGAACAGGGAGTTTGGGCGGTTTTCGAAACATCATTGGATACTATACCGCGGCTTCCGGGTTCAGAATATCGTGTTGCCTCAAAGCCCACAAGACATGCTCCCTGACCATGGCGGAGGGATCATTGCGACGGGACTCCAAGGCGGCCACAGCCTTCGGAACCCCGATGGCATTTCCGAGCGCAACCGCAATATTTCGGGACCAGCGCTCGTAACCGATTCTGTAGATAGGACTACCTGCCATTCGCTCTTCGAAGTTCACTTTCGACCACAGGAACAACTCTACCAGCCCCGCGCCATCTAGCCCATGCCGAGGTGTGAAATCAGACACAAAGGAAGAGCGAGCGAAGCGATTCCACGGGCAAACCAGCTGACAATCGTCACATCCGTAGATGCGGTTGCCTATCGGCCGGCGGAACTCCTCCGGTATGGCGTCCTTCAGCTCAATGGTCAGGTACGAGATGCAGCGCCTCGCGTCCACACGGTAAGGCGCCACGATGGCGCCCGTTGGACAAGCGGGAATGCAGGCCGAGCAGTCGCCACAATGGCCAGGCTTCGGCACATCAAGGGGCAGCGGCAAGTCCGTGTAGATCTCTCCAAGAAAGAAGAAGGAACCCGCTTGCCGCGATAACAGCAGCGTGTGTTTTCCACGCCACCCCAGTCCGGCCTTTTCCGCGAGCGCCACTTCCATGACCGGGGCGGAATCCACGAAGACGCGATATCCATGCGGAGTCTCGGCAGAAATCCGGTCTGCAAGGCGCTGCAAGCGACTTCGCAGCACCTTGTGGTAATCCCGCCCCAAGGCGTACCGCGATACGTAGGCTTTCCCGGGGCATTGCAGGATCGCATGGGGGCTCTCCCCCTGCGCGAGGTAGGACATTCGTACCGAGATGACGCGGCATGTGCCGGGCACAAGTTCAGCCGGCCTGGACCGCTTCAGCCCATGTTTGTACATATAATCCATCTCCCCGTGACAACCGGCATCCAGCCAGGCCAACAGCCCTGGCTCGGCGTCCCCGAGATCGATATCGGAAATACCGACCTCATCGAAGCCAAGCGCCTGCCCCCAAGCCTTGATACTCGCAGCCAGCGTCGCGAAATCACCCTGCCCACCGGAAAGTTTATCGTGCCCCAAGCTCATTCTATTGATGATAACGGCCCGACCGCCAGCATGCACCTCCTGGATGAAAGTGCCACCCTGTCGATCGGCGAACGACTGGCCAAAGCCCTGCCTGACCGGCTGACGATCCACCTGATCGGCGACCTTGGCGCGGGGAAAACGACCCTATGTCGCGGCCTGCTCCGCGGCCTCGGTTACCTCGGCAAGGTGAAGAGCCCGACATATACCTTGGTTGAACCGTATAAAGATTCTAGAATAGTCGTATATCACTTTGATTTTTATCGATTCACGGATGCAAATGAATTTCTCGAAGCAGGCCTTGATGAGTACTTTGAAGGTTCGGGGATCCGCCTCGTGGAATGGCCGGAGCGCGCACAACCTTTCCTGCCCGAGGCCGACCTGGAAATTCGGCTGCAGATCGACAGCGGCGGCGGGCGTACCCTCACCCTGTTGCCGCTGAGCCCGGAAGGAAGGAAATGTCTTCAAAATCTGGATTCAAGCTAAGCCGCACCGCCCTGACATCCGGCGATATCAGGGACGTGACCCGCCGGCGCCTCCTGGGTTCGGCAGCCGCAAGTCTGCTCTTGCTCGTCAGCAGGAATGTCGCCGCCGCCCCGGCATCCGTCCTTGCAGTGCGTGTGTGGCCGGCGCGGGACTACACCCGGATCACGCTCGAGAGCCGGGAACCGCTGATCTTCAGTCACCATTCCGCCCACCAACCCGAGCGACTGGTGGTGGACCTGGAAGGGCTGGAACTCAATAGCGTCCTTCAGTCCCTGCCGGCCAAAATCACCGGACAAGATCCATATATCCAGCTCATCCGCGCCGGGCGAAATCGCCCTGGCGTGGTTCGACTGGTCATTGATCTAAAGACCGAGGTCATTCCGCAGGTTTTCACTCTGAAACCCATTGGTGACTATGGCTATCGCCTTGTACTCGACCTCTATCCCGCTGAGCCCATAGACCCCCTGCTGGCCTTCCTCGAAAAGCTGTCTCCCGAGGAAGCCGCTGCCGGCGGCGCCACTCCCCCCCCTGTCGTCGGGAAAGCAGAGGAAAAGCCCCCCAGACGCACTGCAGAAGCGGAGCGGAAAATCGATCCGCCAAAACGCGAGGCCGCCACTGACCGTGCGCACAGACCGGCCGGCGAAGATGAGCCAATGGTGAGTCGGCTGATCACCATTGCCATCGACCCTGGCCACGGCGGCGAGGATCCGGGCGCAGTGGGTGCAGCGGGCAGTTTCGAGAAGCACGTCACCCTTTCCGTCGGGCGACGTCTGAAAGCGCGCATCGACGCCGAACCCAACATGCGTGCCATGTTGACCCGCGACGCCGACTACTTTGTGCCGCTCCAGCAACGGGTTGCGAAGGCGCGCCGCGTACAGGCCGACCTCTTCGTATCGATCCACGCAGATGCCTTCATCAGCCCCACCGCACGGGGCAGCTCGGTGTTCGTGTTGTCCGACAAGGGCGCCTCGAGCACGGCGGCCCGCTGGCTTGCGCAAAAGGAAAACGCCGCGGATCTGATTGGGGGGGTCAATCTCGGGGTCAAGGACAGCCATCTGGCGCGTACATTGCTGGACTTGTCCCAGACAGCCGCCATCAATGACAGCCTGAAAGTCGGCAAGGCGGTGCTCGGAGAGCTCGGCGGGATCAACCGGCTACATAAAGGCGAAGTCGAGCAGGCCAGCTTTGCCGTCCTGAAGGCACCCGACATCCCCTCCATCCTGATCGAAACGGCATTCATCTCAAACCCGGAAGAGGAAGCCCGCCTTAACGACGAAGCGTACCAGGACCGGATGGCTGAAGCGATCCTGCGCGGGCTGAGACGCTACTTTGCCAAGAATCCGCCCATGTCCAAGTCCAAGCTTGCCAGCCTCAACTGATTCCCCACGTGGCCGAACGCCTCAGCGGATGCACACTTTGCGCACCTGTTTGAGGTCCGTGACGCCACCGAACACCTTTTCGATGCCGTCCTGACGCAGGGTTCGCATGCCCTCGTCCAGGGCGGCCGAGAGGAGCGCGGACACCCGCGCACGCTCCTGGATCAGGGACTTGATGCGATCAGATCCAACCATGAGCTCGTGCAGGCCCAGGCGCCCCTTGTATCCGCCATTGCACTGATCGCAGCCAACCGGCTCGTACAGCGTAAATCGCCCCTTGTCATCGGCGTAGCTCTGACGCCAGCGTGCCAATATCTGCTCCTTTGCCGCAACGGGGTCGTCCATGAAGGCGGGGGTCTGGCGGAGGTCTTCACAATACTCATCCAGCATCCCCCGAACCTCATCATCCGACGGATGGTAGGGTTTCTTGCATTTGCTGCAGAGGCGTTTGGCCAAGCGCTGGGCGAGAATGCCGAGCAGGGCATCGGCAAAGTTGAAAGGATCCATGCCCATGTCAAGCAAGCGCACAATGGACTCCGGCGCACTGTTGGTATGGAGGGTGCTGAAGACGAGGTGACCGGTCAGGGAGGCCTCCAGACCGATTGACACCGTCTCCTTGTCCCGCATTTCGCCAACCATGATCACATCCGGATCAGCACGCAGGAAAGAACGCATGACCGTGGGAAAATCGAGACCCGCCTTGCGGTTCACCTGCACCTGACGCAGCCCCTTCTGGGTGATTTCCACGGGATCCTCGGCGGTCCAGATCTTGGTCTCTGGTGTGTTGATATGCCCCAGGATGGAATGCAGGGTGGTCGTCTTACCGGATCCAGTTGGGCCGCACACGAAGAAAATGCCGTAGGGCTTGGCAACTGTCTGCCGGAGCCGGTCATAATTGCTCTCCAGCAAGCCCAGCTTCTCGAGTGGAATGGGTTCGCTATTGGCCAGCAGGCGCATGACCACATCTTCCATGCCACCGGTGGTCGGCACGGTCGCCACCCGTAACTCAATATCGAGGGGGCCGAATCGCCGGAACTTGATCTTGCCGTCCTGGGGTTTTCGCCGCTCGGAGATATCGAGATCACACATGATCTTGATACGCGTGACAATCGGGCTTCGATAGCTCGACGGCACTTCGATGTATGGCACCAGGGAGCCATCACGGCGAAAACGAATCTGCGTCTTTTCCTTGCCGGGACGCGGTTCGATATGGATGTCGGATGCGCCCTGGCGGTGGGCATCGATGATGATGCGGTTGACCAGCTTCACGAGTTCATTGTCGGCGGCTGCCGAGACGTCCTCGGCGACCGGGGCACCCTCACCATCATCATCCTGCATGTCCGACAGGAGATCCGACACGGATGCATCATCGGACGCACTTCCCCCAAAAAACTGGGCGACGGTCTGCATGAACTCCACCTGGGTGGTCACACAAAATACCGGCGCAGCCTTGGGAAAGACATTCTGGACGACGCGCGAGGCGATTGCCTGCTCCGGGTCAGTCACCAGGGTGAGCAGGCCATCCGGGTTTTCTTCGAGCGGGAGCCACTGGGCCTGCTGCACATAGTCACGTTTGAGGTTCCTGAGTAGATCCAGGGGCTTGACCCGATCAGACCGAAAGGGCTCGTAGGGAACACCGAAGAACCGCGAGATCGCGCTACCGATATCCGCCGGTTTCAGCTTGTATTGCTCAAGGAGGAGATGCTCGAGGGACACCCCTTGCTCCCGTGCAATGCTCGTGGCCGCTTCGAGCTCCGCTCCGGTGAGCTTGCCATCATTCACCAACCCCTCATATTTGGACTTGGGCTGCACCAAAGCGTGGCGGCGCTGCGCAAATGCCACCGCAAGCGTCTGCCCGAGCCCCTGGATCCCCTCCTCGGCAATGGCCGAAAAGGCCTCACCACTCCGGGAGTTGATAAGCTGAATCACGCCCAGGACATCGCCCGTCTCGGCGCTGGAAATTGGCGCCACAAGCATCTGATGGCAACGATAGCCCGTCCGCTCATCAACCTCCTTGCGGAACTCCATGCGCATCGAGATAGCCTTGAGCTCCTGCTCGTCATAGGCATCGTGGATGTTGAGCATCTGCCCGGTGAGGGCTACGTAGCCCGCCACACTGTTTTCGGCAATTGGCAGACGGATGGTCCGAATGCTGTGCAACCCGGTCTTGACCCGGGACGAGATCGTGGTCTTGCTCTCGTCGACCACGTAGATGGTCAATCTGTCGGCGGCAAACAACGAGCAAATGTCCGCCGAAAGCTCGAACATGATCTCATCAATGTTCTCGGTCGCGTGAATGCGGTTGGTAACGGTCTGGAGCCCTTTGAAAAAGGCCAGACGACTGGCTACGTCGCTCGCACCACCCTTATGGATACTGCTCATGTTCGATCAGGTTCCGGAAAATGAGCCCTCATGGCATGGGGCGGAGAGATTGAAACGGCATTCCGGGTGCTGCACCAAAGCCCCCTGAACGGGGCACCTAGAGCACCAACTCCAGCCCATTGTAGAGCGCCCGGGGAGAAAATCGGCCACAGTAGCTCAAGATCTCATCGAGGGTTGTTTGAGCCCGACTGGGTTTGAGATGTGTGATCCACACCTCCGGATTCGACGTGACCCGTTCGAGAAACACGGCCAGCAGGCTCGGACACAGGTGACGCGAGGCCAAAGCGAGATCGTGCAGGGCGTCCGGGAAAGCCGTCTCGATGATAAGGTAACGCAGATCGGGAATTTCATTAATCGCCGCGATCAAGGGCTCCGAATAGGTCGTATCACCCGAGAAAACAAGGCTTCCACCCTCACCCGACACCTGATAGGCGACCGCCGGAACCGTATGCAGGGCGGGCAGAGCCCTGATCTGACGCCCGCCACCCAGTTTGGCTATCTCTTCGACCCGCATTTCCTGAAAGCGCAGGAACGGATTGTGTCGATCAGGTATGGAAGAGAAGTCCGGCCACACAAGCCAGTTGAAGATATGGGAGCGCAGGATGCGCAAGGTTTCCGGTGACCCATGGACAACGATGGGCATGGATCGCGCTTCACCCACCGTGTCCACCAACAGCGGGATCATCGCAATGTGGTCAAGGTGCGCATGGGTCACGAAGACGTGATCAATCTTCAGGAGTTCGTCGTACTCCAGATCACCAACGCCGGTACCTGCATCGATCAGGATGTCGTGATCGACCAACAGAGCAGTGGTGCGCTGGTTGCGCCCACCGATTCCGCCACTGCACCCCAGAACCCGCACCTTCATCTTGTATCCATGAATTTCCGCAAGAGGGGCAACTGGACGGCACGCCCAGATACCGAAATAAGATCCAGCGCCAGTTCATCAGAATACGATCCGACGAGAATACCGGACGTCAGAAATATCACGCTTCGGTAACACCGACCCGCAATGACTGCTAATTCTGGACAGTCTGGGAGAAGAATTCCATCTTCACGCCCGCGATCTCGATGATGTCATGATCATTCAGGCGATGCGCCTGGGCATCAAGGGAGTGCCCGTTGACCACGGGAAACACGGTGCCTTCGACATGTGTAATGAAATAGCCATGAGGACGGCGAGTGATCACCGCGACCTGGGTGCCCGGTTTGCCCAATGTGGTCAGGGACTTTGACAGCTCGAGCGTGCGGCCGGCATGGGTTCCGCTAAGAATCTGGATCATCCCTACAACGCTCACCGCAGGTGCAGCCGCAGCCGCGGCCTCGACCGGGGGCACCCCACTGGCCGGTGCATCAACGGCAAGGGCGGCACCAAAGGACACCGCCTCGTCATGCTCGGAGCCCCCGGTGTTCTGCTCCGCAAGGAACTTGAGACGGTACTTCCCTAGCTCCACCACGTCATTGTTCTGAAGAACATGCTTCTTGACGGGCTGGCCGTTGACGTACGTACCGTTGGTGCTGTTCAGATCCTCGAGAAAGGCATCATTCAGGATTGTGACTATCGCGGCGTGCTCCCCACTGATGGCCAGATTGTCGATCTGGATATCATTGTGGGGCTTGCGACCGATGGTGGTGCGCTCCTTCTCGAGGGGCATTTCCTTCAGCACCAGACCATCCATGCTCAAAATCAACCTGGGCATTGCTTTTTCCTATCCGAAACGAGCCTTAACCGAGTTCTGTACCAAGGCGCACAGATGTACAGGACGACACGACGATGACCGACACATTATCCACTCCCCCCCGATCAATGGCCAAATCGACCAGATGTTCGGCCGCAACCTGGGGACTACCGCCAAGCATGACTAGCACTTCGGCAATGTCCACTTCCGGAACCATGTCGGTGAGGCCATCCGAACACAAAAGATAGTGATCGTTGGGCGCCAGAAGAAACGCAGTCACATCGGGAACGACATCCGCTTCCACACCGATCGCCCTTGTCAGCAGGCCGCGCAGGGCCACAGGACCCTCGGATGCAGATCCAATCATGCCCGCGTCGCACTGTGCCCGCAATACACTGTGATCGTGTGTAAGACACTCCAGATCATCACCACGCAATCGATAGAGTCGCGAATCGCCTACGTTGGCAACAAGCAGGACGCCGTCTGCACGAAAGCAGCCCGCGACGAGGGTACTCCCCATCCCTCGCAGGCCCGGATCACGACGTGAGGCCATGAATACCGCCCGATTGGCGAGATGCGCCGCATGCCGCAGATCGTCCTCCACGAGCATCTCGCCGTCGACCGCAAGCAAACGCTCCATCCAGGCCGATACCGCCATCTGCGAAGCTTCAGCCCCCCCCGCATGCCCCCCCATGCCGTCAGCCAGCACCGCCAGGCCGCGCTTCTCGTTGAAAGCCACGCAGTCTTCATTGCGCAAGCGCACCAGCCCGACATGGGAAGCCATTGCCATTCGCCAGTTAGCCTTCCCTTCGCTCACATTGAAGATTCCGTCAGAAGCAGGACTGTCGACACTGTACCCGACACGGCTCGCAGGCGAGCAGCCATCCCTTGAAGTCAGCCCTACAAATGAAAACCGCGCCCGGGCACAAGCACGGGCGCGGTTCGTACAAGCTCAGGAGCCTGTTACAGCATGGCCTTCAGCAGCTTGGCCATCTCGGACGGGTTACGCGTCACGGTGAAGCCACACTCTTCCATGATGGCAAGCTTGGCATCAGCCGTATCGGCACCGCCAGAGATCAGGGCACCCGCATGGCCCATGCGCTTGCCCGCGGGGGCAGTCACACCGGCGATGAAGCCGACGATCGGCTTCTTCATGTTGGCCTTGCACCACTGGGCGGCTTCGGCTTCATCCGGACCACCGATTTCACCGATCATGATGACGGCATCGGTATCGGGATCGTCGTTGAACATGCGCATCACGTCGATGTGCTTCAGACCGTTGATCGGGTCACCACCGATACCGACAGCAGAAGACTGGCCCAGACCGATTTCGGTCAGCTGGGCAACAGCTTCGTAGGTCAGGGTGCCGGAGCGGGAAACCACGCCGATGCGACCCTTGCGGTGGATGTGGCCCGGCATGATGCCGATCTTGATTTCCTCGGGCGTGATGAGACCCGGGCAGTTGGGACCCAGCAGCAGGGTTTCCTTGCCGCCAGCAGCAACCTTCTTCTTCATCTTGTTGCGCACTTCGAGCATGTCCCGGACGGGGATGCCTTCGGTGATGCAGATGGCCAGGTCGAGGTCGGCTTCAACGGCTTCCCAGATCGCGGCAGCCGCGCCAGCGGGCGGCACGTAGATCACGGAGACGGTGGCGCCGGTTTCGGCAGCCGCTTCCTTGACGGAGGCGTAGATGGGAATATCGAAGATCTTCTCGCCAGCCTTCTTGGGGTTAACGCCGGCAACGAAGCATTCCTTGCCGTTGGCGTATTCCTGGCACTTTTCCGTGTGGAACTGACCGGTCTTGCCGGTGATCCCCTGGGTGATGACCTTGGTGTCTTTGTTGATCAGGATGGACATTCGCTAACTCCTTACTTGACCGCGTCGACGATCTTCTGGGCCGCTTCGGCCATGGTGTCGGCAGCGATGATCGGGAGGCCCGAATCGCGCAGGATCTGCTTGCCGATCTCTTCGTTGGTGCCCTTCATGCGGACAACCAGCGGAACCGACAGATGCACTTCCTTGGCCGCGGTCACAACGCCGGTGGCGATGGTGTCGCAGCGCATGATGCCGCCGAAGATGTTGACGAGAATGCCCTTGACCTTGGGGTTCTTGAGCATGATCTTGAAGGCTTCGGTCACCTTCTCGGTGGTGGCACCGCCGCCCACGTCGAGGAAGTTGGCGGGCTCGGCACCAAACAGCTTGATGGTGTCCATGGTGGCCATCGCCAGGCCGGCACCGTTCACCAGACAGCCGATGTTGCCGTCCAGGGAGATGTAGGCCAGATCGAACTTGGAGGCTTCGATTTCGTCGGCATCCTCTTCATCCAGATCGCGGAACTCGACGATTTCGGGATGACGGTAGAGGGCGTTGGAGTCGAAGTTGAACTTGGCGTCCAGAGCCTTGATGGTGCCGTTGCCTTCCAGGATCAGCGGGTTGATTTCCGCCAGGGAAGCATCGGTTTCCATGTAGGTGGTGTACAGCTTCTTGAGGGTGTCCACAGCCTGGGCAGTGGAGCCTTCGGGAACGCCGATACCGTTGGAGAGATACAGGGCCTGTTCGTCGGTCAGGCCGGTGGCCGGATCGACGAAGACCTTGAGGATCTTCTCGGGGGTCGAGTGAGCAACTTCCTCGATGTCCATACCGCCTTCGCTGGAGGCCATCATGGCGACCTTCTGCGTGGCGCGGTCGGTCAGCGCGGCAACGTAGTATTCCTTCTTGATGTCGGCGCCTTCCTCGATGAGCAGGCGACGCACCTTCTGGCCTTCGGGGCCGGTCTGGTGGGTGACCAGCTGCATGCCGAGGATCTGTCCGGCGTACTGGCGCACTTCGTCCAGGGACTTGGCGACCTTCACGCCACCGCCCTTGCCACGGCCACCGGCGTGAATCTGGGCCTTGACAACCCAGACCTTGCCGCCCAGCGTTTCCGCTGCCTTGACTGCCTCATCGACTGAGAAACACGGCACGCCGCGCGGCGTCGTGACGCCAAATTTTCTCAGGATTTCCTTGCCCTGATATTCGTGAATTTTCATGGTTGCCCTTCGATCGAAGTCTTGGCCCTGTTTGGACCGCTCACGCTTGGTTGATGGGACTCTTCGGAGTAATGCACACTCCGCGATGCTGCATGCCGTTCTCCCTCGTCCAGCACACGCACCGCTTCGTTCTTCTTGCACCTGGACACTCTGGCCAGACGCAGGAAAGACGACCCTGCCACCGCCACATCCCGGGAATGCCGGAACATGTCGGATTTCGGATCAATGGATTATATACGAAAGAGACCGAATGACCGGTTTCGCGCTGCAGTGCACATGCGGGCACCGACTCTCATTCCGCATCGCGCCGACGGTACCAGCGGGGGTAATAGCGCATGACGGTGTCGGAGGTGGTTTCCAGGGCGTGGCAACGGTCCAGCTGGAATGGCTTTTCCCCATCGTCCTCGTTGTCCCTGCGAAAGGTGGCGAAGGTTTGGATGGCCGCAGTGGGCAAGGACAGCAACAGCTCGGTCAGATGGGAACACCCCCTTACGTCAGCGAACATCTCGCCCACGGTGCGCCGGAACCCGCGGACCAGGTTCAATCCGATCAATTGCCGATAGGCAGGCCCGATGGTGTCGCACCCCCCGGGGTAGGGGACCCAATCGGACACGGCCTCGACATCAACAATGACGAAGTTCGCATCAATCGTGACGCGGATGAGCAGATCGTGAACGGGATCACCGGCCCTGCGTACGCCAGAAGCAATCTGGTAATCGGCTTCCTTGAGATCGGTGATACGGGCATCCAGGTCAAAGAGGCCATCATCGCGGAGGAACCCTTGAACCTCGATTCGGCGGGTATGGACGCGGGTGCGTCCGCAGGTGGGTTCGGAAAGGGGCATGGCAGCGGTAAGAAGATCGGCTTGGAGCGAAAAATTAGGTAAAAACAGGTGTGCATGGCACTCCCTGCAACACTCCGGCCCCGCATCGGCAGACAAGTCGGCGCGACAGGCCGCAAACTTCTTTAGAATACTGTAGCTTCGGTCGCGGTGCGAAGGTTCCGCCGCCGCCCAACATACCCACAAGGCCACCTTTGCCGGATGTCCAACGACTCGTTGATGAACTGCGCGCGCAAGCCCCTCCTCTTACTGATCGCGACGCTCGCCCCCTTCCTCAGTGGCACCCTCCGTGCAGCCGGATTCGGCGAGCTGGTTGTCCATTCATCACTGGGAGAACCGCTGCGAGCCGAAATCGGGCTGGTACGGGTGCCAGGCGAAGCCATCGACGCAGGTTGTTTCAAGGCCACGACGGGGGCAGGCGACGACATTCCCTGGATTCATCAGGCACGGATCCGGCTGGTCAATGACCGGCTGCTGGTAAGCACCCGCGAGCCCGTCAACCATCCCGTGGCCATGCTCGGTCTGCGGATTGCCTGTGGGTCAGAGCTGCGTAAGGAATTCACCCTCCTCCTGTCTCCTCCGACGATCCGCAACGCCGGGCAGCCCGTTGACCTCCCCGTCAGCGCAGCCCCCGGACACCCGGACCTGCCGAGCGCCCCCGCCGCGGCGGCCGGTCAGGGTGGCGCGTCGGCCAAGGTAGCACCGCAGCGGGCACCGCGCGTGCGCGTGCCGGCTTCGGCCCAGCAGCTCGCCGCATCCACGCCACAGACACACCGGCGAGCAGCGGCGCCAACGGCTGCGGCCCCGGTCGCGCGGGCAGTAGCGCCGCGGCTTCCCGCCCCTGTACTCCAACAGGATCGTCTTCTGATCGGAGCAGGTGACGAGGCAGCGCTGGTTCCGCTGCGCATGTCGGTGCAGCTCGCCAATCCGCCAAAGAGTGATGACGCTGGCGGCCAGCGCCCCGTGAACCAGGAGCAACGGACCCTCGCCGAGATAGACGACCGTATCGCGGCACAGATCGAACTGGATGAGAAGATCAAGCGGCTCGAGGAATACCAGGCTCTGCTGAAGGAAAGGGTGGCGCAGCTGGATCTCCGCAAGCCCGCCGCGTCCCCCGCCGCAACAGTCACATCCGCGCCCACTACGCCCCATCCCGCAACGGAAGAGGCGGCCGAAACACTGCTGGCCCAATGGGCGGCCCCACTCGGCGCCCTGATGGCGGCCCTGGTGGGCGGGGGGGCCCTGATCTACCTTCGACGTCGGCGCAACAACACCGTGGATTCGCCCGTCACGACGGAGGCCGAATTCCACACCACACTGCAGCACCCCGGCCCCGCCGCTGCAACCGAGAAGTCCGGAGTGAAAGCCCCCGCCAAGACGACAGTGACGGCAATGGAGGTCACATCCGCGTTGCCCGAAATGCGGAAACCGGTCGTTGCGACGGGAATTCCGGCATCGGCCGACACGTCCTCCGCCGAATGGGCAGAACCCACCTTCGCCCCGGCCCACCCCATTCCTTTTGACGAAACGGTCGATGAGCACGACTCGGCCCTTGAGTTGGCCGAGATCATGATGTCCTTCGGGCGCACCCAGGGCGCGGCCGAGACCCTGGCCGACTACATTCGCAACAACCCTCGCCAGGCGGTGAAGCCCTGGCTGAAGCTCCTCGAGGTCTACCACGTCGCGGGCATGCGTGCCGAGTTCGAAGCCCTGACCCGCCAGCTCAACAAGACCTTCAACGTCAAGATGATTGGCTGGAGCGACTTCAAGGCCATTTTGCATGGCAGCGCAGAAACCGTGGAGCAGATGCCCCATGTCGTGCAGCGTCTGCAGGAACTCTGGGGTACGCAGGAAGCGCAGGCCTACATCCATCAGATCCTGCGTGACAATCGCAACGGCACTCGCCAGGGCTTCCCGTTGACGGTGGTCGAAGAATTGCTGCTGCTGCTGGCGATCCTCGATGATGAGCTTGGCGCCTACAAGCCGCCGGTGGAGCTCAGCCTGGTCGACATGGATCCACCTGAGGAGGGGCGCGCCGACCCGGCCGCGGCGTAAGCCTCAGACCGGGTTGTCCACATCGACGAAGTCCACCGCCAGGCCCCAACGCTCGGCCAGATGCGCCCCCAGTGCCTGGACCCCATAGCGTTCGCTGGCGTGGTGGCCTACGGCGAGGTAAACCACCCCCGATTCCCGCGCCAGATGGGTGGTCTGCTCCGATGCCTCACCCGAGACAAAGCAATCCACCCCACAGGCGATCGCCTGCTCGAAATAGCTTTGGGCACCGCCCGTACACCAGGCGATCCGCTTTACCGCGCGGGCCGGCTCCCCCAGAAGCAGGGGCTCCCGCCCGAGCCTTGCGGCGAGCTGACGCACCAGCAATTCGGCCCGGGTCGGTTGGGCAAGCTGCCCGATCCAGCCGATGTCCTGCTCCCCGAAACGCCCCTCCGGTGTCCAGCCCATCAGGCGCCCGAGTTGGGCATTGTTGCCCAGCTCGGGATGGGCATCGAGGGGTAGATGGTAGGCAAACAGGTTGATGTCGCTGCCCAGCAGCGTACCCAGACGCTTGCGGCGCAAGCCCGTGATGCAGGCATCCTCACCCCGCCAGAAGTAGCCATGATGCACCAGTACGGCATCCGCATCACGGGCAAGCGCAGCATCCAGCAGCGCCTGGCTGGCCGTCACCCCGCACACGATGCGACGGATCTCAGCACGTCCTTCCACCTGCAACCCGTTTGGGGAATAATCCCTGAAGCGCCCGACTTCCAGCAGATTGTCGAGATAACGCTGCAATTCGGCTCTTTCCATGGCCGCCTCTCCTTGAAACCCAAGCACCCTGGCTGCGCACCCGCGCGCCACCTCCGAACGATTTTACGATGCATCGCCTGTGGATGATCTTTGCTCAAACAGTCACGGTCACAGTGGCCGTGCTGTTCGTGGTCAGCACCCTCAAACCCGAGTGGACCGGCGAGCGCCCCGCCCTGCCCTCCGTGACCATCCAGGAGGCCGCCACGCCGACCAACGCCGCGGGTGCGAGGCCGGTCGCGTCCTACGCCGACGCAGCCCGCGCGGCATTACCGACGGTGGTACATATCTTTACCAGCAAGGAAGTCAAGGCACAGCGCCATCCGTTTGCCGACGACCCGCTCTTCCGGCATTTTTTCGGTGATCGCCTGGATAACCGCCCCCAGCAACGCGCCTCGGGACTTGGCTCCGGGGTGATCGTCTCCCCTGAGGGCTATATCCTCACCAACAACCACGTCATCGAAGCCGCCGACGAGATCGAGGTGGCCCTCAATGACGGGCGCAAGCTGCCCGCCCGCATCGTCGGCCGCGATCCGGAATCCGACCTGGCGGTGCTGCAGATCAAGGCCGACGGCAAGCTCAAGGCCATCACCTTCGGGCGCACCGAGCAACTCCACGTGGGTGACGTGGTGCTCGCCATCGGCAATCCCTTCGGGGTCGGCCAGACGGTCACCATGGGCATCGTGTCGGCCCTCGGACGCTCCCATCTGGGCATCAACACCTTCGAAGACTTCATCCAGACTGACGCGGCCATCAACCCGGGCAACTCCGGTGGCGCCCTTATCGATACGGCCGGCACCCTGGTGGGCATCAATGCCGCCATCTACTCCCGCTCCGGGGGCTCCCTGGGCATCGGCTTCGCGATCCCCGTCTCCCTGGCCCGCAGCGTGATGGAGCAAATCATCCAGAACGGCTCGGTCACACGGGGCTGGATCGGCGTCGAGGTCCAGGCCATCACTGCCGAGCTCGCCGAGTCCTTTGGAATGGTCTCCAGTGAAGGCACCCTGATCTCCGGCGTGATGCGCGGCAGCCCGGCTGAACGGGCCGGCGTGAAGCCGGGAGACGTCCTGCTCGCCGTCGAAGGTCGCAAGGTCAACGACCCGCAGGCCATGCTGGAGGCCATCGCAGCGCTTGCCCCCGGCCGAAAGGCGGGTTTCGAGCTGCGCCGCGGCAAGGAAAAGCTGGACCTGAAAGTCGAAATCGGTCGCCGCCCCGCCCTCTCCCGGGGCGACTGAGGCCGTCTCCCCCGGCTCGGAAGCACCGGTTTCCGTGGGGGCAAATTGACATTCCTCCGGTAGGCCTCTGAAATGGGCGGCACAAACATAATTGGAGACAGCCGCCCATGAATCGCCCCTTGCCGCCCTACCCCCACCTGCTCGCGCCCCTCGACCTGGGTTTTCTCTCGCTTCCCAACCGGGTGCTGATGGGCTCCATGCACACCGGCCTGGAGGAGATGGACCACCCCTTCGAGCGCATGGCGGCCTTTTATGCCGCACGGGCCCGCAACGGCGTCGCATTGATCGTCACCGGCGGCTTTTCACCAAACCGTGACGGCGGCATCCACCAGGGCAGCTCGGTTTTGGACAACGAGGCCGAGGCCGCCAGGCACCGCATCATCACCGACGCCGTGCACGCCGAAGGCGGACGCATCTGCCTGCAACTCCTGCATACCGGGCGCTATTCCTATGGCCGCCAGCCAGTGGCCCCCTCCGCCATCAAGGCCCCCATCAATCCGGCCACACCCCGGGCCCTGAGCGACGACGAGATCCTCCAGACCATCGCCGACTACGCCCGCAGCACCGCCCTGGCCCGCCAGGCCGGTTACGACGGCGTCGAGGTGATGGGCTCGGAGGGCTATCTGATCAACCAGTTCCTGGCCCCCGGCACCAATCTCAGGGATGACCGCTGGGGCGGCAACTTCGAGAACCGCTGCCGTTTCGGGCTGGAAGTGCTGCGTGCCGTGCGGGCCGCTGCCGGCCCGGACTTCATCCTCATCTTCCGCCTGTCCCTGCTCGACCTCGTGGAGGGCGGCAGCACCTGGGATGAGGTCGAAGCCTTTGCCAAAGCAGCAGAAGGCACGGGCATCAACCTCCTGAACACCGGCATCGGCTGGCATGAGGCACGCATCCCCACCATCATGAGCAGCGTGCCGCGGGCCGCCTTCAGCGCCTTGAGCGCCCGCCTGAAGAAGGTGGTGAAGCTGCCCGTGATCACCAGCAACCGCATCAACGACCCCCAGGTGGCGGAAGACATCCTGGCCCGCGGCGACGCCGATCTGGTGTCCATGGCCCGCCCCTTCCTGGCGGATGCCGCGTTCGTGACCAAGGCCGCCGCCGGCCGTGCCGACGCCATCAACACCTGCATCGCCTGCAACCAGGCCTGCCTGGATCACATCTTTGCCGGCAAACCGGCTTCCTGCCTGGTCAATCCGGACGCCTGCCGGGAATATGAAGCAGCCGCCCCGGCCACCCCCAGGGCAAGGATGGTCGCCGTTGTGGGCGCCGGCCCGGCGGGGCTGGCTGCAGCCACCACCCTGGCCGAGCGCGGGCATCGGGTCAGCCTTTTCGACGCGGCCCCCCGTATTGGGGGGCAGTTCAACTACGCCTGCAGGATTCCGGGCAAGGAAGACTTTGCCGAGACCCTGCGCTACTTCCGCACCCGCCTGCGCGAGCTGGAGGTGACGCAGCAACTGGGCCGCACGGTGCAGGCCGCCGACCTCGCCGGCTTCGACCACGTGGTCGTGGCCACAGGCATCATCCCGCGCCGTCCGCCCATCCCCGGCCTGGATCACCCCAAGGTTGCCAGCTACATCGACGTCATCGAGGGGCGCCACCCGGTGGGTCGCAAGGTGGCACTCATCGGCGCCGGCGGCATCGGCTTCGACGTGGCCGAGCTGCTCACCCACCCGGGCGACAGCCCCGACCCCATTGCTGCCTACCGGGAGGAATGGGGCATCGACGCCGCCTACACCGACAACCGGGGCGGCCTCACCCCGGCACGCATGCCGGCGCCGGTACGCGAACTGTGGCTGCTCCAGCGCAAGACCGGCAAACTGGGTGCGGGGCTGGCCAAGACCACGGGCTGGGCGCGCAGCCTGCTGTTGAAGAAACGTGGCGTACACATGCTCGGCGGGGTGGAGTATGTGGGCATCGACGACGCCGGCCTGCACATCCGGGTGGACGGGCAGGACCGCCTGCTGGAGGTGGATACCGTCGTGCTGTGCGCAGGGCAGGAGCCCCGGCGGGAGCTGGCAGAAGGCCTGACTGCTGCCGGGACGCCCTTCACCCTGGTGGGCGGCGCCGATGTGGCCGCCGAACTGGATGCCAAACGGGCCATCTGGCAGGCCACGGAGTTTGCCCGGCAGTTCTGAGCGGTCACCAGCCCACCCCGAGCGAGCGACGGAATCGTAGCGAGCGGGTCGAGTTCGCTACGGTAAGCTCGCCCTTGCAAGGGGTGCGGAGAGCATCGCGGATGCCGAAATCGGGCCGTGCGGCAAATTCAATCGCCCGCTTTCAGGCCATGCGCCGGCCCCAGAAGTCCACCACATCGATCATCCGGTTCGCAAAACCCCATTCGTTGTCGAACCACACCAGCAGGTTGAGAAGGCGATCACCGCTCAGGCGCGTCTGACCTCCATCCACGATGGCCGAGTGCGGACTGTGATTGAAGTCGATGGAAGCATGGGGGTGATCGGTGTACATCATGCGCCCCGCACCCCCACCCTCCGCCGCCCTGCGCAGCAAGGCCTTGACCTCCGCCGCGGTGGTGCCACGGCCCAGGGTGGCCACCAGATCGATGGCGGACACATTCACCACCGGCACCCGGATTGCCTTGGATTCGATACGCCCGGCCAGCTCGGGCAGCAAACGCTGCACGCCCCGGGCCAAGCCCGTGGACACCGGGATCATCGACTGCATGGCTGAACGGGTCCGATGCAGGTCGCTATGGTGGTAGCCGTCGATCAAGGGCTGGTCGTTCATCACCGAATGCAGCGTTGTGAGCATGGCGTGCTCCAAGCCGAAGGCCTCATCCAGGATGGACAGCACCGGCACGATGGCATTGGTGGTGCAGGACGCGGCCGAAACGATGCGCTCCATGCCCGTGAGGAGTTCGTGGTTCATGCCGAACACGATGGTCTGATCCACGTCTTCGGCCGTCTGGCCGGGGTGGGATAGCAGCACACGCCGGCAACCGGCTGCGAGAAAGCGCTCCAAATCCGGGCGATGGCTATAGCGGCCCGACGCCTCGACCAGCACATCCACCCCCAGTTCGCCCCAAGCCACGCCCTCCGGCGTATCCGCGTGAAAGACCCGAATCGTCCGCCCGTCGATGCACAGGCTGCCCGGCCCCACCTCCACGGTGCCCGGAAAGCACCCATGGGTCGAGTCGAAGCGCGTCAGATAGGCCATGCTCTCCAGGTCGGCAGGCTCATTGATGGCCACCACCTCGAAGTGCCCGCGTGCCGGCGAGGCCAGCAATGCCCTCAGGAAACACCGCCCGATCCGCCCATAGCCATTGATTGCAATCCGTAGAGCCATACCCTTCATCCTGTCCTGTCCGGCAACCGCCCCCGGCGGCACCGCATAACGCCTCAGCCGCGTTCGAGATCCCGCGCACCGAAGCGCGTACCCAACATCATCCCGAGCCCCATGGCAACCACGTAGCCCATGGCCTCGCCGTTCCCCCCTGCGGCGACCAGCAGAGCCGGACCAGGGCAGTACCCGGACAGCCCCCAGCCCACGCCAAAAAGGAGGCTGCCAAGGATCAGTCGCCCCTCGACCGGCCCATGGGGTGGCGCAGGGAAACGACTCCGCCGACCCCATTGGAACACCGGCAGCGCCACCGCTATCGCCCCCCCCATCACCAGCGCGAGGGACGGATCCCAGCGCCCGCCGACATCGAGAAAAGCCTGCACCTTAGCCGGCTCCACCATGCCCGACACCATCAGGCCGATACCGAACAGCAGTCCCGCCACACCGGCAACGCCCCCTTCCACGAGACGCCTCATGCCTGCACCGCCGAGAGCCATCGCAACACGGCCACCGTCACCATGCCCGCCCCCATGAAGCACGACACGGCCACAAGCGAGCGTGGCGAGAGACGAGACAGCCCGCACACCCCGTGGCCGCTGGTACAACCGCGGGCGATGCGCGTTCCATAGCCGGTCAGCAATCCGGCCACGAAGAGCACGGGCAGGGGCACATCGAACCGGCCCTCGCCCCCGGAAGGCTGCCCTCCAAGCACCCAGGACGCCGCCGCCAGCCCCACCAGGAAAGCCCATCGCCATCCGCCCCCATCACGGGCGCCCCTCAGCGCCTCGCCGAAGATCCCGCTGACCCCGGCAATCCGCCCGGTCACCACATACAGCAAGGCCGCGGCAAGCCCAATCAGGGCACCACCGCCAAGAGACGCCCCGGGCGTGAATTGAGCCCAGTCGATGATCATTCGAGAACCTCCGTCATACATCCGCCCGGCAGCCTGTCTCGCTGGCGCCGGCACCCGAGAGGGCGCGAGTGTACCCCGGACTGGCCGCGACACCCACCACGGCGACGCGGTGCCCGGAAGAAGGCACGGGTGCATCGATTGAAGCCCCCGAAGAACCCGGCCACAATCAGCGTTCCTTCTCCACATCCGGAGCCCATGCCCATGAGCACCCCGTCAATACCGGCCAGCGGCCCCGTCAGCCGAATCGCCCGGCGCAAGGCAAAAGCAGGCTGTGATGGCTGTTACGAGGCCATCGTGCGTGGCATGTTTGCGGAAACCGCCCATTTTCCGGGCTTCCTGGGCGCCGACCTCATTCCCCCCTCGGCCCCCGGCGAACTCCATCAGGTGGTCATGCGCTTTGCCTCCCAGGCAGACCTCGACCGCTGGGATGCCTCGGAAGCCCGGCAGGCATGGCATGCACGCCTCCAGACGGTGGCGGACGGCGATCCGGATTACCGTCTGCTGAGTGGCCTGGAAGCCTGGTTTTCCTTACCGGCCACAGCGGTGAATCATCCACCGGTACGCTGGAAGATGGCGGCACTGACTTGGCTGGGGATTTTCCCGACCGTATCCCTGTTGCTCCATGTCGTGGCGCCATTGCTCTCGGCCTTGCCTTTCCTGGTGCGCACGGCGGTGATCACGGCGCTGGCCGTCCTCATGATGACCTGGCTGGTCATGCCCCACCTGGTGAGGCTCTTCAAGCCCTGGCTCACCCGCACCAACATGAACTAGTTCGCACGCCCGCAAACAACACCGCCAGTTGTGGCGAATTTAACGTATTTAACATTTGGACATGAACTACAGTGCGGGTGAGACCAAAGACAGCCGTGGATAGCCTTGGACAAAGGCCCGATCCAACCCGACACGATGACCGACCCCAACCCCAACACCTCCCAGTCCTGCCAGCTTGAGTGCCTGGCCCGGCAACTCGAAGCCGCAGAGCAGGAACGAGCAAACGCCCTCAGCCTGCTTGAAAGGGCAAGAGCCGAACTGGCCCGTACCCAGGGCGAACGGGATCGCGCCGTGAACGCCCTCATCGGGCTGCGCAAGGAAACCTTCTTCAATCTGGCCCGCGACGCCGAGCGGCGCGACGGCGAGTCCCCCATGCACACGGTCCGGATAGGTGCCTACGCAAGCCTGATCGCCACCAGTCTGGGCTGCACGCCAGCCTGGAGCGAGATGCTCGAGACCGCAGCGCAGATGCACGACATCGGGAAGATCGGCATCCACGACAGCATCCTCAGCAAGACCGGCCCGCTCACCACCGAGGAATGGCGAATCATGCGCGAGCACCCCCGCATTGGTGCCGCCATCATCGGCCGGTCCGAGGAACCGCTGCTTCAGCTGGCCGGCGAGATCGCCATGACCCACCACGAACACTACAACGGTGCTGGCTATCCCCGGGGCCTGTGCGGCAATGACATCCCCCTTGCCGGGCGGATCGTCGGCGTGGCCGACTTCTTTGACGCCCTCACCCATGACCGCAGCTACCGCAAGGCATTGCCCGTCGATACCGTGCTGTCGATGATCCGCGAGCGCCGCGGTGAACAGTTCGACCCCCAGGTCGTTGACGCCTTCCTGCGTATCAGCGGCCAGATCAAGGCCGCTCGCCAGCGCATCGTCGAGCAGGAGCGCTTCAGCCAGGCCACGGACGGCTGGGACGGCGACTGGTGGATGCTCGCCTGAGCTTGTGGAGAAAGCGTAGCGAGCGCTTCGAGCGCTCGCCGAGCAACGCACCCGTACAAGGGGTACTGCCAGCATCCGCAAGCCGCCGGGCGGCTTCCCTCTCACCCGCTTCTGGTGGAAACTGGCGGGCATGACAACGCCCCGCGTTTCCCCCGTCCCCCTCTCCTTTCTCGATCTTGTGGCCGTCCGCGAGGGCGGTACCGTGGCCGAGGCGCTCGCCATTGCGCTCCAGACTGCCCGGCATGCCGAAGCCCTTGGCTTCACCCGCTACTGGCTCGCCGAGCACCACAACATGGCAGGCATCGCCAGCTCCGCCACCGCAGTGCTGGTCGGCCACATCGCCGGCGGCACCCGAACAATCCGGGTCGGCTCCGGTGGCGTCATGCTGCCCAACCATGCGCCGCTGGTCGTGGCCGAAGCTTTCGGCACCCTGGCCGAGCTCTACCCGGGTCGGATCGACCTGGGCCTGGGGCGTGCCCCCGGCACCGACGGCATGACCCTGCGTGCCCTGCGCCGGGATCGCATCGAACGGGAAGAAGACTTCCCACGGGACGTGGCCGAGCTGCAACACCTCCTGGCCCCGGCCACGCCCGGCCAGCAACTCATCGCCATGCCCGGTGCCGGCACCCGGGTTCCGATCTGGCTGCTTGGCTCGAGCCTGTTCTCGGCACGACTGGCGGCCGCCCGGGGGCTGCCCTACGCCTTTGCCTCACATTTCGCGCCACGTCTCCTGCTGCAGGCGATCGACCTCTATCGCAGGGAGTTTCAAGCCTCCGACACGCTCGCCAACCCCTACGTGATCATCGGTGTGCCACTCATCGCGGCCCCCACCGACACCGAGGCAGACTTCCTGGCGAGCAGCACCTTCCAGCGCGTTCTGGGGATCCTGCGGGGTGATCGGCGTCGCCTGCAAGCGCCCCAGCCTGATTTCATGGCCCGGCTTTCCGCCGACGAACGGGCCGCCATCGCCGACTTTCTCGGCGCTGCCGTCATTGGTGGCCCCGACACCGTGCGCGATGGACTTGCCCGCCTCCTCTCGGCCACAGGCGCGGACGAATTGATGCTGGTCTGCGACATCTTCGACCCGGCTCTGCGCCTGCGCTCCCTTGACCTCGCCGTCTCCGCCCGCGACGCCCTGGGCCGTGGCACGAGCGCATGACCCCGGACGATCTCCAGGCCCTGGTCGAGCTGCCCATGCCTTTTGGCAAGTACAAGGGGCGTGCCATTGCCGATCTGCCGGGCCATTACCTGGCCTGGTTCTCCCGCCAGGGATTTCCCCCAGGCCGGCTGGGCCACCTCCTCGCGCTGATGCACGAGCTCGACCACAATGACCTGCGCGCCCTGCTTCAGCCACTTCGCTCCCCCGGCCCGGGTTTCAAGACATCGCAAGCCCACCCCCAAGGCGAACCCTGATGCCCGCCGATCATGGCTGGAACGGCCAGAACAGGGGGATCAGGGCACTGAACAGCAGCCAGCTGATGATGTTCATGGGAATGCCCAGACGGGCAAAGTCGCCGAAGCGGTAGTTCCCCGCACCATACACAAGGGTGTTCGTCTGGTACCCGATGGGGGTGGCAAAACTGCAACTTGCCGCAAACATGACCCCCACCACAAAGGGGCGAGGGTCGACACCCATCTGCTGGGCCAGACCGATCACGACCGGGGTGAAGAGCACAGCAATGGCATTGTTGCTGAGTACTTCGGTGGCGATGGAGGTGATCAGGATGACCAGTGACAGCATCAACCACGGCGACTGCCCCCGCCCCAGTTCCGCGAGCTCCACGGCCAGCATGCGGTCGAGCCCGGAGCTACGCATGGCGATGCTGATGGCAAGCATGCCGAAGATCAGGATCAGAATGGGCCATTCGATGGATTTGTAGGCTTCCTCACTGGTGATGCAGCCGGTAAGCACCACCATCACCGCACCAATCAGGGCCAACCCCTCGATGGGCATCACATCCAGGGCCGCCAGCAGCATCACCCCGACAATGGTCCCCAGGGCGATCGGCGCCTTGTGACGGCGACTGGCCAGTTGCCGACCCTCGGTGAGGGGAATAAGGTCGCCGTTGTCGCAAAAGCGCTTGATCTGCGCTGGCGTGCCTTCGACAAGCAACACATCCCCCACCTGCAACTGAAAGTCGCCACCGACCTGCGAGATCGACGCGTCGCGCCGATGTACGGCGACGAGGTGGATACCGTAACGGGTCAGCAGATCGAGATCGCGGACCGGGCGCAGCACATAGCGCGACGTCTGGCCGACGATCGCCTCCACCGTCACCACATCACGACGCCGCAAGGTTTCCAGATCCTGATCGCTGACCTGGGGCTGCGCCTGCAGCCCCACCAGATCCGTACTGTGCAGGGCCATGACCGCACTGCTGCAGCTATGCACCACCACCCGGTCTCCTGCCTCCAGGCGGGTATCCGGATCCGGATTGGCAAGCTCGGCTTCCCCTCTCACCAGATTGAGCACCTGAATCGTGCCGTCGCTGAGGCAGGCCTCCTTCAGGGTTTTGCCCCGCAGGCGCGAGTGTTCAGGCACGAACAGCTCGGTCATGAACCAGCGTTCGCCGCTCCCTGTGAACTGCTGGGTCAAGGTCTCCCGCGTAGGCAAGAGACGCGGTGCGAACACCAGCATGAACACGAAACCCACAGCCGCCATCACCAGGGCCGGCAGACTGATCTCGAACATGGAGAAGGGCTCCAGGCCCTGTGCCCGGGCCACGCCGTCCACAAGGATGTTGGTGGATGTGCCCACCATGGTGATCAGCCCGCCGAGAATGGTGGCGTAGGAAAGGGGGATCAACAGCCGCGACGGAGCCAGACCGCTGCGACCGGCCACTGCGATGACCGCGGGGATCATGACCATCACCACTGGCGTGTTGTTGATGAAAGGCGACACCAGCAGACTGGTGAGCATCAACGCCGCCAACAAGCGCCGCTCGCTGCCCCCCGCAACCGCAGACAGCCACCCGCCCAGGGCGTCCACGCAGCCCGTGCGCGCCAATGCGCCGCTGATGATGAAAAGGCAGGCGATGGTGATCGGCGCACTATTGCCGAACACCCCCAGCACCTCCTTGGACTTCAATAGGCCCGCGCCCAGCAGGATCGCCACCGCCCCCATCGCCGCCACATCGGGCTTGACCCACTCCCGCAGGAAAGTGACAAACAGACCGATCAGAACAAGACCGACAAAGGACGCTGCATAAGTCTCGGGAAACAGCATTCTGTGCATTCAAGGCATGGAAAAGCCGGATCTTAGCGTCACGGCGGAAGAGCCCTAAATATCAAATCCTGGAAAGCTTATTCTCCGGATACGGGATCACCCCAGCGAACGACACGCGCCCGAGCCCGGACATCCGGCCCGGGGCCGCCCCAGGGCACGGAAATCACGGTGACGAAGCGGCGTCCCGCACCCTCAGCAGGGCGCACAAGGCAAAAAGGCTCAAGCACCTGAATGCTTGAGCCTTTTTGCTTTTGTTTGGTTGCGGGGGCAGGATTTGAACCTGCGACCTTCGGGTTATGAGCCCGACGAGCTGCCAGACTGCTCCACCCCGCGTCTGGAGGGGGCGAATACTAAGCGCTAATCAATGAAACGCCAAGCGATTTCTCTCGGCTATGGCCACTCGACGGCCTAAAAGGGGATACACCAGCCGTTTGCCCCCGAAAAGCGCAGAAGCCGGCCCGTACCAACGGCAAGAAAGCCAGCCCGGAAAGCTAGCCCCGCTCGCAAACCCAATCTGGTGCCCCCTGACGGAATCGAACCGCCAACTGATGATTACAAGTCATATTCTCCATCAATCCGAACGAACACCAATCAATCCAAAGATTGGGAAAAAATCCATATTTTTCATGTCGATAATGATTATTCGCGTTGATCCGCGTTTATCCATGTTGGTACAATCTGGCTACACAGTGGCTACACGAACCCGATGTCGCCATTCATGGAGCCAGAACCATGCAGCGAGAACGCCTCACCCCCGACCGCATCCGCCGCTTCAACTGCCCAGAGGGCATCAAGCAGGCGTTCCTCTGGGACAGTGACGCGCCGCGCCTCGCCGTCCGCGCCACAGCCGGATCAAAGGCATTCATCTTCGAAGGCAAGCTGCAGCGGCGGACGATCCGGCGAACTATCGGTGACGTTCGTGCTTGGAACATCGACGATGCACGGGCTGAGGCTCGGCGTCTCCAAACCCTCCTTGATCAAGGGATCGACCCCCGGGAGCAAGACCGGCAGAAGGCAGAGGCAAAGGCGGCCGCGGTGAGTGCAGCGGAGCAGTCCAGGCAGGAAGCGGAAAGCCGGCAGCGCTACACCCTGGCCACTCTGTTTGGCTGTTACACCGAGATGCTGAAGGCGCAAGGAAAAACAAGGAGCGCCAAGTCCGCATTGTCGGCGTTCAGGTGCCACGTCGAAGAGGCCTTCCCTGCCGTGGCGGAGAAGCCCGCAGGGGATGTGACGCCACTGGAGATTGCGGCAGCGGTTCGCAGAGTCCATGAGGCCGGCAAAGTCCGCATGTCAGGGATTCTGCGAAGCTACCTCAATGCCGCCTACAACGCGGCCAAGCGCGCCCCCTTTGATCCGTCCATCCCCTCCTCCTTGATCCCCTTCGACATCACGCACAACCCGGTGGACGCGATTCCCGCCGTACCGGTCAATGCTGGGCAGCGGACGCTGACTGTCGAGGAACTAAAGCAGTACATGACAAAGCTGGGACAGGGGCTTGATGATCAGGCGCTGTTGCTTGCACTGCGTTCCGGTGGCCAACGGATGGCCCAGCTTCTCAGGGCCAAGGACTCCGACTACGACCCCACCTCCCAGACGTTACGGCTCTGGGACAGAAAAGGTAAGCGCCGGACACCACGGGAGCATCTGCTTCCGCTCGGCCCCGCCGCAGCAGCCCAAGTGGAAGATCTGATAGCGAGAGCGAAAGCTGCGGCGATGGAGGGCACCAAGGGGTCTAGGCAGAAGCTCGACTTAACGGGATTGTGGCTATTCTCGACACACGGGAAGGTCGCCATGATCCCGGAAACGCCTGGAAAGCGCCTCGCCGTAATCTCGAAGGAGATGGGCGGCGAGCCCTTCGATCTGCGCGACATCCGCCGCACCGTAGAAACCCTCATGGCCGGGATGAAGATCAGCAAGGACGACCGGGCACAAGTTCTTAGCCACGGAATATCCGGGGTCCAGAGCGTTCATTATGATCGGCATGGATACGCGGATGAGAAGCGCGCCGCCCTTCGATCCTGGGAGCGCAAGCTAGACGCGATCAGCAGGGGCGTGCAGATATCCGCATACGTGATTCCGCTCCATGGAACGGGCCAAGCCCGATAGCTGAGCACCATAGCATCCGCCCCCTCGGCCTCTTGCGCATGTGGCACGTGAAGGTCGAGGCTTGGATTTTGGAGCAGGCCGGCATTGAGGCCCGCAAGGAGGCGGCCGATGCACGCTTGAAAGTCGTCAAATGACACGCAGAACGGATACAGCACACTGCCTATCAATGTGCCATTTGATATAGGTTGACATCATGTTTCGATATTGGGGTTATTTGTGATGTCTTTCACTTGCTGCAAGTGCATTTGTGCTCTTCTGTTAGCGTCGGCACTGTTTGGGTGCAGTGGGTTGCCGCCGCACCGCCCCGCCGAGGTTGCGGCAGCGGCAGGCCCCGTAATCGACGGGAAGCGCATGCTTAGGACGTTTCATACAACGGTGCTGTTGGACTCATTTGAGTTTTCTGTCTCGGCTGTGAGCAGCAAAGCTCAAATTCCAAGCCGGCTTATTGAAACCCCAGACGACGTTTTCTTTGTTCGCTGGCGCACCGATGCCGAAGTCTTTGTTCCAATCGCTAAGGTGGAGAAGCGTGACATCCTCAGAATTGGACGCGGGAAGTACATGTACTCTCTTCCCTATGTCGCAATTCAGACTCGGGACTACAAGTTCTACGCTTTCATATGTTCCGCTGAGTGCGAGCCGTTCGCTGTAAGCCTCGAAGAGCTTGTCCGCGCCAACACCACGACGCGCTAATTTTGACCGAGCACCACCGCCGCGCCTAGCAGGGTGTTGATTTACCCCAGAGCCAAGGACGGCAAGGGTTTCGGTCTTGTTATAATTCCATTCAAATTAGCGAACCAGTAATACTCCGATGCGCGGCCCCGACCACAAACAGAACGCCTTG
>WBZV01000231.1_pt2 | contig 29953 bp, 24 predicted proteins | sample 5204221 | NCBI WGS metagenome assembly WBZV01 (sample SAMN12344360, study PRJNA552823) | activated sludge metagenome | biome: Activated sludge suspended growth; feature: Nitrification reactor; material: Wastewater; isolation source: activated sludge from nitrification reactor of wastewater...
GTCCTCGCCCAGCCAGGCCACCAGCCCCCCGTTGGCCACGCGCAGGTGCTCGCGCAGGTCCTGGCCGTCGGTCCGGCTGCTGAAGATGCGGTTGGACGTGTCGGCGGGCGGGCCGCCGCCGGCGTTGTCGGGGCCACCGCCCACCTGCCAGGCCACGCGGGATCCACCGGGGCTGAAGGCCAGGGCGCGACCGCCGGCAGCCAGGGGGATGCGGGCGCCGTCCTCCAAGCGGAGGAGTTCCGTCTGCCCCGCGACCCCATCGATGCGAAAGCGCTGGTCCGGACTGTAGTTGGCGATGGTCGTGGTGATCAGGCGCGGCTCGGCGAGGGGAGTCTCCAAGGCAGCCTCGTAGAAGCCGGTTACGCCGCCCTCCGGCCGGTCGATGAACCAGAGGGCCCGGCCGTCGGCCCGCCAGAAGGGTCGTGCGCAACAGCCGTCGGCAGTGAGGCGGCGCGGGACGAAGGGGGCCTGCTCGCCATCGCTCGCCTCCACCGGGGCGTCAAGGGCGAGGCCTTCCCCGGCCGGCGGGGCGGAGCCGCCGTCCTCGGGGTCGCCGTCGACGGCGGCGGCGGCGGGCGCAGCGGCGGTTGCAGTGGGTCCCGGTGCTGATGGCTCTGCGCCCGGATCACTTCGTCTGCACGCGGCGCCGGCGACTGCGAGAAGCAGGAGAAGCGCGCTTTGGGCCACGGGATGGATGGGCGTGGGCCGCGACGCGCCCATCAGCGCTGCTCCGGCGGCCAGGGCCTGGCAAAGTCGTTGAGGATGGGGCCGCCGACCTGGGCTTCGGGCTGGTCGGCCAGGTGCTGCCACTTGCGGGGATCGTCCAGGTCCCGTTGGAAGCCGATGCCCAGGCTGCTGGCCAGGGCGAGGCTGTCCCAATCCGCTTCCACCAGCAGGACCGGGTTGTACTTCCGGGCATGCGCCAGGTCGCGGATCTCGAGGTGGAGGTGGGGCCGCGAGCGACAGGTCAGGCCGGGGTCGCCGGTCAGGCCGATGGGTGCGCCGCGTTTCACCGGCTCGCCGGCCCGAAGGTCGGGGCGCTCCAAGAGGTGGCCGTAGAAGGTGGCGTAGCCCAGCTGGGGGTGGTCGATCATCAGGTTGTGCGGCGCCGAGCCGAAGTTCAGGGCGTCGGCGGCGAAGACCACGCCGTCGGCCATGGCGACCAAAGGGGTGCCGCAGGGCGCGGTGAGGTCCACGCCGAAGTGGATGCCGCCGCTGGCCCCGTAGGTGCTGCGCCGCTGGCGGAAGGCGCCGGTGGTGTTGCCGTAGGGCTGGCCGAGGAGCCAGGTGTCGGGGCCGGGGGGCAGGGCGAAGGGTAGGGCGAAGGGGCGCACGCTATCAGGACGGCTCTCGGGGCCGGCCCCACCCTCCTGAGCCTGCGCCTGATCGGAGCCGGAACCCGGGGAGGCGGCAAGGGCCAGGACGACGCCGAGCAGGCCGGCACCGGCGATGAGGGCTGGATGCTGTCGCAAGAGGGCGCTCCGAGCGGACGACGGGGGGGCGGTGCCTGGAGTGGCGCTAAGGATGCGCCGTGCTGCCGGGCGGGTCAAGGCTACCGGCGGAGCCGGCGCGCTATCATGCCGCCGCGTCCGCAGCGGCGCAGCGGCGCCGTGCAAGGCGGCGCCGCCCCTTCGAAGCAGCGGTATCCGATCCGGACCCAGCAAGATCAGGAGTCATGCTGACCATGGCAAGCCAGAACGCCCCCGACGGCATCCCCCCCCTTCTGCGCTGGACCACCTGGTTGGTGGTTCCGGTCCTGGGACTGGGGGTGGTCCTGCTCTACCTCCTACCCGGGCAGACCGAAGCGCTCTTCGCGTGGACCATCGCCTCGCCGCTGACGGCGATGTTCCTGGGCGCGGGCTATGCCGGCGGCGTCGCCTTCTTCATGCTGGGTTGGCGCGAGCATCGCTGGCATCGCATCGGTCCTTCCTTGCCGGCTATCGCGGCCTTCACGCTGGTCATGTTGCTGGCAACCCTGCTTCACCATGACCGGTTTCACGTCGGCCGACCGGCTTACTGGCTCTGGCTGATCGTCTACATCGCGGCACCGCCGCTGCTGGCCTACCTCTGGCTGCGCGACCGACGCCTGGACGACGGGGCGCGTGAGCCCGGCGAGGGAGCCTGGCCCACCGTCGTCAGCCGCTTGATGGTTGCCGTCGGCCTGGTGGAGGGGGTCCTGGCCCTGCTGCTGTTCCTCGTCCCGGACGTGGCGGCGGCCCATTGGCCGTGGCCGTTGACCCCGCTGACGGCGCGGGTGTTGGCCGGCTGGTTCCTGCTGGCAGCCATCCTCCTCTTCCGAGGGGGTCGCGACGGTCGCTCAAGCGTGCTCCAGCTACCCCTGAAGGGGGCGCTGGTCTGGTCGACCCTGCTGTTGCTCGCATACTGGCGTGGCCGGGCGGAGCTGCTGTGGGACCGCCCGCTCACGGCCCTGCTCCTGGCGGGGACCGCCCTCTCGGTGCCGGTGACGCTGTGGCTCTTGCGCTTGGCTCGGAGCAGCAAAGGCGTCGCCTGAAGCAGCACTGCCTCGGCCGCTCGCTGCTTCAGCGGCGGGCCGGGGGTTCGCCGGAGCTTGTCGCAGTCCAGCCGTCCGCCGCCCAACGGTCGAGCGCCTCCTGGGCCTCCACCAGGCCGCCCTCGCCCGGCAGGATCCAGGCCACCTGCGCCGGCGAGCCGGTGAGCCGCTCAAGGGCGGGCCGGCCACCATGGCTGGACGGGAAGCCTAGGGCGAAGATCGGCAGCCCGGCCGTGCGCAATCTGGCCGCGCGAGCCTCGGCGCGCGCCAGCTCGGCCTCGGTCGTCGCCCCGTCGATGAAGAGCAGCACGGCCCCCCGGCGGACTCCGCCCTGATCCCTGAGGTCCCGTACGGCCAGCTCGGCGGCGGCGAGCCCGAGGTCGGGCCGGGCGGTGGCCTGGATGTCGGCAGCGGCGAGGGAGGCGAGGGCATGGGCCACATCGGCCGGACGCCCCCGGCTCAGGACCGAGGCGGCCAGGTCATAGGTCACCAGGGCAGCGGCATCCTCGCGCGGGCGCAGGAGACCGAGTGCCATCTGGCCCAGCGGGCGCGCGGCGTCGAGCGGGATCGCCGCCGCCCCGGCCTGCCGCGCCGATCCGGGCGGCAGCACGTCGAGGGCCAGCACCAGCCCCAGGGGCCAGGGATCGGCGCCGGCGAGGACCGCGGGCAAGTAGGCGGGGCGCAGGCGGGGCGCGGGCGTGTCGCTGGGGGGCGGCAGCGGGGACGCGGGTGCGGTCGGGGTGTCACGGGGCGGCGGCAGGCTCGACACCGACGGCTGCGGCGTGACCGTCGGCGGACCGGCCTTTGGCGTCGCGGTGGCGGGCGGCCGCCGGGTGGGCACCCCTGGGCAGGGCGGCAGGTGCGGCAGGAGGGGCTCCGGCACGCTGCCGACGGGGAAGCGGGGGAGGGACTCGGCGGCGGCTTCGAGCGGGCGCTCGCTGCCGACGCTCCGCGCGGCCACGACCGCGGCGAGGTCGGGGCCCGGCTCCGCCTGCCCAGGCGCCAACCGGGCGTGTTCCCAGTACACGGCGCTGACGACGCCCGCCCCGCGGAAGCCTGGGGGCAAGGTGCCCAGTCTGCGCAGGTCCCAGGCGAGCACGCGGCCGTGATCCACCCGCTCGCAGCTGACATCCACCAGACCGTTGGCATCGAAGACGGCCAACTGGAGGTCGGTGAAGCCGTCGCCTTCTGCGGCGTCGAGGATGCTCAGCTCGCTGATGCCGTCGTCGGTGTTCCGCAGGAGCGGGACGGCAAGCAGGCCGCCGCGCAGGTCGGACGCACCGGGGCCGACGGGTTGGAGGGGGAGGGCGGCGAGGTCACTGGCCACCGGCAGGCGACCCTCGACGACGGTGCTCACCAGCAGGAGTACTGCGCTGATCGGCTGGCCGTCCTCTGTCTCGGGGCCTGGTCCGGCAGGGCCAACCGGCAGGCTGCGAGCCAGGATCTTCCCCTTGCTGGGCAAGACCGGTACCGGCGAGCCACCCAGGTCGATCATGCGCGTTTCCCAAGCCTCGAGTGGCTGGCGGCGGCGGTCGATGTCGATCCCCTTCTCGTCCACCCATGCGAGCTCGACGATCGCGGCCCGGTCGCCGGGATTGGTGACCTGGAGCCGTATCGACAGGTCGGCTGCGGCCGGGTAGGGCAGGGGAACGGCCAGGCGCGGCGAACTCGGAAGATCGGCCGCGTACGCAGCTGCCGCTGCGCCGCGACTGTCCTGGTTCAAGAAGGCGCCTATGGCCAGACGAGGCCTGTCCTGCGAGCTGGCGAGGATGATCAGGGTGGCGCCATCGGTCAAGGATCGGATGCAGGGCCGGAGCGTCCCGCCCAAGGGGATCTCCACCCGACCGCCACCATCGCAGAGAGCCGGCAGGCGCTGGCCGCCCTGGACGAACTCGAAGGCAACCTGCGCGGCATGGCTGCCGGCGTTCAGCAACGTGACATGGGTCATGACGTCAGGATCCACCAGGAGCGGGGCAGGAAGCGCATAGGTCACCGTCGTTGGCCCTGGAACCTGGAAGGCCATCATGGGCCGGACCGGCGGCGCCGTGGGGGTCGGCAGAGGCGTCTCGGTGGGGTTGGGGGTATCTGTGCCAGGGGGGGGCTGCTCCGGTGATGCGGCGACCTGCGGTCGCGCCGCCGAGGCAGCCATGACCACGTGCCGGATGGCCTCGCCATGGCCGTCGACGGCAAAGCGCGCTAGGCCGGCCATCGGATTGCCCCAGCCCTCGGACCACGACAGACCCTTCCACAGCCCTTCCCCCTCGAAAGAGCGCTTGAAGGCCGCGTAGGCGGCGCTGTCGTCCACCAGGGCGTTCGCCAGGGCGCAGGCGGTGTGGTAGGGGCTCTCGATGAAGGGCGACCCCGGGAGGGGCGGGGCTTCGCTCAGGCTGAAGGCCGCGATGCTGACCTCCCGCGCCGGAAACGCGTTGGCGGCGAAGGTGACCGCGGTGGCCTCGCCCATACGCCGGCAGAGGACGCTCACGGGTGCGCCGGACGAGGCGACCCCCACCTCTTCCGGCCCCGGGAGGACGATCAGGAGGACGCCGCTGGGCCGACCCCCCAGCCCCTGGAGGTGCAGGCTGGTGCGACCCGCGCTACCGTAGATGGCGGGAACGAAGAGCTCCGGCGCCTCGGCGGCCGCTTGGGCACGGGGCGAGGCGGGGCCTTGCGGACTGGCATGATCGCTGCGAGGGTGGACGTTGACGGCATCGGCTGCGCCGATCCCCCGCCCGCCCGCCAGGGTGGCGAGGAGAAGGGTTGCCAGGAGGACTCCGTGGCGGAAGGCCCGCGAGACGAGGTCAGGATGCTTTCTGCGAGGGAGGATGGACATCGTCTTCATGGCGCTATCTCCAGAGCAGGGGAATCGACAGGGTTGGGGGCCGTCGCCGTTGCCGTGGCGATCGGCGCCAGGGTGGCCGTCGGCGGGGCCGCCGGCGGGTCAGACGGGATGGGGCTGGCGGCGATGCCTGCAGTGGGCGACGGAGGAGGCGCGGCGGCGGCAGGCAGTCGAACGACGATCCCGAGCCGCTGATCATCAAAGTCGAGGTCGAGCACGGGATCGTCGACATAATGAAGTGGGGCCAGCCCTTCCGACTCCACCCACAGCTCCCAGCGCCCCGGCGGCAGGTCCAGGCTGAAGGCGCCCGCGCCGTCGGTGTCGGTCAGCAGCAGGCCCCAGGCCTGGTCGCCGTCGGCGGGGCGGAAGTAGACGAGGGCCAAGGGGACGGGGGTACCGGCGGGGTCCAGCACGCGGCCGGCGACCCGGGCCAGGCCGGGGCGGCGGGGGGCGGCGGTGGCGGCAGGGGTGGCCTGGGCTGAGGGCTGAGCGGGCGCCTCGGAGCGGGCCGGGCCGGCCGACGGTGGCGACGGTGGGGGCGAGGTTGGCGCTGCCGGTGCCCGCGGGCGGTCCTCCGGCTCCGGCTCGGACGCCGTGGGCTCAGGCCCCGAGGCAGACGGGGGCGATGCTGGCGGAGCGACGGTTGCCGGAAGCTCGAGCCCGATGGCCGCTGCGTCGGCAGGCGCGCGGACCCCCTGGGCGACGGACCGATCCGCGGTGCGGCCGGCCGTGATCCGACCCGGTCCGGCCTCCGGACCGGGCCCGGCCCGGCGCCCCGTCCCAGCCGGATCGACCTCCGCCCATGGGGCGCTCGGCGCCGCCTGGACGGTCCGGTCCCCGGCCGAAGGTCGCGGCACCGGGCCCGAGGCGCTCGGGCTTTGGGAGGGATGCGCCGGTCCGGCGGCCTCGCGCGAGCCGCGTGGATCCTCGGATCGCGGGGGCACCACCTCCGTGCCTCCCCAGCGCAGCAGCGCCAGCGCTCCGGCCAGCAGGCCCATGCCGGCCCAACCGAGGCGCCGCCAGGTCCAGGCCGAGGGCAGGACTCCGCGCGCCTCCTCGCGCCTGGCGCGGCGGACCTTGGCCAAGGCCCGCGAGGCCGACGGCGCTCCGGTGCGCGCAGGGTTCCGGGCTTCGTCGGCCAGGCGCTGCCACGCCGCCGCCGCCTGCCGGCAGGCCGGGCAGCCGGCCAGGTGCCGGTCGACGGCGGCGGCCTGGGGGGCATCGAGGTCGCCCGTGATGCGTTCGAGGATGGCCTGTTGCCAGGAGGGACAGCTCATCGTTCGTTCTCCAAGAAGTGCCGCAGTTGCTGTCGCGCGCGAAAGAGGCGACTCTTGACGGTGCCCAATGGCAGGCCGAGGATGCGGGCGGCGTCCTGCAGGCGCAGACCCTGCCCGAAGGTCAGGTCGAGGGCCTGGCGCAGGGGATCGGGCAGAGCGGCGAGGGCCTCGGGCAGGTTTGAGCCAGACGGCCCGTGCGAGCCGACACCCACCTCCCCAGGTCCATCGGACATGGCGGCAAGGGCGTCGGCTTCATCCACCAGCTGCGGCCGTCGTCCCCTTCGCCGCAGCTCCTGCAGCCACAGCCGATGGGCGATGCCCATGAGCCAGGGCCGCACCCCGCCCTCCCCGCGGTAGGAGCCCGCTCCCCGCCAGACGGCCAGCATCAGATCCTGCAGGAGGTCCTCGGCGGCCGGCCGGTCGCCGTCCAGGCGGCGGAGCAGGTAGCCGAAGCAGGCCTCGCCATGCCGCCGGTACAGGTCTTCGAGGGCGCGCTCGCTCCCTTGACCCACGGCGGCCAGGAGTGCCCGGTCTGGGTCGACGGGCGGCTCGCCGGAGGACAATGGGAGGCTGGCACTCACGGTGACGCTGGGCATGGGGCGGTGCCTGGGGCGGCAAGGTCGGGGCAGGGGAGGGGAAGGGACGGGTGCTTCATGGCGCTACGACCAGCAAGTTGCCGATGCCAGGCGAAAGGTTCCGGATGGAGAGCTGCGACCACAAAGAAGACGCGCGTCACGGAGGCGACGCGCGTCTTGCGGTGCTTGGCATCCGATGGGAGGCCGGAGGGGGGGATCGGTCGAGCGTGTCGCCCGATCGGGCGTCCAGCGCTCGGCCATCAGCTCGTCCATCCCTCCCGGTTCGCGCGCCGCGCCAGGAGCCAGAGGACGATGGCGATCGCCAGCACCATGCCCTGAAGCGGCAAGGCCGCGCTGTCCGCCTGGCGAACGGCCTCGAGCTGCTGGACGAAGTGAATGTCCTGCCCGATGACGCCCAGCAGGGAGACGAGGAGGACCGGCTGGGCCCAGCGCTTGCGCAGCAGCAGCCCCAGGCTGCCCAGGGCGCCGAACCACACGGCGAAGGCCGTGGCTGCCACGGCCCAACTGGGGCGCGCGGCATAGAGGGCCTGCTGGGCTGCGCTCAGCCTGGCCACATCGTCCGGTCCCATCCTGACATCGCTCAGGTAGGCGACGCAGCCGAAGAGGTTCCAGAGCAGGGCGACGAAGGCGAAGGGCTTGAACCACTTGGGGGCGGCGGACATGGCAGGGTCTCCTCTACTGGCGATGCTGGGGATACAGGTGAGGGATCGACTGGATCGCCCTGCGGGGTCAAGGGCGGGGGCAGGGCCGGCGGCAGCATAGCGGGGGGTGGGGTGGGGGTCAATTGGAGTGGCGGGGAGAGACAAGCCGGGGGCTGCCAAGAAGGTGCGCCGCGGGTGGAGTTGCCCCGGTTTCGTGGACAGGTGATGGCTTGGGCCCTCAATCGGCGGCAAGGCTCTGAAGGGTAGCGGCAGCATGCCTCCTTTCGAACTCGACCGGCGAGATCATGCCAAGGCCGGAATGGCGACGGCGAGGGTTGTAGAAGCCCTCGATGAAGCGGAAGATGGCCATGCGGGCGGATGCGTGGGTCTGGAAGGGCTGGCGAACCAAGAGTTCGCACTCCAGGGTGGCGAAGAAGCTCTCGCACATGGCGTTGTCGTAGCAGTCACCGGCCGTGCCGGTCGAGGGGCGGACCCCCGCCTGCTTGCATCGGGCGCCGAAGGCGATGGACGTGGACTGGGAGCCCTTGTCGGAGTGGTGAATGACATCGACGGGCTGGCGCTGGTTGACTGCCATCGCCAGGGCATTGGTGACCAGCTCGGTGCGCAGATGCGTCGCCATGCTCCAGCCCACCACCCGTCGGCTGAAGGCATCGACCACCACCGCCAGGAACAGGAAGCCCGCCCAAGTTGGCACGTAGGTGATGTCGGCGACCCAGAGATGATTGGGTTCAGGGGCCGAGAAGTCTCGATTCACGAGGTCGGTGGCGGGCTCGGCGCCAGGTTCTCGGCGAGTCGTGACGGTCGAGCGTCGCCGGCTGATCCCGGCCAAGCCGGCGGCTTTCATCAGACGAGCCACCCGCTTCTGGCCGACGTGCTGCCCAGCTGCAGCCAGATCGGCCCGGATCCGCGGCGCGCCGTAGGTGCCGTGGCTGGCGGCATGAGAGGCGCGGATAGCTTCGATGAGGTTGGCATCGCTTACGTGACGTGCCGAGGCGGGGCGGTCGCGCCAGGGGTAGTAGCCGCTGGCGGAGACGTCCAGCAGGCGACACATCGTGTGGACAGGGTACGTGGCCTCGTGCGTCTTCACGAACTTGAATCCCGTGACGGGATCGAGCCGGTCTCCCGAGCGAACCAGGCCGCGGCTTTTGACAAGATCTCTCGTTCCAGCTCCAGCTGGCGGACCTTCCGCCGCAGTTTGACCAACTCGGCCCGCTCTTCGCTGGACAACCCGTCGGTGCGCCTCCCCTCGTCCAGGTCAGCCTGTTTCACCCAGTTGCGGATGGACTGGGCTGTCGGCCCGAACTCCAGAGACAGCTCCTCAGGTGTTCGGCCGACCCGAACCAGCGCGACCAGTTGTTGGCGGTACTCCGCAGGGTACGGCTTGTGCGTCTTGGGCATCGTGGACTCCTTCCACCCAAAGGGTGTAGTGTCCACCAAACCGGGTCAACTTCACATCCGCCCGTGTTTGGGCCGCGGGCGAGCGTGCCGAACCTGGGAGACCGCTTCCGTAGGTGGTGGCGCCTTCAGATCACCACCTGCTGTAATGAAAGAGGCTTGCGACCGTAATAGGTAGCACCATGAACAGTCAGGCCAAGGGCCCCAACCAGCAGGACGATTCCCGTGGATCCCGAGGTGGGCAAGCTCTGCAATCGGGTAGGCACCTTGACGAGGCCTCGTTCGAGGCCTTGTACCTCGAGCATTGGTCGGCGATCTTCAACTATGTGCGTTACCGTCTTGGCCCCGCAGAGGCCCAAGACATTGCCGCAGAGGTCTTCGCACGCGCCTGGTCAAGGCGTGCGGGCTTCGACCCGGAACGGGGCAGCCCGACGGCTTGGCTCTGGGGTATTGCCCGGCACGCCACGGTTGACTGGGCCAGACGACAACGGCGGCACGCTGATCCACAAGCTCTGCAGCCTCAGCTCGAGGGCCAGGCCGACGCCTTGGCTCGCAACGAAGAGCGGAATGCGCTTCTGGGGGCTCTGAAGGAATTGGGTGACGACGACCGGGAAGTGATTGCTCTACGCTTCGGCATGGGCCTTGGCAACCGTGAGGTCGCTCGTCTCCTCGGCCTGACCGATTCCAATGCAGCGGTCAGGCTCCACCGTGCGCTTCAGCGTCTTCGTCTCAAGCTAGGAGATTAGGGGGATGTCCATGAATGTCGACGCTGCCCTCCAGCTTGCGGCCATCTTGGATCGATGGCTTGAGGCAGAGGCCGGAGATGATGCAGATCCAGTGGGCTTGGCGCCCGAAGTAGCCATTGCCGCCCAACTCTTTGCGGCTCGCCTTCGGCTCGACCCTCCTATGGGACAGCCCTGGCTCCTGGCGGCCACCAGCCGACGCCGGGCGCTGACGGTGATCGCTGCCCCCGAACAGCAGGTGGGGCTCAAGCGCGTCCAGACGCGCACCGAACAGGGTTTAGAGGGGGCCTCCTCCCTGGTCGAGCGCTTGGGTCACAGGTTGATGGCCCGCGCCAATGCATTGCTGGGACTAGGTCTGGCATTGGTTGCCATCGTTGGTATCGCCGTTTCCGTACCTGGGCTCAGGGTCTGGCAAGGCCCGCACAAGGTGACGGCTCCGACGGCCGAGGATGGCGTGAGTGCCTCGTCCGCGACCGCCTCGACCTGGCAGACGCCTGAACCCAGCGGCAGCGAGGTTCCGGCCGCGGCTCGCAGGACGGGTCGACCTACGTCGGGTTTACCTCTACGACCCTCGCCGGTCGTCAGACATTCGCCCCCCCCATCCAACGTCGTTCAACCGTCGTCCACGCCTGACACACCGAGTCATCTCGAGCGGCGCGAAGCCCCGCCAAAGCCACAGCTCAATCCCCCGAACGACGAGCCACCTATCGATGGGACGGCAGCACCAGCTGCAACAGCGACATCCGGGAATGAGACAGTAGCGCCCTCCGCCTCGCCAAGCCGGACGCGGCGACCAAGCGCTACGCCGGGGCCACCCACCCAGACTCCTGGCCCAACGGTGACCATACGGCCCTTTACGCCGCCGGGGCGGCCCACGACTTTCCTGACTCCCACATCGCCGCCGACAGCTACTGACCCCCCTTCTCTGAGCTCTCCGACGCCGGTGCCTACCGCAACTGACATCGCTGCGCCGCCTTCGGCAACCCACTCGCATGACGGCCTACGCTGACAGGAGCCTGCCATGAAGCGCATTTTCTCCAGATCCCTCCTCCCCGTGCCGCTGACTGCCCTGACGGTTTCCGTGTGCTTGGGGGCTACGCTGAGCATCGGGCCGATTGCATCGTCCGCCCCCATTAACGCGCTGCCCACACGAGACGTACTCGAGTCTCAGTTGGGTGGTCCAGTGATCCGTAGCGCCCACATCGGTCACACAGCCTTCATCGCGGTGGGCTCGCGCGTCCACAGCTTGGACATGACTGTCCCGGAGAACCCCGTCTACCTGGGCAGCTCGGCGATCCTGCCCGGGGCGATCAACGACATGGTGGCGGCCGATGGCATAGTTTTCGTGGCGCACCATGCGGGGCTGTCGCTTCTCGATGGTGAGCAGCCAGCGCGCCTGCCGGAGATGGGTTACTGGCCGATCATCGGTGGTGCGGGGGATGTGCTATGGCACGACTACTATGCCTATGTGTCGGTGACGGGGACTCTTTCAGAACTCGATATGGTGCTAGATGTCGCCATCCCTTCCGACATTCGCCGTGTGAGCGACTTTGGAGAAAGTGGCCCGAAACAGGATGCAGCGGTGTCGGGTCGCAAGTTGGTAGCGGCCTTCAGTTCCTTCATCCAGGTCTTTGATCTGGGTGCGCCATCGCACCCCGTACAAGTCAACAGTGGTTATGTAGGTGACAGTGCTATGTCGGTGGCTATCGATCACCGTCGCATCATCGTGGGTCTGAGCAAGGACATCATGGTCTTGGATGCGGATGAGCCCATCGCCTTGCCAGCGCCTACCGTCGCCCCAGACACTGAGAGCGTGGCATCGAGGGTGCCTCGGATAGGGGTCAACGCGCAGCATCAAGGGGGTCCACTGGCTGTCGTCTCAACCGACGGGCCTGCCGAGAGTGTCGTGGTGCAAGAGAACCTCGCCTATGTAGCTGCTGGCGTGACCGGTGGCTTTCGCATCCTCGACCTAACTGACCTCAACAGTCCCCTGACGCTCTCAGTGACCCCCGCTGGGGAGGCCCAGCATGTCGACCTCATCGATGGCTATGCTCTGGTGTCCGGAGGTGGGGACGGCCTCTTCATCTTCGATGTGCGCGACCCAGCTAGCCCCCTTAGGATCCGCTTCGAACAGCTTCCAGCTTGGAGCAGAACGCTCGATGTGGCTTGGCGGGGCGAGCGAGCCATGGTAGCCGCGGGACCAAGCGGGTTGATAACGCTCGACGTGGCTGACCCACTGCGGCCAAAAGTCCTGGGGCGGGTCGCGGTGCCGGGCGGCGCCGCTCGCCTGGCCTGGCTCTATGACGTGGTGTACACCGTAGCAGCCGAGGACTCGGGTCCGGGCTGGCTAAACGTGGTCGCGGTGACCAATCCCGCCAAGCCCTGGGTGATGGCGACCGCGCGCACGAAGGGAAGTGCCGAGGGCATCTCGGCCACCGTTGATCGCGTGTTCGTGGCGGATGGGGCAAAAGGCCTGGCGGAGTGGAAGGTGTCGCAGTTGGACGCGCCACGGCTTACCGGCACTTGGGGCGAGGGCAGCTGGTACGCCAGCGATGTCCTTGCAGATGGGAAGTACGTCTACGTGACGGACGTCAATCTTGGCCTTCGTGTGATCGACCCACAAGAAGGCGGCCGACGTGCCGAGGTTGGTAGGCTGGCCTACTTCACGCAGTTTGGGGTCCATGGAATGGCTCTCGATGGGACCTCGCTCACTGTGGCAGGTAGCCTGGAGCGGGTGATGCTGCCGTGGTCCTTAAACCAACAGGGAGTCATCAAGATCGACATCAGTTCTCCGAGGCGCCCAGTGCTCGAAGAAGAAGTCCAGATGCCGACCGTGCCTCAAGCGGTCGCTCTCGACCGTGACCGGGTATACATCGCTTCATTGGCCAGCGCGATTTGGGTGCCGCACACGGATTCACAGCTCGTTGTTGCCTCTCGAGAGGACAGCGTTCAACCATGGGCCGTCAAGGTTCCCGATGATCTCAACGGCGTCGCGTTGCAGGGTTCGCGAGCCCTCCTGGCGGCAGATCGAGGCGGCATCGTCGTTGTGAATCTGGCGGATAACGTGCAGCCATCCGAAACGCCAGCGGGTGTGGTGACGCGCCAGCCCAGGCCGGGCATCACCCGCCCGCCCAGCGAAGTCTCAGCGACACCTCCCGTGCCTCGTAGGCCGACCGGCACGGTCGCCCCCCGCGAGACAAGCCCTTCGACAACAGCGCTTGACCCGATGCCGATGAGCCTGTATGTTCCGATCGTCCATTGAGCCTACTGCGGGGACGGCCCTTGAGCCAACATGACTTCATTCATCCCGGCGAGGTCCTGCTCGAGGACTTCCTCAAGCCGCTGGGCATCAGCCAGTATCGGCTTGCCAAGGACACGCACATGCATCCACGGCGCATCAACCAGATCGTCCTGGGACAGCGTGCCATCACGGCCGACACGGCGCTGCGGCTCTCGCGCTACTTCGGCCTCTCCGAGCGCTACTGGCTCAACCTTCCGTCGCGCTACGATTTGGAGACGGAGAAGGATCGGCTTGCCGGCCGCCTTGAAGCAGAGGTGAAGGTTCTGGCCCCTGCAGCGGCATGAGGAAGGCCTGGCAGGCCCCTTCCGCAACGCGCGCCGGTCCTACGAATCTGTCCCTCCCGACCCGCGCAACAGCCGCAGCACCGCGAATCCCAGCACCGCCACCCCGGCCGCCAGCACCAGCCACAGCACCGCCTTGCGCTTGTCGAACGCATCGGCCCTGCTTGTCCCGATGTCGACCAGCGCCGGCAAGCCGCCCAGCACCTTGGCCTCGGGCAGCACGCTCGGATCTCCCTGCGGCAGGATCTCGGACGCCGACAGCAGCTGAGGGGGCGCTCCGTCCATGCCGGCAGCCAGGGTGTAGGGCGGCTTGCCGCTCAGCCGGGTCAGCAGCATGACGGGTTCGAACTGCAAGGTGATCCGCGGTACCGCGGCAAAGCCAGGCGTGCGATCGTCGGCCAGGAGGCGGAACTCGGGGCCGGGTGCGCCGCCCAGCGGCAGGCGGTCGCCCGCGGGCGCGCCGCTGCCCAGGGTGCCTCCGCGCAGCACCTGCCAGGCCTGTTCGGGGTTGGCGCGGGTGAGGAGCTGCACCGGCACGACGCCCTCGCCGCCGGCCAAGGCGACCACGATCGCCTCGGGCAGATGGCGCACCGGCAAGCTGAAGCGCAGGTCGCGTGGGCTCTCCAGGCGCGCCCCCGTCGTTTCCACCGGCAACAGCGCGGGGGCGGCCGCGAGGCGCTCGGTCACCTGTGCCCCGGTCACGGTGACCCCCTCGGCCGGGTCCCAGGTGATCTGCAGGTAACGGCCCTTCAGGCTGATGCCGCCCAGCGGCATGTCGGCCGCGTCCAGCTGGTTTCCGGACGCATCGGTGCGAAACAAGGTCTTCGCGCCGATCGGCTCCCAGGTCTGGAGGTCGTCGCTGGCAGCGGCTCCGAAGGTGACCGGCTTCTGCAGCGGCAGGTCGACTGCCAGGCGGACCGACAGCACCGCGCCCGCCACGCCGCGGGTATCCACCAGGAGCGCCACCTGGCGTTCCTCTCCGGGTTCGCCGGTCACGCCGACCACACGGGCCACCTGGTCCGGGCCGATGACCAAAGCCACGCCGCCGTCGGAGGGAGCCTGCCGGCCAAGGACCGGGTAGGCGGGTGGCGCGATCACCCGGCTGCCATCCTCCACCGCCCTGTGCACCGCCAGCGGCAAGGCGCGCCCCGTGCCGTCGAAGAGCCGCAGGTCGGCGAGGTCCGAGCTGTGCAGGGCGAGGAGGACGTCTGCCGGCAGGCTGAGCTGCTGGTCGGCCCCCGTGCCCTCCGGTTCCACCGTCCACCGAGCGGCATAGGACTCCGGCTTGTCGGGGTCGGCCTCGGGCCTCGGCCCGCAGCCCGCGAGCAGGGGCAGGGCGGCGAGCGCGAGCAGGGGCAGCTTCATGCGGTCTCCTCCGGGACAGGACCGCCCTTGCGCGGCGGCAAGGGCACGAGATAGCCGATCACCAGCATCAGGATGCCCACGGCGATGAAGGTCACGATCCGCTGCCAGCCCTCGGCGTTCGACATGTCGACCAGGAGCAGCTTGAGCACGACCACCCCGAGCAGCCCCGCCCCCAGCAGCCAGGGGGCACGCAGGGCGCGGCGCTTGGCGAAGACCATCGAGGCCATCGCCAGCAGGGTCCAGAGGATGGAGAGGCCGGCCTGGACCGCCGCGCTGGCGGCCAAAGCCCCGCCGTCCCAGGCCACCCCCAGCCAGTGGTGGGCGCTGCGCAGCCAGATGGCGTTGACCGCCACGAAGCCGAGGAAGGCCCCGGCCGCCGTCGCCAGGGGGCCGTTCAGCAGCTCCGCGCCGGCCGGCGGCGCGGCGGCGGCGAGCACCATTCGACGCCACTGGGCCAATGCGACGATGGCCAAGAGGACGGACAGGTCCACCGGGTTGACCACCGGGACATAGGGCAGGGGCGCGGTGATTCCCTCCGCCAGCCAGGCGGTGGCCAGGGCTCCGCCCAGGACCAGGAGGGCCATCGGGGCAGCGGCCGTCCACCACCAGGCGCGGGCATGACGCCGCCAGGGCCAGAGCCTGGCGAGCGGGGCGCTGCTCTGGTCCCAGGCCCCCACCTTGGTCAGCCCGAACAGGGCCAGCGTGGCGGCGACGAGGAAGACGACCCCCGCCCAGGAGCTGTCCCAGAGCGCTGCCCTGTCGACCGCGAGGTAGAGCGTGTTGGCCAGGATCCCCACCAGCAGCCAGACCCATCCCGCCTGGGCCCAGCCCTGCCAGGCTGCGAGCGGGGTGCCCGGAGCCGCCTCCGGCAGGGCGTCCGTCTGGTGGAGGATGCGGCCGAGCAAGGCCAAGAGCATGGCCCAGGGCAGGACGAAGGGCCACTGCAGGACATAATGCCCAGACATCACCGTTGCCAGCAAGGACAGCCCAGCCAGCGGCAGGGCCGCGCGCCCGGGCCAGCCGGCCACCGGCCAGGTCCAGCGCCGGGCCACCCACAGGCCAGCCGCCATCGCGGCGAGGAGGGCCACCGGTACCAGCACCTGCTGCATCGGACCGGCGACCAGGGGTACCAGCTGCGAAGCATCGTTCGGATCGATGCGGGCGCGCGTGACCTCTCCCACGAGAGCGAGGCAGACGAAGAGGAATCCGACCAGGAAGGCCGGCACCTCGAGCTTGGACTCGATCTCGGCGTAGGCCTCGGCCGCGGGCGAGCCGCTGTGCGGAAGCGCCTGTCGCAGCCACCAGGCGATGGCCAGCAGCGGAAGGGCGATCAGCATCGCCCCGATGAAGGAAGGGTTGGCCAGCGGCAGGTCCGCGGTGTTCGGCGAGGCGGTGTCGATGGCCAGGCCGGTAGCGAGCGCCACCAGGAGCATGCCGAAGGCGCGCGGCATCCAGCGGGCCTGGCGTCGGCCCACCCAGAAGGCCCCCGCTCCCTCCAAGGCCCAGGCCGTGCTGGTCCACTGGGCGTCCAGGGCCAAGGGGATGGCCAAGGTCACGAAGCCCACGCCGATCGCGATCAGTGACTCGCCCAGGACCCGGGTCTCCGGGCGGGGCCGCCGCCAGACCCAGGCGGCCAGACCGATGTAGACGGCGGCGAAGGCCAGGGCGGCATAGGCGCGGCCAAGAGGCAGGTCCCTGAGCAGCTGGGTCTGCAGGCCGAAGCCGGCCAGGGCTGTTCCGAACAGCAAGGTCGCGTCTGCCGCCAGGCCGTAGGGGCCGGGGCTGTTGTGGGCGTAGAGCAGGGCGGTGGCCAGGTAGATGGCCACCGTCGCGGCCAGGAACAGCTGGCAGATCCAGAAGTGGCGCGGCTCGTACAGCGCCGCGCCCCAGGCTCCGGCGATGGCAAAGGTAGCGAAGAAGCCCAGCACGTTGAGGGCGCGCCAGGCCTTCCAGCGGGCGATGGCGAGGATGGCCAGGTTGAGCACCGTGCCGTAGGTGAAGAGCGCCAACGGCGTCTCGCTCTTCTCGCCCAGCAGGATCGGGACGGCGAAGCCCCCCGTGAAGGAGAGAAGGGCCATCGCCTTCGAGTCCTGGAGCAGGGAGAGGGCGCAGCCCAAAGCGGAGATGACCACCATCAGGCTGAAGGCAGCGAGCGGGGGCATGACCGCGAAGAAGCGCGCCGCGGCGTAGACGGTGAGGTAGAGCACCGCCACGCCGCCTCCCTGCAAGGCCAGTCCGAACTCCGGACGCTGGACCCGCCGGTTGAAGCCCACCGCGATCAGGGCGGCGCCGATCCCGCCGACCAGCGCCAGCCGCAACTCGATCGGGAAGAGCCCGGCGTTGGCGGCGTAGCGCGCCAGGAAGCTGAGGCCCACGAACAGGATCACCAGGCCCGCCCGGACGATGGTGTTGCCGCCGAAGAACCAGCCTCGGAGCGCCGCGACGCCGCGATCGATCGCGTCCGGCTGGGCCGGTGGTCGCGCGAGGGGGGCGGCGGGCATGGGAACCGGGTGCGCCGCCGGAACGGGCGGGGGCGCGGCGGGGCTCAAAGCCTGGCTGGGAGCCGTCAAGGCGGGCGCGGCCGGCGGGGGGACTGGCTCCGCGGCCGTCGCGGCAGCGGGGGAAGGCTGCTCCACCGCCCCCTGAGGCGGCGCGGCGACCGCCGTCCCCTGCTCCCAGGCTGCGGCGGCCCTTTGCGCCGCTGCCGCACGCTGGGCCATCGCCGCATCGACGGTTGCGATGATGTAGTTCCTCAGTTCACGCTCCACGACTCGCCGGATCGCGGTCTCGAGCAGCTCCTGCACGATGCGGCCCAGCCACAGGCCCGCCATGAACCCGATGAAGGCGCCCGCAAACAAGCCGAAGAACGTGAACCCGTCCAATGCCCAGCCGAACACCGCGCCGACGATGGTTCCCCACAGTTTCATCTCGCCCGGTCCCTTTCTGGGATGCGAAGCATACGATCCCTGGTGCGCTCGGGCAGGCAGGCCCGGTCCCTGCCATGAAGCGGTCCGAGGCGGTCGACCCTTGACGATGATAACAGATGGCGATCATTCATACAAGTGAGTGAGTTGGGGCGATGCACACGAGGGCAGGAGGCCCCTGCTTCTCCCGTGTCGGCGGGGGCCTGCTCGAGCTTCCGGCCCTTGACCGGGGGGCCGCCCCGGGCGCGCCAGAGCCTAGGCGCCGGGCCCCGGTGCCGGCTGGCCGACGTCCAGGAAGCGCGCGCGCAGCTCGGGCGTCGGCAGGCGGCAGACCGACTGCCGCCCGAACCAGCGGTAGCGGTTCCTGGCCACCCAGGCATAGACGCGGTCGCGCAGAGGCCGCGGGACGATCCGGGCCACCGTGAGCAGGGACCAGGGCAGCCCGAGGCGGCCCGCCACGCGGATGGCGGCGTCGGAACGCGTGTGGACGCCTGCTTCGTCCATGAGCACCACGCTGTCGGGGAGGTCGGCCGGGGCGCCAGCTTGTTCCAGGAGCCGTGCCGCGACGTCGGACTGCAGGGATGCGAAGCGAAAGCGCGCCTGCGGGTCAAGTGCGATGACGAAGTCGACGCTCGCGTTGCACACGTTGCAGTCGCCGTCGAAGAGCAGGATGGGACCGTCGGCTGCAGGCGTTTCCTGGTCGGTCAACATCGGCTTCACCGGTGCCTGCGGCCCATATGCTCGCCGTGGGATGGGGAGGGGCCGTTGCCCGCGCTCAGCCCATCGCCAGTCGGACCCGCGGCCCCACCCGCTCCGGGTCTTCAGCCACCAGCTCCTGCAGCTCCTCGCGCATCTCCGGCTCCCAGAAGGCCGCCACGTGAGCCGCTACCTTGGCCGCTGCTTCGGCGTCGGAGAGCTGCGGGAACTGGGCCGCGATGTGGTTGGCCATCCGGACCAGGCTCGCGGCGCGGTCGTCCAGGCCGCCGCCGGCTTCGGGCGAGGGATCTTGATGACCGTTGCCTCCGTGGCCGCGGGTCGATCCGTTGCCGTGTCCGTTGCCCGACCCATTGGGCGCCCCGGCCGAGGCCGGGAAGACCTGCACCGCCGTCACCTTGTACTCCGGGCAGTTGGTGGCCCAGTCGCTGAACTCGGTGGTCACCAGGTTGGCGCCGGTCTCCGGGTGGTGGAAGGTGGTGTAGACCACGCCCGGGGGTACGCGCTCCGTGATCTCCGCCGGGAGCGTCGTCTCGCCCACGCGGCTGGCCAGCCGGACCCGGTCGCCGCCCTGGATGCCGCGCAGCTCCGCGTCCGAGGGGTGGATCTCCAGCACGTCCGAGTCGTGCCAGACCACGTTGGCCGTCCGCCGCGTCTGGGCGCCCACGTTGTACTGGCTGAGGATGCGGCCCGTGGTCAGGAGCAGGGGGAAGCGGCGGTTGCTGCGCTCCTCTGTGGGCACGAAGGGCGTTTCGACGAAGAGGCCCTTGCCGCGGACGAAGCCCGACACATGCATGATCGGCGTTCCCTCGGGCGCTGCGTCGTTGACCGGCCACTGCAGGCTGCCCTCGGCGTCCAGGCGCTGGAAGGAGACCCCGCGGAAGGTGGGCGTCAGGCGGGCGATTTCGTCCATGATCTGGGACGCGTTGTCATAATGCATCGCATAGCCCATCGCCGTCGCCAGCTCGGCGACCACCTCCCACTCCTGCTTGCCCGTCTGGCTCCGCATCGCCGGGCGCACGCGGTTGATGCGCCGCTCGGCGTTGGTGAAGGTGCCGTCCTTCTCCAGGAAGGAGGTGCCGGGCAGGAAGACGTGGGCGTAGCGCGCCGTCTCGTTCAGGAAGAGGTCCTGGACCACCACCAGCTCCATCGCTTCCAGGGCCTCCTGGACGTGGGCCGTGTTCGGATCCGATTGCGCGATGTCCTCGCCCTGGACGAAGAGGCCCTTGAAGCCGCCGCCCACGGCCGCGTCCAGCATGTTGGGGATGCGCAGGCCCGGCTGGGCACTGAGCTCGCGGCCCCAGAGCGCCTCGAACATCGATCGGGTGGCATCGTCCGAGACATGGCGGTAGCCCGAGAACTCGTGCGGGAAGGAGCCCATGTCGCAGGAGCCCTGCACGTTGTTCTGGCCGCGCAGCGGGTTGACCCCCACGCCGCGGCGGCCGATGTTGCCCGTGGCCATGGCCAGGTTGGCCATGCCCATCACCATCGTCGAGCCCTGGCTGTGCTCGGTCACGCCCAGGCCGTAGTAGATCGCCGCGTTGCCGCCCGTCGCGTAGAGCCGGGCTGCCTCGCGCAGAGCCGCCGCCGGCACGCCCGTGTGCGCCTCGGTGGCCTCGGGGCTGTGCTCCGGGCGGCTGATGAAGGCCGCCCAATGCTCGAAGCTGTCGCCTTCGCAGCGGGCGTCGATGAAGTCCTGGTCCACCAGCTCCTCGGTGACGATGACGTGGGCCATGGCGTTGACGACGGCCACGTTGGTGCCCGGCCGGAGCTGCAGGTGGTGTTCGGCGGCAACGTGGGGCGAGCGCACCAGGTCGATCCGGCGCGGATCGATGACGATCAGCCGGGCTCCCTGGCGCAGGCGGCGCTTCATGCGCGAGGCGAAGACCGGGTGGGCCGCCGTCGGGTTGGCGCCGATCAGGAGGATGACGTCGGACTCCTCCACCGACTTGAAGTCCTGCGTCCCCGCCGACGTGCCGAAGGTGGTCTTGAGGCCGAAGCCCGTGGGCGAATGGCAGACCCGGGCGCAGGTGTCCACGTTGTTGTTGCCGAAGGCCGCCCGGACCATCTTCTGCACCACGAAGACCTCCTCGTTGGTGCAGCGGGACGACGTGATGCCCCCGATGGCCCCCTGCCCATGCCGGCCCTGCACTGCCTTGAATCCGGCCGCCGCGTGGGCGATGGCCTCCTCCCAACCCACCGCCCGCCAGGGGTCCGTGATGCGCTCGCGGACCAGTGGCGTGGTCACCCGCTCGGCATGCGTCGCATAGCCCCAGGCAAAGCGGCCCTTGACGCAGCTATGGCCCTCGTTGGCGCCGCCGGCCTTGCTGGGCACCATGAGAACCACCGTCTCGCCCTGCAGCTCGGCGCGGAAGGAACAGCCCACGCCGCAGTAGGCGCAGGTGGTCTCCACCACCCGCCGCGGCTGGCCGAGCGTGATGAGGCTCTTCTCGGAGAGGGTGGCCGTGGGGCAGGCCTGCACGCAGGCGCCGCAGCTCACGCATTCCGAGTCCAGGAAGCTGCCCGGCCCCGGGGCCACCTTGCTATCGAAGCCCCGGCCCTGGATGGTCAGCGCCAGGGTGCCCTGGACCTCGTCGCAGGCGCGCACACAGCGGTTGCAGACGATGCACTTGGAAGGGTCGAAGGCGAAGTAGGGGTTGCTCTCGTCCTTCTCCTGCCCCAGGTGGTTCTCGCCGGCGTAGCCGTAGCGCACGTCGCGCAGGCCCACCGCCCCGGCCATGTCCTGCAGTTCGCAGTCGCCGTTGGCGGCACAGGTCAGGCAGTCCAGCGGATGGTCCGAGATGTAGAGCTCCATCACCCCGCGGCGCAGGCGGCCCAGCTTCTCGCTCTGGGTGCGCACCACCATGCCCGGGGCCGCCGGCGTGGTGCAGGAGGCGGGCGTGCCCGGTCGGCCCTCGATTTCCACCAGGCAGAGGCGGCAGGAGCCGAAGGGCTCCAGGCTGTCGGTGGCGCAGAGCTTGGGCACGTCCACCCCGGCCAGGGCGGCGGCGCGCATGAGGGAGGTGCCGGGCGGGACCGAGACGGTCTGCCCGTCGATGGTCAGGGTCACCGTGGCCTCGCCTCGCTTGCCGGGCGTGCCCAGGTCGCGCTCGCGCAGGGGGTTCATCAGCATGGTCCTACTCCTCGCTCAGTCAGCTCGGGGTTGGGGTCGAAGTCGACGTCGAGAGCGACGGCGCGGCCGCGCCCCTGGCCGGCCGGTGGAAGTCGGCGGCGAAATGCTGCAGCGCCGAGCGCACCGGCAGCGGCGTGAGACCGCCCATCGCGCAGAGCGAACCGGATTCCATCACCTCGCAGAGGTCCTCCAGCAGGACCAGGTTGGCCGCGCGGTCTTCGTCGGCCAGGATGCGGTCCAGCACCTCCCGCCCGCGGACGGCGCCGATGCGGCAGGGCGTGCACTTGCCGCAGCTCTCCTCGGCGCAGAAGGCCATGCTGAAGCGGGCCTGCCGCGCCATGTCCACCGTGTCGTCGAAGAGCACCACGCCGCCGTGGCCCAACAGGGCCCTGGCGGCGGAGAGGGCCTCGTAGTCCATGGGCACGTCCAATTGGTCGGCCGGCAGGTAGGCGCCCAGGGGCCCGCCCACCTGCACCGCACGGAGGGGCCGGCCGCTCCGCGTCCCGCCGCCCAGGTCCTCCACCAGCTCCCGCAAGGTGACGCCGAAGGCCCGCTCGATGATGCCGCCCCGCCGGACGTTGCCGCCCAGCTGGAAGACCTGGGTTCCGCGCGAGCGGCCCATGCCCAGGGCCTGGTAGGCGGCGGCGCCGCCGGCGAGGATGGCCGGGACGGTGGCCAGAGTCAGCACGTTGTTGACCACCGTCGGCCGCCCGAACAGCCCCTCGATGGCCGGCAGGGGCGGCTTGGCGCGCACGACGCCGCGCTTGCCCTCCAGGCTCTCCAGCATCGCCGTCTCTTCGCCGCAGATGTAGGAGCCGGCGCCGATACGCAGGAAGATGTCGAAGGCCATCCCGGATCCGGCGACATCCTTGCCCAGCCAGCCGGCGCCGCGGGCGCGCTCCAGGGCCTCCTGCATCACCGCGATGGCGTCCGGGTATTCCGAGCGCAGGTAGATGTAGCCTTCGGAAGCGCCCACGGCGCGGGCGCAGATGGCCATGCCCTCGATGAGGCAGTAGGGGTCGCCTTCCATCAGCATGCGGTCGGCGAAGGTGCCGCTGTCGCCCTCGTCGGCGTTGGCGCAGACGAACTTGAGGCCCGCGGGCTGCACGGCCACGGTGTTCCACTTGATGCCCGCCGGGAAGCCGGCCCCGCCGCGCCCGCGCAGGCCGGAGTCGGTGACTTCCTTCACGACCTCGGCGGGGGTCATCGCCAGGGCGCGGCGCAGGCCGGCCCAGCCGCCCTGGGCCTCGTAGGCCTCCAGCGACAGGGGGTCGATCAGGCCCACCCGGGCAAAGGTGACGCGCTCTTGGGCCCGCATCCACGGGAGTTCGTCGGTGAGCCCCAGGCCGAGCGGATGCTCGGCGCCGTCCAGCAGGCCGGCGGCGACGAGGCCGGCCACGTCGTCCGGCGTCACCGGACCGTAGGCCAGGCGGCCCGCGGCGGTCTCCACCTCGACCAAGGGCTCCAGCCACAGCATGCCCCGCGAGCCGTTGCGCACGATGGTCACCGGGCGACCGGCGGCCGCGGCGGCCGTGGCGATGGCCGCCGCCACCTCGTCGGCGCCCACGGAGCGGGCGGCGGCATCGCGGGGGACGTAGACGGTGGTCGCGCTGCTCATCGGGCGCCCCCCGTCGCCAGGGCCTGGTCCAAGATCCCGTCGAGGCGCGCGGGGTCCAGGCGGGCCTGCAGGCGGCCGTCGACGGTGGCCGAAGGGCCGAGGGCGCAGTTGCCGAGGCAGAACACCTGGCCCAGCTCCCAGGCCTCGCCGGCGGCCGCTGAGCGCGCGAGCCGCGCCTCGGCATGGGCGGCCAGCGCCTCGGAGCCCACGGCCTGGCAGGCCTCGGCCCGGCAGAGGCGCACGACGGGCCCGCGGGGCGGCGCGTCGCGGAAGTCATGGTAGAAGCTGCGCACGCCGTGTACCTCGGCGACGCTCAGGTTGAGCAGCCGGGCCAGCAGGGGAAGGGCCTCGGCATCCACGTAGCCGAAATGGGCCTGCAGGGCATGCAGCATGGGCAGGAGGGCGCCGCGGAGGGGCAGGAGGGGCTCGAGCAGGTCCAGGGCCGCAGCCTCCGACCAGGCGGGGTAGCGAGCCGGCCCGCTGGGGGCGGCGGGAGCACTGGGCGAGGCCACGATGGCCCTCCTTGGCTGGCGGGGGCGTGGGTGCGGGTGGTGAGGTGGGGGGCCGCGGGCGGGGCGGATGCGAGCGCCCTGGTTGGTGGTTCTGATGGCCACCGGATCAGGGCCATCCGGCCTGCAGGAAGCCGTCCTCGCGGCGACCCTCGACAGGGCTCAGTATGCCCGGACGGACAGCCTCCGTCAAGGCGGATCGAGGGTTTTGCTGGCTTGGCGAGCGATACTCAGGATGGGCTGCGGAGGGGGTTCTTCCAGTCAAGTCCGGCAAAGCGTGCGAAGTCGCCGTCCGTGCTGCAGAGCATGAGCCCATGTTCGACGGCCAAGGCGGCCAGGTGAGCGTCCGGGACGAGGTTCGCCTGGTCGCCGATCTGACGCAGCATCGGTCCCAGAACCGACTGATGCTTCTCGGTCGGCTGAGGGATCCAGACGACGGGCAGGGCCAGCCAGGCTTCCACTTGCCGCCAGGCGGCCTCGATCGACAGGGCGCGCTCAAAGAGGCGAGGGTTGCTGACCAGGCGCACGAAGGCCAACAACGACGCCCAGGGAAGGCCCACGCGCCGATTCGTGTTGAGCTGCCGGTCGAGCCACTCCCGCGCGGGGTCGTGCTGAGGGAACTCGGCCACATGGGCATAGATCAGCAGGTTGGCGTCGACGAGGATCACTTGAAGCCATCGCCTTCGGCCAAGGCCATGGCCTCCGCGACATTGTCGAGGCTGGCCATCCGGCAGCTGCCCAGCGACACCGAGGCGGTCCTGAACGGCTCCCGCGGTGCCTCCGGGGCGTCGAACTGCGCGAGTCCCAGGCGCAAAGCGCTGTTGATGACGTCCTTGAAGCGCTGGCGGCGGGCCGCAACGACTCGCTCGACGAGTACAGCCACATCAGGGTCCAGGGTGATGGTGGTACGCATGCATCAGATCATAAGCTATCGGATGCGCTGATGCAACCCCTTTGAGAGCGCTTGCAGGGTCCGCCACCTGGGTTCCGGACGGATGTTGGCCACACCCAAGACGGTGATGCCGAGGAACTAAGGGGGCGAAGGCGATGAGCACGTCGGTGGGGTCAGCGATGGAATCGGCGAGGAGGACGGAGGCCTACCAGAAACCCTGCCGGACTCCCCCTTTCGGCAGGACGATGTGAGGGCCTACGGGTCCGATGCACACCGCCGCGCGTGGGCTGACGATGTGGAGCGCATCGAGAGCCGCTTGGCCCGAATTCGGACCATTGCTGAGAGGGTTCTGTCCGACCACGCAAAGGACGCACTCGCTGGCCTGGAGGGCCTGACCGAGGCGCGGCTCGAAGCGATCGTCACCACCACGGTGGCGGACCTGGCCGACCTCAGCCGGGAGGATCTGGACGCCCTGGCGGCCGAGCTCTCGGGCGTGGTGATCAGCAGGGCCTCGCGCCCCCGATGGATCGTGCGGGGCGCCGAGGCGATGGAGAAGGGGCTCCGCACCCTGGCCGAGGGGGTGGGGAGCGAGACGCTCGCCGGGCTCGGCGTGGAGGCGGCTCTGGACCTGGCGGACGACAGCCCCACGACGGCAGCCCTCCGCCGCAGGGCGCAGCGCTTCGCCGAGTCCACCGCCAACACGAGCTGGCTGCAGGTGGGGGACCGCCTGGCGCGAGGCGTCCGGGATGGCCTGGGGCTGAAGGACCTGGCCGGCAGTCTCAAGGACCTGGGCGATGAGTGGCAGGGCGGCCGCGCCGAGATGGTCGCCTGGACCGAGACGCACGGGGCCAGCCAGGCGGTGGCCCTGGAGGCGGCCCGCCAGAGCGGGGTGGTGCGGGGGCGCATGTGTCTGACCAGCTTGGACGACCAGGTCCGGAGCAGCCACCGGGACGCCCACGGGCAGGAGGTGGGGCTCGATGAGCCCTTCCTGGTGGGCGGCGACGCCTGCGAGGGGCCGGGAGACTGCGGGGTCCCGGAGGAGGACATTCGTTGCCGCTGCGTTCAGCAGTGGGTCTTGGAGGATTGAGGAGGTTCGGCGATGACGACGACCTGCGGCGGACGTACTGCCAGCGATGCCGTAGATGGCGACATGGTCTGCATCGACAGAGCATTACTACAGGAGTTGTTTCGTACTCTTCGCGGTGCTGAGCGGAGTGTAGAGCGCGTGCTTGGAACGGCAGCAACGGGGGAGGGTGTAGATCACAATCAAGCAACAAGAGCAATCCCAGTGGAGATCGAAGCACCCTTCCAGAAGTGAAGCGTACCTCGTGGGTAGCATTGGCGCACAGAATTCGGAGGCGTGAAGGCCCCACAGAGACTGCTAGTCATGAATGAGGCGTCGTGGACTATGGCCCCTTCATGAGCAACGGCATGAGCACCGCGGGCTGCGTGGGCACTGGCGTTGGTGATTCTGTCATCCTGACGGTCGCCGTTGGCTCAGGGATCGTCTGAGTTGCCGCCGGGGTCGGGGGAGGGGCGAAGCAACGGGTGTTGTGATCTGGCCCTGGAGGCGCGTCAAAAACGCCGTTGCATGTAAGGATGTCCACGCCGTTATTGTTCTGGCCATTGTCTTCGCAAACGGTAATGTACTTTGCCAGCCGAAGCTGCCTCCCTTCGTCCAGAACATCGATCACCTCAAACTCGCTGTCCTCGTGGTCTACGCTAACTATCAGTTGTTCCCCAGACGTGCTCCAGGCAACCTGACCAGGGACTTGATGGTAGGGAGGCCACCAGTACTCGGGCCCATCTACTGGCAACGATGCGAGTTGTTCAATCTCTGCTGTGCTTTGGTTGAGTCGAAGCACTTGAACATGGTTACCCGCGTGGACCGCAAGTAGCCCAGGATTGACCCAGCCACGGTTGATTGCAACGCCACCCGTCATGGTCATGCCTCTCAATGGGATCACTCGCGAAGTGCGCTCCTCAAGATCTACCAGGTTGATTTCCCCCGAGTACCACAGGTTTGTAACCAGATAGCGGCCATCCACAGATGCGGTGAGGTATGCGGTCTTCATGTCCTTTCCCTCAACAGCAACCATCGACTTAACGGGGATGACTTCTCCCACCGTGTTTCCCGCGACTAGGTCAAGTGTCTGGATTACCGCCTCAGCCGTGAATCGGTTGATGCCCAGATTGTGCACCTCTCCAGACCGGGTGCCCTTTGCCGATCTCGTGTAAAGATAGGGCTCTGTATCATAGAATCGCGTTGCGCTACCAAGCATCAAGTTCTGTACTGGGTCTCGCTCAAGTGCCATCAAATCGAACTCGCCTACACCGATGACACCGAGATGTCTATGAAAGACTGTGGTGTAGAACGTGCGGCCGTCATCAGAGAGTTGGGTGGCGATACGGTTCGATGGGCTAAAGTCGAGTTCATTACTTCGAATGAAGTAATCAGCCCAGCCCTGTGCGGAAGACTGATCTGAGTCGAGAACATGGAAACGAAACGCGCCGCCGTCTTGGGGCCCTGCAATGATCCTGGAGAAGTCGCTTGACGCAGCTATCCGCGAATAAGGCTGTGACTTTTTGCCAAGGTAGACAGGCGTAGCACTTTGGAGCGATATCGCAGAAAGAGCCATGCATCCCCTCTTATTATTTACTCGGCCAGCCGCTGTAACAAATATCATCTCGCCGCCCAGCGTACTATCCATGCTAGCGTCACGACCACCCATATCAGCATTTGCAGGTGCGGTAGCGCGATCGTCAAGAAGCCGAACGCCGTCTTGATTCTCAGGTGTGCTCGGAAACGTGCTCGCATCCGAAGTAGATGGGCCTGCAAGCAACATGCCCAACGCCAATAAAGCAAACCGCGAGCGGGCAAGCACTCCGGACGAAATCCACATACTGGCACCACTTCGACTGAACATTCCTTAGCCCTTCCTTGAATCTGGACTTCTGACAACCCTCCGCCCACCGGCCATCGCTGGAGCCGGTGTAGGCTGGCGGGATGAAGGCGCTGGTGAGGGGATCAAGCAGCCTTGGCCTGTCTGGGCGGCCCTGGAGGACCGCGTTTGACCAGTGGTTGGGGGTCGCGGCGGCGTCTGGGGGTGCCGGATTTCCAGCCTGGGGGGATTCCGCGGGGTTTGGCAGGACGGGCCGGAGTGCCGAACTGGGCGAAAACCCTGGCGATGTCTCGCTGGACCTGACTGGGGCTGAGGCGGGGGTCCGACTTCGGGGGCAGGTCGGCCCGGGCCTTGACCTTGGGCTCCCAGGGGCGGCGCACGGAGGATACCAGATGGCGGGCGGCGTAGAGCATCTGGCGGGCCAGGACCACCAGGTCTACCCAGGCCTCCTCGCTTCGAGTCTCCGGGGTCTGGAAGCGATCCAAGAGCAGGTTGCGGCGGAGGAAGCGGTGCGCGTGCTCCTGGTCGAAGCGGCGACGGTAGATGCGGAAGGCTGCCTGCGCGGCGATCTCGCGGCGGCGGTCGCCGACCAGGACCAGGGCCAGATCTTGGCTGTAGCAGGGACGTCCGTCCCGGCCACAGATCGTCACCAGGACCACGTCGCAGGGATGGCTGACCGTGTGTAGATGCTGTTCGCCCTTCAGGATCAGGTCGTTCCAGCGGTAGATCTTGGCGGTCCGCTCATGCTTGCCGATGCAGACCGTCAGCGCCAGGTTCTCCGTCGCCTGGGACAGGCTATCTGCAGTGCCGGGGCGCAGCTTGGCGCCGTAGCGCTTAGGGCGGCCCGGAGTTCCCGGAGTCTTCGCCTCAGGCGCCCGGTAGAGCACGCGGCTCCTGCGCAGGCGGGTGAGGGTGACCAGGTTCGGCAGCTTGGCCAAGGGGCCGATGAAGTCGGGCTGGCTGTAGTGGCTGTCGGCCACGGCGACGGTCAGGCTGCCGGCCATCGGCAGCAGCGCGTCGGTCACCAGGGCGGCGATCTGCTCGGCCCACCGCTGCCGCCGAACCGCTGGTGGGCACCCGCCGTGCCGCCAAGGGTAGGGCCCAGACCGGCTCGCCCGGTCCGCGCTCCGGCAACACCATCGCGAGCGAGTACGCGTGGCCGATGATCACCGGCCTCTGACCCGGCACCGCCTGGCTCTGATGGACATAGCCGCGGTCGCTCAGCGTCTCGGCATGAGGCCGCGCCGGGCGTGCTGTCCACCGACACCAGCCGCGACTGGCCCTCCGGCGGTCGCTCCAACAGCGCTGCAATCGGGCGTCGCAGCCGCCGCTCCGCGGGCCTCGCGGACCTCCTTCCGATCCCCGCCCCTTGGCCGAAGACCTACGATCACCCGACCCACGCTGGCGTGCCCGCGCCGGAACAACTCCGACTCGCAGAGCGCCACCACCGACTGGATGCCCTGGTTCCCCGCCAACGCGTTGATCAAGTCGATGCGCGCGACTCGTCCCCCGGCCAACGTCAGGTACAATGCGTTGCGGAACTTCGTCCACTGGTCTTCGGTTGTCCCAAAGCAGGATCAAGCGCAGTTCCGTCCTATGGTCAAGTCCAGCGCGCAGCTGGGGTCCGCTAAGGCGTGTGCTTAGTCAAGAGTCCAGGGAGGAACAACCCATGACAAATCGTAAGGGTGCACGACCCCCAGTTGTGCTTCTGGCGTTGTATGGTCTTTTAGGACATATCCTGAGCGTACCTGATGTCGGATATGCCCAAGGCGCAATCGACCAGGGGTATAAAATACTGGAGGGGGCGCGACTCAGCGGATGGCTGTCAGACTACGTGCAGGAGTACTCGGCTGATCCGATCATGCAACCCATCGAAGACGTCGAGGCCATTACAGTCGATGCCGATTTTCGCCCGGTGTACAGGTTTTCAGGTCCGTTCCTATCTGGAGCGCCAATTGTTGCTCCCTCTAATGCAGTTGGCGGCGTCTCCGGAGAGATGGTGCTCGGGACGCTCCTATATCACCACGCACCAATCGGTGTTGGCTTCTTTGCTATTCCGCGTGGAGGGTCGACGCCTCAGAGTCTAAACCGGCTCTGGGACTTGGAGCAGAGCAAGATACTGTGGTCAACGATGCAGGCAGACGACCTCGTTGTATATCTACCTCCAGTACTTCCGATTTTCACGAGGTTAGCGGAATGGGTATGCTGAGGACGGCACCATGGATGCGGTCGACAGCGTGACAAAGGAAGTCGCGGAAGCGTCTGAGTCTGAAGCGACCGTGGTCGACTCGG
>WBZV01000339.1_pt1 | contig 29884 bp, 29 predicted proteins | sample 5204221 | NCBI WGS metagenome assembly WBZV01 (sample SAMN12344360, study PRJNA552823) | activated sludge metagenome | biome: Activated sludge suspended growth; feature: Nitrification reactor; material: Wastewater; isolation source: activated sludge from nitrification reactor of wastewater...
CGCGGGGATCGCCCTGATCGCGGGTGCGGTACTACTGGCCTTCATCGGCCCGTATTCACATTCGTTGATCTCGGTGGCCGGAGTGCCCGGACTGTCGAACCTCGCTCCGCCAAGCACCGTGCTTGCGGTCTACGGCGCAGGCCAGATCCTGATCGTCGCCGGCCTGTGGAACCGGCTGCAGGCGATACTGGCCGACGATCGGCGATGGGTGCCGGTCGCACTCATGGGGGCCCGCGGGATGGGCATGTACCTGTGGCACATCCCGTTGGTGGGCCTCGCCGCCGGCCTCGCCCTCGTCCTCGGATTCTCGGCCGCAGCATTGAGCGCAGCGTGGTGGCTGGTCCACATCGCCGTGGTGTTGGTGGTGGTTCCCGGGGCCTGGCTGATCGCCGGCGTCGCGGCCCGTCCCGAGAAGGCAGTGGGGCGCCTACGGTTCACCATCTGGAGCCCCGGACCGGCGTCCGTCCTCGGCGGCCTGGTGATCCTCAACATCGCAGCGACCGGATTCGCGACGTGGTGGGGGTCCGGCGCAGTCGGCCTGCCTTCGAGCGCAGTCCTGAACCTCGCGTTGCTGTGGATCAGTCTGCTGCTGGTCAGCGGGCGAAGATCACGCTCAGCGCCAGCAGGCACGCACTCACCGTGAGCGCCGTTGGCTCCCAGGTGGGCACCGGCGTGGCGTCGACCCGCAGGACCGTCAAACGGCGCATGGCGGCGACACAACCGACGGCGGTCACCAGACCGCTGAGCACCGCGAGTTGCAGCAGTCCGACAGTGGCGAGATGCACCGCACCGATCCCGCCGACCACCAGCAGCGCCAGGATCGTGCGTCGCCACGCCAACCGCGTGCGTTCGGTCTGCGAGTTCACAGCAGCACCGCGACGGTGACGACCAGTGCGAGCACCACCATGCCGACCGTGAGGATGAGCGGCCCACGCTGGGTCGGCAGATCCACACCGTCGCGCATCGCCTGCTGCACGTGCTGCCAATGCCGGAAGGAGGTCACAGCCAACACTCCCCCGAGTGCGGTGAAACCGATCGCCGCCACCACCAGCAGGTCGGAGCCCCCGACGTCGGACAGGAAGATGCGGATGGCGATCCCGCCCGCGATGAGCGCCAGGGACGTCCGCACCCACGCCAGATAGGTGCGTTCATTGGCCAACGAGTACCGGTAGTCAGGCTCCTCACTCATCGCCCGGTCCTCTGCCGGTAGACGCGGGCTTCCCACGGGGCCAAGCGTTGGCCCTGCGGCTGCCGGTAGTTGGCGATGACGATCTCGCCCCCCAGTGGGATCGGACACTCGACAGGTCCGCCGGAGAAGTTCGCGACCACCAACAGTCGGTCGGCGTCCAGCGTGCGCGTGAACGCGTAGATCGTCGGATCAGTCGGCAGCAGCAACTCGAAAACCCCCTCGCACACCACTGGATCTTCGTGGCGCAGCGCGATCAGGCGGCGGTAGTAGTGGAAGACCGAGTCCGGATCCGCCACCTCGGCGGTGGCATTGATCTTCACATGGTTGGGGTTGACGGGTAGCCACGAAGGGCCGCTGCTGAACCCGGCACCGGGGGAGTCGTCCCATTGCACCGGTGTGCGCGCGTTGTCCCGGCTCACGATCTGCAACGCGGGCAGGACGGTCTCCGCCGGGATCCGCTGCTGGTACACGGCCTCGTGGAAGTGGTTCAGGGTCTCGACATCGCGGTAGTCGTCGATGTCGTCGAAGGGGTAGTTCGTCATCCCGAGTTCTTCCCCCTGGTACACGTACGGCGTCCCCTTGTGCAGGTGGAGCACCGTCGCCAACAACGTGGCCGACTCGTACCAGTAGGCCTCGTCATCGCCGTAACGGGAGACGATCCGTGGTTGATCGTGGTTGTTCCAGTACAGGCTGTTCCAGCCGACCTCCGCGAGGCCGTACTGCCATTTGGCGAGATTGGTCTTGAGTTCCACGAGGTTCAGCGGACGGTGGTCCCACTTGGTGAGCCCGTGGTCGAGTTCCATGTGCTCGAACTGGAAGACCATGTCCAGTTCGCGGTTGGCCTGATCGGTGAGCAGACGTGCTTGCTCCACCGAGACCCCCGGCGTCTCTCCGACGGTGAGCAGTTCGGCGTCGCGGCGTGCGAACACTTCGCGGTCCATCTCCTGCAGGAACTCGTGCAGCCGCGGTCCGTTGAGGTAGGAGGGACTGCCGTCGCCGTACAAGCCACCGAGCGGGATCCGGCCGTCGGGCAGTCCCGGGACCTTGGACAGCAGATTGATGACGTCCATGCGGAAGCCGTCGACACCGCGGTCGAGCCACCAGTTCATCATCGTGTAGACCGCCTGCCGGACCTGCGGGTTCTCCCAGTTGAGATCCGGCTGCTTTCGGCTGAACAGGTGCAGGTAGTACTCGCCGGTGACGTCGTCGAGTTGCCAGGCGCTGCCGGAGAAGATCGAACCCCAGTTGTTCGGGGGGCCACCGGCCTGCCCCTGCCGCCACCAGTACCAGTCGCGCTTGGGGTTGTCGGTGCTGGAGCGCGACTCGATGAACCAGGGGTGCTCGTCGGAGGTGTGGTTCACGACGAGGTCCATGATGAGTTTCATCCCGCGCTCGTGGACACCTGCCAGCAGACGGTCGAAGTCGGCCAACGTGCCGAACATCGGATCGATGTCCTGGTAGTCGCTGATGTCGTAGCCGTTGTCGTCCTGCGGGGACCGGTAGATCGGCGACAGCCAGATGACATCAACACCGAGTGCGGCGAGGTAGTCCAGTCGCGATTCGATCCCGGGCAGGTCACCGAAGCCGTCGCCGTTCGAATCAGCGAAGGAGCGCGGGTAGATCTGGTACACCACGGCGTTCTTCCACCACAGATCCATGCTCGTCACGGTAAAGCATCCGGCGTCAGTCTCGATCGGTTCGCGTACCGAACTGGTTGAGCCGCGGCCGCCCTCAACCACTTCGGTACCCGACACGCCGCATGTGTTGGCCGATCAGGCGTGTTACTGGTTGGCAACCGGGACTAGAGGGCACGCACCAACCAGTTCGGTACGGGTCCCCGGATCAGCCCACCCCGTTGAGTTCGTTGACCACCTGGAGCAATTCGCCCTGGTCGTACCAGTTCACCGCGACGAAGTTGGGGATCTGGCCACGCTCCTGCTGGCACTCGCGGACCCGCTCACCGAGGACCTCCGCGGCGTTGGCCTTCTGAGCGTTGGAGACCAGTGCTGTGAAGCTGCTCAGCCAGTGGTTCACCATGAGCAGGTCCGAATCCGCCGTACCGCGATTGAGCGTGCAGTCGAAGTCGTCGACGCTGGCATAGGTGTAGCCGGTGTCCTGCACAAGGTCGAAGCCCTGGTGGAGGTACGGGTACTGGGATCCCCCGCCCTCGTTCTCCATCAACACCAACAGGCGCTTCCCGCTGTCGATCATCTCCCGCAGGGTCGGCCACGGGGTACCCGGCTCGTGGACGTACGCCATGTCGGCCAGGCCGGCCTCTTCGAACACCGCCGCCGTGTCGACCGGGGTGGTCGCATCCTGGATGAACACGGTCACCACCTCCCGCGGATGCCGGTCCATCCAGTCCTTCAACCCCTCGAGCTGCGGCTCGAGGGCGGTACCCCCGAGCTCACACAGCGTGTGACACATGTAGACCTGCTCCGGCCCGAGCTTCTTCTCGCCGCGCAGCCGGTCGATCGACCGTTTCATCGCCGGTGTGAGGTCGGTGGCGCGCCCATCGGTGAAGTCCGACTGCGCCCGGGCAAGTGAGCGCTGCGCCGTGACGACCCCGGAGGCGGTGGCCTGCCCGTACCAAGTGTCGATGAGGAAGACCCGGATCCCGTCGTCGAGCGAGTTGACCATCGTGGTGGGCTGCTCGGCCAGATACCAGCCCTGCTGGTCGGCGGCGGACATCGAGTTGTGACTGGCCGGGAAGGCCACTTCGTCGAAGCGCCGGTCGCACAACTGCGGGAACCCGTTACAGGCGTCCGGGTCGTCGACCACAGCAGCCACGGGCACGTCCTGCGGCAACGCGGCTGGCACCAGGACCAAGGCCAGAAGGCCGACGGCCAAGACCGCCGCACCGACCGGGAAGACCCACGCCCAGCGCCACCCACCGGCGGACTCGGGCGCCACCTGTTGCTCGCGGGCGCGCTCGGCGACGAGGTCGAGCTCCGCGACGCCGAACAGGAACACCGCGAGGCCCACCAGCACCGCGACCACTGCCACCGCGACGCTCGGAACGACCACGAATGCGACCCCCACGGCGATCAGCGCCAGCCCACGCACCAGTGCCCATCCCTGGCTCTGGGGACGCTGCACGATCTGCCGACCGATGGCCGTCAGCCGCTCGTGGACCTTGACCTGCGGCAGCATCGCGCTGGCCGCGACGACGATCAAACCGCCGACCACCGCCGTGACCAGGACCCGCGACGCCAACGCCCGGCCGAAGACATCGGCCGCCGACTCGAGCACTGCCGTCGGCAGCGGCTCGAGTGCCACGAGCCGGCTCACCACCCAGGCGATCGCCAACGCCGCGCCGAGGGTCGCAGCCACGGCGATCAAGGCCCATCCGATGCGAAGGATGGCCAGCCGTCGATCGGGGGCGAACATCACCGCGAGCACCCACGCCGCGATTGCGAGGACAGGCAGCAGCAGGGCCAAGGCCGTGACCGCCTGGAACCACGGGATGATGCTGGCCGCGGGCCCGTCCTGACCGCCGATCTGCGCAAGCGTGACGTCGAGATCGGTGGGGACGTTCTGCGCCAGGTCCGGCGCGATCGCCTCGAGCAACGACACCGCAGAGGACCCCAGGTCGGCGATGGTGAGGACCGCGGACTCCGAGCCCTCCTCGGTCAGGGCGCTGTGGAACGACGCCACCGCACTGGTGAAGATGCCGTTGAACGCCGTGCTGGCCACCAGCGTCGCCGCCCCACCCTCGATGGCCGGCTGGATGGCCACAAGGTCCGGGTCTGCGTCGACCACGACGGCCGCCAGTTGGGTGCCGATAGCCGAGGCCAGGGCAGGGTCCTGCCGCATCGAGTTCACGTGTTCGGCGAACCGCTGACCGTTGACGATGTTGGCGTTGAGGAACCCGGCGACACTGGCGACGAAGAACAGGATGGCGCCGATCACGAGGGTCACCGTGGACCACCGCCGACTCCTGCGCATTCCGCCTCCCTGCGCCAAGGGTAGGGCGCGACAGGGGTCATCGCCCGTCACGACGATGATCACTGTCTGTGCTCGATTGACTTCAACGTGCAACTACCCATCGGACACGAAAGCATGGAGCCGTGGTCCGTGACCAGGATGGGCGCAGCACGCCGTCGGAGTGGAAGTACGCCATTCCGGTGGCACTGCTGGCCGCCCTGGGGATCGCTCTGACCATCGGCATGATGCAACTGCTGAGGCACTACGTCCACCAGAGTGCCGAGGACATCACCATCGAATCCGTGAGCATGTCTGCCGAGCGAGCAGGGCACTCGATGGGCACGCTGAACGGGACGCTGTCGGCCGTCACAGGATGGTTCGCTGTCGACGACAGCATCTCGGAGACCGAGTTCCAGGGATTCGTGCGCCGCGTGGTCAGCGGCCGCGAGGACCTGCAGGCCGTGCAGTACGCACCGTTGATCACACAGGCCGAGCGGCCCGCGGTGGAGCAGCAACTCGCGGCGGAGGGCCACGCAGGGATGATTACCCAGCCCGGGATCGACGGCGTCCAAGTGGCCGGCGAGCGCTCCCAGTACGCCCCGATCCTCTACTCGTACCCACAACGCGGGAACGAGACCGTCTACGGACTCGACGCCTTGGCACGCGAACAGGCGCAGGCAGCGATCGAACGCGCACGTGACACCGGCCGCGCACAGGTCGCACAGCTGGTGAGCATCGTGCAGGCCGGCCAACCGTCTCTGCTCATGTACTCACCCATCTACGCCGCGGAGAGCCGGCCCACCACGACCGAGGAAAGGCGCGCCCTGTGGCAGGGGCTGTCCATCGGGGTCCTGCGTGTGACCGACTGGATGTCCACATCGGCCCTCGAGACCGACCCCGACGACGTGACATTGGCGCTCGTGGACCGCTTCGAGGGCAACGAAGCGGTGGTCTGGACCAACGGTGAGCCGGTGGACCTCGAGACCGTCGCCGGGTGGCCGGCCCGAGCCCGCATCCCGATCGGACCGGGCCACACGATGGTGCTGTACGGCGCGCCCACCGAGACCCTGATCGCCGCGCAGGGCGCCTGGCGTCCGTGGGCGGCCCTGGTCCTGGGGCTTGCACTCACAGCCCTGCTGTGCACGGCGGTGTGGAAGTGGCTTGACGCACGACGCATCCGCCGCACCGCCGATGAGCTGCAACACGCCACCAACCGCCTGCGGTTCCTGGCCGAACGGGATCCGCTCACCGGACTGCCGCACCGCGACGGTCTGCGCAGTTGGGTCGAGGAGTGGGCGTCTCGCAACCCCGACCGATCCCTAGCCGTACTGTTCATCGATCTCGACGGTTTCAAGGAGATCAACACGACCTGGGGACACCCCACCGGAGACCTGGTCCTGCGCCAGATCGGCCAGCGGCTCACAGTGCTGGCCGGCGATGCGGACTCCACTGTGGGACGTCTTGGCGGCGACGAGTTCGTGGTGGCGCACGCCATGGACCGCGGATCGCTCGAGGGGCTGACCACCATGGTGCAGACCCTGATCAACGAGCCGATCCCGATCGGCGACCGCGACGTGCAGATGACCAGCTCGGTGGGCATCGCGGTGTTCCCCGAGGACGGCAACAACCTGGACACGCTGCTGACCAACGCCGACATCGCGGTACGCGCCGCGAAGGAGTTGGGATCGGATTCTGTGGTCCGCTTCGACCCCGTGATGGCCAGCCGCGGCGCTGCCCAGCGACAGCTCGCACGCGCCCTGCGGGTGGCTCTTCGGCGACCCGACGATCACTTCATCCTCGAGTTCCAGCCGCAGGTCGACATGCGCACCGGCTCTCTGGTTGCTGCAGAGGCGCTGGTGCGCTGGCGCGATGCAACCGGGCGGATCGTTCCGCCCACCCAGTTCATCGCCCTGGCCCGCGATCACGGCCTCATGAACCGGCTCGGCGCCTGGGTCCTGGATCGTTCGTGCGAGACGGTCGCACAGTGGCGCACGGAATGCGATGCCGTGGTCGCAGTGAACGTCGACACCGCACAACTCACCGACGACTTCCCGCAGGTCGTGGAGGAAACGCTGCAGCGCCGCCACCTGCCGCCGGAAGGCCTGGTCGTCGAGGTCACGGAGACAGCCGCGATGGACGAGGACGCCCAGCGCGAACTCGACCGCGTGCGCGCCGTGGGCGTGAACATCGCGATCGACGACTTCGGTACGGGCTTCTCATCGCTGTCACGCCTGGCCGACCTCCCCACCCATCAACTCAAGATCGACCGCGCGTTCGTCATGGGCCTCGGCGAGACCCCCGAATCGTTGGAGATCGTGCGCACGATCGTCGCGCTGGCCCGGGCGCTGAACCTCGAGGTCATCGCCGAGGGCGTGGAGACGCCGCGACAGGCGCGGATCCTGCTCGGCGAGGGGGTTCACATCGCACAGGGGTACCTGTTCTCCCGCCCGGTCTCGGCACAGATGTGCCTTCAGATGTGGCACACCGGAATCGCCATGCCGCAAGTGTTGACGCGCTGACCTACTCGATGGCGTCGATGCAGTAGTTGATCGCCTTGCCGGGCTTGAAGCCCTCCGAGTACTTCATGAACTGCGTCCAGGTCACCTTCTGCCAACTCTTGATGTGTCCCTTGACCCAGGGCCGGGTCCAGGTGCCGCCAGGGTTGTTGAACTCGTCCCAGGTCTGCACGGAGAAGACCCCGTTGGACACACTGCCGGCGAAACAGAAGTACTCACTGGCGAACGCCCCCCGTGCGCCCACCACCTCCGTACCGGTCTTGCGCAGGACCACGAACTCCCCTACGTAGAAGCCGTTCACCTTCTGCAGGTTCTTCACCATGTAGATGTCCTTGGTGGTCACCGCCTCGGCAGGGGCCGCGAACCCTGCGATGGCCATCGTTGCCGCCAGAACTCCCGCTACCCGTTTCATGTCGCCCTCCTCACCCTCCACGGTACGCCCGATCGGAGTCCGTCCGTACACCTGCGACAATTGAGTCAATCCCCCTATCCAAGGACCCCTTATGGCTCTGCGCAGTGACCTGCGGAACGTCGCGATCATCGCCCACGTCGACCACGGCAAGACCACCCTGGTCGACGCCATGCTGTGGCAGTCCGGTGCGTTCCGCGAGAACGCCGACATCGCCGATCGGGTCATGGACTCGATGGACCTCGAGCGTGAGAAGGGGATCACGATCCTCGCCAAGCAGACGGCGGTGACACACGGGGACGTCACGATCAACATCATCGACACCCCCGGCCACGCCGACTTCGGCGGCGAGGTGGAGCGCGGCCTGGAGATGGTTGACGGCGTCCTTCTTCTCGTCGACGCCTCCGAGGGACCGCTGCCGCAGACACGTTTCGTGCTGCGCAAGGCGCTGGCCAAGCACCTGCCCGTCGTGCTCGTCGTGAACAAGGTCGACCGGTCGGACGCCCGTATCGCCGAGGTGGTCGACGAGGTGTACGAACTCTTCTTCGACCTCGACGCCACCGAGGACCAGATCGACTTCCCCGTCATCTACGCCAGCGCCAAGGCCGGCCGGGCCAGTGTGAACCGGCCCGAGGACGCGCAGATGCCGGACTCCCCGGACCTGGAGCCGCTGTTCTCGGCGCTGGTCGAGACCGTACCCGCGCCGTCCTACGACGAGAACGCACCGCTGCAGGCGCATGTCACCAACCTCGACGCGTCGGCCTACCTCGGAAGGTTGGCCATCTGCCGGATCCACGGCGGCACCATCCGCAAGGGCCAGCAGGTGACCTGGTGCCGTGCCGACGGCAGCCAGAGCACGGTGAAGGTCAGCGAACTGCTGATGACCGATGCGCTGGAGCGGGTCTCGGTGGACTCGGCCGGGCCGGGCGACATCATCGCTGTGGCGGGCATCCCGGAGATCACGATCGGTGAGACGCTGACCGATGTCGACGACCCCCGGCCGCTGCCGGTGATCACCGTGGATGAGCCGAGCATCTCCGTGACGATCGGCACGAACACTTCTCCGTTGGCCGGCGCCGACGGGTCGAAGATGACCGCCCGCTTGATCAAGAACCGTCTCGATGCCGAACTCATCGGCAACGTGTCGCTGCGGGTCGCCGACACCGACCGACCTGACGCGTGGGAGGTGCAGGGCCGTGGGGAACTCCAACTCGCGGTGCTCGTGGAGATGATGCGCCGGGAGGGTTTCGAGTTGACCGTGGGCAAGCCCCTGGTCGTCACCCGCGAGATCGACGGCACGCTGCACGAGCCGATGGAGAACGTGACCATCGACATCCCTGAGGACTACGTGGGCGTGATCTCGCAGTTGATGGGCCTGCGCAAGGGACGCATGGACGACATGACCAACCACGGGACCGGCTGGGTGCGAATGGAGTACACCGTCCCGGCCCGTGCCCTGATCGGCTTCCGAACCGAATTCCTCACCGAGACCCGGGGCACCGGTCTCATGCACCACGTGTTCGGCGGTTACGAGCCGTGGCAAGGCGAACTGCGGACCCGGCCCACCGGCTCCCTGGTCGCCGACCGGCGCGGATCAGTGACCAGCTACGCCTGCTTCAACCTGCAGGAGCGGGGCACGCTGTTCGTCGAGCCCGGCGCGGAGGTGTACGAAGGCATGATCGTCGGTGAGAACGCCCGCGCCGACGACATGGACGTGAACCCCACCAAGGAGAAGAAGCTCACCAACGTCCGTTCGTCCACCGGGGAGGAACTGGAACGGCTGATCCCACCGCGGGCGCTCAGCCTGGAGCAGGCCCTGGAGTTCTGCCGTGAGGATGAGTGCGTCGAGGTCACCCCGCACACGGTGCGATTGCGCAAGGTGGAGTTGAACGCCGCCCTGCGGGCGCGCGCGACGGCCCGGCGCAAAGCCCGGGGCTGAGGCTAGAGCGGCGCGAACCGGGCTGCTACCGAGAAGGCGGCCGTGTGCTGAGCCACCGCGGCACGGCCCTTGGGCACGGCTCGGGTCTCCGCGCGCCAGACCCCGGACAGCACGGACGCGAAGTCGTCTCGGGGCCGTGCCTGATTGACCGCCCGCACGAAGTCACGATCCATCTCATCCAGGCGCTTTCCCAGAACATCGACGAGGGCGCCGGCGGCGACCAGATATGGCAGGGGATGCGCGTCCGGGTCGAGGTCAGCGGTGGCATGCCTGCTGACAGCATCCCCGAGTAATTCGGCCGTGGCATGGTCGGCACCGGCACTCTGCGCGATACGTACCGTCTCCTCGCCGCCACGCACCGCGAAACACCGGCCGGGCACCGTGCGTTCGATGCCGATGTCGTGCAGCAGACACGCGCACCACAGCAGTTCGAGATCGACAGAGAGCCCGTCCACCGCCGCCAACGCGTGGGCGTAGGCGACCGTGCGGTAGGAATGCCCGAGCATCTGCGGCGATTCCGCCCCCACCACGGCCGCTTCCACCCCGCGGCACAGATCGGTGTCGGGCATGTCCATGACGGTGAGATCGGCCTTCGCGCTGCGTGTGCCACGGCGCAAGGCGAGCAGTGCCATGGACCGGGCGTAGACGCGCGCGTCGCGCAGTACCGCCATCCGCAGGCGCTGCCGTTGCGCGCGGGTCAGCACTCCACCCGTGGCACGGCCCCAGGCCAGCGATCCCACATCATCCACGCCTCTCACCGTCCTTCGATCGGCATCAAGATCATTGGCGCAGGGTACCGCCAGTCCGCGGACACTTGCGGTTGAGTGACGCCGCTCGGGGAGGCTTCTCAACCGCACATGGTCGCTTCAGCGACCCTTTCGGCAGGTTCAGGCGACCGTTTCAGGTTGGCGGGCGCCTGGGCCAACCGCAAGTGTCCGCGACGGGCGCGCAGGACCAGCATCTAGCCTGGGATCATGACCAACGATGCGCCCCAGGCCGGCTGGTACCCGAACCCCGACGGCAGCGGGGGCTTGCGGTGGTGGAGCGGGGTGGGATGGACCGAGTACACGCGGCCGAACCCGGCCGGGCAGGAGACCACCGTCCTCGGGGACGAGCCCTCGGAACAGCCCACCACCCGGCTCGAGGAACCCACTCAAGTGCAGTCCGAGGTCCCCGCGACAGCGGCATGGCCGCAACCCGGTGGGACCTGGGGGGACCCTGCAACACCACCGCAGCCGCCGCAGTACCCCGGCTACGCGGCCTACACCCCGCCCCCACAGGCTCCGCTGACCGCCAGCGGCATGCGTCCGCTCGGCGGCATGTTCGGCGACATCGGCCGGATCACTCGCCGGGCATGGTTCCCCATCCTGGCCATCTCCGCCATCATCTGGGGGCTGGTCACCGCGGTCATGGCGGTCATCACGATCGCACTCATCGACGTCAGTGCGTTGCGGCGCGGCCTCGACGCGGTCGGCAGCGCGCTCGAATCCAACCCCGAGGGCGACTTCACCTCCGCGCAGGGCGACGAGATCGTGTCCGCGTTCTCCGACGCGTTCAACACGCTCTCACCGTTGGGCTGGGCACTGGTCGGCCTGCTGGCCGGCGTCCTTCTGCTGCTCGCGAGCACAATCCAGATCGGTGCCGTGAACCGACTCGCGATGGACGCGGCCGCCGGTGAACGGGTCTCCTGGGGCGCCGCGTGGCGTTCTGGGTTCGTCGCGGGGTTCCGACTCTTCGGCTACTACCTGCTGATCATGCTGTTCGTGACCATCGCCGTCATCGTGGTGACGCTGATCATCGGTCTGGCCGCGCAGATCGCCCCTGGGCTGGCGGTGGCACTCGGAATCCTGGCGTTCTTCGGCACGTTCGCGGTCGCCTTCTGGCTGACCGGACGGCTGATCCCGGCCCTGGCCCAGGCAGTCGTGGGACGCCGCGCGCTGAGTTGGTCGTGGCGGGCGACGAAGGGCAAGTTCTGGGCGGTGCTGGGCCGGTACCTGCTCTGGTCGCTGGCGGCCTCGGTGATCATCAACGTCATCAGCACGGTCGTGAGCATCCCCGTGGGCGCGATCTTCCTCGGGACGGCCGGCGCCGCCACCGACCCGACGGGCCAGCTCGGTCTGGCGCTGACGCTCAACCTCCTGCTCCTGCCCTTCACGATGGCGCTGGCCGCGATCACGGTGATCGGCATCGTCCCGATCTGGCGGGATCTGACCGACCACCCGACCTACCGCTCGATCGACGACAACGGTGTACCGATACCCCAGGGCTCCGGACAGTAGACCGGGGGCCGAGCGCGGGATTACGGTCGAAACATGCCAAGACCCGTGCACTTCGAAATCCATGCGAGCGACCCGCAGCGGTTGATCGACTTCTACTCCGAGGTGTTCGGGTGGAACTTCGAGCGGTGGGGCGAGATCCCCTACTGGGTCATCACCACCGGCGACGAGGACATGGGGATCAACGGCGGCCTCACCCAGCGCCAGGGACCGCCGCCCGCCGCTGACGCACCCATCAACGGCAACGTCTTCGTCGTCGGGGTCGCCGATTGCCAGGCGAGTTTCAACGCCGCGCTTCGGGCCGGAGGCGCTGAAGCACTTCCCGTCACCGACATGCCCGGCGTGGGGATCATGGCGTACGTCAAGGACCCCGACGGCAACGTCTTCGGGATGATCGCCCCGACGATGCCACCTCAGGGCTGAACGGGCTCAGGTCGGCGGGATCGACCCAGTGGTGATGGCCGACGTGGTCGAGTCCCGCATGACCTCCCGGCGGGCCAGCAGGTCGGCGACCTTCGCGACGTCGGCGCCCCGGCCCACGACCGCCGCCAGGATCGGGGCGAGATCCGCCCGGTAGTCGTGACCGATCGAACGGAACACCCCCGACTGCTGCTGGGCGGCGAAGACGAGATCGAAGATCACCTGCCACCAGGTGAGGACCGGCAGCCAATTCATGTCGTCGGGCACGTTGCGCCCGCGCGGGCGCCGTAGCCAGTCCGGATACCGCCACGCCAGTGCCCCATCCCACCGAGTCACCGGGTCGGCGTCGTGGTCCACGAACCACAGCTGCGCTTGCTCGTCACCAGTCATCTGTTGCCAGCGATCGAGGTGGACGACGTCCGGGCTGTGCAGCAGGTCGTTGCGCAGGGACGGGCCGCCCGGGGTTCCCACGCTGACCAGAGCGTCGATCCCGTCGACCTTGCCTGTGTCATCGACCCGCGACGGCGCGATCCGCAGCGCCTCCTGTGCGACCCGCGCCCCGAGGCTCTCCCCGTACATCAGCACCCGCGGGCGCCGGGTCTGGGTCGCGATGCGTTCATCGATCCGGTCGAGCAGCAGGCGAACGGTCTGAGCACCCAGCGCCACCCGCGTCAACGACAACATCGACGGCAACACCCCGTACTGCACCACGACGCTGGCGCAGTCGCCACGCGTGAAGCACTCGATCGCTTCCGCCGCGACATAGTCCGCGTACCCGGAACCCGCTGGACTCATGATGAGCAGGTTGGCGCGCTCGAAGGCGCCGAGACGGTCGAGCTCGCGCATGGCCAGGTCGACGCGCTGCTCGACGGTGTTGGCACTCTCGAGACCGACGTACACGCGCAGTGGTTCCATCGCACGGCCGTCCACACTGCGGATCTGATCGGCAGGGGTACGGAACGAGACGAACCTCCGACCGTCGCGCGCAAGAGTGCCGTAGGAGATCTCCGAACCCACACCAGCGGTGACGTATGGGCTGTCGGGTGGATCGACCAGGGCGGGGTCCGCCCGCAACCCCACCCCACGCAGGGCATCGAGTGCCACCTTCCCGCCGATCGCCCCGACGGCGGTCAACGCGACGGCAGAGCCCCCGGCAAGCACGCCGGTCCAGACGGCGCCCGAACCACCGCGACGCGCCGCCACGGCATCACCGGCGGCGCGGCCCCAGCGGGCGATCGCTCCAGGGGCGTGTGCCACAGTCCACCCCGCCACCGTGCCGACACCCACCGCCACGGCCGGGTTCTGCGGCCGCGGGTCCCACGCCGGATAGGACCTGCGCTGGGCCCGGATGTGATGGGCGGCCCGCACTCCCGCCACCACCAGCCCAGCCGGTAGCAACCACCGCGTCCCCGGGACGGGCCGCTTCGCGACCGGCGATGCCGCCAGCCCCATGGTGGCCGCACAGGCGGCTGTCACCATCGCCTGATGCTTGGTCGTGCGGGGGACCAGAGTCGGGCGCAGGGATTCCACCACTCCTGCAGACATGGCCAGTAGTCGTGCGGTCTCCACCGTGCCATTGTGCCGTCGGGGACTGCTCGCCCTCGGACTTGCCTCCCACCGCCACGCCGCGCCACGGTAGGGGGGTGAGCCGAACATTGACCAGCGACGAGATCGACGCACAACTGGCGGACCTGCCGGACTGGGCCGGCGACACGGTCGCGCTGCGGCGGTCGGTCGAATTCGCCGACTTCCCCACCGCCATCGCGGCTGTGGGCCGGGTCGCCGAGATCGCCGAGGAGATGAACCACCACCCGGACATCGACATCAGGTGGCGGACGGTCACCTTCTCCTTGGCCACACACTCAGCCGGCGGCGTCACCCAACTCGATGTGGAGTTGGCCCACAGGATCGACGGCGTCACGGCATCCTTGGACTCATGAGCCAGCAGAAGGCGTACAACCGTCTCCTCGAACTCGCGCTCGTGCTGACGGATGCGCGCAGTGTCGGAGTACGCACAGATGACCTCATCGCGCGCCTCGGCTACGACTCGGGAGAAAGCGGCAAGCGCACGTTGATGCGCGACCTCGATGACCTGCGGGCCACCGGTCTCGAGATCGACAACGCTGCCGAACTCGGCGCAGAGGCGCGCTACGTCATCCGGCCCGGGGATGTGCGACTGCGCGTGGAGTTCACACCTGCGCAGCGCACGGCCTTGCAGTCGGCGCTGGCCGCCGCCAGCGCGCAGGGCACAGTCGCGCTGCAGCGACAGGCACTGCCCGTCGACCTTGACCGGGTACGTGAGGCCGTGCGTCGCAGATGTGTCATGTACTTCGACTACAACGGCAAGACCCGCACGGTCGATCCGCTCACCTGGGAATGGTCCGGGCACGATCTCGTGGTCACCGGCCTGGAGCACACGACGATGATGATCAAGAGCTTCGCGGTGGTCCGCATGGAGAACCTGGAGATCGGCCCCCCAGGCTCGGCAACGGCGGGCGAAGAGGTCGACCGGCCCGGCCTCGACCCGATCACCTGGGAGGTCGACCCTCCTGTGCGGGCCGTCCTGGAATGCCCCGGGTATGCCGATGACGTGATCGCGATGCTCGGCGGCTTGGCCGTCGGCGATGAGGTCCACGTGCAGGTGACCAACCGGCTCATCTTCCTCGCCCGTGTCGTGGAGCTCGGTTCCCGCGTGCGCCTCATCGGCCCGGAGGAACTGCGCGACGAGCTGCGCGGCATGCTCATGGAGGTCCTGTGACGACGCCGAAGCAGACGCGGGCCGCCGAAGCCTTCGTACGTCTATCGAAGGTGCTCAACCTGCTGCACGCGCACCCGCGCGGCCTGAGCATCAGTTACCTCGCCGACGAGGTGGGCGTGCCGGAGAAGCGCCTGCGTGAGGAGATCCTCGACTTCTACACCGCCGACACCTTAGGAGTCCGACCGGACACGATCGTGTTCGTCAGCGCCGACGGTCGTGAGCAGGATCCTGCCCAAGCCGACGTGGTGCGGGTCGTCAGTGACAGACCCAGCGCGGAACTCGGGGTGGAACTGCTGTCCCCCCAGCGCTGGCTCGAGGTGTACGAGACAGCCAGCCGCGTGGCGCAGATGCAGCCGGACGACGCTGATCTGGCTGCCGCGGTGGAGATCATCCGTCTGCGCATCCTCGGGGAACTGCCCCGACGGCCCGAGAGCGACACCGGGCGCGCGATCTCCGAGGCGATCAGCGACCGGCGGGTGATCACGGTGGAGTACTCGCGGGCCTGGACACCGGGCGTGATCGACGCGACCGTGTGGCCCCTACGGCTGGTCGAGACCACCCGCGGGTGGGAACTCGACGCCCTGCACCTCGACGGCGAGCTACGGACCTACATCGTGGACCGCATCCGGGCAGTGGAGATCACCGGGGACACCTTCGAGCCGCCCGAGGGTATCCAGGGACAGCTCGCGGAACACCGCCAGGTCACCACCGTCGACCTTGTGGTGCCCCACGGGTACCGCTGGGCGGTCGACAGGTACGCGGAGAGCAGCGAGGTCATCGACAGCGACGAGGGTGACGTGCAGATCCGCGCGGAGTTCCTACCACCGGTCGCCGAGCGGGTCGGCCTGGTTCTGGTCACCGCTCCCGACTCCTTCGTGCCGGCCGGCGATTACCAGGATGCGGGCCGGGACGTCGCGCGCACACTCCTCGCCCACCACGGACTGGACTGAAGACCCCATTGCCCTTTGCGCTCTGACTGGCAGACTAGGCACCATGCACATCGCCAACGACGTGACCGCACTGATCGGCAACACCCCGCTGGTCCGGATCAACCGGATCTCCGACGGGGCGCAAGCCACCATTGCGGCCAAGCTCGAGTTCTACAACCCTGCCAACAGCGTCAAGGACCGCATCGGTGTGGCCATGATCGACGCCGCACAGGAAGCCGGACTCATCGGCCCCGACACTGTGATCGTGGAGCCCACCAGCGGCAACACCGGCATCGCGCTGGCGATGGTGTGTGCCGCCCGCGGCATCAAGTGTGTGCTGACCATGCCGGAGACGATGAGCAATGAGCGCCGGATGCTGCTGCGCGCGTTCGGGGCCGACCTCGTGCTCACGCCCGGACCGGAGGGTATGGGAGGCGCCATCGCCCGCGCCGAGCAACTTGCCAAGGAGAACCCCAACTACCTGATGCCGCAGCAGTTCGCGAACCCTGCCAACCCGGCGATCCACCGCGCGACCACGGCTGAGGAGCTCTGGAACGACACCGACGGACAGGTCGACATCGTGGTCTCCGGTGTGGGGACAGGGGGCACCATCACGGGGGTCGGTCAGGTCCTCAAGGAGCGCAACCCGTCGGTCCAGATCATCGCCGTGGAGCCGGCCGCATCGCCGGTCCTGTCCGGTGGCACGAAGGGCCCGCACCCGATCCAGGGCATCGGCGCGGGCTTCGTCCCGGAGATCCTCGACACCGACGTGTACGACGAGATCGTTCAGGTGGATGCTGAGGACGCGATGGCGACCGCGCGACGCAGTGCCCGCGAGGAGGGGCTGCTCGTGGGCATCTCCTCGGGTGCGGCGTTGTGGGCCGCCGTTGAGGTCGCCAAGCGACCGGAGAACGCCGGGAAGCTGATCGTGGTGATCATCCCGAGTTTCGGGGAGCGCTACCTGAGCACGGCGCTGTTCGCCGACCTGGCGTAGTTCCGGTCCCGCCTGGAATCCGTGAGACCTTCGCTCAGCCGTTAGAGGTTGTGCACTCCCGTTAGAGGTTCGCGGGGTGTTTTGGACTAACGGATGGACCGGAGACTAACCGCTGCGGCGAAGCGAGCGTCAGATCCCGCCACCGTCGGTGAAGGCCTCCACTTGGGTCCTCGCCTGCGTGACGAAGCTGCCCGGCGGCAGGTCGTTGGTCACCCAGACCCCACCGCCGATCACCGAGCCCTTGCCGATGGTGATGCGCCCGAGCACGGTCGCGCCGGAGTAGATCGTGACGTCGTCCTCGACGATGGGGTGGCGCGGCATGCCCTTGGGAACGCCGTCGAGCTTCTTCGCGCCGAGCGTCACGTGCTGGTACAACCGCACGTTGTCGCCGAGGATCGCGGTCTCGCCGATCACCACACCAGTGCCGTGATCGATGAAACACCCACCCCCGATCGATGCCGCCGGGTGGATGTCGATGCCGGTCTCCGCGCGCCCCAACTCGGAGATCACGCGAGCGACAAAAGGCACCCCGAGCAGGTGCAGGCTGTGGGCGATCCGGTGGTGCATCATCGCGTGGATCCCCGGGTAGCAGACCAGCACCTCGGCGACGCTGCGGGCAGCCGGATCACCGCGATAGGCCATCTGGATGTCGGAGTCGAGCAGAACGCGGATCTCCGGCAGGCTCTCCGCGAACCGGCCCACCAAGTCGTCACACTCCACCACGGTCTGGCCCGACCGCCGCTGGAACGCCAATTCGGTCGCGACCTCTCCGGTGAGGTTGCCGAGGGCGGATTCGAGCATCCTGCGGACAAAGGCACCCACGTCGCCGCCGGCCATCCCCAGCCGCTGCGGGAACAGGGCTTTGATCAGGTGGTCGGTGACTTCGGAGAGCACCGCCCGCGAAGGCAGTTCGCCCTCATCCTCGGTGCGCAGTTCTGCAAGTGCCGCCAGGACCTTGTCGTCGGCTCTCACAGGTCGTACCCCGCGACCACATCCTGCACATCCTCAGGGAAGTCGTCCATCTCCTGGATCTGGCGCAACTCCAGCACATCGCCGGGTAAGGCGGGGCAACGCCGGGCCCACTCCACAGCGGCCTCGTGCGAGCTCACGTTGAGTATCCAGTAACCGCCCACAGCCCCCGCCGATTCGATGTCCGACACCGACGAACCGTCTTCCCCGAAACGCACCTGCACGCCGGAGGTCGGCGGGTGCAGTCCGTTCAACGACTCCAGCACGCCCGCGTCGGCGAGCTCCTGGTTGTACGTCATCATCGCGTCGACCATCTCCGGCGACGGCATCTCATCGGCCTCAGCCGAGCCGTACACGCTGGGGATCATGAACATCACGTACTGCATCGCCGCTCCTCGGGGATCCTGACCGAAGCCTACCCGCGTTCGAAGCCCCTCACCGACACAGACGAGGATGGGGCATGGACGACGACCTCCGAGGGACGTGGACGATCACTGAGTTGCTGCCGAACGGGATCCGGCCGCAGACCGCCGAGATCACGTTCGAAGACCATCGGCTGTACTTCTACGCCGGGTGCAACCGGGCGATGGGTTCGTACACCATTGACGGGCACACACTCACCGCCGGACCGGTCGCGCTGACGATGATGTACTGCCCGGACATGAGCGCCGAGCAACACCTGTGCCGGGTGCTCGCGGAGCCCCTTGACGTGAGCTTCGACGGCGACACCCTGACCGCCACCGGCCCAGTCGGCGGCTTCACAGCACGGCGCGCCTGAGCATCGCGGCGCTTCCGCGGGGCCACCATAGGCAGCGTGCTGCACCTGCGCGTCTACTCGCCGACACCTCTGACACAGGCGGCTGCGGACGTGCTTGGGGCCTCCAGCCTTGTCACCAGCCTGGCGGTGATACGGGATGCGGGGGTGAAACCTTCCGGTGACCTGATCATGGCCGACATCCCGCGCGAGGCCGCCAATGACGTGATCGACGAACTCCGGGCGCTCGGCCTGCAGGACGAAGGTGCCATCCAAGTGGTCCCGGTGCCGACGTGGATCTCGAGGAACGCCCTGCGCGCCGAGGCCGACGCCCCGGGGTCGGGGTCGGACGCGGTCGTCTGGGCCGAAGTGACGCAGCGCGCTTACGACGACACCGAATTCACATGGACCTTCGGCTGGTTCATGATCATGGCGACTCTGATCGCCAGCATCGGAATCGTCTTGGACTCACAGATCCTGATCATCGGTGCGATGGTCCTAGGCCCGGAGTTCGGCGCGGTCGCCGCCCTCGGACTGTCCCTGGTGCGCCACCGCCCGAGACTGTTCCGGCGGGCGCTCCGAACACTGGTCGGCGGATTCACCGTCGCGATCCTGAGCACCGCCGCCTTGGCCGCCGTCGGTCGGGCGGCCGGCTGGATCGACCTCGGCGACGTGGTGGGGCCCCGACCTTTGACCCAGTTCATCTACACCCCGGACAAGTGGTCGCTGCTGGTGTCGCTGATCGCCGGCGCCGCAGGGGTTCTTGCCTTGACCTCGGCACGCGCCGGTGGGCTGGCCGGGGTGTTCATCTCTGTGACCACCATCCCGGCAGCCGGCAATGTGGCCCTCGGTTTGGCGTTCGGCGCCTGGCAGGAAGTGATCGGCAGTTCGCTGCAACTGGCCATCAACATCACGGGCATGGCGTTGGCGGGCTGGGTGACTCTTCTGATCCAGAAACATCTGGGAGGACGGATCGGCCGGCCCCCCGAAGTGATGCGAGGAGGACCGGCCGAATCCGCGTGAGGTCTACTGCGGCATGACGTAGGCGTCGGACAGCGCGAGCACCTCGTCCACGAACGCCTGCTCGGCGTCCGCGTCGATCTGCGGGGCCCGGATCAGCCCGAGTGCGCCAGCCCGCTGCGCATCGCTGGCCGAGGCCTGCCCGTGCAGGGCGACTGCGATCTCCGAGACGTCCTGCACGAACACCGCGAAGATCCGATCGATGTGGGCGTCGCTGAGTCCGCTCATGTCGCTGACCGTGCCGGGCCGCTGTTGACCGGCCGACTCGCACACCAGTTGTGCGTAGACGACCTGGGTGAACAGTTGCCCGAGGGTGAGCAGAAAGTCGAGGTCCTTCTGCTGCTCCTCGCTCGGCGGGGCGGACATGACCAAGCCTGCGAAGGCGTCCACCTGCTCGAGGAACAGGGCCACGTTGGGCAGGTGTTGGTACTGCTCCAGCGCGGGGCGCCACGGGGAGAACGTGATGCGGCCCAGACCCGACGCGCGGCCCTGACGGAACAGGTACTCGTCATCGCCGGCATCCTGGCGCACGGGGATCTCGGGATACTCACCGGTCGCCATCAAGTACTGCGGCAGGAACTTGAGCACCAGCGCGAGGTTCACGTGCACTGTCCCCTCGAGCTTCGGCAGGGCCCGGATATGCCCGGCGGCCTGCTCGAAGTAGGTGTCCTCCTCGAACCCGCGCGCGGCGATGATCTCCCACAGCAGGTCGATGACCCGCTCGCCCTCGCTGGTGACCTTCATCTTGGTGATCGGGTTGAACAGCAGGAAGCGGCGGTCGTCCTCGGACGCACTGCGGAAGTAGTCGGCGCTGCGTGCCGAGTACAGCTTCATGGCCAGCAGGCGCGCGTAGGCGTCTGCGAACATGCGGCGCACATGCGGGAAGGTCGTCACCTTGGTGCCGTAGAGAACACGGTGGTCCGCGTGGGTCACGGCTTCGTAGAAGGCGTGCTCGCAGATGCCGATGCTCGCCCAGCCGAGGTTGACCTTGCCGACGTTGACCGTGGCCAGCGCGGCGTCCCACGCCGCCTTGCCGGTGTGCAGGATGTCCGCCTCGGTGACCGGGTAGTCGTGCAGCGAGAACGCCGACACGTACATCTGGTCGGCGACGACGTTCTTCTGAAGTTCGTACTCAGGCGCCTGGGTGTCGACCAGGAAGAACACGTACTCGTCGGTGTCGGCGAACTTGCCGAACACGCTCAGCCGCCCGGCAACGTTGCCATTGCCGATGTAGTACTTCGGCCCGTTGGCCACCCAGCCGTTCTCTGTGGGCGTGAGAATCATGTCGGTCGAGTAGATATCGGCACCGTGCGTCTGCTCGGACAGGCCGAACCCGAAGATCGACCCGGACTCGAGCAGTTTGCCGACGAGTTGCTTGGCCTCCTCGTTCTCGCTCATCCACACCGGGCCCAGCCCGAGCACGGTGACCTGCCAGGCGTACCAGTAGGACAGGGAGTAGAAGCCCAGGATCTCGTTCAGGTCGTTGATCCGGGCGGTGTCCCACCGCGCGCCCTCGCCACCCACCGCCGCCGGGGTGCCGAACGCGGCGAGGATCCCCTCCTTGGCGTTGAAGTCGAGGAAGTCCTGGTACCACGTGCGGTCGTGGAACTCCTGCTTCATCTCGGCCAGACCCTTGTCCTCGAAGAACTGGATCAACGCCTTGAGCTGGCGCTGGGTCTCAGGGTCGTACGCCGACGGGTCGTAAGTGTGGGGATTGAAAATCATGGGCCCAAGGTACCGCGTGGTTCCCGGCCGCCCACAGGGCTCTTGGTGAAGATGTGACAACTCACGTGCTGTTTCTTCACCAAAAGGCCCACACTGGACGCATGTGCCGGAACATCACGATCCTGCGGGGCCTTGAGCCGCCGGCCACCGAGACCGAGATCCGGGCCGCCGCAGAGCAGTACGTGCGGAAGGTGAGCGGGGTGGCCAAGCCCAGCGCTGCGACCGAGGCCGCCTACGTGGCCGCGATCGAGGCAGTTGCTGCAGCGACCACCACCCTGCTCACCGATCTCCCCGCCCGCCGCCAGCCGCCGACCACCGAACCACCGCTGCGCCGACTTCACTCGTAGGGGTTACGCGGCTCCGGGACGCGCTCGACGTCATCGGCCTCGATGAGCGGGATGGCTGGGTCACCGCTGTCACCGGGGACCCAGCGCCCGGTGACCTCGACCCAGGTGTTCGCCGGCAGGTCTTCGGCGTCCAGTACCCGGGCGCGGAACGACAAGGCGTCTGCGGCACAGCAGGCCAGGCCGAGCCGTGTCACCCACCAGCCGCCTTCCGGGTCGGGGGTGACGAAACCGGTCAGCCTCACTTCGCGTCCCTCCAGGGTCTGGCCCTGACCCCAGACCGCCCGGGTGATGTAGTCCGCGATCGGCACGTCGACGGGGTCTCCCGCTGGCAGCGGCAGCAGTTCCGCCGGTTCGGCGACCACCGGCGCCGTGGCCAACTGCCGGGCGGCGGTGAACGCCCCCAGGGGCCGCGGCGACACCAGGAACACGACCATGACCGGGAGCACCATGAGCCACGCGACTCGCGGCACCCCGTCGTGTCCGTGGCCGTCATCGTGTTCCTCGGTACGGCGCCAGGACTGCCAGAGACTCCACACCGCGAGTGCGAGTAGCACCGCAGCCGTCAGGAGCAGGAACGGCTTCATCGAGGCCTTGACGTAGTAGACGTACGATCCGCCGAGCGTCAGTCGCAGCAGAAGGATCCCGAGCAGGAGCAACACCGCACCCTGGGCATCACGTCTCACAACAACCACCAGCCGAACAGCGTGGCCATCAGGACGGCGACGACGAACGTCGTCGGCGCAAAGCGATACATGAAACTCTTTCCGAACGTCCCGGCCTGCAGCGAGATCAGTTTCAGGTCGACCATCGGCCCGACGACGAGGAAGGCCAGCCGGGCGGTGAGCGAGAACTGCGTCAGGCTGGCGGCAACGAAGGCATCGGCCTCGGAGCAGATGGACAGGAGGACCGCGAGTAGCGCCAGGCCGAGGATGGCGAGTGCCGGGTGTTCGGCCAGTGTCTGTAGCCATTGTTGCGGCACGGCCACGTTGAGGATGGCGGCGGCGATACCGCCGACCACCAGGAAGCCACCGGCGTGCAGGAGGTCGTGTGTGGCCGCTGCCGCGAAGGTCTGCCACCGGGCCTGGCCCTCGATATGTCGGCGCGAGGGCACCCGCAGCCACTCCCCACGGCCCCACTTGAGCCAAATCCAACCGACGATCACGGCGGTCACCAGCGACGCGCCGAAGCGCGCCACGGCCATCATCGGTTCCCCTGGGAAGGCCACGAAGGTGGAGATCACGACGATCGGGTTGATGGCGGGCGCCGAGAGCAGGAAGGCCAATGCGGCCGCCGGGGCCACACCGCGAGACATCAGCGAGCCCGAGACAGGCACCGAGGCACACTCACACCCAGGCAACACCGCCCCGGCACAACCGGCCACCGGAACCGCGAGTCCTGGTCGCTTCGGCAACGCCTTCTGCCAGAAGGAGTCCGGCACGAACGCCGCGATCGCGGCCGACAACACCACGCCGAGCACAAGGAACGGCAGCGCCTGGATGACGATCGACACGAAGATCGTCGCGCCTGCCTGCAGCGCGGGGTTCGTGAGCCGTCCCGCCAGGAACGGTTGCAGCAGCAGTAGCGCCACCGCCGCGAGCGCGAGGATCTCCATCCCGCCGATCCGCCGTCGCGGGGCTGTGACCACACTCACCGGGCCACGATAAGCAGATGACGATCAAGATCCGCGCGAATCCACAGGTGGTGTTGGACGCACATGCGGGTCAAGGACAGCCTTGCCTTAGTCTGTGCGGGTGGACGCGGGTTACCGCCTAGGGCTCTTCGTGGTCGCTGCAACGGGGGCGACCGCGGGCGCACACCTGCACGCGGGGCTTATGGGCTTGGTACTGGTCGCCGCGCTCGCCGCGCTTGTTCATCGGTGTGTCCTGACCAAGAGGCGCCCGGCGGCGATGTGTATCGCGTGCCTGATGGCGGTCCAGTTGATGGGGCACCTGACGCTCGGCGCGGGCCATGAGCCGGGAATGCTCTGGCGGCACCTTGCCGCCGCGGCCCTGCTGGGCCTGCTCGTCGATCGAGCCCAGGGGTACTCCTGGACATCCGCGGCCCGCGATGCGTTGCTCCGATTGTTCCGCTCGCGGCTCACTGCTGTCGGTCCGACCCAGGTCGAGCCCCGACCCGTCATGCCGGTCGTGGTGCTGCCGCGACTGCGACCGATCCCCCGGCAGAACTCCTGCCGAGCCCCTCCCGCACTGGTCTGATCCCCGCACCATCCCTCGGGGACGGCGCTGCGCCGTGCCCGGAAACCAGACCACAAGGAGTTCCAATTGACTGAAGTGTTGACCCCTGCCCGCGAACGGAACCGTTCGTCGGGCCTCTACCGCGCCTTCTGGCGCTGGCATTTCTATGCCTCGTTCCTGGTCATTCCGGTGATGCTCATCCTGAGCGTGACCGGTCTGATCTACATGTTCCGTTTCACCATCGACCCGCTCATGCACCAAGGCGTCATCACGGTGCAGTCCGAGCAGGGCGTGGTGCAACCGCTGTCGGTGCAGCAGGAGGCCGTTGAGGAGGCGTTCCCTGACTATCCGGTCCTGTCCGCACTGCAACCGTCCGGGGACCGCGCCACCCTGTTCACCGTCGCCGACGGCGAAGAGACGGTGCGCAGCGTGTACGTCGACCCCTACACCGCGCAGGTCACCGGTGATCTCAATCCGGAAAGCCTGCTGTCGAACATGGCAGTGCGACTGCACGGGGAACTGATGACCGGCAAGATCGGCGATGCCGTCATCGAACTGGCCGTGTGCTGGGCGATCGTGATGACGATCACCGGGTACTACCTGTTCGTGCGCAACTGGCGCAAGCGGCGTACACGGGCCCCGATCCGCAGGCGGCACGCGCTGGTCGGCGCGATCGCAGGTGTCGGCATCCTCTTCCTGATCGTCTCGGGGCTGCCGTGGACCGGGCTGTGGGGCGAGAAGGTTCAGGAGATCGCCGCACCCCGCGGGATGAGCCTGTGGGGTGAGGATCCCGGAGCCACGTCAACGCTGAAGGAGTCGATCGAGGGCGCCTCAAGCTCGTCGGCCCCGGCCGGTTGGGCGATCGGCGAGACCGAGGTCCCGAGCAGCACCGGTCACAACCACGGTGGTGGCGCAGCCACCGGGGAAGCCAGCGGCGACGTCAGCATCGACACCGCCGTCAACGCCGCCTACCAGGCCGGCGTCCCCGGTCCCTACTTCGTGGTCCACCCGGACGGCGAAGAAGGAGTCTGGTCGGTGATGGGTGACCAGTGGGGCGACCCCGGCAACCCGGCCTTCCAGGACGTCTCGAAGGAGGCGGTGGCCCACGTCGATCAGTACAGCGGCGAGGTCGTGGCCACCTACACCTACGACGAGTACACCCCTGTCGCCAAGGTGGTGTCGCAAGCGATCTCACTGCACGAAGGGCGCAAGTTCGGTGGGCTGAACACCATCGCCACAACCGCCTTCTGCCTCGGAGTCATCTTCTTGTGCATCACCGGGCCGCTGATGTGGTGGAAACGCCGGCCGAAGGGGTCCGGGCTGTCGGCACCCCGTGGGCGGATGCCGCTGCGCACCAGCCCGTGGCTTCTGGTCGGCCTCGTGGCGCTGTGCCTCGTGCTGCCCCTGTTCGGCCTGTCGGTCGTTCTGCTCCTGCTGTTCGACACATTCGTCGTGCGCAGGAACGCCACGTTGAAGCAGTGGCTGGCAGCTGAATGATGGTGTGCGCGGTTGCCGGCGATCCGGTCGGCAACCGCGCACGTCGGCCGCGATCGCCGGTGTGTCTAGACCTCGCTGCGCTCCTCAAGGAACGCCAAGTCCACCGCCGGCTCACCCCAGGGATCATCGCCGAGCATGGCGGTGAGGTAGCCGATGAACTCCTCGTCGGTGATGGGCTGGACCAGCGTCATCTCGGCACCCCCTCCCGGGCTCACGTCCACCATAGGCACGCTTCGGCGGCGGTGGAAGAGGGTTTTCCGGCCGACTTTCGTCCAGCCCGGCTAGCGAACCCGCCGCGACGTTGCCGTCGGCACGGGTTCCAGCACCACCTGGAACCGCACGACCTCGCCGGTGTACGGATTGCGGCCGAACAACTCGACACCGCCGGCCACATTGCGGACCTTGATCAGGACCTCGTGGCCGCGATTGGCGCGGCGTGCTCGCTCCCGAGCGACCGTGCGCAGCCCGGTAAGCGTGCGGCGACCCTCCAGGCTTCCGGCGAGATACCGGAGGTCGGTGACCAGCGCCGCAGCATCGGAGGCACGGATCCACTTCCTCTGTGACACCACATCGCGACGGTCGGGCAGTGGGACATCCACGCGGCCGTACTTCCACGTCGCGTAGTTGTCCAGGTCGAGACCTGCGCCGCGCTGCCCGCGCAGGATCGCGGTCCCGGCCACGATCAACCCGTTGCGGATCGTCACGCTCGAGGTGACCTTGACCGGCAGGGCGTCGTCATCGAGCCGGTAGGTCATGTTCCAGGTCGTGACGTCCCCGGCGATCGTGCGATCCAGTGTGGCCTTCGCGTCGGCCGCGAGCAGGTGGGATGCGCAGCGCTCGGGCTGGGCCGGAACGGTGGTCGAGTCGAGGTCCACGAAGCGATCCGGCGCCAGTACGTCGATGCGCAGGAACTGCCGGAACGACCCGCTGGACACCACCCCGAACTGGCCTCTGGTCAACACCCAGGGCCGGCTGCGGAATCCCAGGTATCGGGCGGCCTGGCGCACCTGCGCCTTGCGCAACCGGGCATCGAGGACGAATCCGCTGCGGTCGTACGTGCCCTTGCCACGCACGATGATCGCCGGCCAGCCGCTGTCGGTGACCCGGCCGCGCACGGGATCGAAACGCTGGACCTGCACCGGGTCGCCCTTGGGCTTCTCGCGCAGGACCACCACACCTCCGTCGAAGAAGGCCTTGCGGGATGCGACGCAGGCCTCTTCGATCTGCGGGACGCCCTCGGCAACGGGGACCGGCTCGGCGTACGCGGGCACAGCGACCAGCAGGCAGCCACCAGTCGCCACCACCCCCGACAGCAACCTCACGCGGCCTCCTCGTAGACCGCGGAATGCGGTACCCCTCCAGTGTGCGCCCTAGGCGGTGCGGTCCGGCTACCGGGACACGGTTGAGTTTCAGACCTCGGCGAGGAACCCACCGGACTGGTGTGTCCACAGTGCCGCGTACGTCCCGCCGGCGGCCAGCAGTTCCCGGTGGCTGCCCTGCTCGATGATCCGACCGGCATCCATCACGAGGATGCGATCCATCGCCTGGATGGTGGACAACCGGTGGGCGATGACCAGGGTCGTCCGGCCCGCCATCGCCTGGGCCAACGCCTGCTGGATGTGGACCTCGCTCTCGCTGTCCAGGGCGCTCGTGGCCTCATCGAGTACGAGGATCCGGGCATCTTTGAGGATCGCGCGGGCGATGGCGATGCGCTGGCGCTGGCCACCGGACAACTTCACGCCCCGCTCACCGACCAGGGTCTCGAACCCGTCAGGCAACGACTCGATGAAGTCCAACGCATAGGCTCGCTCGGCCGCGTGGCGGATCTGATCCTCGGTGGCGCCGGGCAGCCCGTAGGCGATGTTTTCGCGCAGGGAGCGGTGGAACAGCAGCGGCTCCTGCGGCACGTAACTGATCTGCTGGCGCAGGCTGCGTTGGGTGACCTCGGCGATGTCCTGGCCGTCAATGAGGATCCGGCCCTCCTGCAGGTCCGAGAAGCGCAGGAGCAGCCGGGTGAGCGTGGTCTTGCCGCTGCCGGACTGCCCGACGAGGCCGATCTTCTCGCCCGGCGCGATGTCGAGGTCGAAATGCTCGAACAACGGATGCTCGTACTGCCCGTCGTGACCGAAGGTCACGTCCTCGAACTCGATCGCGCCGTGGCGGACCGCGAGTTCGGTGTGGTTGCGATCCCGCACACCCGCGGGCAGGTGCAGGATCTCGACCATCTCGTGGGCGTCACCGAGAACCTTGTTGTAGTTGCGGATCACCTCGTTGATCGACCACAGCTGGGACGTCACGGTCAATGTGTAGGTGACCGCGAGGTAGATCGCCCCGATGTCGACGACGCCGGCCTCTGCGGCGAGAACTGCAGCGGCGACGGCACCGGTGTTGATCACGGTGATGACCGATGCGTAGCCTGCGCTGAACTTCAGGAAGGAGCGCATGACGTCGAGGTCACGGGAGGTGCGGATCTCCGCGACCTCGCTGGCGGTCTCCTTCTCGTCCGGCTCGGATCCCTGGGCCTTCACCGCGGCGATGTTGGTCATCACGTCGGCGAGGAAGCCCGTCATCCGGTTCGCCGCCTTCGCCTCCGCGGCGGTCAGGTCCTGCATGCGCCGCGACGCGAAGAACACCAAGAGGATGAAGATGACCGACATCACGAACAGGAACAGCGCGTACGGCCAGATGACGAACGCGAGCACGACGCTGGCGACCACGATCCCGGTGAGGATAGGCATCAGCGCCCAGACGATCGTGTCCCAGAAGACCTCGAACGCGCTGAGCAGCTTGTTCGTCTGCGACACCAGGGCACCGCTGAAACGGTTGGAGTGGAACGCGACGCTCTGCTCGGTGAGATGGTCGAACACCCGCTGGAAGAGCAGGGCCATCCCTTTGACTTCCATCGTCCAGGTCGCCCACAGCACGATCCGCCAGCCGATCACCGTGCCCAGGATCTGGCTGGCCAGGTACCCGGCGACCAGCGGCCAACTGTTCGCCCAGCTGACCTGGTCGGTCTGGATCTGATTGAGCAACAGCGAGATGACGTAGGGGCCGAGGAACTGGCCGATCCCCACCGCGAACACCGGGCCGAGGATCGCCACCAGCCGCCGTCCAGGCGTCACCGCTGCGGCGTCCCAGAACAGGCGCAGCGAAGCGGAGGAGGTGGACACGGCCATGCTCCAATTGTCCGTTCACCGGGTCGGACGGCTCAACCAGGTTCCGGCGCGGGGTGTGAAACACTGCGGAGCGTGAGCGCAGCAGACGAATTCCTCGACCGGGTCATGCCCCACGTCGCCGAACTTGGCACGGACCGCTTCCGGCACAAGTCCTGGCGGTTCGAGAACAGGCCCACCTCCGAAACGGTCGGGATCCTCCCCCACGCGGACACCGACGTGGACGCGATGGCCGCACACATCCTCGACGTCGAGGGCTACCCGGACAACGTGCGCTACGTAGAGGCCGTGGAGATCGTCGAGCGGCGCTCCGACTCCGATGTGACCTATGTCCAGCGCATGAACCTGCCGATCATCGGCCGCATCCAGGTGCAGATACACCTGTCGGACTTCGGCGAGCGCGACGGCTACCGCATCGTCGCCTGGGACCAGGACGACGAGGGCACCGAGGCGTTGAACAAGAAGCAGGGCGCGCGCACCGCCTACAACCTCGGGGCGTGGCTCTTGACCGACGACGCGGTGGGTTACGCGCTGTCCACGGCACCATTGAAGAGCGACGTGGGGACGCTGAAGTACATGGCCATGACCAAGGGGGCCGACGCCACGGCCAGCGAGGTGCTCAAGCTCAACATCGAGGGCATGATCCACTGGGCCCACCGCTGAGTGTTGCGCGGTTGCTGACCTGGTACCGCGAGTGTTGCGCGGTTGCTGTTTTCCGCGGCGCGGGTTCAAGTGGTCGGGGCAACAGTCCAGCGTGAAGGTGGGTGTGTTGCATGCCGGGGTTTCGCACTACGCGGCGGATGGAAGACAGGTTCTGGGCCCAGTACTCGGGTGGGGTCGGGCTTGA
>WBZV01000340.1_pt1 | contig 29876 bp, 29 predicted proteins | sample 5204221 | NCBI WGS metagenome assembly WBZV01 (sample SAMN12344360, study PRJNA552823) | activated sludge metagenome | biome: Activated sludge suspended growth; feature: Nitrification reactor; material: Wastewater; isolation source: activated sludge from nitrification reactor of wastewater...
TGGCACACGCGCCAGCTGCAGGCCGCGCTGCGCGAGCGCGGCGCCGTGGGCCGCTGCGTCGACCTGGAGGATTGCCGCATCGACACGGGTGCCTCCTGGCACGGCCTCGTCATTCCCGGCTTCGGCGCCGAACTGCCCGATGCGGTGCTGGTGCGCGGCATCGCCGGCGGCACCTTCGAGCAGGTGACCAAGCGGCTCGGCGTGCTGCATGCGCTGCGCGAACTGGGCGTGCCGGTCTACAACGACGCGCGCGCCATCGAGCGCAGCGTCGACAAGAGCATGACCAGCCTGCTGCTGCACGCCGCCGGCGTGGCCACGCCGCCGACCTGGGCGATGGAATCGGCCGCGCAGGCGCAGCGCCTGGTGATGCGCGAGAGCGCCGCCGGCCGCGCCCTGGTGCTCAAGCCGCTGTTCGGCTCGCAGGGCAAGGGGCTGCAGCGGGTCGGTCGCGTCGATGGCGCCCATGTGCCCTTGCCCGAGCTGAAGGGGGCCTACGGCTCGCTCGCCTACCTGCAGCGTTTCATCGCGCCGATCAGCACCCCGGGCTTCGACTGGCGCGTGCTGGTGATCGGCGGCCGTGCCGTGACGGCGATGAAGCGCGTCAGCGCGCACTGGGTGCACAACGTCAAGCAGGGCGCGCGCTGCGAATCCTGCGAACTGACGCCGGCGCTGGCCGAGATCGCCGAGGCCGCCGCGCGCACGCTGCAGATGGACTACGCCGGCGTCGACATCCTGCCCGAGGGCTCGCCGGAGGCGCTGCGCGTGCTCGAGGTCAACGGCGTGGCGGCCTGGCAGGGCCTGCAGCGCGTCACGCCCTTCAACATCGCGCGCGCGATCGTCGACGACCTGCTCGACCGGCGCCTCGCCGCACAGGCCGGCGCGCGGCGGGCATGAGCCGCGCGTCCATCGCCGACTGCTTCCTGCGCGCCTGCTGGCTCGACGTGGCGGTGCGCAAGCCCGGCAACGTCAGCATCCACTCGGCGGGCCATCGCATGCTTGCCGAACAGTTTCTCGCCAGCGCGCGCGCGGCCGTGGTGCCCTTGTGCGAGCACGGCGCACGCGTCGGCGAGCGTATCGAGGCCGCGATGGCCGCTACCTGGCGCGCGGTGGGCTGCAACACCAACCTCGGCATCCTGCTGCTGTGTGCGCCGCTCGCCGCGGCGGCCGAGCGCGAGGGTGCGCGCGCGAGCGTGGCGGCGCTGCGCGCTGCGCTGCAGGGCGTTCTCGACAGCCTCGACGTGGACGATGCCCGCGCCGCCTACCGCGCCATCGCGCAGGCCAATCCAGGCGGGCTGGGCGATGCACCCGAGCAGGATGTGCACGACGAGCCCACGCTGACCCTGCGCGACGCGATGGCCCTGGCCGCCACGCGCGACCGCATCGCGGCGCAATACGCCGGCGGTTTCTCCGACCTGTTCGATGTCGGCCTGGCCACGCTGCCCCCCGGGTTTGCCCTGAGGAACACAGCCATCGACGCGGCGCCGGACGAAGCCACGATCGTGGCCGTTCAGCGCGTCTTCCTCGCCTATCTGGCCGCCTTCCCCGATTCACACATTGTTCGAAAACACGGCGAGGCCGTGGCACACACTGTCATGAGCGCGGCGCAAGGCTGGACGGCTCACGCTGCGCCGGCGCACGACGAGCGCTTCGCGCGCTGGGACGAGCAGCTCAAGGCGCAGGGCATCAACCCCGGCACCAGCGCGGACCTCAGCGTCGCGACGCTGTTCCTTGGGGGTTTGCTCGCATCTGCGTGGCATGGATCGTGATAGCGTGATTCACGCGCTGCGCCTCGTGCCAGTGTGTCGACGCATCCAGAATCACTCACAGGAGATAGAAACGCCATGGCAAAGATCGATCGCATGATGGTGGGCGAGTCGCTCGTCGGTGACGGCAACGAGGTTGCCCACATCGACCTGATCATCGGGCCGCGCGGCTCGGCGGCCGAGTCCGCCTTCGCCAACGCGCTGACCAACAACAAGGACGGCTTCACCTCGCTGCTGGCCGTGGTCGCCCCGAACCTGCTGACCAAGCCCGCCACCGTGATGTTCAACAAGGTGACGATCAAGGGCGCCAAGCAGGCCGTGCAGATGTTCGGCCCGGCGCAGCGTGCCGTGGCCATGGCCGTGGCCGACAGCGTCGAAGACGGCACCATCCCCGCTGCCGAAGCCGACAACCTGTTCATCAGCGTCGGCGTCTTCATCCACTGGCTGGCCGAAGACGACAAGAAGATCCAGGACTACAACTACCGCGCCGTGCGCGAGTCGATCCAGCGCGCCGTCGCCGGCTCGCCGACCGCGGCCGAAGTCGTGGCCAAGAAGGGCTCGGTGGCCCACCCGTTCCAGGCGAAGTGAAGAGAGCGACGCGTCCGTCAGGGCGCGTCTGGAGAGAGAGGGTTGAGAATTGCCGACCGGTCCGCCGGTCGGCTTTTTGTTGGCCGGCGCGAAGAAGTCCGGCGCTGGGCCGTCCCAAGCCGGACGGCGCCCCTCGGGGGCAGGAGCTTGCGACTGGGGGGCCCTACCTTCGCGGCGGAACCATGCCGCTGCCGATCAGGTGCAGCACGGCGGCGCTGCGCTGCGGCGCCTCCGGCTCGGGTGCCACGCGCTCGATCTGCACGCCCACCGCCTGCACGTCGTCGAACTTGCGCGGCTTGACCACCTTGACGCGCACCCAGCGCGCGCCGAACTCGACTATCAGAATGTCGGCGATGGCCTCGGCGAGGGCCTCCAGCAACTGCAGCCGGTGCTCGACCAGCAGGCGCTGCAGCCGCTCGCGCACCACGCCGTAGTCGATGGTGTCGCCGATGCGGTCGGTGTCGCAGGCGCGCGAGCGCGCGAGCCCGGCGTGCAGGTCGATCACCAGCGGCTGCGGGTCGTGCAACTCGGTGTGGTGGATGCCGATCACCGTCTGGCCGGTGAAGCCTTCGATGAAGATCAGATCCAGGCTCGCGGCGGCCGGGGTCGCGCTCGGTGCGGGGGCGAAGCCGGTGCTCTGGGTGGTCTGCGCGTTGAGGGAACTCAATCGAATCTCCATGGAATGGCGGGCGTGCGCCAGCGGCAGCAAGTTGCAGGCCCACGCGGCGTTACAGCAACCGTGGTTTACCCGGTGCGGGGCTCCTGGGCCCCACACCACAATCGCGAATTGTTCCCGATTCTTGCCGGGCCCGGCCTGGAGACGACGATGACCTTGACCATGCGTGAAGCCCACCGGCATGCCGACCGGATCCTGGAGCTGGTGCGCAGCGGCGTCCAGCAGCAGGGCAACGACCCGGTGGCGCAGTCGTGGAGCCGCTGCCTCAACGAATACCGGCTCGATCCGGCGCGGCCCTGCGAGCCCTCGTTCGTCGCCCGCGTCGAGCTGGAGGAGCGCCGCGCGCGCCGCGCCGACGTGATCGCCTGCGCGCGCTACGAGATGACCACGCTGTACCAGCAGCTCGCCGACGCCGAGGCGGCGGTGGTGCTGACCGACACCGACGGCGTGATCGTGCACATGGTGTCCTCGCCCGAGTTCGCCGCCGAGGTCGGCCCGCTCGGCCTGCGCGTGGGCGGCACCTGGAGCGAAGCCGCGATGGGCACCAACGGCATGGGCACCTGCATCGCCGCGGGCGCGCCGGTGTCGGTGCGCAAGGAAGATCACTTCTTCAACGAGTTCACCCAGCTCACCTGCTCGGCCGTGCCGGTGTACGACCCCTCGGGCGAGATCGCCGCGGTGCTCGACGTCACCAGCCGCTCCGGCCTGATGCAGCAGCACCTGCTGGTGCTGCTGGGCATGACCGCGCGCATGATCGAGAACCGCCTGATCGACACGCGCTACCGCAACGCCCACCCGCTGCACTTCCACAGCCGCCCCGAGTTCGTCTACACGCTGCACGAGGGCAAGCTGGCCGTGGGCGACGACGGCCGCATCCTCGCCGCCAACCGCAGCGCGCTGTTCCAGCTCGGCCTGCAGTCGATGGACGACGTGCGCGCGCGCCGCATCGAGGACTTCTTCCAGACCTCGCTGGAAGACATGCTCCAGCGCAGCAACGCATCCTCCTTCCACCCGGTCGTCACCTACCGCGCCAATGCCGCCCTGCGCTTCTTCGCGGTGGCGCGCCGGCCTGCGTCGGATGCCAAGGCGCCGGTGCTGGCCGGCCCCGGCGTGCCGGTGGCCGAGACGCTGCCGGTGGTGGCGGCACGCCCGGCCGCCCGTGCGGCATCACCCAAGCCGGCGCCGAACGCGACCTTCCTCGACACGCGCCTGGTCGCTGCGCTGGATACCGCGCGCCGCGTCATCGCGCGCCAGACCCCGGTGCTGCTGTGCGGCGAGACGGGCTCGGGCAAGGAGGTATTCGCGCGCTCGGTGCACGAGGCCAGCCCGCATGCCGGCGGCGCCTTCGTGGCGGTCAACTGCGCCAGCCTGCCCGAGACGCTGATCGAATCCGAACTGTTCGGCTACCGAGCCGGCGCCTTCACCGGCGCGCAGCGCACCGGCCGGCGCGGCAAGATCCTGCAGGCCGACGGCGGCACGCTGTTCCTCGACGAGATCGCCGACATGCCGCTCGAGCTGCAGGCGCGTCTGCTGCGCGTGCTCGACGAGCGCCAGGTGACGCCGCTGGGCACGGAGGAAACGGATTCGGTCGACTTCCAGCTCGTCAGCGCCAGCCACCAGCACCTGCCGACGCTGGTGCGCGAAGGCAAGTTCCGCGAAGACCTCTACTACCGACTCGCCGGCATCGAGCTGAACCTGCCGCCGCTGCGCGAGCGCAGCGACCGGCGCGAGCTCATCCAGGCCGTGCTGAGCTCCGAGGCCGGCGGTGCGGCGAGCCTGAGCGCCGAGGCCGAGCGGCTGCTGATGGAACATGCCTGGCCCGGCAACATCCGCCAGCTGCGCCACGTGCTGCGCAGCGCGGCCGCGCTGGCCGACGGCAAGCCGATCACGCGCGAGCACCTGCCTTCGCTGCTGCAGGGCGCCGCCTCCGCACCGGCGCCGGCCCTGGCCGCGCCCAAGGCGGCGGCGCCGGCGGCCACGGCCGCTGCGGCGGCCGAGGGTCTTCCCGTCAAGCTCAACCCCATCCAGGCCAACGAACGCCAGGTTCTGCTCCAATTGCTCGAACAGCATCGCTGGAACGTGAGCAACGTCGCCAAGGCGCTCGATGTCAGCCGAAACACCCTCTACCGAAAGCTCCACAAGCTCCACATCGAGGTCTCGCACCCCGAGTGAGCCGGATATCGCGAAGCGCTCGCGCTTTGCGTGGTGCATCACCGGTTCGGGCCACTTCCTGGATGAAGCCATGGCGCTCGCGCAGCGCCTGCCGGATGTCGACCTGTTCCTCTCCGACGCCGGCGAGGAAGTGCTGCAGATCTACGGCATCAAGCTCGACGAACTGAAGCCGCGCTTCGCGCCGGGCTTTCGCCTCGTGCGCGACAAGACGGCGAGCGCGGTGCCGGTGGGCATGCTCTACGACGACATCTACCACACGGTGGTGATCGCGCCGGCGACGAGCAACACCGTGGCCAAATGCGTGGTCGGCATCAGCGACACGCTGCCCACCAACATGTTCGCGCAGGCCGGCAAGCTGGGCATCCCCGGCATCGTCTTCGCGTGCGACACCGAGCCGGTGGTGATCACCAAGTCGCCGCACGACTGGGTGACGCTGCGGCCGCGGCGGCTCGAACTGGGCAACGTGGAGCGCCTGCGCGAGATCGACTTCTGCGAGGTGGTGACCTCGCCCGCCGAACTCGAAGCGGCGCTGCAGCGCCGCCTGCAAGACCTCGCCCTGGCATGGAACACATCCTCTTCCTGACCGGCCGGCTGGCGCAGCCGCAGCTGGAGAAGGTGCTGGCCGGCATCAGCGACGCACCCTTCACGCACGAGGTGCGCGAGATCGGCCTGCAGGTGGCGGCGCTGATGACGGCCGACATGATCCGCCGCCGCGTCGAAGCGCCGGTCCGGGCCGATCGCATCATCGTGCCGGGCCGCTGCCGCGGCGACCTCGAGGCGCTGTCGGCGCACTTCGGGCTTCCGGTGCAGCGCGGGCCCGAGGAACTGAAGGATCTGCCGCGCTTCTTCAACCGCGCCGCCAGGCCGGTCGACCTGAGCGAGGTCGAGGTGGCGATCTTCGCGGAGATCGTCGATGCGCCGCGCCTGACGGTCGATGCGATCGTCGCGCGCGCGCAGGAACTGAAACGCGACGGCGCCGACGTCATCGACCTCGGCTGTCTGCCCGAGACGCCATTCCCGCACCTGGAAGACAGCGTGCGTGCGCTCAAAGCCGCGGGCTTCGCGGTGAGCGTCGATTCGGTCGATGCGCAGGAGCTGCTGCGCGGCGGGCGTGCCGGCGCCGACTACCTGCTCAGCCTCACGCTCGACACGCTGTGGCTGGCCGACGAGGTGGCGTCCACGCCGGTGCTGATTCCGAAAGCCCCGCACGACGAGGCTTCGCTGCACGCCGCGATCGATGCGCTGGCCGCGAAGGGCCGAGCCTTCCTCGCCGACCCCATCCTCGACCCGATTCCGTTCGGCTTCGCGGCGTCCATCGTGCGCTACCACGCGCTGCGCGCGCGCTACCCCGAGGCGCCGATCATGATGGGCGTGGGCAACCTCACCGAGCTGACCGAGGCCGACACCAGCGGCATCAACGCGCTGCTGTTCGGCATCGCCGCCGAGCTGAACGTCGCCGCGGTGCTGACCACGCAGGTCAGCGCGCATGCGCGCCGCGCGGTGCGCGAGGCCGACTGGGCGCGGCGCATCATGCACGCCGCCGTGCGGCAGCGCTCGCTGCCCAAGGGCATGAACGATGCCCTGATGACGGTGCACGACAAGCGTCCCTTCCCCGACACGCCCGAGGAGATCGCCGCCACCGCCGCGCAGGTGCGCGACCCCAACTTCCGCGTGCAGGTGTCGGCGCAGGGCCTGCACGTCTACAACCGCGACGGCATGCGCGAGGGCACCAAGGCCTTCGAGCTGTGGCCGCGCCTCGGTCTGGAGAACGACGCCGCGCACGCCTTCTACATGGGCGTGGAACTTGCACATGCGGAGCTCGCCTGGCGCCTGGGCAAGCGCTACGTGCAGGACCAGCCGCTGGACTGGGGCTGCGCGGTCGAGCGCGAAGCCGAGAACCTCGATGCCTGGTGTGCGCCGGGAACGACACGCCCTGCGCCGGAAAAGAACAGCGGATGAACGAGCAGATCTTCGAGACCGTGGTCACCACGCAGTCGCCCGACGGCGTGCCGCATGTCGCGCCCATGGGCGTGCGCTACCAGGGCGAGCGCGTGGTGCTGATGCCCTTCAAGCCCTCGACCACGCTGGCCAACATCCTCGCCACGCGCAGCGCCGTGCTCAACCTCGTCACCGACACGCGCGTATTCGCCGGCTGCGTCACCGGGCGGCGCGAGTGGCCGCTGGCGCAGGCGCAGCAGGTCGCCGGCCAGCGCCTCGCCTGCGCGCTGCGCCACGTCGAGCTGCAGCTGGTCGAGCATGTCGACGATGCGCAGCGCCCGGTGCTGCGCATGGCGCGCGTGCACGAGGCCCGCCACGCCGACTTTCTGGGCCTGAACCGCGCGCAGGCCGCGGTGGTGGAGGGCGCGGTGCTGGTGAGCCGGCTGCATATGCTGGCCTTGGAGAAGATCGACAGCGAGATGGCCTACCTGCAGATCGCCATCGACAAGACCGCCGGCCCCGGCGAGCACGAGGCCTGGGGCTGGCTGCGTGAGGCGGTGGCGGTGCATCGCAAGAAGGCGGCGCCGCGGTGACGAAACTGCTGGTCAGCGTGCGCAGCGTGGAGGAGGCACTGCTCGTTGCCACGGGTGGTGCCGACTTCATCGACCTGAAGGAGCCGGCGCAGGGCGCGCTGGGCGGCTTGCCGGAGGCGACCGTCCGCGCCATCGTGCAGGCGCTGCGTGGCCAGGGCTGCACGCTGCCGATCAGCGCGACCATCGGCGATGTGCCTATGCACGAGCAGGATCGGATCCTCGCGCGCGTCGAGGCGGTCGGCGAGTGCGGCGTCGACATCGTCAAGGTCGGCATCGCACGCAGCCCCGCCGCCGCGGCCGTGCTGCGCGCGCTCGCCGCCTGCGGCCGGCCGCTGGTGCCGGTATTCATCGCCGACCAGGGCCTCGACGAACGCGCCGTGGCGCTCGCGCTCACGCTCGGCTTCCAGGCCGTGATGCTCGACACCGCCGACAAGCGCGCCGGCAGCCTGTTCGATGCGCTGCCCGCGCAAGCCATCGAGCGTTTTCTCGCCATGGCGCGTGAGGCGGGCGTGAAGGTCGGCATCGCCGGCGCGCTGCGCCGCCACCATGCACCGGCCATCGCGGCGCTGGCGCCCGATTTCGCCGGTTTTCGCAGCGCGGTCTGCGTGGGCGAGCGCAGCGGCGCGCTCGATGCGCAAGCCTTGCGCGATCTGGTGGCGGCGATGCGCGCCGCGCTTGCTGCTCAGGCGTCCAGCCGCAGCTCGCCGATCAGTAGCGAACGCATGCGCGCCAGCTCGGCGCGGTGAATCAGATCGATCGGGAAGTTGGCGCCGGCCGCGATGGAGGCGAAGCGGCGGTCGAGCACGCCGGCCTCGCCCAGCTCGGCGAGGCTGGCCGTCGGGTCGATCGCGCAGGCCTTCACCACCACCAGGCGCTCGGCGTTGAGCTGGCGCGCCAGATCGAGCGCCATGCTGTCGGAGCTGTTGTCCCAGCTGGCGTCCGTGCCGGCACGCTCGCGCAGCCATTCGTAGGGCAGCCACACCGCGGTCTGCCCGCCGCGCAGCACCTGGTGGATCTCGGCCTTGTCGCGCGCCAGTTGCAGGGCGGGCTGCAGCGCGTGGGCCATGTAGGCCGACTGCACCATCGCCAGCACCGCCATGTTGTGCGCCGCCACGTCGTCGAACTGCCAGCGCGCCTGCTCGCGCCGCACCTCGTCGGCGAAGGCGCCGCCGCCGCACACCAGCGTGACGCGGCCGCCGCCGAGCTGCGCGAGCAGCTCCAGCCACTGCGGCAACAGCGGGTCGGCGTTCAGGCTGCCGCCGAGCTTCACCACCCACATCGGGCGCTCTCCTCCGCATAGAGCGAAGCCACGGCCACGGCCGGCGCGCCCACCTGCACCCAGCTTCGCAGCGCCGCGCCGGCCGTGTCGTCGATACGCGCGACCTGAGCGGCGTAGCTCGCCAGGCGCCAGCCGGCCGGCAGCAGCTCGGGCGCGAGGAAAGCGCCGCAGCCGGCGGCCACCAGGGTGGCGTCAGCGCCCAGATCGTGCAGGGCACGCACGCGCTCGAGCTGCTCGCGCAGTTCGGCCAGCTGCGCCTCGCGCCAGGCAGCAGCGAAGGCGTCCCACTGCACGGCGCTGCCATCGCGCTCGTCGAGGCCGATCATGCGTGCCAGCCGCGCGCGCGTATGAAGCGCATCCTTGGGCGCGTTGTCGGCGCTGGCATGCTGGTCGTGCGCCGGGGCCAGCTCGCCGCGCAGGCGATAGACATCGGCCGTGGTCGCGAAGAACTCGTTCATCACGTTGTGCGGCTCGCCCTTCCAGGCGATGCGCCGCGCCAGCGCGCACAGCGGCGTGCGCACCACGCCCTGGTAGACCAGCTCGCCGGTGGCGAGGCGGTGTGCATCGCTGCGGCTCTCGGTGATCACATGGCCGCGGCGGAAGGCGATCAGGTCGGTGGTGGTGCTGCCGATGTCGACCAGCAGGCCTTCGTCGGCGGGCAGGGCACGCGCGGTGTGGCGCGCCGTCGCCAGCCAGTTGGCCGAGGCGATGCGCTCCCACTGCGCGCCGGCCTCGGCCGCCGTCGCCCACGCGGCATCGCCGGCGAAGAAGCGCGGCGCCGGCAGCGTCTCGGCCAGTCGCGCCGCGATGCGCGCCACGCCTTGCTCGCGGTGCTCGAACAGGTCGACCATCTCGCCGGTCATGGTCACGGCCTGGGCCTGCGCGACCAGGTCGGGCCAGCGCGCGTGGGCCAGCGCCAGGGCGGCGTCGAGCCGGTCCATGCCTTGCCACAGCGGGCAGGGCCACTGCGCCGCGTCGACAATGCGCCCGCCCTGCCAGCGCGCCGCCTTGACGTGCGCGCCGCCGATGTCCCAGCCGATCACGCCGTGTGCAGAGCTTGAGAGGCCTTCCAACGTGCCCGCGTTGCCCCTGGGAACTCGCCCAATCGAGGCGCAAAGCACAGCCGGGTTGGTGGACCCGGCGAGCACTTGCAACGCGGAGTGGGCGAGTTCCCAGGGGCAACCCGAAGGGCCGGGGTATCCAAGGGCGTCGGCGGGTGTTGCGCCGCTTGCCCGGGCGGCCAGCCCGGGCTGCGCGACGCGCCTACGCCGGCGCCCTTGGCCACCCCGGCGCGGGTACGTTGGAAGGCCTCTCAAGCTCTTAGACATGGCTGGGCTCCAGGCCATGCAAGCCCAGCATCTCGCGCGCGAGATTGCGGCCGAGGCGCCGCGACAGGCCGACGTAGGCGCAGGTCAGCCGCGGGTTGATCTCGATGAGCACCGGCGCATGGCCTTCGCTCGCAATCACGTCGATGCCCACGAAGCCGCGCAGGCCGGGCAGGGCGCCGTACACGCGCGCGGCCAGGGCTGCGAACGCTGGCCAGCGCGCCGAGGCACGCGGCAGCACGTCGATCTCCACGCCCTCGTAGCGCAGCGTGCCGTCGGCCAGCGTGGCCATGTGCTGGCGGTTTACGCTCAGCAGTTCGGCGCGGCCGGCCTCGCACAGCAACGACAGGCTCAGCGCCTCTCCGGCGACCCAGGGCTCGATGCAGGCGATCTCGCCACGGGCCGCGCGCGCGCCCAGGTCGGCCTCGGCGGCCAGGCGGTTGGTGTGCACGCGCGTGGCCACGCTGCCGGCGCCGTCGTCGGGCTTGACCACCCAGCGCGTCGCGCCGGCGGCGAAAGCCCAGGGCGTGGCGATGTCGTGCGCGGCCAGGTGGCGCAGCGTGGCGCTCTTGCTCGACGCGATGGCGATGCTGCGCGCATCGCAGCCGCGCCAGCGCGGCGCGGCGATGGCGCGTTCGAATTCGGCCAGGCAGCCAGAAGGCTCGGGCGCGATGATCCAGGCGGCGTCGTGCTGCGCCGCGAGCCGCGCGGCGAATTCGATGGGTGGCTCGCCGGCCCGGGCTTCCACTGCGGCCGCGCCGGCCGGCAGGGCGCCGGCGCGCGCGCAGGTGGCGGCGCGCACCTCACAATCGCCGCTGGCCAGCAGGTCGGCCACCAGCGCATCGCGCATCGCCCGGCCCTGCGGCATCAACGCCTCGGTGGCCGCGGCGTCGCCGTCGACCAGGCCGCCGCCGCTGAGATACTCGTAGACGAACACCTGCATCATCGAAGCGCCGCTTCCCGAACCGACCTCACCATGTTGCTGATTCCCGTGATCGACCTGATGCGCGGCCAGGCGGTGCGCGCCGTGCGCGGCGACCGCGCATCGTACAAGCCGGTCGTCTCCCGGCTGTGCGCGGGCAGCGACCCGGTGAGCGTGGCGCGCGCGATGTGCGAGCACTGCGACTCGACGCGCCTGTATGCCGCCGATCTGGACGCGCTGACCGGCGGGCAGGCGCAGGTGGAGGTGCTGCGCCGCATCCTGCAGGCCATGCCCACGCTGGAGTTCTGGGTCGACGCCGGTTTTGCCGACCGCGCCGCCGCGCAGCGCTTGCGCGAGCGCATCGGCCCGGGCGCGGAGCGCATCGTCACCATCTTCGCCAGCGAATCGTTGCGCTCGCGTGCGCAGCTGGCCGAATGCTGCGCCGAGCGCGAGGCCAGCGTGCTCTCGCTGGACCGGCGCGATGGCCGGCGCCTCGATGCCGCTGGCTGCTGGGAGGCGCCCGAGCTGTGGCCGAGCCGCGTGATCGTGATGACGCTGGAGCGCGTCGGCGCCGATGCCGGCCCCGACCTGGCCACGCTGCGCGAGGTGCAGTCCCGGTCGCCGGCGACCCAGTTGGTCGGCGCGGGCGGCATCCGCCATGCGGCCGACCTGGCGGCGGCGGCGGACGCCGGCGCCCATGCCTGGCTGGTGGCGAGCGCGCTGCACGACGGGCGGCTGCCGCCGCTGCGCCGCTGAGACCGACGGGAACGCATGGACCGCTCGCCTTCACGATTCGTGCCACCGCCGGGGAGGGGGTATGGAGCCCTCCGGGCCGACGAATCCGAAACACTGTGTGGCAGTTTTGGCCGTGCGGACTGCGCCGCGGCGGTGGCGCACCCGGTGGCGCGCCCCGCGCTTGCCAATGGCACATCGCTTGCGTGACGGAGTCTCCATGACCTGGACCTGCCCTTTCTGCCCGCTGGCCTGCGACCATGCCGGCGTGCGCACAGGCAGCGGCGCGCAGCCGCTCGAACTGCAGGGCGCCGACTGCGCCCTGGCCCGCAGCAAGCTGGCCGGCTTCGCCAGTGCCCCTGCCGGGATCGTGGCCGAAGTCGACGGCCAGGCCGCGGCGCTGGAGGCCGCCGTGGCCGCGGCCGCGCAGCGGCTGGCCGCCAGCCGCCAGCCGCTCTTCGCCGGCCTGGGCACCGACGTGGCCGGCATGCGCGCGCTCTACCCGCTGGCCTGCGCCACCGGCGCGATCTGCGACGCCGCGCCCGGCGAGGCACTGATGCATGGCCTGCGCGCGCTGCAGGACCGCGGCCAGTTCACCGCCACGCTCGCCGAGGTGCGCACGCGCGCCGACCTGATCGTGTTCGTCGGCGGCCTGCCGCTGGCGATGGCGCCGCTGCTGCGCGAGCGCCTGGGCATCGGCGACCCCCAGGTGCCGCAACGGCATGTGGTGCTGCTCGGCCCGCGCGAGGGCGACGCGGCCGCGCTCGCCGCCTGGGCTGGTGCGGGCGTGACGGTGGAGACCATCACATTGCACGGTGATCTGTTCGATACCGTGTCGCTGCTCGATGCGCTGGTGGCGAAGCGGCCGGCGACCGTGACGGCCCAACTGCCCGAGGCGCTGCGTACCTTGGCCGATCGCCTGCACGCGGCGCACTACGCCGTGCTGGTGGGCGCGCCGCCGCTGCTGCCCGCGCAGGGCGCGCTGATCGTCGAGACCGTGCACCGAACCGTCAACGAACTGAACCGCAAGACGCGCGCCGCTGCGCTCTGGATAGCCGGCGGCAACGGCGTGGCCACCGCCAACCAGGTGTTCACCTGGCTGTCGGGCCTGCCGCTGCGCTCGCGCGCCGGCCCGCGCGGCCTTGAGCACGAGCCCTTGCGCTACGGCAGCCTGCGCCTGATCGCGCAGGGCGCGGTCGATGCGCTGCTGTGGGTGGCGAGCTTCGATGCCGATGCCGTGCCGCCCGACAACGTCCTGCCGATGATCGTGCTCGGCCCGCCGGCGTTGGCCGCGAAGGTGCGCCGCCCCGGCTGCGTCTTCATCTCCGTGAGCACGCCCGGCATCGGCTCGGCCGGCCATATCTTCCGCACCGACGGCACGGTGCTGATGCCGCTGCATGCGGCGCGGCCCGATGCCTTGCCCACGGTGGCCGCGGTCATGCAAGGGCTGCTGGCGCAACTGCCGGCGCGGAGGGCGGCGGCATGACGAGCACGCTCATCCGCGGCGGCCGCGTCATCGACCCGGCGAACCGCGTCGACGCCCTGCGCGACCTCGTCGTGCGCGACGGCCGCATCGCCGCGCCGGTGGCGGGCGAACACTACGACGAGAGCGTCGATGCCAGTGGCTGCGTCGTGATGGCCGGCGGCATCGACATGCACACCCACATCGGCGGCGGCAAGGTCAACCTCGCGCGCCTGCTGATGGCCGAAGACCACCGCGCCGGCGCCAACCCGATCGCCTTGCCCGACAGCGTGATCGAGCTCGCCTCCTGCGGCAGCTGCGCGCCCGGCACGCTCGCCACCGGCTACCGCTACGTGGAGATGGGCTACACGGCGGCCTTCGAGCCGGCCATGGTGCCGAGCAACGCGCGCCATGCCCACATGGAGATGGGCGACGTGCCGGTGCTCGACCACGGCGCCTACGTGATGCTGGGCAGCGACGAGCTGTTCCTCGAACTGCTGGCGCAGGGCGGGCCGAACCTGAAGAACTTCGACCAGATCCGCGACTACACCGCCTGGACCATCAACGCCAGCAAGGCGATGGGTGTGAAGGTGGTGAACCCGGGCGGCATCTCGGCCTTCAAGTTCAACCAGCGCAAGCTCGACGTCGATGAGCAGCATGTGCGCTGGCAGGTCACGCCGCGCCAGGTGGTGCATGCGCTGGCGCGTGCGCTGAAGGAGCTCGGCGTGCCGCACCCGCTGCACATCCACGGCAGCAACCTCGGCGTGGCGGGCAACATCCGCTCGACGCTGGACACGATCGATGCGCTCGAAGGCCTGCCCGCGCACCTCACGCACATCCAGTTCCACGCCTACGGCACCGAGGGGCCGAAGAAGTTCTCCTCGGCGGCGCAGCAGATTGCCGATGCGGTGAACGCGAATCCGCAGATCAGCATCGACATCGGCCAGATCATGTTCGGCCAGACCGTCACGGCCTCGGGCGACACGATGCGGCAGGTGGCGCAGGCCGATCTCGCCAACCCGCGCAAGTGGGTCGGCGCCGATATCGAGTTGATGGCCGGCTGCGGCGTGGTGCCCTTCCGCTACCGCGAGCAGAGCTACGTGAACGCGCTGCAGTGGGTGATCGGGCTCGAGATCTTCCTGCTGGTGAAGAACCCCTGGCAGGTGGTGTTGACCACCGACCACCCCAACGGCGGCCCCTTCACCAGCTACCCGCACCTGATCCGCCTGCTGATGGACCGCAGCTTCCGCGAGGAGCAGCTCGCCAAGCTGCACCCGGAGGTGGTGGCCGGCTGTGCGCTCAAGGGCATCACGCGCGAGCTGACGATGGAGGAGATCGCGGTGATGACACGCTCCGGCCCGGCGAAGCTGCTCGGCCTGAAGGAGCGCGGCCAGCTCGGCGCCGGCGCGGCCGCCGACATCACGATCTACCGCGAGCACGCCGACCGCGAGGCGATGTTCCGCACGCCCGAGTGGGTGTTCAAGGACGGCACGCCGGTGGCCAGGCAGGGCACGCTGCTGGCCACACCGGTGGGCGGCACGCATTTCGTCGAGCCCGGCTACGACACGGCGATCGAGAAGACCTTGCGCAAGCATTGGAAGGATCACGCGGCGATCAACTTCGACAACGTGGCGATCACGCACGACGAGCTGTGCAGCTGTTGCAACGGCGGGCGCCTGCTGCCGGCCGAGTGCTTCACGGGGAGTGAAGCATGAAGCACAACGGCGTGATCATCGACGAGACCTTCGCCGAAGCCTTCCCCATGAAGGCGACGCGCATCCTCATCACCGCGCACAACCTCGAGTGGGCACGCCACGCCGCGGTGGCCGCCACCGGCTTTGCCACCTCGGTGATCGCCTGCGGCTGCGAGGCCGGCATCGAGCGTGAGATTCCCGCGAGCGAAACACCCGACGGCCGCCCCGGCGTGGCGGTGCTGATCTTCGCGATGTCGGGCAAGGAGCTCGCCAAGCAGATCGAGCGCCGCGTCGGCCAGTGCGTGCTGACCTGCCCGACGACGGCCGTTTATGCGGGCATCGACGAGGGGGAAGCCGTGGCGCTCGGCAAGAACCTGCGCTTCTTCGGCGACGGCTGGCAGATCGCCAAGGTGATCGGCGGCAAGCGCTACTGGCGCGTGCCGGTGATGGACGGCGAATTCGTCGCCGAGGAGACCACCGCGGTGGTCAAGGGCGTGGGCGGCGGCAACCTGCTGCTGCTGGCGCGCGACACCGATGCGGCGCTGGCAGCGGCCGAAGCGGCGGTGGCGGCGATGAAGAAGCTGCCCAACGTGATCATGCCCTTCCCGGGCGGCGTGGTGCGCTCGGGTTCCAAGGTCGGCAGCAAGTACCCGGCGCTCGGTGCCTCGACCAACGACGCCTTCTGCCCCAGCCTGGTCGGCCTGGTGAAGAAGACCGAGCTGACCAGCGAGACGCGCTGCGTGATGGAGATCGTGATCGACGGCCTGACCGAAGCCGACGTGGGCGCGGCGATGCGTGTGGGCATGGAGGCCGGCATCGCGCTCGGTGCGGCGAAGGGCCTGCTGCGCATCTCGGCGGGCAACTACGGCGGCAAGCTCGGGCCCTTCCACTTCCACCTGCACAAGCTGATGGGAGCGGCGGCATGAGCGGCTTCACCTTGACGCTGAAGGCCGCGCCCGCGCTGCGCCTCGATCTGCGCGGCCTCACGCCGAATGCGCTCGCTGCGCTCGGTGTTGCCGACGTCGCCAAGCTGCCGATCGGCCATGGCAATGCGTTCGTGCCGCTGGCCGAGTTCTTCACCATCGCCGCGCGCAGCGACGACACGCTGCTGCTGCAAGGCGACCTGTCGCGCTGCGACTTCATCGGCTGGCAGATGGAGGGCGGCACGCTGATCGCCGAGGGCGCGGTGGGCGACTACGCCGGCGGCGCGATGAAGGCCGGCACGCTCAGCGTGAAGGGCCGCGCCGCCGAGCTCGCGGCCTGCGAGATGGCCGGCGGCACGCTGAGCATCGAAGGCGACGTCGGTGATTTCGCCGCCAGCGCCTTGCCCGGCAGCATGGACGGCATGCGCGGCGGCACGCTGCTCGTGCGAGGCAATGCCGGCGCGCGCTTCGGTGACCGCATGCGCCGCGGCACGGCGCTGATCTTCGGCGATGCGGGCGACTTCCTCGCCTCGCGCCTGGTGGCCGGCACCATCGCGCTGGCCGGCCGCGCCGGCGCGCACGTGGGCTTGGGGCTGCGCCGCGGCAGCATCGTCTTCGCCGGGCCGGCGCCCGAGGTTTCTGCCAGCTTCGTGCCGGCGGTGGCCGCTGCGCCTGTATTCTGGCAACTGCTGTCGCGCGATCTGGCGCGGCACGGCGGCGCCTTCGGCTCGCTGGCCTCGCGCGGTTTCGATCGCCATCTCGGCGACGTGGCCGCCGGAGGCAAGGGCGAACTGATCGTCGTGCGCTGAATCCTTTCCCTCTCCCTCATCTTGAATCCATGAACAACGATTACGTTTTCCACGCCGGCGAAGCCACCGTGCTGGCCGCCGAGGGCCAGTTCACCGATGCGATGCCCGAGATCCTGATCGGCCGCACCAATGGGCCCGTGGGTCAGGCCTTCGCCAACATGATGGCGCAGAGCAAGGGCCACACCGCGATGTTCGCGATCCGCGCCTGCAACCAGCTGGTGCGCCCGGCCACCATCACGGTGCCCAAGGTGACGCTGAAAGACGTGGCCAACATCGACCTGTTCGGCGGCGTGGTGCAGAGCGCCACCGCCGACGCGGTGGTCGACTGCGTGGCCGAGGGCATCATCCCCAAGGCGCTGGTCAACGAGCTGTGCATCGTCAGCCTGGTGTGGATCGACCCGCGCTGCGCGAAGGATGCGAACCTCGACAAGAAGGACATGTACCGCACCAACTACGAGGCGACCAAGCTGGCGATCAAGCGGGCGCTGAACAACGAGCCCTCGATCGACGAGCTCATCAAGAATCGCCACACCATCAAGCACGACATGGATGACTGGTCGTGATCGAGTGAAGCCATGAGCGTCGTCGCACTGCTCGACGACCGGCACGCGAGCGAGCAACACCCCACGAGCCGGCTCTATACCGGCTTCGTGCGCGAACACCGCATTGACGATCCGGCCCGGCTCGATGCCAGCTGGGCCGCGGTCGAGGCCGACCAGCGTGCCGGGCTGCACGCGTTGCTGCTGGCCGACTACGAATGGGGCGCGCGGCTGCTGAAGGCCGGGCACGAGAAGCTCGCGCCGGAGTCGCTGGGCGCGTTGCGCGTGCTGATGTTCGAGCGCTGCGAGAAGCTCTCGCGCGAGCAGGCGACCCGTTGGCTGGAGGCGCAGCCCGAGGGCGAAGGCGTTGCCGGCACCATGGATCTGCGCGCCAGCGTGGCGCGCGCCGAGTTCAGCGAAGCGATCGCCAGGATCCACGAGGCCATCGCCGCCGGCGAGACCTACCAGGTCAACTACACCTACCGACTGCACGGCCGCGCCTTCGGCTCGCCGCTGGCGCTGTACCGTGCGCTGCGCGCGCGCCAGCCGGTGGCCTTCGGCGCCTGGATCGTGCTGCCGCCGGGCGGGCCGGTCACGCACGTGCTGTCGTGCTCGCCGGAGCTGTTCCTGCGCTGCGAGGGCGGCCTCGCCACCGCGCGGCCGATGAAGGGCACGGCTTCGCGTTTCACGGCGCCTGAGGGCGACAGCGAGACGGCGCGCCTGCTCTCGGAGGACATCAAGAACCGCGCCGAGAACCTGATGATCGTCGACCTGCTGCGCAACGATCTGGGCCGCATCGCGCAGATCGGCTCGGTGAAGGTGCCCGAGCTGTTTTCGATCGAGCCCTATTCGACGGTATTCCAGATGACCTCCACCGTGCAGGCGCGGCTGCGGCCGGAGGTCGGCATGCCCGAGCTGCTGCGCGCGGCATTCCCCTGCGGCTCGATCACCGGCGCGCCCAAGCACCACACCATGCAGCTGATCGCGCAGTTCGAGAGCACGCCGCGCGGCCTGTATTGCGGCGCGATCGGCTGGGTCGATGCGCCGCGCGCGGGCGCACGCCTGGGTGACTTCTGCCTCTCGGTGGCGATCCGCACGCTGACCCTGGGTGCGGAGCAGGGCGGCACGCGGCCGCTGACGCTGGGCGTGGGCGCCGGCATCGTCAAGGACAGCGTGGCCGCCGACGAGTTCGAGGAATGCCGCTGGAAGGCACGCTTCCTCACCGGGCTGGACCCGGGCTTCGAGCTGTTCGAGACCCTGCTGTGCACGGCCGAAGGCGCGCTGCCGCATCTCGAACGACACCTGCAACGCCTCGCGCGCAGCGCCGCCACGCTCGGCTTCACCTGCGACATCGCCGCGGCGCGTGCCTTGCTCGTGGCCGCTGCGCGCGAGCCGGCCGCCGGCGCACGCCGCCTGCGCCTGGCGCTCGCACACGGCAGGCGCTTCGCGCTCACGCAGGCGCCGCTCGCGCCGCTGCCGCAGGGCGAACTGCGGCTGCGCATCGCCGATGAGCTCGTGCCGGAGGCCGACCCGCTCGCCGCGCACAAGACCACGCGGCGTGCGCTCTACGACGCCGGCGTGCGCGCCGCCGAAGCCGAAGGCGCCTTCGACAGCCTGTTCTTCAGCGCAGGCGGCTGGCTGGTGGAAGGCGGGCGCAGTTCGGTATTCGTCAAGCTCGGCGGGCGCTGGTTCACGCCGCCGCTGGCCGACGGCGCGCTGCCGGGCGTGATGCGCACGCTGCTGCTGGACGATGCCGGCTTCGGCGCGAGCGAGCGCCGCCTGACGCGCGCCGACCTGGCCGCGGCCGAGGCGCTGCTCGTCTGCAACGCACTGCGCGGCGCGCTGCCGGCGCGGCTGTCGAGCGAAGCGAGCGTGCGATGAGGCTGGCGCTCTTCGACCTCGACCACACGCTGATCCCCTTCGACAGCGGCATGGCGTGGACGCGCCATCTGATCGCGCTGGGCGCGCTCGACGCCGAGGCGGAGCCGCGCTACCTCGCCTTCTGCCAGCAGTACGTGGCCGGCACGCTGGACATCCACGCCATGCACCGCGCGCTGCTGGCGCCGCTGCGCGAGGTCGAACCCGCGCAGCTGCGGCAGTGGCGCGAGAGCTTCGCGGTCACGCTGGCCGGGCGCTTCTCGCCGGCGCTGCGCGCGCGCGTGGCCGCGCACCGCGCGCAAGGCGACCTGTGCGCGATCGTCACCGCCACCGAGCGCCTGATCGCCGAGCCCTTTGCGCAGGCGCTGGCGCTCGAACACCTGGTGGCGACGGAAGCCGAGACGATCGACGGGCGCCCGAGCGGCGAGATCGCCGGCCTGCCCTGCTACCGCGAACACAAGGTGGCGCATGTCGACGCCTGGCTGCGGCGCATCGGCGCGCCGCCGCTGGCCGCCTTCGGGCAATCCTTCTTCTACAGCGATTCGATCAGCGACCTGGCCTTGCTGCAGCGCGTCACGCATCCGGTGGCGGTGCGGCCCGATGCGCGGCTGCGTGAACACTGCCGCAGGGCGGGCTGGCGCCTGCTCGACGAAGTCTGACCCGTGTCGGGCCGCGCGGTGGATGAGGGACGCTGGACAGGGACTGGATTCGCAAGCTCAGCCTGGGGCATCGCGGCGGCCGGCTGCGTGCTCGCGCTGCTGGCGGCCTGCTCGATGCAGCAGCTCGCGCACTCGGTGCGCCAAACCGTCGAGAACATCGCGCTCAATGCCGCGATGGGCTCGTTCCGGGTCGGCGGCTGAGCCGCCCGCAGCTCACGGCGCCGGCTCGGCGGCCGGCAGGCACAAGCGCATGCGCAGGCCACCCAGGGGCGAGGCCAGGGCTTGCACGCTGCCGCCGTAGGTCTCGGCCAGGGTGCGCACGATGTCCAGCCCCAGCCCGGAGCCGGGGCGCTGTTCGTCGCCCTGCACGCCGCGCTCGAACATGCGCTCGCGCTCGGCTTCGGGGATGCCGGGGCCGTCGTCGTCGACCGTGAAGCACAGGCGCCCATCGTCGGGCTGCACGTCCAGCTGCACGCGCGAGTGCGCCCATTTGCCGGCGTTGTCGAGCAGGTTGCCCAGCAGTTCGTACAAATCCTGTGCCTCGCCGCGAAAGGCGCCATCGCGCGCCAGCGGCGCGAGCTCGAAGCTCACGTCCCGATCGGCGTGCAGGCGCGCCATGGTGCGCAGCAGCGAGCGCGCCGGGCCCAGCACCGGCGTGCGCAGGCCGGTGGCGCGCACGGCGGCGGCGGCGCGTGCGCGCGCCAGGTGCCAGTCGACCTGGCGGCGCGCCAGGCCCACCTGCTCGCGCACCAGTTGCGCGAGCGGCGCCCCGTCCTGCTCCGCGGCGTTGGCCAGGATGGTCAGCGGGGTGTGCACCGCGTGCGCCAGGTTGCCGGCCTGCGTGCGCGCGCGCTGCACCATGTCGGCGTTGGCCCCCAGCACATGGTTGAACTCTGCCACCAGCGGCTGCAGCTCCTGCGGAAAATCACCCGTCAGTTGCGCGGCCTCGCCGCTGCGCACCGCCGCCAGGCGCCGGCGCAGCAGCTTGAGCGGCCTCAGCGCCAGTTGCAGTTGCAGTGCCACGGCGGCCGCCAGGCCCAGCGCCAGCATGGCCAGCGCCGCCAGCAGCAGCCGCGTGAAGCGCTGCAGCGGCTCGGCCAGCAGCGCCTCGTCGGCGGCCACCACCACGCGCAGCAGCGGCGCACCGTCGTCGGGCAATTGCAGCGGGCGCGCCACGGCCAGCAGCGCGTGGCCGCGCGCGTCCTGCACGCGCAGCACGCGGTAGCCGGCCGCCGGGTATTGCGCCGGCGGTGGGGGCAGGGTGAGGGTCTGGTCCCACAGCGAGCGCGAGCGCGCCACGGCGTTGCGCGGCCGGGCGCCCAGCTCGTCGATCTGCCAATACAGGCCCGACAGCGGCTGCTCGAAGCGCGCATCGGCGGCCATCGCCCCCACCGCGACGCTGCCCTGCGCGCTCCAGTCGACCGCGGCGCTGAGCTGGTTGAGCTGCACCAGCAACTGCTGCTGCAATTGCTGCGTGACGTGGCTGACGAACAGCGCGCGCAGGCCCCAGCCGGCCAGCGCGATGCTGGCGAGCACCCAGGCGAGCGTGCCGGCGAGCAGGCGCAGACGCAAGGAGCCTGATCTCATTCGCCCGCGCCGCCCAGATCCACCAGCCGATAGCCTAGCCCGCGCACGGTCTCGATGCAGCCTTCGGGCAGCTTCTTGCGCAGGCGGCCGACGAAGACCTCGATGGTGTTGGAGTCGCGGTCGCTGTCCTGCGCATAGATGTGCTCGGAGAGCTCGCTGCGCGAGAGCACCTCGCCCTTGCGCTGCATCAGCAGCGAGAGCAGCTTGAATTCGTGGCTGGTCAGCACCAGGGGCTGGCCATCGACCAGCACGCGCGCCTGGCGCGTATCGAGCCGGATCGGGCCGCAGCGCCACTGCGCGCTGGCGTGCTCGCCGCGGCGGCGCAGCAGGGCGCGCAGGCGCGCCAGCAGCTCTTCCATGTGGAAGGGCTTGGCGAGATAGTCGTCGGCGCCGGCGTCCATGCCCTCGACCTTCTCCTGCCAGCTGCCGCGCGCCGTCAGCACCAGCACGGGCATGTTGCGCCCGGCCGCGCGCCAGCGGCGCAGCACCGACAGGCCATCGAGCTGCGGCAGGCCCAGGTCGAGCACCACGGCGTCGAAATCCTCCACATCGCCCAGGTGATGCGCCTCGCGCCCGTCGGCCGCACCCTCGACCGTGTGGCCCGCCGTGCCGATGGCCTGCATCAGCTGCGCGCGCAGGGTGGGCTCATCTTCCACCACGAGGATGCGCATCCGTCACCTTTCCGGCTTCGCGCCGCTTGATGGACAGCACCCGGGCATCGACCGCATCGACCTCGAGCTTGGCCATGCGGCCGTCGTCCTGCAGCAGGCGGATTTCGTAGACGAAGCGACCCGCCTCGCGCTCGAACTCGACCTTGAGCACCTGGCCGGGCACCTCGCGCGCCAGCTTGTCGAGCACGGTGGCGAGCGGCAGCACCCGCCCGCTCTCCAGGGCGCGCCGCGCCAGTTCGTGATCGACGGCCTCGCCAGCCTGCACGCCGGCGCCCAGCCCCAGCGCGCAGGCCAGCAGGCCTGCCTGGAGCAGCGGGCGTGGCAAGCGCAGGGGCAAGGCATTCATGGTGCGGCAGTTATACCGGCGCGGCGCTGAACGGCAGATGAATGCTGCCTTCAGGATTCGTTCAGGCGATCTTTTCGACAATGCAGCCCAAGGTCGGCATGCCGCCGCACTGCCACCGCAACCACCGGGAGTCATCATGAATCCGCAAGGCAAGCACTACCACCCCCTGCTGATCGGCGTGCACTGGCTGACGCTGGCGCTGATGGTCGCCATCTACGCCACCATCGAGCTGCGCGGCATCTTTCCCAAGGGCACGCCCGCGTACGACGAGATGAAGACCTGGCACTTCATGCTGGGTCTCGCGGTATTCGCTCTGGTGCTCGCACGCCTGCCGCTGCGCCTGCTGCTGCGCACACCGCCCATCACGCCGGCGCCGTCCGCGTGGCAGCACGCCATGGGCACGGCCATGCACTGGGCGCTCTACGGCCTGCTGGTCGTGATGCCGTTGCTGGGCTGGCTGGCCCTGAGTGCGCGCGGCAAGCCGATCCCCTTCTTCGGGCTGGAGCTGCCCGCGCTGATCGGCCCGGACAAGGCGCTGGGCAAGAACATCAAGGGCATCCACGAGATCCTCGGCAACATCGGCTATGCGCTGATCGGGCTGCACGCCGCGGCGGCGCTGTTCCACCACTACTTCATGCGCGACGACACGCTGCAGCGCATGCTGCCCGCGCCCTCGGCCACCCCTCTTTGATCGGGAAGGAAACCTCGCCATGAAGACCCGTCGATCCATTGCCGTGGGCCTGCTGGCCCTGAGCGCGGGCGCGGCGGCGCTGCCGGCGCTGGCCGGCGACGACTGCGACGTGCCCACCCAGCGCTGGCAATCGCGCGAGGCGGTGCGGCAGATGGCGGCGCAAAAGGGCTGGGAGCTGGAGCGCCTGAAGATCAACGACGGCTGCTGGGAAATCCGCGGCCGCGACGCCGAGGGGCGCCGCTTCAAGGCCAAGCTCGACCCCGAAACGCTGGAGCCGCTCAGCATCAAGCGCGGCGAACGTGAACCTGAGCGTGAACGTGAACGAGAGCGCGAGCGCGAGCGCGAGCGCCGCCGCGAGCGCGCGAGCGAACCGAAGAAGGAATGATCATGACCAAACCCCTGCTCACCACCGTGGCCGCCGCCTGCGCGCTGGCCTTGCCCGCGCTGGCCCAAAGCCGCGAACTCACGCTGACGACGCAGCTGAAGAACTACGGCGGCAACGGCGCCTACCTGGCCGTCTACCTGACCGACGCCAAGGGCGCCTATGTGCGCACCCTGTGGGTGGCCGGCGGCAAGGCCAAGTACTACAAGCACCTGTCCGACTGGAGCCGCCTGTCGGCCGGCGATGCCAAGCGCCTGCAGGGCGTGACCGGTGCCAGCGTGGGTGCGGGCCGCACGCTGACGGTGACGGCCGAACTGGCCGATGCGCTGATCGACGCCGGCTACGAAATCCACATCGATGCCGCCGCGGAAGACATGCGCGACAGCCCCTCCGAAGTGCGCCTGCCGCTGACCGCGGCGGGCGCGGGCAAGACGCAGGCCGGCAAGCAGTACATCCAATCCGTGAACTGGCAAGTCAAGTAGATCGATGATCTGGCGACAGATACACCGCTGGCTGGGCCTGGTGGCCGGCAGCGTGGCCGTGGTGCTGGGCCTGACCGGCAGCGTGCTCTCCTGGGACCCGGTGCAGTCGGCCTGGGCCGCCCGGCCGGCGCCGGGCAGCATGAGCGTGGCGCAACTGGCCGCGCAGGTGATGGCCGGCACGCCCGGCGCGGAGGAAATCCGCCGCCTGCCCTCGGGCGACATCGTGGTCTACGCCTTCGACCAGGGGCAGGCGCACGCCAGCCGCATCGATCCGCAAAGCGGCCGGCTGCTGGGCGACTACCAGCCCTCGGCCGTGATGCGCTGGTTCAAGAACCTGCACCGCAGCTTCCTGCTCGGCGATGCGGGGCGCATCGCGGCGGCGCTCGTCGCGCTCGCCATGGGGCTGCTTGCCATCACCGGCGCGATGCTGCTGGCGCGGCGCCTGGGCGGATGGAAGAAGCTGTTCGCGCAGGTGCGCGGCACGCTGGTGCAGCGCCTGCATGTGGTCACCGGGCGCGTGGTGCTGGCGGTGCTGCTGCTGACCTCCGTCACGGCGCTGACCATGAGCGCGGCGACCTTCGGCCTGGTCACCCTGGATGCCGATGCCGAGCCCGAGCTCACCCCCAGCACGGCGACCACCGCCGACCTGCCCGCGGCCCAACTGCCGCTGCTGCGCGAGCTGCCGGTGCGCGAGCTGCGCAAGCTCAATTTCCCGGCCGCCGACGACCCCGCCGATACCTGGCAGGTCACGACGACGCGCGGCCAGGGCTGGATCGATCGCCACAGCGGCCAGACGCTGGCCTGGCAGGACGCCGGCACCGCCCAGCGCATCAACGAATGGGCCGTGCTGCTGCATACCGGCCAGGGCGCCTGGGTGTGGGCGCTGGTGCTGGGGCTGGTGGGCCTGTCCATTCCGCTCTTCTGGGCCACCGGCCTGATCCTGTGGTGGCAGATGCGCAGCCAGCGGCCGCGCATCGCGCACAACAGCGCGCCGGCTCAGGCCGATACGCTCATCTTCGTCGCCAGCGAAAACGGCTCGACCTGGGGCTTCGCGCAAGCGCTGCATGAGGCGCTGGTGCGCGCGGGGCACAAGGTGCATGCGAGCGGCCTGGAGAATTTCCAGGTTCCGGCCAGTGCCCGGCAGGTCGTGCTGCTGGCCGCCACCTATGGTGACGGCCAGGCGCCGGCGCACGCGGCGCGCGCGCTGGAGCGCATCGCGCACGCGCCGCTCACATCGGCGCGCGTGGCCGTGCTCGGTTTCGGCGACCGCCAGTTCGCGGCCTTCTGCGCCTATGCCGAGGCGCTCGACGCCGCGTTGCGCGAGAGCGGCTGGGCGAGCCTGCTGCCGCTGGCGCGCATCCACCAGCAATCGGCGCAGGAGTTTTCCCGCTGGGGCGAGCAACTGGCCGAGCAGCTCGGCGAGCCGCTGGCGATCGACTACCGCCCGCGCCTGCCGCGAACCACCGAGCTGGAGCTGGTCTCGCGACAGGACTACCCGGGCGGCGCAGGCGAGCCGGCGGCGATCCTGCGCTTCAAGTGGCCCAAGGCGAGTTGGCGCTATCGCCTCACCGGCCGCGCGCTGCCGCGCTTCGCGGCCGGCGACCTGCTCGCCGTGCTGGCGCCGGACAGCGCCGTGCCGCGCCTGTATTCGCTGGCCAGCGGCTGGCGCGACGGCTTCGTCGAGATCTGCGTGCGCCGGCGCGCCGGCGGCCTGTGCTCGGGCTATCTGCACAGCCTGCAGCCGGGCGCGCGCATCGCAGCCTTCATCCGGCCCAACCCCGCCTTCACGTTGGAAGCCACGCGCCGGCCGGTGATGCTGATCGGCGCCGGCACCGGCGTGGCGCCGCTGGCCGGCTTCATCCGCGGCAATACGGGGCACGCGCCCATGCACTTGTACTACGGCGCGCGCGATCCGGCGCTCGACTACTACTTCGAAGCCGACCTGCAGCGCTGGCTGCAGGAGCAGCGCCTGGCCAGTCTGAACACCACCTTCTCGCGCACGCCGCAAGGCGGCGGCTATGTGCAGGAGGCCCTGCAGCGCGACGCGCCGCGCCTGCGCGACCTGATCTCCAAGGGCGCCATCGTGCGCGTGTGCGGCAGCCAGACCATGGCGCGCGGCGTGGCGCAGGCGCTCGACGCAATCCTGGGCAGCATGGGCCTGAGCGTGCAGCAACTGAAGGCACACGGACGCTATGCCGAAGACACCTTCTGAGCGCACGACGCGCGCGCGCCTGCACGGCCCCACCATGGGCACGCGCTGGTCGGTGCTGTGCGATGTCCCGCCCGAATTCGATCAGGCGGCGCTGCAGCGCGAGCTGGCCGCGAGCGTCGAAGAAGTGGACCGGCAGATGTCGCCCTGGAAGCCCGACAGCGACCTGCTGCGCCTGAACCGCGCGAGCGTGGATGCCTGGGTGGCGCTGCCGCGCGAGATCATGGGCGTGCTGGAGCGCGCGCTCGACGTTGCGCGCGAGAGCGGCGGCGCCTTCGACCCGACGGTGGGCGCGCTGGTCGATGCCTGGGGCTTCGGCGCCGCGCGCGACGTGCCCGACGCGGCCGCCATCCGCGCCGCGCAGCGCCCGGCCTGGCGGACGCTGGAGCTCGACCCCGCCACCGGCCGCGCGCGCAAGCACGCCGCGCTGCAGATCGACCTGTGCGGCATCGCCAAGGGCTACGCAGTCGACCGCATGGTGCAGGTGTTGCGCCGCCACGGCGTCGCCCACGCGCTCGCGGCGCTGGACGGCGAACTGCGCGCCCTCGGCAGCCAGGCCGACGGCACGCCCTGGGCCGTGGCGCTGGAGAGCCCCGACGCGCAGCGGCGCGCCGCGCACGGGGTGCTCGAACTGGCCGACATTGCCGTGGCCACCTCGGGCGACTACCGGCACTTCGTGCAGCTGGGCGCGCAGCGCCTCGCCCACACCATGGATCCGTTGCGCGCAGCGCCGGTGCACAACGGCGTGGCCTCGGTGACGGTGCTGGCGCCCGACTGCACGAGCGCCGACGCCTGGGCCACCGCGCTGCTGGTGATGGGCCCCGAGCAGGGCCTGGCCCTGGCACGGGCTCTGGGGCTGGAGGCCTTGTGGCTGCTGCGGCGTGGAGATGCGCTGATGGAGGTCGGGGTGGGGCGGTTCGACGCGGGGCCGGCGGTCACACCTGCAGCAAGCCCCACTGCAGCGCCACCAGCGTGAGCTCCGACTGGTTGCTGGCGCCCAGCTTCTGCTTGACGTGGTAGAGGTGCGTGCCCACGGTGCTGGGCGACAGCTTCAGGTTGTCGGCGATCTGCGCCACGCTCTGGCCGCGCGCCAGCTGCAGGAATACCGAGAACTCGCGCTCGGAGAGCGTCTGCGCCGGGCTGGTCTCGCCCTTCACCTGCGCCATCGCCAGCGCACGCGCGGTCTGCGCGTCGACGTAGGTCTCGTGGCGCGCCACCGCGCTGACGGCGGCGATCAGCGCCTCGGGCGCGCTGCGCTTGGTGAGGTAGCCGAGCGCGCCGGCGCGCAGCACGCGCTGCGGGTGCGCGGTGTCTTCGTGCGCCGAGAGCGCGAGGATGCGCGCCTTGGCATCCTGCGCGACGATGCGGCGCACCGCCTCCAGCCCGCCCATGCCGGGCATGGACAGATCCATCACCACCACGTCGGGCTGCACGCGGGCGTAGTCGGCGCAGGCCTGCTCGCCGGTATCGAGTTCGGCCACCACCTCCACCTGCGCATCGGCCAGCAGCATGCGGAAACCCATGCGCACCAGCGCATGGTCGTCGACGAGCATCACGCGGATCATGGACTCTCCGGTGCAAGGGGCAGGCGCACCGCGAGTTGCGCGCCCCGGGGTGGAAGATTCTCCAGCGTCACGCTGCCGCGCAGCGCCTCGACGCGCTCGCGCAGCCAGCGCAGGCCGTAGTGGCCGTCGCGCGGCGGCCCGCCTTCGGGCAGGCCGCGGCCGTCGTCGCGCAGCAGCAGCGCGACCTCGTCGGCCGTGCCGGCCAGGCGCAGCGTGAGGTGCGTGGCCTCGCCGTGGCGCAGCGCATTGGTGATGCCCTCCTGCGCCGCGCGGTACAGCGCCAGCGCGGCATCGGCCGGCACGCGCGCGTTGCCCAGCGTGAGCTCGGCATCGAGCGCCAGCGCCGGGTGGGCGCGCCGCGTGCGCTCGATCAGGTCGGTGATGGCGTCGGCGAGGCCGAAGTTGTCCAGCACCAGCGGCGTGAGGCGCGGGATGATGCCGTGCATTGCGTCGTACAGGCGCGAGCATTCGTCGGCGATCAGGCGCGCCGCCTGCTCGGCCTGCGCGTCCTTGCCAGCGCTGCGCTGCGCGATCGAGGTGGCCATGCTGCGCATCGCGGTGACCGACTGGCCCAGCTCGTCGTGCAGCTCGCGCGCGATGGTCAGGCGCTCCTGCTCGATGTGGTGGTCGATCCAGCGCGTCAGCTCGCGGCTGTCGGAGAGCTGCGTCTCGGCGCGTACCGCGCGGCGCTCGGTCTCGATGTGGCGCGACAGCTCGCCGACCATGCGGTTGAAGGCCGCGCCGATGGCGCCGGCCTCCTGGCCGGGCAGCGCCGGCAGCGCGACGTCGAATCGGCCGCGCTGCACTTCCTCGAGCGCGCCGACGATCTGCCCGAATGGCCGCACCGTGCGCCCGACCAGCCAGAACACCAGCAGGTTCACCGCCAGCAGCAGCGCTGCCGCGCCGCCCACCAGCACGACCGCGTAGTCCCAGGCGTCGATGGCGGCGCGCGAGGCGTTCGAGCGCACCTCGAGCTTGCCGTCGGGAAACTCGATGGCCTGCAGCGTGGGCGTCGGTGCGATCAGCGCCTCGAACCAGTCCGGCGCGTCGCGCCCGGCCTTGTAGGTGGGCGGCGGCGAGCGGTACAGCGCCTGGCCGTCCTTGTCGAACAGCGTGATGTCGTTCGAGCGGATGCGGCCGGTGCCTTGCAGGAAGGACAGCAGCGCCGGCGTGCCCTGCGCCGCATACAGCCACACGGTGCGGTTGAGCAACTGCGCGGCGACGCGGTTGGCGGCCAGCACCTCCTCGTGCACCGAATCGCGCACGCTGCGCAGTTGCAGGCCCAGCACCGAGAGCAGGAACAGCAGCGTCAGCGCGCCGACGATGAGGTTGATCTTCAGGCGCAGGGTCATGCGTGCTCTCCGCCGTCGGCGAAGCGGCCCTCGCGCGCGTAGCGCTCCAGTGCGCTGCGCATCGCCGCCACCATCGCCGGGTGCGCGGCGTCGTGGCCGGCGTTGTCCAGCCATTGCAGGGTCGCGCCGCGCAGCCGGCGCTGCAGCAGCGTCGCGCCCTCGGGCGGGCAGACGCGGTCGTCGCGCGCGTGGATCAAGTGCACGGGCACGCGCGGCACGGCCTCGCAGCGTTCGAGCAGCGTGGGTGATTGCAGCCAGCAGCCATGGTGCAGGTAATGGGCCTGCACGCGCAGGCGCTCGACCTGCGCCGCGAGCGCCTCGCCCCGCGGCTCGGCGGCGTGCGTGCCGGCGAGTTCCTGCTCGCGGCGCCACCAGGCGAGTGCGGCGCGTTCGCGCGTCGCCGCGTCGGGCGCATCGAGCTCGGGCGCGAGTTGTTCCAGCGAGAGCGGGCCGAAGAAGGCGGCGATGTCTTCCGGCCGCGCCAGGAAGCTGGCGCGCAGCAGCAGCGCCGCCACCGCCTGCGGCGCGGCCGCGGCGTGGGCCAGCGCGAGCGCCGCGCCCCAGGAGCCGCCCACCACCACCCAGCGCGTGATGCCGAGCCGCGCGCGGATGTGCTCCAGGTCGTCGAGCAGCTCGGCG
>WBZV01000341.1_pt1 | contig 29842 bp, 24 predicted proteins | sample 5204221 | NCBI WGS metagenome assembly WBZV01 (sample SAMN12344360, study PRJNA552823) | activated sludge metagenome | biome: Activated sludge suspended growth; feature: Nitrification reactor; material: Wastewater; isolation source: activated sludge from nitrification reactor of wastewater...
GCGGCGCTGGCGCTGGCGTTGCGCGGGTCGTCGTCGATGTTCACGCCCAGCAGCTGGAAGCCCGAGGCGCGGTACTTGTCGTACAGGCGCACCAGGTGCGGCATCTCGATCTTGCAGGGGCCGCACCAGGTGGCCCAGAAGTTGACCATCACCACCTGGCCGCGCTGCTCCTGCAGGCGCACGTTGCTGCCGGCGGTGCTGCGCAGCGTGAAGTCGGGCGCCGGGCCACTGCCGATGGCGGCGCGGCCGGTGCGGCACACCGCGGCGCCGGCCGTCAGCGCGAGCGCGCTGCCGAGCAGGCGGCGCCGCGCGGGGGAGGGCAGGGGAGTCGATCCGTGGCTCATGGACGGGCTCAGAAGTAGTAGGCGAAGCCGGTGGTCAGCTCGAGGTTCTGGGTGTTCTGGCGCACGCCCAGCAGGTCGTAGCTGAAGATGTGGTCGCGCACGTCGACGCGCACCGCCCAGCGGTCGGTGAACAGCACGCGGAAGCCGAAGCCGACGTTGAAGGTCTGCTTGCGCTGGTTGGCGAACTTGGTGCTGCCGACGCCGCCGATCACGTAGATCGACGAGGCCTTGGCGTACTTGCTGCCGAGGAAGATCTCGCCCGGGAAGAGGTTGTAGCCGGCCGAGACGTTGTAGTAGCTGAGCTTCTTGTCGGTGTCGGCCAGCGGGCCGGAGCCGGGGAAGATCTCCTCGAAGGTCTTGTCGCTGACCTTGGTGCGCGCGTACACGCTCTCGACGAAGAAGTCCTCGCTGAGGTGGTAGCCCAGGCGCACGCCGCCGACGGCGCTGGCGCCGAAGCTCTGCGTCGCGTAGGTGCCGGCGAGCAGCCCGACCTCGAAGTCCTTGGAGGGGAACTGCGGGATGCGCACGTCGCGGCGCTGCACCTCCGGCGCGATCACCTGCTCGTTGGCGGGTTGCTGCGCGGGGGCGGCGGTCTGTGCAAGGGCGGGGGCGGCAAGCGCCGCGGTCAGGGCAAGCAGGGTCAGTCGCATGGTGTTGTTCTCGTCGCGAGCTCAGAAGAAGAACGACAGGCCGCCGGTGAGGGCGCGGTATTCGCCCGAGCGCGTGTCGTTCAGGAAGGCCGTGTAGATCGAGTAGTCGGCGCGCAGCACGAAGCGATCGGTGAGGTAGTAGCGCACGCCGATCGAGGCGTTGGCCAGGCGCGCGTCGGTGGTGATCGCCGACACCAGGCTGGTGTTCGGGATGTTCTTGAAGTTGCCCATGCCCGCCGCGAAGAAGGGCGAGATGCGCTGGTCGGAGAAGGGCTCGAGCTGCAGGTTGACGTGCCAGAAGCTCGTGCCCGAGAACACGCCCTGCACCTGGCCCACCGTGGCCTCGACGCCGATCGATTCCGAGAGCTTGTAGCCGGCCCAGAACTTGAGCATCGGCTCCTTCTTGAAGTGGCCCCAGCCGGCGCCCAGCTCGACGCGGCGCTGCAGGTAGTCGTCGAAGGCGAGGTCGCGGAAGGAGCGCGCCACGCCGGCGTCGGTCAGCGTGGTGACGAGCTGGCGGCGGTGCACCCAGCCTTCCTTGCCGTTCTCGGTGCGCACCTTGTACCAGTCGGTGTAGCGCAGCTCGATCTCGACCCACTCGGCGCGCGCGGCGACGTGGTGGATGGGGTAGCCGCGGCCCGGACCGGTGTGCATCTCCAGGTACGGGTCGGTGACCTGCAGGCGTTCGGTGCGCGGCGGCGCCTCGTCGGCGGCGAAGGCGGGAAGCGCCGCGCCGGCGGCCAGGCCGATCGCGAGCGCGGCAAGGGCGCGTGCCGCCCGGTGCGAGGGCGGTGTCATTGGTCGAGGCAGTCGCCGGTGGAGGTGAGCATGCTGTTGCCGGCGATGCTGAACTCGTCCTGGCCCTGCGGCATGGGCCGGCTGATCCAGAAGGAGATGCGCTTCGCGTTCGGGTCGTTGGCGTCGAAGAAGATCTGTCCGCCGCCGTGCAGCACCTGCAGCATCGGCTTCTCGAGCAGGCGGCTCTCGCCGGGCGCGCCGATCACGGTGGCGCCCTGCGAGGAATAGAAGTTCTTGTACATGTCGCTCGCGCGCACCACCTCGGGCGTGTTGGCCGGATTCGACAGGTCGACCATCGGCGCCGAGCCGATCAGGCGCAGCGCGCCGCCGGTGCCGGTGTTGGTGTCGTGGCAGCCGCCGCTGGCGCAGGTGTTGGTGGTCGTGACCCCGTTCTGGTTCACCTGCAGCCGCAGCGAATAGATCGGGTTGACGCACTTCTGGAAGTAGATGAACGACAGCTTCTGGCCGGTCGTCTGCCCCGGGTTCTGGATCGAGTCGGGGTTGGACAGCGGGTTGCCGCCGCCGCAGCTGGCGAGCAGTGCGGCAGCGGCAAGCGCAGCGATCGCGGCAGGGCGCTTCTTCGTCATTGGGTCTGGCAGCCGCTGGCGATCCAGCTGGCGATGGTGTTGTACTTGGCGCCGCCGGCCGGCAGCGGCGCTGCGCTGCCGGTCGCGCCCGAGGGGTGCGGCGCGGTCGACGGACGGCGCAGCAACGCGCTCGAAGGCCCGTTGCAGACGTCGGAGATCATCGTCAGCGTCACGTTGTAGTCGCCTTCGATGCTGCCGGCCAGCACGAAGCGGTTGTCGGCGAAGCTCTGCGCCGTCTGCGCCGCGCCCGAGTTGCCGTTCGGCTGGTGGCAGCTCGCGCAGTCGGACTGCAGGATCGGGAATACGGCGCTCTCGAAGACGGTCTGGCTCAGCCTGGCCACGCGCACCGGGCTGCCGTTGGCCGCCAGATTGTTGTAGTACTGGCCGCCCAGGTCCATCCACTCGGAGACGACGCGCTTCTCGGCGAGGTTGAGCAGGGTCGAGTGGTCGGGCGGGCCGGCCGGCGGGTTCGGGTGCGCGGTGCGCGCGGCGGCGCTGGCCTTCAGGTTCTCGCCGAAGATGATCTCGCCCAGACGCGAAGCGCGCGCCATGCCGAATACGCCGGGGGCCATGGTCTCGACCAGGGCCGCGCCGCGCACGATCTCGGGCTCGCCGTCGCGCAGACGCGTCTGCGGCAGGCCGGTGGCGGGGTCGATCACCGGGTCGCCGAGCACCAGCTCCTCGTAGGAGGTCACGCGGCCGGTGCCGGAGATCGTGCCGCGCAGGTCGAGCTTGGCTGGATCGGCGTGGCAGTTGGTGCAGGTGTTGGTGCCGCGGTCGCGCGACCACAGCGGCTGCACGTGATCCGGGTAGTTGACGAAGCCGTTGGTCGGCACCGCGGTGCGCAGGTCGTCGGCCGGATTGGCATTGCCGGTGTAGCGGATGGTGACCGGCGCGCGCGCGCTCGTGCCGGTGGCCCACACGTCGGTGAACTCCATGTCGGTGGACATCACGAGGCGGCTCGCGTCCAGACGCGTGCGCGTCGAAGCCAGCGTCTCGCCGGACTGGTGCTGGCTCGCCAGCGCCGTGTTCAGCGCCGCCGGCAGCGTGTCGACCACGGTGCCGGAGTTGATCGAGGCACCGCGGCGCGGGCTGTGGCAGCCCAGGCAGGTGCGGCGCTCGCCGGGGCGCACCTGGATCCAGTTCAGGTGCGTCTGCACGCCGCGGCCCTTGTTGTCGATCACGGTCAGCCCGATCGGCGTGTCGGCCGGCACGTGCAGCTTGAACGAGCCGTCCGGCTCGATCGGTGCATAGCCGAGGATCTGCTGCGGCTCGAAGTCGGTCTCGCCGATCGCCTCGCGCATCGCGGTGCTGCCGGCCTGCGGCCCGACCACGCGCGTGGCGCGGATGAAGCGCATCGGCGAGCAGCCGTAGGCGGCGTCGGCCGGATCCTTCAGGCGGCGCAGGTCGGCCACCTGGGCGCGCGTGTCGGCGGCACTCAGCGGCGCGGTCTTGGCGATGCCGGCGCTGCAGCCGGCCGGCAGGTCGGAGGCGGCCAGCATGGTCTCGCCGTTGCGCTCCAGGCCGTCGGTGTCGTAGACGGAACGCACCTCGATCTCGCCCAGGCCCTGCGCGGCCAGCGTCGCGTCGACGCTGGTCGGGGCGGTGGCGTTGGGCTCGGCGCGCTTGTCGATCGCCACCGGGTCGACGTACATGAAGCCGGCCGGCGGCGTGGCGACGGGCAGGAAGGTCTGCTTGGCCGGGTCGAACATGTAGATGGAATAGGCGGCGGGCGCGTTGTCCTGCACCGCAGCGGCGGCGCGCTCGGCGCGCGACATCGTCTCGTCTTCCAGCGAGGCGCGCTCGGCGGCGGTGAGGTTGGCGCAGGGGATCACCGTGCCGTTGCGCGTCACCTCGCAGGGGCGGTAGGCGAGCAGCACGCGGTCGGTGCCGTCCCACAGCGGGTAGGGCGTGGTGATGCGGCCGTAGGGCGAGAGGCCGCGGTTCTGGTTGAGCGCCTTCTCGGTCACCTCGGTCTGGCCGCCGACGGCCGCGACCGTCTTGTTGGCCGGCGTGTTGTATTCGGAGTAGTTGGCCGCGTCGATGAACATCAGCGAGCCGCCTTCCTGGGTGCGCGACAGCGCCATCAGGTCGGAGGAGACGAAGCCCTTGTACTTGCCGGCCGGATCCATCTCGCGCGGGTGCAGGAAGCTGTTGCCCGGGCTCTGCGAGCCGTACAGCACGAACATGTCGGTGCCGTCGGGCTTGACGCGGAAGATCGCGAAGCGGTTGCGGATGCCGGCATGCTCCCAGCGCGAGAACATGATCTCGCCGTTGCTGCGCACCACCGGGTTGCGGTCGTGGCTGGCGTTCACCGAGATCTGCGTGATGGCGCCGCCGTCCTTGTCCATGGTGTGCAGCTGCAGCACCCGCTCGCGCTCGTATTCGTCGAGCGCGTAGAAGGTCTGGTTGCCCTGCACCGTCTTGGTCAGGCCCTGGCGGTTGGACGAGAACACGAAGCCGCCGCCCGGCAGGTAGGCCGGGTCGACGTCGTCGTCCGTGGTCGAGGCGGTCAGGCGGCGGAAGCTGCCGCCGGTCAGCCCGCCCGTGCTCATGTCGTATTCCCAGATGTTCCAGCGCCCGGTGCAGGCCGGCGCGCCGTTGATGGTGGCCGGGTTGGTGGCCGGGCACTTCATCGTGAAGACGATCTTCTTGCCGTCGTACGAAACCTCGGGGTCCGACGCGTCGCCGTTGGCGACGCCCTGCGCGTCGCGCGTGAACTGCGAGGTCAGGTTGTGCTCGGGCGCGCTGGGGCTGGACTTCTCGCGCAGGATCAGGTCGCCGCCCGGCGCGAAGGGCGAGCCGTTGGTCGGGTTGATGGTCATCGCCGTCGAGCGCTTGGCATAGACGATGGGCACGTTGCCCTCGACCGTGACCGAGCCGTCGCTGGTGCTGCCGCCCGAACAGCCCGCGAGCACGGCCGCGGCGACGGCGGCCAACCCGAACGCCGCGATGCGGCCCTGCTTGTGCGTGAGTGTCCTCATCTTCACCTCCACTGGTACTGCTACTGCTGAAAGATGCGGGCCGGTCACTGCCGTGCCATGGCGATGCCTTGCGTGCCGCCCGAGAGCAGCCCCGACGAGTAGTGCAATGCGCCTTGGGCGTCGACCACGACGGCGTCCACGCCGTCGAGCGACTCGATCAGCTCGAGCCCGCGCTGCGCGCCGAGCACGAATACCGTCTTGGACAGGCCCTCGGCGGTCAGGCCATCGGGGGCCAGGATGGTCACGCTGCGCAGCGCGTCCGGCGAGCGGCCGCTGCGCGGGTCGATCAGGTGGTGGCAGCGCACGCTGTCGCGCTCGAAATAGCGCTCGTAGTCGCCCGAGGTCGAGATCGCGGTGTCTTCCAGCGGCAGCACGGCCACCACGCCGCCTTCGCGGCGCGGGTCGCGGATCGCCACGCTCCAGGGCCGGCCGCGCCGGTCGCCGAGCACGCGGCTGTCGCCGCCGGCGCTGACGATCGCGTGGCGCACGCCCAGCTCGCCGAGGATGGCCACCGCGTTGTCGACCGCATGGCCCTTGGCGAAGCCGCCCAGGTCGATGCGCATGCCCTCGCGGCCGAAGCGCAGGCTGCGCGTCTTCGGATCGAGGATCAGGTGCTGCCAGCCGATCGCCGCCAGGCCGCGCGCCAGCGCCTGCGCCGAAGGCGCCGTGCCGGCGCGGTAGTCGTAGAGGTTGCCGACGCTGGCGAAGCTGATGTCGAAGGCGCCGTCGGAGAAGCGTGAGAACTCCAGCGCGCGCTCGATCAGGCGGTACATCTCGGCCGACAGCGGCACGGCTTCGCGCGCGGCGTCGCGGTTGATGCGCGAGAGCTCCGACTCCGGCTTGTGCGGGCTCATCGTGTGGTCGATGCGGTGCATCTCGTCCATCACCGCGGTGATGGCGCATTGCGCGTCGCGCTCGTCCTCGCCCCACAGCTCGACGTGGATGGCCGTGCCCATGATGGCCTCGTCGCGTGCGAACCAGCCGCCGAGCGCGGGCCGCGCAACGGCCAGTCGAGGCGCACTCTGCGCCGCGGCACGCCTGCCGAACGTCAAGCCGAAAAAGGACAAGGCCCACTCCCCGTGTTGATGCGGCGCATCTTGGGGCCTGTCTGCGGCCAAATTGCGTCAAAACTTGGCAAAGCGCAATTGGCTTACATCCCGACGCAGAAGAAACCTGCTAGGGGTCTTCTGGGCGTGCGTCTGCGTGTTTCAGATGCATGCAGAGGCTGCCGGCCCTTGACGGCCGGCCTGTCCGGTGGGGTGTCCGGTGCGAAGCCCGCCCGGGGCTGCGCCGCTTATCCCGATCGAGAAGACGCGGGGGCGAACATCGCCTCCATCGCGCGCCGCGTGCGGTAGGCATCGGTGCTGGTGTCCATGGCCACGTCGTCCCAGCTCAGGCTCTGGCCCTTCTTCACCGCGCGCAGCAGCTTCACGTTGTGCGCCAGGCCCAGCGGCAGCCCGCCCATCGCGGCCGAGGTGGCGGCCGGCAGCAGCTTGCCCCACACCGTATAGCCGCCTTCGCCGTCGAGCATCTCGCCGGGTGCGAGGTCGCGCTTGGCGGTGGCCACCACGTCGGCGTTCCAGCCCATGGCCACGCCGGTGGGCTCGCCGCGCAGCGCCACCGCCGCCACCGACACGCCCACCTCCAGGCCGATCAGGTGCCAGCGCTTGTAGAGCGTGAAGTAGCGCCCGCTCGGATCGGTGTGGGCGTTGTATTCCTCGAAGCAGTTCTTGATGTACTCGGTCTCGGCCTCGACCGTGACCCACACGCCCATGCGGATGTCGTAGGGGATCTTGCGGCCGTCGGGCTCGAGCGAGGAGATCACCTCGACCATGCCCTTCTTCTCGAGCACGCCGCCTTCGCTCTTCGGCCGCGTCACGTAGGGAATGTCTTCCACGCTGGCCGGTGGGTACAGCAGGCCGTTGCTGGGCACCGCCAAGCCTGTGGCGTTGGACACCGCGGTCGATTCGATGGAGGGCTTGGAGCCGTCGAGGAAGCTGTTGAACATCTTCGGGTTCAGCCCGCCGCGCTTCGCCTGCTCGGGCGTCAGGCCGTAGTGGCCCCACACCGTCTCGGGCGTGGATTCGCAGAAGTGCGGCAGCCACTTGTGGCCGCGCCCCGCCGCCACCACCGGGAAGCCGCAGGTGCGCGCCCAGTCGACCAGATCGCAGATCAGCGCCGGCTGGTCGCCGAAGGCCAGCGAGTAGACGACGCCGGCTTCGGCGGCGCGCTGAGCCAGCAGCGCGCCGCAGAAGGCATCGGCCTCGACGGTGACGTTGACGACGTGCTTCTTCTCCTTGAACGCCGCAAGGCAATGCTCGACCGCCGCGACGGGGTTGCCGGTGCACTCGACGATCACGTCGATCGCCGGGTGGCGCACCAGCGAGCGCCAGTCGTCGGCTACGTGCGTGGCGCCGGTCTTGACTGCCTCGGCCAGCGAGCCGGCCTGCGTGCGCTGCGCCTCCCAGCCGACACGCGCGAGGTTGGCCTGCGCGGCCGAGGGCGACAGGTCGGCGATGCCCACCAGATGCACGCCCGGCGTGCGCGGGATCTGCGCCAGGTACATCGAGCCGAACTTGCCGGCGCCGATCAGCCCGACGCGCACCGGCCGGCCTTCGGCCTGGCGCTGCAGGAGCTTGGCGTGCAGATTCATGTCAGGCCGCCTTTCTGGTGTCGGCGATGGGCTCGGAGGAGGTCACCAGCGCGCTGCCCGGCATGCCGTTCTTCCACGGTAGCTCCACCGGATAGTGCTTCAGCAGGCAGTCGTCGGGCAGGCAGTCGATGGCGCTGAAGTCGCGGTGCGCGATGTACTCGGGCCGTTTGAAGCGGCGGATGTGGTTGCTCAGCGCGCACAGGCTCAGGTAGACGCTGACGCGGTTCCAGGGGCTGAGGTTGCTCGCCGACGCATGCACCAGGCAGGAGTGGAACAGGATCATCGAACCGGCCGGGCCCTGCGGCGAGACGATGCCGCCGTTCTTTCCTCCGGCGCGCTCGACCAGCTGGCGGATCAGGTCGTTGTCGACCGTCCACAGCGGGTAGCTGGTGGTGGTGAGGTCGTGCTTGGCATCCACCACGCCCTTCTTGTGGCTGCCCGGGATGAACATCAGCGGCCCATTGAAGGCGTTGACGTCGTCGAGGAAGATCGCCACGTTCATGGCGCGCTCGGTGGGCATCAGGTCGTCGTTCTTCCAGGTGCCGTAGTCCTGGTGCCACTGCCAGACGTCGCCCTCGAAGGCCATCTTGCCGTTGATCTTGAACTGGTGCATGTAGAGCTTCTCGCCGAACAGATCCTGCACCGGCTCGACCATGCGCGGATGCCGCGCCAGCTTCGCGAAGGGCTCGCTGTAGAGGTGAGCGGCGAAGTTCGTGCGCACCGCGTCCGAGCCCTTCTCGCGCACGTTGTAGGCCTCGCGGCGCGCGTACAGCTCGGGCACGGCGGCGGTCAGCGTGCGCGTTTCTTCGGGGCTGAACAGGCCGGAGAAGAACAGGTAGCCGTCGCGGTCGAACTGCGCGATCTGCTCGAGGCTCAGTCTCATCGTGTGTCTCCTCAGGCGTTGCGGGCCTCGGCGCCGAAGGCGGCCTCGAGGCGGCGTGTGATGTGTTCGCTGGCGCGCGCGGCGTGCTCGCGCATCAGGCGTTCGGCGCGCGCGGCGTCGCCGGCGGCGATCGCGCGGGCGATGGTTTCGTGCTCGTCCCACACCGCGTCGCGCAGCGTGGTGGCCTGCAGCGAGGCGCCCATGGCGCGGCGGATGTGCGCCCAGTGCAGGTGGGCGCTGCGCGCGATCAGCGGGTTGCCCGAGGCCGCGTAGACGGCGCTGTGGAAGGCGGCGTCGGCCTCGATCATGGCCTGCACGTTGCGTCCCCGTGCCGCCTTGCGGCCGCGCTCGATCAGCTTCGCATCGAGCGCCTCGCGGCGCTGCGCGGCCAGCCCGGCGGCCAGCGCGTCGAGTGCACCGCGCACCTGGTAGACGGCGGCGGTGCCGGCCGCGGTGAGCGGCGCCACCTGCACGCCGCGGCCGGGCGCATCGAGCACCAGGCCGTCCTGCTTGAGCTGGCGCAGCGCCTGCAGCACCGGCTGGCGCGACACCGCCAGCTGCTGGGCGATCTCCTCCTGCGTCAGGCGCGCGCCGGGCGCCAGCGTGCCGTCGGCGATGGCGCCGAGCAGGGCCTGGTAGACCTGATCGACCAGGTCGGGCGCGACATGCAGCTTGAGCAGCGGGGCGTTCATCGGTGTCTGTACTCTGTATACAGAATACGTAGGTGCTGATCGATGTCAAGCGCAGACCCAGGCCTTATGCTGCGGCTTGCCTATCGCCGTGCCCGCTGTTTCCATGCCTGTCTCGCTTGCCGCCCACCGCTCGCCGCGCCATGTGCGCTGGTGGCGGGCACTGAAGGCGGCGCTGGGCGGCGGCCGCGAGCCGCCCTACCTGGAGGCGATGGACGCGATGGACGCCGCCATCGTGTTGTTCGACGCGCAGGACCGGCTGGTGCTGTGCAACCGCAACTTCCGCGCGCTCTACCCCGGCCTGTCGCACATGCTGGCGCCGGGGTGCAGCTTCGAGGAACTGCTGCGCGAGGCGGCGGCGCTGGGCATGATCCCGGTGGCGCAAGGCGACCTCGAAGGCTTCGTCGCGCAGCGGCTGCGCCAGCACCGCGAGCCGGGCGCGCCCATCCTGCGCCAGATGCCCGATGGCCGCTGGCGCCGCATCACCGAGCAGCGCCTGGCCGACGGCTCGCTGCTGGCCTTCAGCGTCGACGTCTCCGATCTGGTCGAGAAGGAGCGTGCGCTCGATGCGGCGCGCGCCCAGGCGCAGCAGGAGCGCGAGCGCCTGGAGGATGCGCTCGAAGCATTGCCCGACGGCTTCGCGCTCTTCGACGCCGACGACCGGCTGGTGGTCTGCAACCAGCGCTACCGCGAGATCTACGAGCGCAGCGCGCCGGCCATCCGCGCCGGCGCGCACTTCGAGGATCTGCTGCGCTACGGCCTCGCGCGCGGCCAGTACCCGGGGGCCGAGGGGCGGGAGTCGGCCTGGCTGGAAGAGCGCCTGTACCGCCATCACCACGCCGACCAACCCCTCCTGCAGGAGCTGCCGGGCAACCGCTGGATGCGCATCGAGGAGCGGCCGACGCGCCTGGGTGGCGTGGCCGGCGTGCGCGTCGACGTCACCGATCTCGTGCATCGCGAGCAGCAGCTCGAGCAGCTCAATGCCCGGCTGGCCGAGAGCCGCGCGCAGCTGCATGCGGTGATCGGCACGGCGCAGTCGGCCATCGTCACGCTCGACGAGCAGGGCGTGGTGCTGTCGGCCAATCCGGCCACGGCGACGATCTTCGGCTGGCCCGAGGCCGATCTGGTCGGGCGCGACATCGGCGTGCTCGTGCCGGGCGAGCTCGGCGCCGAGGCGCGCGCCGGCCGCGCCGCACCGCAGGACATCCGCGCCCGCCACCGCGACGGCCACAGCATCGCCGTGCAGCTCTCGCTCTCGCGGCTGGACAGCGCCGGCGGCGCGCGCTTCGTGGCGCTGTTCACCGACCTGTCCGACCGCGAGGCCTACGCGCAGGCGCTGCGCGACGCCAACGCGCAGCTCGCGCACCTCTCGGAGACCGACGCGCTGACCGGCATCGCCAACCGGCGCCGCTTCGACCGCGCCCTGCACGACGAATGGCAGCGCAGCGGCCGCCACGGCCAGCCACTGGCGCTGCTGCTGGTCGACGTCGACCACTTCAAGCGCTTCAACGACAGCCGCGGCCACCCGATGGGCGACGAGTGCCTGCGCGCCATCGCCCAATTGCTGCGCAACTGCGTGCGCCGCGCCGGCGACCTGGTGGCGCGCTACGGCGGCGAGGAGTTCGCGCTGCTGCTGCCGCACACCGACCGCGCCGAGGCGATGGCGCTGGCGCTGGCCTGCATCGAGGCGGTGGAGGACGCCGCGCTGCCGCACCCCGATTCGCCGCTGGCGCCGCACGTGACGCTGAGCGTGGGCGTGGCCAGCGCGGTCGGTGCCGGCGCGCCTTCGCCGGCGCCGCTGCTCGACGCCGCCGACTCGGCGATGTACGCCGCCAAGCGCGCCGGCCGGCGCCGCGCCGTGATGGCCGAGTAGGGCACCGCCCGGCCGGGTTCCGAAAAGGCCCGAAAATACGCGCCTTCGCCCAGAACCGCAGACGAACGCGCAGACCATGGCAACCATCCTCCAATCGCTTCCCGTCGGCCAGAAGGTCGGCATCGCCTTCTCCGGCGGCCTGGACACCAGTGCTGCGCTGCACTGGATGAAGCTCAAGGGCGCGCTGCCCTACGCCTACACCGCCAACCTGGGCCAGCCCGACGAGCCCGACTACGACGACATCCCGCGCCGCGCGCTGCAGTACGGCGCCGAGCGCGCGCGCCTGATCGACTGCCGCGCCCAGCTCGCCGCCGAGGGCATCGCCGCGCTGCAGTGCGGCGCCTTCCACATCTCCACCGCCGGCGTCACCTACTTCAACACCACGCCGATCGGCCGTGCCGTCACCGGCACCATGCTGGTCACGGCGATGAAGGAGGACGACGTCAACGTCTGGGGCGACGGCAGCACCTTCAAGGGCAACGACATCGAGCGCTTCTACCGCTACGGCCTGCTCGCCAACCCGAAGCTGTTGATCTACAAGCCCTGGCTCGACCAGGCCTTCATCGACGAACTCGGCGGCCGCGCCGAGATGTCGGCCTTCATGACCAAGGCGGGCTTCGGCTACAAGATGTCGGCCGAGAAGGCCTACTCGACCGACTCGAACATGCTCGGCGCGACGCACGAGGCCAAGGATCTCGAGCACCTGAACAGCGGCATCCGCATCGTCAACCCGATCATGGGCGTGGCCTTCTGGCGCGACGAGGTGGAGGTCAAGCGCGAGGAGGTGACGGTGCGCTTCGAAGAAGGCGTGCCGGTGGCGCTGAACGGCCGCACGTTTGCCAGCCCGGTCGAGCTGATCCTCGAGGCCAATCGCATCGGCGGCCGGCATGGCCTGGGCATGAGCGACCAGATCGAGAACCGCATCATCGAGGCCAAGAGCCGCGGCATCTACGAGGCCCCGGGCCTGGCGCTGCTGCACATCGCCTACGAGCGGCTGATCACCGGCATCCACAACGAAGACACCATCGAGCAGTACCGCGACAACGGCCGCCGCCTCGGCCGCCTGCTCTACCAGGGCCGCTGGTTCGACCCGCAGGCGCTGATGCTGCGCGAGACCGCGCAGCGCTGGGTGGCGCGCGCCATCACCGGCGAGGTGACGGTCGAGCTGCGCCGCGGCAACGACTACTCGATCGTCAACACCGAATCGCCCAACCTCACGTACAAGCCCGAGCGGCTGACGATGGAGAAGGGCGAGTCGATGTTCTCGCCGGCCGACCGCATCGGCCAGCTGACCATGCGCAACCTCGACATCGCCGATACGCGCGAGAAGCTGGCCACCTACTCGCAGGTCGGCCTGCTGCCCTCGGGCGGCTCGGAGTTGCTGCCGCTGCTGAAGGACGACAGCGCCAAGTGAAAGCCGCGCTGGTCGACCTCGACGGCACGCTGGTCGACACGCTGCCCGATTTTCTCGCCGCGCTGAACGCGACGCTGGCCGAGCTGGGCTGGGGCGCGGTCGATCACGGCTTCGTGGCTCGAACCGTCGGCAAGGGCTCGGAGCATCTGCTGCGCAGCACGCTGGCACATGTCGGCGCGCCGGAAACCGAGTACCAACGCGCCTGGGCGGCCTACCAGCGCCACTACCGCGCGGCGAACGGCCGCGCCGCCACCGTCTACCCGGGCGCGGCCGAGGGCTTGCAGCGGCTCGCCGATGCAGGCTGGCTTCTCGCCTGCGTCACCAACAAGCCGACCGACTTCGCGCGCACGCTGCTCGACGCCACCGGCCTGGCGCGCTTCTTCGCCTTCACCTTCGGCGGCGATGCCTTCGCGCGCCGCAAGCCCGATCCGCTGCCGCTGCTCGAAGCCTGCCGCGCGCTGGGCAGCGTGCCCTCGCGCACGCTGATGATCGGCGACTCCAGCAACGACGCCGCCGCGGCGCGCGCCGCCGGCTGCCCGGTGCTGCTGGCGACCTACGGCTACAACCACGGCGAGCCGGTGCGCGCCGTCGATGCCGACGGCTTCTTCGCGCGGCTCGACGAGATCAGTTGTTGAAGGGGTCGCGCGGCGCCGCGGCCTTGCCGAGCAGCGCGTCCTTCAGCTGCGCGTCGGCCGGCGCGTGGCCGAGCCAGATCCGCAGCAGCGACGCGAAGAACTCGGGTTCCTTGATCGGCTCGATCGAGGCCTTGCCGTTGATCAGCACCGTGGTGCCCTGGCCGGGCACGTAGTCGACCGAGAAGGACTCGCCGGCGGCCAGCTTCTTCTTGGCCGAGAACAGCTCGGACAGGCGGATCGTGCCGGCGATCGACTTGGAGAACTCCTCCTTGGGGGAGTTGTCCTGCATGCCGCGCGTGAACAGCTTGCCGAGTTCGTTGGCGTCGATGTCGCGCAGCATCACGATGTGCATGCGCTTGGCGCCGGGCGCGGCCAGCACCGCCTCGGTGGTGGCGGCCTTGGCGCCGAGGTAGAGGCCGGCCGTGTAGACCTTGAAGATGGCCTTGTAGCGGATGCCCGCGCCGTTGAGCAGCAGCCTGGCGTTGCCGATCTGGACGGCGCTCTCGTACTTGACGCCGGCCACCTCGGTGACGGATTGGGCCTGCGCCAGCGGCGCTCCGAGCAGTGCCGCGAGCGCGGCAGCGAGGACGATGGTGCGACGGATCACGACGCTCTCCAATTAGGTATGCCGGCCGGATCGGCCGCGAGGCTTGCGAGTGTGTCAAAGGCAGCCCGCCGCTGTCCATGCCGCATTGCACGACTGCTACACTCGGCGCCCATGTTTTCGACGCGCAAGCAAACCGAGGGGTCGCACGACCGGGGAGCCTGGCCCTGGCGCCGCTCCTGCCGCCACGCCGGGCACTGACCCGGCACGTTTGCTTGGCCGCGGAGCGCGGCGATCAACCATGATCCGCGCTCATCGGCTCCACCGGCCGGAGTCACTTCCGGCGCGCAGCACCGAATCGAACCGTCACGCGGGAGCGCCATGCTTGCCGCCGGGCCGTGGAGGGCCCTGACCCGTGATCACCGAACTCGAATTCAAGAGCCTGGCCGCGCAGGGCTACAACCGAATCCCGCTGCTGACCGAGGCCTTCGCCGACCTCGAGACGCCGCTGTCGCTCTACCTCAAGCTCGCCTACGCCGATGGCGGCGGCAAGCACAGCTTCCTGCTCGAATCCGTGGTCGGCGGCGAGCGCTTCGGGCGCTACTCCTTCATCGGCCTGCCGGCGCGCACCCTGCTGCGCGCCAGCGGCTTCAAGACCGAGGTCGTCACCGACGGGGTCGTCGTCGAGACGCACGAAGGCAACCCGCTGGACTTCATCGCGGCGTACCAGCAGCGCTTCAAGGTCGCGCTGCGCTCCGGCTTGCCGCGCTTCTGCGGCGGCCTGGCCGGCTACTTCGGCTACGACGCGGTGCGCTACATCGAGCCCAAGCTCGCGAAGACCTGGAAGGCCGGCGGACTCGACACGCCCGACATCCTGCTGCTGCAGTGCGAGGAGCTGGCCGTCATCGACAACCTCTCGGGGCGCCTGTACCTGATCGTCTACGCCAACCCGGCCGAGCCCGAGGCCTACTTCAAGGCCAAGCGGCGCCTCACCGAACTGGGCGACAAGCTGCGCTACAGCGTCACCGCGCCGCAGGTCAAGCGCGTGCCGGCCAGCAGCGTGGAGCGCGAGTTCGCCAAGGCCGACTACCTCAAGGCCGTCGAACGTAGCAAGGAGTACATCGCCGCCGGCGACATGATGCAGGTGCAGATCGGCCAGCGGCTGCGCAAGCGCTACACCGAATCGCCGCTGTCGCTGTACCGCGCGCTGCGCTCGCTGAACCCCTCGCCCTACATGTTCTTCTACGACATGGGCGACTTCCAGATCGTCAGCGCCAGCCCGGAGATCCTGGTGCGCCACGAGCATGTGAGCGAAGGCGAGAAGGTCACCATCCGCCCGCTGGCCGGCACGCGCCCGCGCGGCGCCTCGCCCGAGCAGGACAAGGCGCTGGAGGCCGAGCTGCTGGCCGACCCGAAGGAGCGCGCCGAGCACGTGATGCTGATCGACCTGGCGCGCAACGACATCGGCCGCATCGCCAAGACCGGCAGCGTGAAGGTCACCGAGGCCTTCGTCATCGAGCGCTACTCGCACGTGATGCACATCGTCAGCAACGTCGAGGGGCTGCTGAAGGACGGCATGACCAACATCGACGTGCTCAAGGCCACCTTCCCGGCCGGCACGCTGAGCGGCGCGCCCAAGATCCGCGCGATGGAGATCATCGACGAGCTCGAGCCCAGCAAGCGCGGCATCTACGGCGGCGCCTGCGGCTACCTCAGCTTCGCCGGCGACATGGACGTGGCGATCGCCATCCGCACCGGCATCGTCAAGGACGGCACGCTGTATGTGCAGGCGGCGGCCGGCGTGGTGGCCGATTCGGTGCCCGAGATGGAGTGGAAGGAGACCGAGCACAAGGCGCGCGCGCTGATCCGCGCCGCCGAACTCGTCGAGGAGGGCTTCTGAGATGGCCGCCGGACTGCTCAAGCTCGGCGCCGTGATGCGCGGCGCGCCGGACGTCGACCACCCGAAGCCGGAACGCCTGCTGCGCGGCAACCCGACGCGCGAAACCTGGAACGTCGCCGAGCGGCCGGTGAACGGCACGCTCTACACCGGCGTGTGGCGCTGCGAGCCCGGCCACTGGCGCATCGCCTTTGGCCCGGCGGAGCACGAGCTCTTCACCGTGCTGCAGGGCCGCTGCCGCGTGCACGCGGACGACGGCTCGTTCGAGGAGGCTGGCCCCGGTGAGGCGCTGTGCATCTCGCCCGGGTTCAGCGGCTCGTTCGAGGTGCTGGAGACGCTGACCAAGACCTATGCCATCGTCGACGGCGATGCGCCGGCTGCCTGAGGAGCGCCCATGCTGCTGATGATCGATAACTACGATTGAGGTCTACTGGCGTCTATCAACCTCCATGGAACAACTCTAAGTCTATGTTTTTAAAGGGTTGATCGTCCATCGAGCGATTCTGAAAGCTGGACAAATCCAGTGCTCATGTGTGTAATGGAGTGTGTAACGGGCCAAACTGGAGGCGTTATACACATGGCACTCACAGCACTCAATCTTCTCTCGGCGCGCAAAGTGGAAACGGCGCAGCCCAGGCCCAAGGTGTACCAACTCCGGGACGGAGGCAGCCTCTTTTTGCGCGTTCAGCCCAACGGCTCCAAGCTCTGGTGGTACCGCTACCGGCTGGGCGGCGCTGAACAGGTGTACTCAATCGGGGTGTACCCAAAGGTCACGCTGGAGGCAGCCCGTGCGGAACGGGACCGGGCAAAGGCGTTGGTCAAGAAGGGCCTCGACCCCATCGTGGAGAAAAAGGCGGCGATCGCCCTCCAGGCCGACACATACGAACGCACGTTCGAGACCGTTGCTCGGGAGTGGATCGTCAGCAATGCTCACTGGAGCGAGTACTACACCAACCAGGTCACCAGCTACCTTGAGAAGGATGTTTTCCCCCGGATTGGCAAGTTGCCGATCAGCAGCATCAGGGCTCCACATCTGCGCCCCATCATCAAGGATGTGGCGGCTCGTGGCGCGAAGACTGTGGCGATCCTCATCCGCCAGTGGTGTGGGCAAATCTTCAGTTATGCGGCTGCCCAAGGTCTCTGCGAATACGATCCTGCCGCCTTGCTCAAGGGACTGGTCAAGCGCCCTCAGGTCCGCCACAACCCTCCGTTGACATGGGCAGAGATCCCGGACTTTCTCAATCGTGTGGACAACGAAGGGGGTTACCAGACGACAGTCCTCGCCCTCAAGCTGATGGCTTTGACCTACGTGCGCACCGTAGAACTGCGCAAGGCCTCCTGGGAAGAGTTCGACCTGGACAACGCCATGTGGTCGATTCCGTCCGAGCGCATGAAGATGCGACGCCCCCATCTGGTTCCCCTGTCACGGCAGGCGGTGGCCGCTCTTAGGGAACTACATGCTCTAACTGGCGGCGGCAAAGTATTGTTCCCGAGCTACAGAAAGCCGGGACAAGTGATGTCGGCAACGACGCTCAATCAAGCACTCAAGCGCATGGGTTATGGCGGACGGTTTTCGTCCCATGGCTTCCGCTCGACCGCAACGACGATCCTTGGACTGTTGGGATATCCGGAGAAGCGGGTCGATCTTCAACTCGCTCATTCCAAAAAGAGCAAGGACTCATCGCGCGCGCCCTACGATCACACGAAGTTTGTGGAGTCCCGCAAGGTAATCATGCAGGACTGGGCTGACATCCTTGACTCATTGCAGGCAGGGAAACCCGTTGAAGGGGTCACGAAGGCGTTTGGCCCCATGTCGAAGCGTAGAACGGCGCTGCTCCGTGTCATAGAGCGCGAGTGATGTCTGCTGCTTGGCGAGTGGAATGCCTAATGCACGTGTAGCACCTTGAACTGAAGACGCAGAACGAGGACATTGGCACTCGACTAGGTTGGAGCATTCTTGGCGACCTGCAGTGCTCTGCGCTCGAACCGCTCTGAAACAACGTCGGCTTGTCCGCAGGGCCGCTGCAGGTGGGTCACGATCTCGTAGGGTCCGTCAGACAGCGGCCGTGTGTGAATGCCCCATCCCTGCGCATGCTCAATGCGCGATTGCGCGGATACCCCGACGCCGTAGCCGGCAGCGACCCATAGCGCGATCATCTCGAAGGAAGAGACACGCTGAATGTTCTGTTGACTCACCGCGGGAAGAGAAGGCAGCCGCTGATCCAGCAAAGGGCAATTCTCTGCAGGCCAGCGAAAGACGGAGTAGTCCAACAGTTCGGCGATCGTGAGCTTCGCCTGGTCAAGTAAGGGAAAGCGCAACGGCATGGCGACGGCCATGTTCTCGGTCCATAGAGGTTGGCTTTTCAGCGACGGATCGCTCGATCCTTCAAGCGTCATGCCCGCGTCGTAGCGGCCTTCCCGAAGTCCCGCAATCAAATCATCGGCTGTGACCTCATGAAACGAAATGGTGACTTCCGGCTCTTCCGCACGCTGCAACGCAAGCAATGCCGAAAGATGCGATGACGGTACGCCAGGCGCTATGGCAAGCCTGAAATTGGAAAAGGAAAACTGGCTGGTGGCGTCGTGCATGAGAGCCCCCACAAAGCGATCGGATCAAAAAGGCGAGCCACCATGATAGCCAAAAGAGATATCTTTAACGTGGTTAAATTCGGTCGATTGATCGACGCTTCTGGTGATGCAGAAGCGCAGCGTTCAACCGGGCCGCCCCCCTGGCACAACCACCTATGAAGCCGAGCCGGCACTGGCCTTCGGCCAAGCGGTGCGTGCTGCCCGCTTGGCGCAGGGAGTCGCTCAGGATGAATTCGCGTCCATGGCTGGTATAGCTCGCTCGCATATGGGCAAGATCGAGCGTGGGGAGCACATGCCCACGCTCGCATTGATACTGAAAATCTCCGCTGCCCTCAGCATAAGTGCGGCAGAGCTGATGAGTGCAACGGAACGCAATCTTCGTGCCGATGCCCAATCTTAAGTGGTGCGGTCCGTTGCGTCAGTCGCTCGAAGGGTCCCGGAGGCGGTCGATAAATCGCACCAGCGAAGCCGATGAGTTGCTGCTTTCGAGTCGAAGCAGGTAGGTGGTGATCACGGCTGTATCCAGCGCCAATGGACGGATCACCACGTCCGGTCGCTGGCTGACCGGAATCTTGGTCGCCGTCATGAAGCCCACGCCGTAGCCGGCACCGACCAAGGTGAGCATCATGTCCAGCGAGGAAACCTCCTCAACGACATTCAGTTTGTGTTCCTGGGTCTGCAGGAGGCGCGCCAACTCGCGGCAGTAGCCTTCGCACACCTGGGGATCGCACAGGACAAGAGGATGCCCCCGGAGTTCATGGAGTGGAACCTCCTTGTGGACGAGCAGTGCGTGCCGGGCTGGCAAGGCGACCACCAGCGGGTCCTGCCAGATAGGTTCGGCGACGATGCCATCACCGACGTCGGCGGTATGAGCGAATCCGATGCAGAAGTCGCCCGAGCGCAGGCCGCGCAACTGCTCGGCCAAAGGCACTTCGGACATCCGTATCTCGATCTCGGGTTCTTCGGCACGGCAACGGGCTAGAAACGCCGACAGCCGGGGATCGAGCGCGCCGTCGGATACGGCGATGCGCAGGCTGCCTCGCAAGCCCGCCGCGACAGCCTTGACGTTCTCGCGGGCCTGCTCCAGGACGGTGAATAGCCGGCGAGTGTCCTGCAGGAACACGGCACCCGCAGCGGTCAGTCGGGTGCCCCGGCGGTCCCGGTCGAAGAGCACAGCGCCTAACTCGTCCTCAAGCTCCTTGATGGCGCGGGACAGAGGAGGTTGCTCAATGTGAAGACGCTCAGCCGCCCGTGTGAAATGAAGCTCTTCGGCCAAAACGATAAAGCAACGCAGATGCCGCAGTTCCATGAGCAATGTTCCTATACAGGCGCTGACGACCTCCTTCTGTTTGCTCCACGCTATGCGCGTTGAAAACCTCTTTTAAGCGATGTTTTTTCATGTGTTCTTGAGCATGAGATGTAGGCGTTCAACTTTTCCAAACGAGAGATCGGGCTGTGTTTGACCGAGCATTCAAGAGCCCTGTTTATCTACGGCGCTAAGGGTCAATCTTTACAATGTCCCCAATGTCTTGTACGTATGCAAGTGCATAGGCCATCTCTCCAGAGGTTTGCGTATGCAAAAACATCAATGGCTGTCCTCGTGTTATCTCGTCACCTAAGTGCACCTGCAATTGAATCCCTGCGGCTGGACTCTCAGGCGCACCGGCCAATTTGGCTAAACGAGAAAGCTTACGGTTGTCGATGTGTACTGCTCGGCCTGAAGTGGTTGCCAGAAGCGGTTCGACATAGAGAGCTTGGGGCGGCTCACGAAATCCCCCCTGTGCCGCGCAGATTCTCTGAAATTTTTCCCACGCGCGGCCACTGCTGATCGTCTCATGAGCCAACCGAAATCCCTCCCCTTCTTTGGCGACGCCGCCAAGCTCAAGCACCGCACCCGCCACCAACGCCACGCGGTCACATAGGTCTTGCGGCGCATCCGCCTCGTTGCGCAACACGGCCAACACGTCGCGCGCCTCCAACGCCGGGCCGATACCTCTTCCGACAGGTTGATTCCCGTCTGTAAACAGGCAACGCAATACAAGGCCAAATGACGCGGCGACTTCTGAAAGGTGATGCGCAAGGTGCTCGGCAGTTTCCCGGCTGCGGACTTTTGCGGTTGGCCCAACCGGAATATCGATCACGATGTGGGTCGCCCCTGCCGCAATCTTCTTGGATAACACCGAGGCAATCAGTTGTCCTTGGGTGTCAATATCCAGTTCACGCTCAATACGCACGAAGATGTCGTCCGCAGGGCTCAGGTGCATCGCGCCGCCCCACGCCACGCATCCACCCTCTTTCTCCACGACCTTTCTGAGCGTATCCAGGTCCAGGTCTACAGGAGCCAGCGTTTCCATGGTGTCCGCCGTGCCAGCGGGAGAGGTGATGGCGCGTGATGAGGTCTTGGGCATCACCAATCCATTGGCTGCGGCGATGGCAACCACCAACGGCGTGGTGCGATTTCCCGGTAATCCGCCCACACAATGCTTGTCCACAACAATCTGAGCCTGCCATTGCAGGCGATCTCCGACATCGACCATCGCACGGGTGAGATGGATGGTCTCTTGCATATCCAGAGGCAGTACCGCCGTTGCGGTCAGGAAGGCCGAAAGTGCGACATCGGTATAGCGACCATCGACCACATCACGGACGATCGCCTGCAACTCCGTCGTTTGCAGTCGGTGGCCGTGAATTCGCGCACGCACGGCCGACAACGATTCGAGCATTGGCGGATGCCGAACCTGCACAAAATCGCCCTCATGGATGTCCAGGGCATCCCAGGCGGCCTCGGACAGAGCGATCTGTCCGGCTTTGAGCAGATCGCTGTCGATTTGGTACAGCAGCGCTTGCACAGTTCGGTCGCCGGCGATGATCAGTACCTGTGACCGCGGTGCCAGCCCTTCGGCACGGCAGACATGGCAGTCGGTCCGCATCAAGACGACGGGTTGATGCTGGGCATGCAGTCGCATGCGCAATGCTTGCAAGGCGGGTGTCTGGGGCGTGATGCGGGCACTCACAGGGCGAACTCCTGGTTTTGCATGGGCACCGATGCGTGCCAATTGAGTTCGCGCTGGATACGTTCGCGCAGCGCCTCAGAGGCATCAGATTCACCGTGAACAATGAACACTCTTTCCGGCGCCTTGGTAAAGCCGCGCAGCCATCGCATCAGCTCATCGCTGTCGGCATGAGCCGACAACATCGCAAGCTCGGCGACCTCTGCCTTGATCGGCATCCAGCGTCCATGGATCTTGACTTCGCGAGCGCCCTCAAGCAGCTTGCGCCCGCGCGTACCTGCTGCTTGGAATCCAGAGAACAGCAGCGTGTTCTGATGGCTACCGCCAAACGCTTCTATGTGATGCAGCACGCGGCCGCCGGTGGCCATGCCGCTGGCGGAAATAATCACCTTGGGGTATCGATTCGCCGATAGCGCCTTGGACTCTTCAACGTCGCGCACGTATGTGACTTCTGAGAATGCCGTCTCGAAATCGTGTTGAGCGAGCTTGTGGTCGTCGGCATGGCGGTGCAGCAGCGCAGTTGCGCTGGTGGCCATGGGACTGTCCAGATAGACGGGCACGTTGCGGAGCCGACCGCGCTGTCGCAACAGCCATAGGTCATAGATCAACGACTGCGCGCGTCCTACGGCAAAAGCGGGAATCACTACGGTGCCTCCGCGGCGAGTCGTACGCTCGATGATGTCGCCTAGCGCTTCGACGGCATCGGAACGGTCATGATGACGATTGCCATAGGTGGACTCGATGATGATGTAGTCCGCTTCCGTGACGGGTTCAGGATCAGGCATGACCGCATCGTCATAGCGGCCCAGGTCGCCGGAGAACACCAAACGCTTGCCGCCGATGTCGATCTGCGCCGTCGCCGCTCCAAGAATGTGGCCGGCCCTGCGTAGAACCAGGCGTGCACCGCCCGGCAATACCGTCTCCTGATGCAGTGGCACGGGCTTGAACTGCAAGAGCGTGCGTTCGGCATCTCGGACCCGATACAGGGCAAGGGCTGGCTTGTGCTTGGAAAATCCCTTCCGGTTGGCGAACTCGGCATCCTTCTCCTGCAACCAAGCACTGTCGAGCAGGATGAGTTCGGCGACGTCCCGTGTGGCTGGCGTCGAGAAAATCTTCCCGCGGAACCCGTTCAGCACCAATCGGGGGAGATATCCACAATGATCCAGGTGCGCGTGCGTCAGTACAACCGCATCGATGTCCTTGGACTCAACGACAAGATGCTGCCAGTTCAGCTCGCGCAGGTTCTTCAGTCCTTGGAAAAGTCCGCAGTCGATCAGGATGCGGGTACTGCCATATGTGATCAGGTGTTTGGAGCCGGTGACGGTACCGGCACCGCCCAGGCTGGTCAGTGAGAGCATGAAGTTGTCTCCTCGCTTGTTGGTGGGTTGTGAAATCAGGAGCTGGCGCGGTCACTGCGGACCGTGTCAGAACCACTTGAAATTCACGCGTCGGTCGCGGCAGCAGCAGCCTGCGAACTGTTCCAGCCGGTCACTTGCGCAGCGGCATAGATGGCATCCACCCAGGTGCATCGATTGGCGATCAGCATTCCAGCCACATCGAGGGTGCCGCCGTGGTTGATGTAGCCCAAAGCCCGCGTCTTCGAAGGGCCGCTGTCAATGCGGCGAAGCACGCCCAGCATCGGCTCAGGGCGGGTATGGCTTATCAACACGCGCGGCAGGTGAGGCGGGAAGAGCGCTTGCAGGGATTCGTCACCGAGCACGAAGGCGGCCTCAAGTTCGTCTCGCGGAATGCGTAGACGGCCGGGCTCGACCACCACGGTGATGCACGACGCAAGCCCATGGTGCTCCAGGCGGGCATGGGCTTTGAGCGCTTCCTCCAACTGGTAGGCGCCAATCGCTACGAATTGCAGTTGTGCGGTGGACGGATCGCCGGCTACATGGGCTGCTCCATGCTCGATCAGCGATTGAGCCGCGGCGGCACTGAAGTGATTCGGCGTGTCGCGCTTGGAGACCACCACACAAGCCACTTGGCCGCGGCTGGCGTAGACCGCTCGCAACGCGGCGCACGCCGTGTTTTCATCCACCGGGAACAACACGCGTGCGGTGTCCGACATTTCCCCTAGCAATGCTTCGCCAATGGTCGGGTCCTGGTGTGACTGCTCGTTCTTGCTGTTCTCCCAGGTGTGGGATGTGACGACCAGCGGGATGGAGATCCAGCCTGGCGGCTGGCCCAGTTCCTTCTGTCGGCGCGCGAAGATGATCTCCTGGCGAATCAATCCAAGCATCTTGACCGCGAAGGCCTCGTAGCTGACGATCAGGTTCAGCCCCCCTTTGTTGGCGAGGGCGGCGGCCGCAACGGCTTCTTCATTGAGTGCGGTGATCACCGAGCCATGCGTCGATTCCGGGACGCCGGGTTCGGGCACGTTGACGCGGTGCTTGAGCAGTGCCAGTGTGGCTCCCATCTTGTTGCTGGCCAGTTCATCGGGATTGCCGATCCGGATGCGCAACTGTGGATTTGCCTGCACCAGCTCCACGAACCAACGGTCCAGTGCGGACATGGCGCTGCCCGATACCTCCGTTGGCGCCCAGGCCGGCATCGGCAGATGAGGGCTCGCTGGATGGCGTAGGGCCATGGGGTGCTCGCTTTCGCGCGAGCGCTGGCTCTGGCCGTGATTCGCAAGGACGGTGAGCGCGTTTTCCAGTTCGATCTCTGGCACGAATAGCGCCGCAGCCCCAGCATTGAAGGCCTCGCGTGCCTGCGCGTGCTCGCGCGGATTGCCGTCCAACGGCAGGTTGTGGGCGGCATTGGTCGCCGCGCCCGGGAAGCCAAAACCTTTCTCCGTCTCGGCGATCACGTAGGGCAGCTTGACCGGATAGCGCCGATCCGAGCGTGCGGCGAAGGCGCTCAGCGTGTCTTCGGCTTCAACAATGGCCCATGCGATCGCCATCGGATCACGTCCATCAACGATGACGGGATCGAAGCCGTTGTGGCGCAGATCTTCGGCCAGCCAGGTAGCGCCACCTTCCTGCACGATCTGGGTGCGCTGCTCGATGCGCCGTCCGTTGAGAATCATGACCGGGATGGCGAAGCCGCAGTCCTCGGCGCGCCACCAGCGCGGCGCCCAGTCCGAGCCACGGTGTTCCTCGAAAGCGCCATCACTGAGGAATGCCACCAGGCTTTCTCCCGGCAACGGCGTGTGCACATACTGCAGCCCGGCGAACCCCAGATAGCCGCCTTCGGAGATCGCGCCGGCCGTGTTCGGCCCGGCATGGCTACCCAGCGGTACCGCGGGCCGACCCTGCTTATCGATGGCATAGGAGTAGAAGTCCGCGATCAAACGCGACAGGCCCGCCTCGCTGCGGTCGTAGCGTCCACGCTGGGCGGCGGATACATCGCCGGTCAGTGCGTTCACCGCCTCGATCGCGGCCACGCAGTGCCCCTGCCCCATGAGCCAGCCGCGTGTCGTCCCGGTCAGCGCGTTGGCCAACAGATAACCCACGAAGGCTGGCACCATGTTGAGCGAGCCGCCGGTGTGGCCTTCGGGCGTTTGTTTGAAATCATCGGAGCCCAGTGGGCAGCCGCTTCGGTCGATGCGCCGGGCATAGGTCATATGCGCCACTACGCTCATGGCCGTGCAGGCCACCCGGTCGGCTGCGGCCAGCAGCGCATGGGCCGAGGCTTCATCTGCCACACGCCCTTGCGCAACCATGCGGTGCACGAGGGTCTGCATACGTTCGATGGTTTCGGACTGGTGCGCGATGGGCCCGTAACCGGCACGCCAATCGATTGCGAGGTTAGCCTGAGAGGGCATTTCGGGTTCCTTGAAAATAGCGGGATAGGTGGAAGATCAGGCTCGCGGATCGGTCTGGCCGCTGGAAAGCGCGCCGGCAATCAGCGAAGCCAGACCGATCCGGTTGCTCGGATGCGGCACCGCGTCGGTGGACGTGATCCGAGCGAACAGCGGCGTCAATTGGCTCCAGGCGTCTTCGGCGAATAGGGCATGCACCACTACGCACTCCGGCTTGCGCATTCCTTGTTCGGCGAGTTTGTGCGCCGCGACAGCGAGCGTGCGGCCCGAGGATGCGATGTCGTCCACCAGCACCGGCGTTCTGTCACGCCAGACCGACAGGTCGGGAACATCGATGTCCACGCTGCGATCGCCATGGCGTGTCTTGCGAAGCACGGCGTGCGGCACGCCGATGCGGGAGGCGATGGAGCCGGCCCACTGCTCGCTTTCCTCATCGGGGCCGACGATCAAGGGCTTTTCGACATGATTGGCGATCCAGTCGGCCAGCAGCGGCGCGGCATGCAAGGTAGTGGTGGGAATCGTGTAGAGCGCGGAGAGCGTCGGATAGCGGTGCAGATGTGGATCCACCGTAAGCAGCTTGTCGAACGTCGATGAGACCAGGCGTGCGAAAGTCCGCGACGTCACGCTTTCGCCGTCATGGAATCGCTTGTCCTGGCGCATGTAGGCCAGGTAGGGTGCAACCAAGTTCACCTCGAGCGCACCAAGCTCGCGCGCGGCGTCCGCGGCAAAAACCAGAAGCAGGAATTGCGGATCTGGATGGGTCAGCGTGCAAATCAGATCCACGATCTGGCCAACGGGTTCGCCATGCAATCGGACATAGCTCTCGCCATCGGGAAATCGGCGTGTTTCGACGCGGCCGACATCGCTGCCATATGCCTGCGCGAGGCGACCGGCGAAATCTTCGTTGCCTGGAAGGGCAAGTGTGAGTCGTTGCATGCGGTTGTCTCCTTTCTTATTGGTCGTCCTTGTTTACTTATCGAACTCGGATGCTTGGTTGGTGTCGGTGCTCTACACGAACAATCAGTCCCATGCCGACGAACAACGACAGGACGGCCCGTATGGAGTCGAGGAAGGAATCGACCGGCATCAGAATTTCCTTCCTACAGTGATCGTTCCGTAGACCGGGATTTCTTTTTGTCCCCGGAATTCGCGTGTGCGGTGGTAGCGGGCTATCGCGATGCGCCAGTTGCCTTGGGTAATCGCGACGCCGTAGCCGACATCCGCCACGAGTGGCCGCTTATCAACGCTATGGCCGGACTTGAAGGTATTGCCATCCAACGTGATGTCGTGCAGAACCCAGCGAGCGTCTAGCGCCACGAAGAGGTGGCCGTTCCAGTTGCTGCCAGCGGTCGTGCGCACGGGCGAGGTGTTCTCTCCGGCAGGCCGTAGCGGTGCCGTGCCTAAATCATCAGGCAGGCGCAGCCCATAGCGCAGTTCTCCACCGACATTCGCGTAGGTGGCGAAGTTGCCGAAGCTGCCACCCCAGTGGCGGGTCAGATCCCAGCCCCAACCGCTGACGTCTTCTTGCCTGAAGACTCGTGTTCGGCGTTCGTGCAGCAACTGCAGCACAGGCTCGTCGCGCAGTTGGTGTCGCCAGCCATTGAATTTGTCGACGCCGATGGTGTCATGCCACCAGTTCTGGGTTTGCCTGGCCAAGGAGGAGGGGCCCACAACACCGACGCGGATTTGTGAGGTACGCAGCGTATCGCCGCGCCGCGCGTTGTAGCCGAAGCTCAACATCATTGCGCCGGCGAAAGGGCGGTCGTCTTTGATCAGATCGCTGCGCGTTTTGTCGCTGGGGGTGTACATCATCTGTCCGAAGCCGATGGTCATGTTCTGTTCGTCAAAACCCTCGGGTTGCAGCACCGTGAGAAAACGATTCAGCCCACGGACGAGACGGGGTAGGCAAGGGTCATCGCGATAGTCCACAAGGTTGGGGGAGACCCAGCTGACGAGAAATCCATTGGAGTAGCCTTGATCTTGTCCAATGCCGCCGAACATGTCGTTGTCGATCCGCAGATTGAGCGTTCCCGTTGAGCGCAGCGGGTTGTCCTGGTGGCAGGACTGGGCCTGTGCGGAGGCGCTCAGCAATAGCAGCAGCAAGGAGGCTGCGACTTCCAGCCTCCATTCAGCGGGGTCGCTGGACTGAACTTTCATCACGCTGGCGTGCCACCCTGCCCAGGGGTTGCAGTCACAATGACCGATTGGGACTGGCGCACCAGCATCACCGGAACTGGTGCGATGCGAGCGAGCTGCTCTGCATCGCTTCCCATCAGCAGCCTGTCCACGCCCCGGCGTCCGTGGGTACCCAACACCACCAACTCGCATTGAGTAGTCAGTGCCTGCTGAGCGATGAGCACCGAGACGCGCTCGCCCTTGCTTTCCAGAAGGACGGTCTCAACCGCCAGGCCTTCCTGCCTCAGCCGCAGCGCCGCCTCGTCCAGCAGCTTCTGCCCGGCCGCCAGGAAGCCCGGCCTCACTTCTTCAATATAGATCCTCGGCCTCTCGAAGCCGTTGCTGTGCTTCATCTCCTCGATGACGTGCAGCAAGACGATGGTTGCGCCATTCAGGCGTGCCAGCACCGCAGCGTGGTGGAGCGCCAAATCGGCAGTAGGACTTCCGTCGAGCGGAACCAGGATTCTTGAGTACATGAATGTCTCCAGTTATCAGAGTAAAACGGGGTGACGAACAGATATTGCGTATACCGTGTCGCAATAGCGGACGCGGTATGCGCTTATTCAGTTGCGTACATATTCCCCTGGGGCGTCGCAAACAGTGGGGTATCCACTGGATTCAGCACCTATGAGCGGAGGCGCAACAACATCACCGGAACGCTCTCGCAGCCACGCCGACCATGCGGGCCACCAGGAATCCGGATGCGTCTGCGCCGTCGCTTGCCACTCATCCGGCGCCATGTATCCATCACCGGCCGCGCGGGTATGGATTTGATATTGGCGCTTACCTCGGCCGGGCTCGCTCACGATGCCGCCGTTGTGTCCTCCAGTGGTCAGCACGAAAGTCAGCTCGGCCGAAGACAGGAGATGCAGCTTGTAAACCGAGCGCCAAGGCGCAATATGATCCGAGGCAGTGCCGACGCAAAACACCGGCACAGCGATGTCTCCCACTGAAACGGGGCGACCCGTGACGGGATAACGCCCCGCGCTGAGATCGTTATTCAGGTAAAGGCGCCGGAGATACTGCGAATGCATCTTCGCAGGCAGGCGAGTCCCATCGGCATTCCAGGCCATCAGGTCGGTCATTGGCCGACGATCGCCCAACAGGTATTCGTCAATCATGCGAGACCAGATGAGATCGTAGGCACGCAATAACTGGAAAGCTCCACTCATCTGTTCGGGGGTCAAATAGCCGGTTTGAGCCATGCTGGCCTCCAACAGCGCCACTTGACTCTCGTTGATGAAAAGACTCAGCTCGCCCGGTTCGCTGAAGTCCGTCTGTGCGGCAAGCAGGCTTACCGACACCAGCCGCGTATCGCCATCACGCGCCATGGCTGAAGCACCAATGGCCAGTAGCGTTCCGCCCAGGCAATAACCAGCCGCGTGGACTCCATGCCCGGGGACAACGGAAGTCACAGCGTCCAGCGCTGCATGCAGGCCGAACTCCAGGTACTCATCCATGCCCAAATCTCGATCCTCAGCATCCGGATTTCTCCAGGAGATGCAAAAAACCGTATGCCCTTGCGCAACCAGATACCGTATCAGCGAGTTATGCGGTGACAGATCCAGTACGTAGTACTTCATGATCCAGGCAGGAATGATCATGATCGGTTCGGGATGGACTTTCTCGGTAGTGGGCGTGTACTGAATCAGTTCGATCAGTCGATTTCTCAGAACGACTTTTCCTTCCGTGACCGCTACGTCGCGCCCAACGACGAAGTTCTCCGTTCCCGCGGGAGGCTGGCCGGATAGTTGCCGACGCAAGTCGTCGAGAAAGTTGGACGTCCCCCGCGCTAGATTGGCGCCTTGCTCTGCGATGGTTCTTTTCAGGACAACGGGGTTGAAAACCGCAGCGTTGGCGGGCGAAAGCATTTCCAGCCACTGTTTGGCGCCAAACGCCAGCAGGCGTTGGTGTTTCGGATCCACTCCCCACACCCCCTGCGTGGCCTGCTCCCACCATTTGGTCTGATTGACGAATGAACTGCGGAAAAGGTCGTAGGGCCATTGATCCCATGCAGGATCGTTGAAGCGGCGGTCATTGACAGGTGACCGGTCAGGAGCGGTGGCTCCCCGGTTCGGGTTGGCCCGATTCTTCTTCAATACGGCCATCCATTGCTCGGACAGGGAGGCTGCAAACGCCAAAAGCTCGGCTTGCTTGCCAGGACTGTTTGCTAAATGGCTCGCCCAGTCCACCCACGCGAGCAACGATGTCTCCGGCGAAATAGACGACCAAGCCTGTGCCCAAGCGACATGGGCATCCCCATCCAACTTCGGATTGATGGCTGAGTCGATATTGCCGTTCTTTTTATTCGTCAAAGCGTATTACTAACTTTTCAAGAAGTAGTGTC
>WBZV01000033.1_pt1 | contig 29795 bp, 22 predicted proteins | sample 5204221 | NCBI WGS metagenome assembly WBZV01 (sample SAMN12344360, study PRJNA552823) | activated sludge metagenome | biome: Activated sludge suspended growth; feature: Nitrification reactor; material: Wastewater; isolation source: activated sludge from nitrification reactor of wastewater...
TTTGAGGTTCTAATTCAACATTCAAATTTCCTGTAAGTGCACTTTATTTAAATCTCCTCGACCGAAGTGGTGAGCTCCGGCCACGCATGGCGTGGCAAATTGTGATAGAGATCACAATTTAGGAGCGAATGGCGAGCTCCTGCGAGCCACATCTACCACAGCCAATCAAAACCTGGGTAATTTTATGTTAAACGATTTTTTGCCAGCTCTTACGAGCCACAGAAATTTTCGCCACGCGCTGTACACCGACGCAACAAATATTGCGCGCTGCCGAGCGAAATATTGAGACAAGAAGAGTTGTAAAAAGTAAACTGGTTTTGATTTACTATAGCTGCTTTTCGTTAGGGGAATTAATCTCGTTCATTTGTTCCTACTTTCTTCCTTGATGAAGAAAGTAGCAAAGAAATCAAGTCGGTGTGAAGGCGCTTTAGCTAAACGCATTGCCTTCAGCTCAAATTTTACTGCTTCGCCGGTCTCGGGCATTGCGTGTGGATTGTAATTTGATGTTCTAATTCAACATTCAATTTTCCTGTAAGTGCACTTTATTTAAATCTCCTCGACCGAAGTGGTGAGCTCCGGCCACGCATGGCGTGGCAAATTGTGATAGAGATCACAATTTAGGAGCGAATGGCGAGCTCCTGCGAGCCACATCTACCACAGCCAATCAAAACCTGGGTAATTTTATATTAAACGATTTTTTGCCAGCTCTTACGAGCCACAGAAATTTTCGCCACGAGCTGTGCACTGACGGGTTAAATTCAAAAATCTGCTGAGTCAAATATTCTGGCACCTAGCGACAACTATCTTTTTTTAGAAGAGCGCTTAATTGTAAATAAAGTTTTAAGATTCACTTGAATCCAACGAACCATTTAATCAGTAGATTTTGTTTACCGATCATTAATAAGATAAGACTTAATCTTAATAATGTTATACCTCCAGATCAAGAGGTTGCCTTACTTATTCCACTCCCCAGTCTTTTAAAAGGTATTCCAGCATTTGCGTTGGTTCCGATTTAGAACTCGCCCTTTCAATGCCTTTTTTTACCAGGTTCACCGCTTCATTCTTTTTACCGTTATGGTAAAGCATACGGGCATAATGAATGCAATAAGGTTGCTCCTGACTTACTCCATATGCTTGCTTGGCCGTTTTCTCAGCAAAGGATAAAATTTCTTTATCCTCTTTAAAATATTTGGTACACATCTGGCCAAGGTCTTTCAATTTTAATGCATCTTTTTTAGCAGATTTTTCTGCATACCTTTTGGCTGCATCAAAGAAATTATTCCGGTTTCCGGTTTCTCCATAAAATTCTAAAGAAGATTGATTTTTAAATTCTTCGTAACGGGAAGGAACATTTTTCATTTTCTCTTGAGCCTCCATAAGCAATGACTCGTTGCGATAGTCTAATGCTTTTCGTAAAGTCCTTTTGCAGGCAGAAACTACTTTTGAGTCGAAAGCTTCATTAGATTTTAAAGCCACAATGGCTTTTTTGTTTTGTATCAGAAAATCAAAAATCCTGGAATCCGCTTCTGTTGCAGATTCCAAAATAATCTCAAGGTTTTCAGGGGCAGATAAATTGGTTTGTGTAGAAAGGTATTCATTGGCAATACGCAAAGAGGGTTTACCCACCTGGTTCAATGATTTGATGTACGCCAGAACCGTGGCCGGTTCTCTGTTTCCCTTCTCGTAAAGTTTTGCATAGTCACCCGATTTATCAAATTTTTTTAAGGCTTCACGGCCTAATTCGATAAACGCTTCAGCTGGTCGTGCTCCGCCACCGGTGTGTACTACTTTTCCGTCAGAACCAATGTATAGGAAAGTTGGATAGGAACGAACGCTATATTTGGTTCCGAGTTCGGGACCTTCGCCCTTTTCCATATCCACTTTTAAGTTGATGAAGTTGGCATTGTAAAACTCTCCGACCGTTTCGTCGGGAAACACATTGGCCGACATCCTGCGGCATGGACCACACCAGGTGGTGTAGGCATCCATAAAAATGAGCTTACCTTCTTTTTCCGCTTTTTTAAGGGCATCCTGGAAACTCCCATGAAAAAAATCAATTCCTTTCAAGCCTGTAGCGGGTTCCTGGCCAACGGCAGGAAGGATAAAAATGGTTAACACCAAGCCAACCAACAATGGTTTTAAAATGCTTCTCATGCGTAAGGTTTAATTTTACCACAAATATGATCGAATTCATCGCATTCATCCTCCCCTTCAACGGAAGAAATCAGCAATATGTTTCTCAGGCAGCAGTTTTATGACCGCATAACACAAACAAGTGAAATTCCACAAGGTTTTGAAATCAGCCATGCGGAAGGTTGTTATCTATTTGATACTAAGGGAATTGCTTACCTGGATCTGGTATCCGGATTTGGGGTCAATAACCTTGGTCATCAGGTACCTGAAGTCATAAGGGCCATCCGGCAACAGTCTGAGCGTTATTTGCACACCAATGTATATGGGGAGCATGTGCAGAAACCTCAGATTCAATTGGCAGAGAGACTTGCCTCCTTATTACCCTCAACGCTTAACAGTTTCTATTTCCTCAGTTCCGGAAGTGAAGCCATTGATGCTGCCATAAAATTGGCACGATTGGCCACCGGAAGATATGAAATCATCGTTTGTAAAAAAGCATATCATGGCAGTACCTGTGGTGCTGAATCCCTTCGGTCCGATGAGCATAAACTGTCATTTTTACCTCTGATACCGGGTATACGATTTATTGAATTTGGGAATCTCTCTGACCTAAAGAGCATTGGATCGCAAACTGCCGCGGTAATTACAGAAGTCGTGCAAGCTGAAGCCGGTGTGAGACAAGCTGATCCAGAATGGTGGAGCAACTTACGTAAATCCTGCCATCAAAGTGGGAGTTTGTTGGTCTTGGATGAAGTGCAAACGGGAATGGGTAGAGTGGGAAGTTTATTTGCTTTTATGAAAGTAAATGTCTTACCTGATCTATTGGTCACCGGCAAAGCCCTTGGGGCCGGTATGCCCCTTTCAGCAGTCATAGGCAATGTCCATTTAATGAAACAATGGTTCAAAAAATTGCCCTTGGCGCACCTGACGACATTTGGGGGACATCCGGTTTCATGTGCAGCTGCCCTTGCTGGTATTGGTTTCCTTATGGAAAATGAAATCATGGAGTCCGTAGAATCAAAGGGGGAAATGTTGCAAAAGGCATTGGTTGAGGCTGGATTTAACCAGGTAAGACGTGCAGGCCTGTTTTTGGCAATAGAACCGCAACATCATGTTCCCATACTCCAATGGTTGATTCAGCTTTACCATCTTGAAATGCTCGTGGAAGGATTTTTGTTTGATCCTTTATCATTGCGAGTAGCACCCCCACTGGTGATTGAGGAAAAGGATTTATTAAGATTTTCTTCTGCCCTTGTTCAAATTCGGACAGTTCTGGGTTGAGTCATAAGCTGAACCATTGTCATCAGAATTTTAGGTCTTTGTCTTTTGTTGTGACGGAAACTATCTTTGCCCTTTCATGAACACATTAAAGCAATTTGAACACCTCTGCAATGAGCGCATCTTACTGATGGATGGGGCAATGGGAAGTTTGATACAAACTTTCAAATTATCGGAAGAAGATTTCAGGGGGGAGCGATTCAAGATGCATCCAAAAGACCTTAAGGGAAACAATGATTTACTTTCAATCACTTGTCCGGAAGTCATTAAAAAAATACACCGGATGTACCTGGATGCAGGAGCCGATATCATAGAAACAAACACCTTTAATGCTAACGCAATTTCTCAGGCGGATTACCAAATGGAGGCACTGTGTTATGAAATGAATCTGGAAGCGGCCCGAATTGCAAAAGCAAGTGTGGAAGCTTTTCACGACGAATTTCCCGGCTCTATGCGATATGTTGCCGGAGCGCTTGGTCCTACCAATCGCACCGCAAGCATAAGTCCGGATGTCAATCGTCCGGGTTTCAGGGCTGCATATTTTGACGAATTTGAAGAAGCCTATTATCAGCAGGCTAAAGGTTTGATGGATGGAGGGGCAGATATATTATTGGTGGAAACCATATTTGATACCCTGAATGGAAAAGCTGCCCTGCATGCCATTGACCGCTTATTTGAAGAACAAGGGAGGACTTTGCCACTGATGGTTTCAGGTACCATTACAGATGCCAGCGGACGAACACTGTCGGGGCAAACGGTGGAAGCCTTTTTTATTTCTATGTCCCATTTGCCCCTGTTCTCCATTGGATTGAATTGTGCTTTAGGCGCTAAAGAAATGAAACCTCATCTGGAAGTGCTTTCCAGAATGGCTCCTTGTCGTATCAGTGCATATCCCAATGCCGGATTACCGAATGAATTAGGAGAGTACGATCAAACCGCTGGTGAAATGAAATCACTGATGGGCGATTTCATTCACAGTGGTTTGGTCAATATCATTGGAGGTTGTTGTGGAACCACTCCTGATCACATTCGCAGGATGTCAGAATTGGTCAAAGGAGCAAAACCGAGGAATATCCCTAAAATGGAGAGGGTGACGAGTTTGTCAGGCCTTGAACCTTTGATTTTCAGAGAAGATCTCAACTTTGTCAATATTGGGGAACGTACCAATGTTACGGGATCCAAACAGTTTGCACAACTGATTTTAAAAAAGGATTATGATGCAGCACTCCGCGTAGCCAGGCAACAAGTTGAAGCTGGAGCACAAATCATCGATGTCAATATGGATGAGGCTTTATTGGACGGAGAACAAGCCATGGCTGATTTCTTAAACCTGGTGAGTTCAGAACCCGACATTGTCAAAATTCCCATCATGATTGATTCGTCAAAATGGAAAGTCATTGAGGCAGGATTGAAGTGCATTCAAGGGAAAGGCGTGGTAAATTCCATTTCTCTTAAAGAAGGTGAGGCAGTATTTATCGAACAAGCAAAAAAAGTAAAACGTTATGGTGCTGCAGTAGTGGTTATGGCTTTTGATGAACAGGGTCAAGCCGATACAACTGACCGGAAATTTGAAATATGTAAAAGGGCTTATGATTTATTGATAGAAAAGGTTCATTTTAATCCTACAGACATCATCTTTGACCCAAACATTTTTGCAGTAGCCACCGGAATAGAAGAACACAATGAATATGCTTTAGCTTTTCTGGAAGCAACACGACTGATTAAACAACATTGCCCTGGAGTAAAGGTTAGTGGTGGAGTCAGCAACCTGTCATTTTCGTTTAGGGGCAATGAAACTGTCAGAAGGGCTATGCATACCGTGTTTTTATATCATGCTATCCAAGCAGGTATGGACATGGGTATCGTCAATGCTGGTCAGATCGACGTGTATGATGAAATTCCAAAAGATTTACTGAATCGTATTGAAGATGTATTGTTCAATAGAAGGAAGGATGCTACTGAACGATTGATTGAATTTGCTGAGCAAACAAAAGGCAGAGACAAGGATCTTGAAAAATCAATTCAACTTGCCTGGAGGATGGAGCCGGTTGACAAACGATTGAAGTATGCACTGGTGCGGGGAATTAATGAGTTTATTGAATTGGATGCAGAAGAAGCAAGAATAGCATTTGGATCGCCACTGCAGGTGATTGAAGGTCCTTTAATGGATGGAATGAATGAAGTGGGTGACTTGTTTGGAGCAGGTAAAATGTTTTTACCTCAGGTAGTAAAAAGTGCGCGGGTAATGAAGCAGGCAGTAGCCTATCTGACGCCCTTCATGGACCAGAGTGAAACCAGTCAAAAGCAATACAAGGGAAAGATTCTCCTGGCGACAGTAAAAGGCGACGTACATGATATTGGAAAAAACATCGTAGGGGTGGTTTTGGCTTGCAATAATTATGAAATCATTGATTTAGGGGTCATGGTTCCATGTGATCAAATACTAACGAACGCTCGTTCGCAAGGGGTAGATGCTATAGGATTAAGTGGATTGATTACACCATCGCTCGATGAAATGGTGCATGTTGCGGAAGAAATGGAAAGGCATCAAATGGATTTACCATTACTCATTGGGGGTGCCACGACTTCCAAATTACACACAGCATTAAAGATTGAACCTCAATACCATTCGCCAGTGGTTCATGTGCTGGATGCTTCCAAAGCAGTAAATGTTGTGAGTTTACTGTTGCACCACCAAGAGTCCCAGAAAGATGATTTTGTAAGATCGGTTCGCCAAGAATATGAAAATATCCGAACGCAAAGATTACAAAGAAGGACTTCAAAAAGCTTGTTAGACATACAACAAGCAAGGCTTAATGCATGGAATAATGAAGGACTCATAAGTGAAAGGGCTCCTGCGAACATCGGGGTAATGGTGCACGAATCGATTCCCCTCGAGATCCTTAGACAATACATCGACTGGACACCTTTTTTTCAAAGTTGGGAACTGGCCGGCAGGTATCCGGAAATATTGGAAGACGAGATCGTGGGAGATGAAGCCAGACGATTGTTTGCAGATGCAGAAAAACTACTCGAAAAAATAATTCACGATCAATCCATTCAAGCCAAGGGTGTTACCGGAATATTTCCTGCAGCCTCTATGGGAGATGACATTCAATTGTACGATCCAATTCACCAGGACAGCAAACTCATGGTATTGCATCATTTACGACAACAAGTTAAGAAAGCTGAAGATCAGCCCAATTACTGCCTTGCTGATTTCATTCACAAACCCCAGGACGGGAAGGCGAAGGATTTTATAGGAGCATTTGCTGTAAGCAGTGGATATGGAGTGGAAGAGCTGGTGCGTAAATTTGAAGAACACCACGATGATTATCATGCCATTCTGGTAAAGGCGATTGCCGATCGGTTGGCGGAAGCTGCTGCAGAATACCTGCATGAATGGATCCGGAAAATTGCATGGGCTTATTCACCTGAAGAAAAGTGGACCAATGAACAATTGATAAGGGAATCTTACCAGGGTATTCGGCCCGCTCCGGGTTATCCCGCTTGTCCGGATCATACCGAGAAGCTCAGTCTCTGGAAATTGCTCGAGGTTGAAAAGCATATAGGACTTAAGCTGACAGAAAGTATGGCGATGTATCCTGCCGCTTCCGTGAGTGGTTGGTACATAGCCCATCCTGAATCAAAATACTTTGCCATTAGCGAAATCGGCCTGGATCAATTGGAAGATTATGCAACGCGCAAAGGTTGGGATCTGAAAACCGCCCGAAAATGGTTGGGGTATCTCATCAAGGACTAACAATCGTTAGTACCTCTGGCAACTCACGAATTTGGTCGATATAAGCATCATGAGCTCCACTTTATGGATCATATTGGCCAGAAAAAAAAATTGGGAGTTTTGGTAAATAGTACAATTATAGATTTCATTTATTGAATCCAGAATATTATTTTGTACTGTAATTACCTCAGTCACTGATACAATTTAGTCGTAAGCTTGTATTTATGCAAAATGGGCTGAATTCAGGTTTTTTTGTGGTTGGTATTTTTTACAAACGTTGTTAATAACTAATGATTTGTTAATTTACCGAATCTCACTATGTGATTTTACAGTTAACAGTATTATGTCCTGCACCAATCGAGTTTAAGTTTTATCTAAAATTTTTATTCAGTAATCTTATTATACCAACCTTCCAATTTTTGTGAAAAAGACTCAAACCAATCGATCTCAAAATTTGCTTTCGATGCCCAATTCAAGATGACTGCAAATCCAATTACTTGGGAAAACACAGGTGGTTTTGATGCTATGATCAAAAGGACCAAGAAAATGGCCAATAACAGTATTATTGCATTGATGATTGGCAAACTGATTCTGGACCAAAGACATAACAGAATGATCGAGACGGAGAGCGATAAGCCAAACACGAGTGTTATAAGAGACCATGGAGGCTCATGATCATTCAAAAACCAATGCAATGGCAGCACAATGAATATCCAACCAGCGGTGAATAAAAAATGTTTACGAAAAAAAGATGCTCGTGCGGTAATTAGTTCAATTTGATTCATTGAATTGATTTTTCTGTGAAAATAACAATTTTTCTGTGAAAATCATATTTTTTTGATGGTAATCAATGATAGTTTTACCGCCGTTTAATCCGCATGAGGCTCATGGATCTTGAAGATCAGGACGCTTGATGAAGCATACTTTCTAAAATGTCGTAAACTTTGAATGAATGCTGCTCAACCACCTGCAAAACGGATTCAAGGCTGGTTTTTTGTCCGGTATTTGATCCATGACAAGAGTTGGTCACCAGCGACAGTGCAAAAATCTTAAGTCCGCACTGGTGAGCAACAATCACTTCCGGGACAGTTGACATGCCCACAATATCGGCACCAAGAATTCTGATCATTCGATATTCAGCAGGTGTTTCCAGGCTGGGTCCCTGTAAACCAAAATAGACGGCTTTCCGAAAAGGGATGTTGAGCAATTCAAATTTTTTTTGCGACAAGGCTAACAACTGTTCGTCATAAACAGAAGACATATCTGGAAAGCGGTCGCCCATTCGCGGATCAAAAATTCCCCTCAAGGGGTTTTCAGGATGAAAATTGATATGATCGTTTAACACCACCACATCCCCTGCATTCAAATCGGGATTCACCGATCCGCTGGCATTGGTGATCCATAATTGCTGAATTCCCAGAGCGTGCAAAACCCTTATGGGATAAGTGATTTCCTGAGTGCTGTATCCTTCGTAATAGTGTAGACGACCTGACAGCAACAATACGGTTTGCCTTCCCCATCGTGCGAGAATGAGTTTTCCGGAATGGCTTTCAACGGTAGGTGGAGCAAAATGAGGAATGACTTTGAATGAAATTTCTTTAATTTTTTCTATACGGTTCCCCAGATTGCCCAATCCAGTTCCCAGGATAATCGCTGTATCCGGGATCTGCTCCAGTTTGTTTTTTAAAAAAAGACAACTCTCTTCAATTTGTTGAAACCACTCCGACATAGTTTGTTGATTAATCTACCACCAAGTTATTGCGATCAAGTTCCTGATCGGCTGTTCCGGAAACCCAATCTAAGGGCTCGTACTCCTGATTTCTAAGTTGAGGAATGAAGCCGGCTTCCAAAATGGCTTTTTGAATTCCGCTGGCCGTAAAACGGAAGGCAGCACCTGCAGCAGATACTACATTTTCCTCGATCATGATACTTCCAAAATCATTGGCTCCACCATGCAGACACAACTGTGCAGTGGATTTTCCCACCGTCAGCCAGGAAGCCTGGATATTGATAACATTCGGCAGCATCATTCTGGATACTGCAATGGTACGGATGTATTCATCCGGTGTACATGCATTTGCAGCCCGGTTGAGTCTTTTCAACAGGGTGCCTTCATCTTGAAAAGGCCAGGGAATAAAAGCTAAAAATCCTTTAGCCTCCTGGGGTTTTTCTGATTGTACCTGACGGATGGCCACCAGGTGTTCCATTCTTTCCAAATGCGTTTCCACGTGACCAAACATCATAGTGGCTGAAGTGGTAATGTTGAGTTGATGCGCTGCACGCATGATGTCCAACCATTCCTGAGCTCCGCATTTTCCTTTACTCACCAGACGACGTACCCGATCGGAGAGTATTTCAGCTCCGGCACCCGGTAAACTGTCTAAACCGGCGTTACGAAGGGCTGTAAGCACCTCTGTGTGTGTAGATTTTTCAAGCTTGGTAATGTGGGCAATTTCAGGAGGGCCTAATGCATGGAGGCGCAATTCCGGAAACATGGCTTTCAAGTCCCTGAATAGCTGACAATAATAATCCAGTCCAAGATCAGGATGATGCCCACCTTGTAACAATAACTGGCGACCCCCTAAGCGAAAGGTCTCTTCAATCTTTATGCGGTATTCTTCCAACGTGGTAACGTAGGAATCAACATGACCGGGAGGTCTGTAAAAATTACAGAATTTGCAATTGGCCACACAGACATTGGTGGTATTTGCATTTCGGTCAATGATCCATCCAACAGAACGGCCAGGAACTTTTTGTTGCCTGATTTGGTTGGCAACGTACATGAGTTCTGCCGTTGGGGCGTTTTCAAAAAGGTACAAGCCTTCTTCGGCAGTTAGGGGTTCAGCTCGTAAGCTCCTCTCATAGAGTTCATTCCGTTCAAATGCGCGTTCCAAGTCCTGCAAAATTAGCTAAACAGCCCGGGAAGCCGGATTGTTTTTATTGGTTTAAGCTTATGTTAGTTGGGAAACCGGTAAAATGGTATTATCTTTGTGCGGCTTTCAAGAGGAGGGGACACAAAGTTCCCTTTTTTTGTTTTATGCCAGTGCCATGTATACAGAAGAGATTTTGGAGTTAATCGCAAAAAAATTTCAGGAAGAAAGCTTTCGGGACTGTTTTTTGGTAGAAATGGAACAACATGGTAAATCCATTCGGATTTTTATTGACAGCGATAGCGGAATGAATTTTGAGAAATGTCAAAAAATGAGCCGGTATCTGGAACGAACCTTTGATGAAAAATCCTGGTTTGGAAGTGATTATGTATTAGAAGTTTCTTCACCCGGGTTGACCAGGCCACTTAAGTTTCCCAGGCAATATGTTAAAAACATTGGCAGGGAACTGGTCATTAAATTGGTTGATGGTACATCCAGTCAGGGAACAATTCTGGATGCAGATGATAAGATGCTGACCATCGGTCGGGAAGAAGTCAGAAAGGAAGGTAAAAAGAAAATAAAGGAAAATATTGAAACGCAATTGCCTTACGAGGCCATTGCAGAAGCCAAAATTGTGATAAAAATTTGATGCCATGAAACTGGTAGAAACTTTTGCAGAGTTTAAAGCGGGAAAAAATATAGACCGACCCACCATGATGCGGGTACTGGAGGACGTGTTCCGTTCCATGATTCGCAAAAAATACACTTCGGATGAGAATTTCAACGTCATCGTCAATACACAGAAAGGAGACTTGGAGATTTGGCGCATACGGAAGATCGTACCCGATGGTGAAGTTACGGATGACCTGAAGGAAATTGCCATATCAGAGGCCATGGCCATCGATGAAGACTATGAGGTGGGGCTGGAGTGTTACGAACAACTGGAACTGGACGATTTCGGCCGCCGCGCCATTATGGCCGCACGTCAAACTTTGGTATCCAGGGTAATGGAATTGGAAAAGGATGACGTCTATAAGCGTTATTCGGAGCGAGAAGGCGAATTGGTCATCGGGGAAGTGAATCAGGTGTTGAAAAAAGAATTCCTCATCATTGATGATGCGACGAGTAACGAACTTATCCTACCCCGGACAGAAACCATCCGCGGAGACCATTTCCGTAAAGGGGATATTGTAAGAGCGGTGATCAAAAAAGTTGAATTAAAAAACAACCAGCCGTTTATCAGTTTATCAAGAACCGATCCCGCCTTTTTACAACGATTGATGGAACAGGAAGTTCCTGAAATAGAAGATGGATTGATTGTCATTCGCAAAATTGTAAGGATTCCGGGTGAACGTGCAAAAGTAGCGGTGGAATCTTTTGACGATCGAATTGATCCGGTGGGGGCATGCGTAGGGATGAAAGGTAGCCGTATTCACGGGATTGTCCGCGAATTGCGAAACGAAAACATCGATATCGTCAATTTTACCAATAACCTGAATCTTTACATTCAAAGGGCTTTAACGCCAGCAAAAATCAGCAGTATTGAAATCGACGAAGCCAATAAAAAGGCCAGTGTATTTTTGAAAGCTGACCAACTTTCTTTGGCCATTGGAAAAGGTGGAGCCAATATCAAACTGGCTTCCCGTTTAACAGGTTATGAAATCGATGTTTATCGAGATCAGGATGAAGGTGAAATCGACGATGTGGATCTGGACGAATTCAATGATGAAATCGAAGAATGGGTGATCGAGGCTTTCAAGAAAATAGGTTGCGATACCGCACGCAGTGTGTTGAATCTGAGTGTGGAAGAATTGGTTAGACGGACTGATCTTGAAGAGGAAACGGTGTTGGATGTTATCCGGATATTGGAAGAAGAATTAAAAGATTAATTGGATCAATAAGGATCATAGAGGTAAACGCTAGGAATGAAGTTATTATTTAAAGTTGCAACGGAGTTTAACGTCGGACTGAGCACTGTCGTGGAGACTTTGCAGAAAAAGGGATTTGACATTGAAAACAAACCCACTGCAAAGGTAACCGACGAGATGTATGCCGAGTTGCTGCGGGAATTCCAGCGCGATATCCAAGAAAAGGAGCAAGCCGACCAGCTTCAAAAATTGGCTCCTCCCGTGGTAGTTCAAAAAGAAAAACCAAAAGTATCTGTAAACTTGTTTGGAGATGCCCCGGTTGCACCAGTGATAGAAAAACCGTTAGCCAAAGAACCGGAAGTCATTGAAGCAAAAGTTGATGAGGATCAAAAACCAAAATTAAAGGTTGTCGGTAAGATCGATCTGGAAAAACCAGAACCTAAAACCAAGAAGAAAAAGAAATCAGAAGAAGAACCTTCAGAAACAGCACCTGTTGTTGAAGAAGAATTGGCTCCAGCACCTTCTGCACCCGTAGAAGAGGAAATTACACGCATTGAGGCTCCGCAACTTCAAGGTTTGAAAATCCTGGGCAAGATCGATACCGGTAAGCTAAAAGATTCTTCCAAGAAAAAGGAAGAGGTGAAAAAGCCTGCAGCAACGGCTACTCCCGGACCTTCAAAAACTTCTGCCTTAAGCGAAGCAGACAAGAAAAAAAGAAAACGCAAGCGAAAAAAAGTCAATACAACAGATTATCAGCCTGAAGATAGAGGAGCCAGAACTGGGGTAAGAAGGCCGGAGGATCAAGTCAAAGAGGTTTCAACCAAAGAAATTGAAGACCAGATCCGTGCTACCATGGCCAAATTGAACCAGGGGGCTAAAAACAAAAGGCAGAAGATAAGACGCGACAAACGGGAAGTCATGAGAGAAAAAGAAAGTGTACGCGCGTCTTCAGAAAACCAATCGGTTATACAATTGACGGAATTTGTGACCGTTTCCGAGCTTGCCAGCTTGATGGATGTTCCGGTCTCTGATGTCATCATGACCTGTATGAACATGGGGATTATCGTTTCCATTAACCAGCGTCTGGATGCTGAAGTCATCGAAATTTTAGCGGAAGAGTTTGGTCATACGATTGAATTCATCAGTGCAGAAGAGGAAAGCGTTGAAATTGAAGAGGAAGTGGAAGACCTGCCGGAAGATTTGGTAGAACGCGCTCCAATCGTCACGGTTATGGGTCACGTGGACCATGGAAAAACTTCATTGCTGGATTATATAAGGAAGGCCAATGTAGCTTCTGGAGAAGCTGGAGGAATAACCCAGCATATCGGAGCATACGAAGTTAAAGTTGGTCCGAATCATAAACCCATTACGTTTTTAGATACTCCCGGCCACGAAGCATTTACAGCGATGCGTGCCAGAGGAGCAAAAGTAACTGACATTGCGGTCATCATTGTTGCAGCAGATGATCATGTCATGCCTCAAACTAAAGAAGCTATATCTCACGCGCAGGCGGCAGGTGTTCCAATGGTTTTTGCCATTAACAAAGTGGATAAAGCAGGAGCCGATCCTGAGCGCATCAAAAATGAACTCTCCCAAATGAATTTACTCGTGGAAGAATGGGGTGGTAAATACCAGTCTCAGGATATTTCAGCAAAGAGTGGTTTAGGAATTGACTCATTGTTGGAAAAAATTCTTTTGGAAGCAGAAGTTCTCAACCTCAAAGCAAACCCAAAACGTCCTGCCATCGGTACGGTGATCGAAGCTTCATTGGATAAAGGCCGTGGATATGTCACCAAATTGTTGGTACAAAATGGAACCTTAAAAAATGGAGATTTCATTTTGGCTGGTGAGCATGCCGGTAAAGTTAAAGCCATGTTCAACGAGCGTGCACAAAAATTGACCAAAGCCCCACCGGCAACACCGGTTTTGGTATTAGGTCTTCCAGGTGCACCAACTGCAGGAGAAAAGTTTAAAGTAATGGAGGATGAAGGAGAAGCACGTTTGATTGCAGGACGCAGAGCTCAGATCAACCGGGAACAAGCTTCACGTGCTGCGAAGCGGATTTCTTTGGATGAAATCGGACGTCGTTTGGCCTTGGGCAATTTCAAAGAATTGAAATTGATTGTCAAAGGTGACGTGGACGGTTCGGTTGAAGCTTTAGCCGACTCATTGATTAAGTTGTCCGTCGAAAAAATCCAGGTAAGCGTAATCCATAAAGCCGTCGGACCTATTGCGGAATCCGATATTTTATTGGCCTCTGCATCTGATGCAATTGTCATTGGATTTCAAGTTAGGCCTTCTCCAGGTGCGCGATCACTCGCTGAGAAAGAAGGTGTTCAAATTAAATTGTATTCCATTATCTACGAAGCCATTGACGAAATCAAAGCAGCCATGGAAGGAATGCTTGAACCTACCAAAGAAGAAAAAATTGTGGGTCAGGTGGAAGTACGTGAAGTATTCAAAGTATCCAAGGTCGGTAGCGTAGCTGGATGTATGGTCATTGATGGAAAAGTTGCCCGCAACAATCCAATCCGGATCATCAGGGATGGTATCGTAGTTTATCCAAACCGCGAAGGCGCTACAGCTGAAATTGCCTCACTTAAGAGATTTAAAGATGATGTCAAAGAAGTAAAAGAAAATATGGAATGCGGTATCACCATTAAAAACTTTAACGATATCAAAGTGGGCGATATCATTGAGGCTTATGAGATTACTGAAATCAAACAAAAGCTGGTGTAAGTAAGGTTTTGTTTGATTCCCTTTTTGGGTAGCCACGTTAAAATGATGCTATACAACTGCTGCATACGATTTTAATCATACAATTCTTCAATAATTTGCAATCAAACATGAGACAAGTGATTTTCATGATGGTGATAGGGTCATTTTTATTGGCCTGTCAACCTGGTTACAAGCCTCATCGCGTAACCCTTCAGGAGGATTTGATTGAAGTTCATTTTGGTAGAAACATGAGCCGGTCTTTATTGGATTCCATCCAAATGGAATTAGCGAAAAAGGGAGTCAGCTTATCTTATCCGGAAATTGAATACGATGGTGAGTTGTTGAGTAAATTGAGCTTTGTATTAAATTACAAGGGACATCAAGGTACGGCTTCCACCAATTTCGTTTACCGGGGTTATCCCTTTGGATTTAAAATTAAACAGCCTCAGAGTGATTCATTTCACCTGGATGTGGGCGAAATGTCCAAGAGAGATTAAAGTTAAATCCCTAGATTATTTTTGACTCATTATTGATTCAGAATTTGAATGATCTGAAATCAATCGATCGTAGAGCATAATGTAATCTTGCGGACTTAGAACTTCAGCACGTTGCTCAAAAAATGAATCGGTCAATACATCCGGTTTAGATACATAAGATTTAAGATTGTTCCGCAGCGTCTTTCGGCGAAATTGAAATGAATGACGGACTAATTTTTGAATTCCCCTGAATTTGGCATTGGGTAGTAAATGTGTTTTCCTTTTTAACAAAACGACAGAAGAGGTTACTTTTGGAGGCGGTGAAAAAGCTCCTGGTGCAATGTCAAAACATCGTTCGGCATCATAGAGCAATTGGGCAAGTACGCTGAGGGTTCCATATTCTTTCGTCCCAGGTTTTGCATTGATGCGTAATGCAACTTCTTTTTGAAACATTCCAACTAAATAGGGGATTTTGGATGCACTTAGCAAGGTCTGAATCAATATTTGTGAAGAAATGTTGTAAGGGAAATTTCCACAAACGATGAATTCTTCTTCTTCAAACAAACTATTGAAATTGACTTTTAAAACATCTTGCCGAATCAACTGATCAGGCTTTAGTATGTTTTTATGGATTAAGTGGTCCTGCATATCGCGATCAGCTTCAATGCACAATAACTTTTTCTGTAATACTAACAAGTGTTCGGTCAGCGCTCCCTGACCGGGGCCGATTTCCAAAAGATTGGGAGTTTCCAGACCCGCAATGATCATGCAGGTTTTATCCAAAACATGCTGGTCTTTAAGGAAATGTTGTCCGAAGGACTTTTTGGCTAAAGTTGATCTCATTTTGGGTTGGTTGCAAAAACCGTTAACTCGGTGACAAAGCCACGGTCATCCATTTCAAGCATAGAGGCAATGGCATGTGCGATTTCTGATGCTCTGAGTTTAGTTTCGTTAAAGGGCCTTTCCGGGCGACCACTGTTCACCACAAATTGTGTTTGAACTTCACTGGGATTGATCTGCATTACCCGGATATTATGCACCCTGAGTTCATTTCGCCAGCATTCGGTCAAAGCACTCATGGCAAATTTGGAAGCGCAATAGGCACTTCCACCTGAAAAGCCTGATTTGGCCGCAGTGGAAGCCACATTGATAATATTACCTTGTTTTTTTTCAATGAAATATTTAGCAGATTCACGGGCACACAAACAGGCCCCCAAAAGATTAGTGTTGAGTACTTTTTGGAAAGAATCCAGATTCAAATCGACCAATTGCGAAAAGTATCCAAAGCCAGCGTTATTGATCAAAACATTGTAATCACCAAATTCCTGTATGACCTTTTGAATCATTTTTACAACTTCGGCTTCAACACTTACATCAGCTAACAATGGGAATGCACCGGATTGGGTTGATGCTTCCCGGAGTCGATCTGCATTCCTGCCGCAAATGGCCACTTGTGCACCATGTGTAACCAATAATTTGGCAGTCTCCAGTCCGATGCCCTGACTTCCACCCGTAATGAGTGCTTTTACTTTGTTGAGTTCCATTGGCCTATTTCATTAATTCGTGAATGTATTTACTCAGTATTTCCGGGGTATCTACGTGTATCCAATGCCCCGCACCTTCTATAGTGAGTAGACGCATGTTCTTGAAAATATCGGATAAATCCGCCATGTCATCATCTTGAATGTAATCGGATAAACTTCCACGTAAAAACCAGATTTCTTGAAGAACAGGATGCTGGTACAGGATGGGACCGGCTATTGAAGGGTAATTCTTCAGAATACTCTCCAGATGAATGCGCCAAATAAATTTACCATTCGCATCGCGAACCACATTCTTTAAGATAAATTGCCTGATGGCAAATTCTGGAATCGGGTCTGACAACCAATCGTTTAAAGCACCTCTGGAGGAAAGATTATTCAAAGGCAAGTTTACCATGGCATTGAGGATTCTGTCATGGGCACCTGAATACCCCCTGGTGGATATGTCCAACACCATTGATCGTTTTAACCCTGGAAGAGGATTTTTAAGATACTCCATCAAAAGTTTTCCTCCCATGCTATGTCCAATGACATGATAAGCTGATAATTGTAGCTGTTGAATCAGACGAGTTAAATCCTCAGCCATCATTGGATAATTCATTTCGTGGTGGTGAAATGAACGCCCATGATTTCTTAAATCGACTGAAATCACTTGAAAATGGGCTGACCAGGCACGAGCAAGACTTTGCCAATTATCCGAACTACCCAATAACCCATGGAGAATGATTAAAGGGGTTCCTTTACCCTGAATGTGATGATATAAAATCGGCAAACTCACTTGTCAGATCCTTTCTATTTTTGCTGTTTATGTCATTTAAACTATGTTCATCCTATCAGCCAACGGGCGATCAACCACAGGCAATTCGCCAATTGGTTGAAGGCATCAATCGACATGAACGCACACAGGTTTTGTTGGGGGTGACCGGATCTGGTAAAACGTTTACCATGGCCAATGTCATTTCGCAGGTAAATCTTCCAACACTGGTCATGACACATAACAAAACCCTTACGGCGCAATTGTACGGAGAATTCTGCGAATTTTTTCCGGAGAATTCTGTCGAGTACTTTGTGTCTTATTATGATTATTATCAGCCAGAAGCCTATCTCTCCGTGACGGATACGTATATCGAAAAAGATCTACAGATCAATGAAGAGGTCGATAAACTGAGGTTAAAAGCAACATCTTCTTTACTGTCAGGAAGAAGGGATATTATCATGGTGGCAACGGTTTCCTGTATTTTCGGTATGGGAAATCCGGAAGATTATAAAACCGGTATCATAAGATTGCAGAAAGGACAAATATTGTCGCGAAATACTTTTTTATACAAGTTGGTGGATAGCTTATATAGCCGAACCGAATCCAGCCTCAACCGGGGTGAATTCAGGGTACGAGGCGACACCGTTGACATTTATTTACCGTATGCGGATTATCGATATCGGATCGATTTTTTTGGCGATGAAATTGAAAACATTGATCAAATTGAATTGAGCAGCGGAAAGCGAATCACCAGTATGGAGTTTGCAGCTATTTTTCCTGCCAATTTGTATGTAGCGCCAAAAGACCGTCTGAAACACATCATTCATTCGATAGAAGACGAACTGGAGGCGCAGCGTAAATATTTTGATGAAGAAAGGAAGTACCTTGAATCCAAGCGCATCGTAGAACGAACGCAGTTTGATCTGGAAATGATTCGGGAACTGGGTTATTGCAGCGGCATAGAAAACTACTCAAGATTTTTTGATGGTCGGAATCCGGGCACCCGACCTTTCTGCTTGCTGGATTATTTTCCAGATGATTACTTATTGGTGATTGATGAATCCCATGTGACCATACCTCAAATTCGGGGAATGTGGGGAGGTGATCGCGCGCGTAAGCAAAATCTGGTCAATTTTGGATTTCGACTACCTTCCGCGCTGGACAACCGACCACTAAGCTTTGAAGAGTTTGAGCAGCAAATCAACCAGGTAATTTTTGTAAGCGCAACTCCGGGTAATTATGAGTTGACGCAAACGGAAGGTGAGTTTGTTGAACAAGTCGTGAGACCCACCGGTTTGTTGGATCCGCCAATTGAAGTCAGACCATCCATTCACCAAATCGATAATTTGCTGGAGGAAATCCGATTGAGAAAAGAAAAAGGCGAACGAGTGTTAGTTACAACACTGACCAAGCGGATGGCGGAAGAACTGAGCAAATATCTGCAAGGGATGCATATACAGTGCAAGTACATTCATTCTGAAGTGGATACCATGGAACGAGTTGAAATTTTAAGAGATTTGCGCATGGGGGAATTTGATGTTTTGGTGGGGGTCAATTTATTGAGAGAAGGATTGGACCTGCCAGAAGTATCCTTAGTCGCTATACTGGATGCAGACAAGGAAGGATTTTTACGTAACGACCGATCTTTAACCCAAACGGCAGGTCGCGCGGCTCGAAACGCCAATGGATTGGTAATTTTCTATGCAGATAAAATTACGGATTCAATGCAACGAACCATGGATGAAACCAATCGCCGCAGAAGTAAACAAATGGCCTATAATGAAGAGCATGGAATCGTTCCTCAAACCCTGAGCAAGTCAAGGGAAGAAATCCTGAGAAAGAGTTCGATCCTGGATATGCGTGGAAGAGAAAGTAAGGCATACATCGAACCTGAAGAGCATTCAATTGCTGCCGATCCTTTGATAGCCTTTATGAGTAAGTCGCAAATTGAGCAACTCATCGCAGAGGCAGAACGCAAGATGAAAGCTGCTGCAAAAGAACTTGATTTTATTCAGGCCGCCATTCACCGGGATGAAATGAATGCATTGAAAAAGAAGCTTAAATAAGAATGCCACCATGAGGGAGTTCAGACTCGTTATTTATGGGTTTTATTTTATTTACTTCAATATCCTTCAAGGGCAAAATATGGATGTGATGGTCCTGGGAATTGCTCAGGATGCAGGAATACCCCATATGGGCTGCAAAAAGGAATGCTGTTTAGCCAGTTGGAATGACAGTTCAGCAAAAATATTTGTGGTTTCTTTAGCATTGGTGGACCATAAATCCAATAAATGGTGGTTGGTGGAAGCAAGTCCTGACATTGCGCATCAAATTCAATTGTTTAATCAGTTGACACAATTTAAGTTTTCTTACTGGCCCGATGGAATTTTTATTACACATGCTCATATCGGACATTACAGTGGTTTAATGTATTTGGGAAGGGAGGCAGCAAATCTGCACAGTATGCCGGTTTATGTCCTTCCTAAAATGAAACATTTTTTAGAAGACAATGGTCCATGGAATCAATTAGTGCAAATTAAGAACATTCAACTCAACGAACTGAAAGCGGGGGAATCAAAATTTATAGCGTCTTCAATTTCGGTTACTCCGTTTACAGTTCCACACCGGGACGAATATTCTGAAACTGCAGGTTTTAGACTTTCGTGCTATGGCAGGAAGTATCTCTTTATACCCGATATTGACAAGTGGGAAAAATGGGAAATGGATATTAGGCAAGAAGTCAGGAATTGTGATGTCGCATTTTTGGATGCTACATTCTATGAAGAACGTGAGATTCCCAACAGGAAAATATCTGAGATCCCACATCCTCTGGTTCCGGAAACCATTCAATGGTTTAAAAATGAGGATAAAAAAGACATCAATAAAATAAAATTCATTCATTTGAATCATACCAACTCTTTATTGAGATCGGAAGAACTTCGATCTACCATTCGCAACAAGGGTTTTGATGTTGCTGAACAAGGGAAGTGGTATTGAATTGGAAAATGAATTCTATTGTACTAAGCCAACTTAAAGGACGTAATTTGCCATATGGATATATTTGAAGCAGTAATTATAGCTATCGTTGAAGGCCTCACCGAATTTTTACCCATTTCATCAACTGGTCACATGATACTCACTTCCGCAGTTCTTGGATTGGACAATACGGCTTTTTTGAAGACTTATGAAATTTCCATTCAGCTCGGAGCGATAATGGCCATTGCATGGATGTATGCGGGCCGTTTTTATTCGAATTTTGTCATGTACTATAAATTATTTGTCGCGTTTGTTCCAACGATGGTGATTGGATTTTTGGCGTATGATTGGATTAAAACTTATTTGTTCAGTACATGGGTAGTTTCCATCACCCTGGTCCTTGGTGGGGTTCTTTTTATTTGGTTGGATACTTTTATTGAAAGTAGAAAATCTGTGTATTCCGAACTGGATGCCATCGCTCCAAAGAATGCCTTTTGGATTGGTGTGATTCAAGGCCTATCGGTAATTCCAGGTATATCCAGAGCTGGAGCCACCATAGTTGGAGGATTGATGAATGGATTTGACAAGCGCCAAGCCATGGAATTTTCATTTTTATTGGCCGTGCCTACCATGCTGGCAGCGACGACTTATGATTTGATTAAAACGCCTATTGAATTTACCAATGATCAAATAAAAATTCTTGGTATTGGAGGGGTGGTAGCCTTTGTTGCAGCATGGGTCGCAGTAAAATTTATGTTGGCTTTTGTAGGAAAATATGGATTCGCCTGGTTTGGTTGGTATCGCATAGCACTGGGAATAGTTTTTTTAATTCTGCTTAAATTGGAGATCGTTAGCTAGTGGAAGCCTTTAAGTCTCGTCTAACTGAATAACCAAAATCGGTTATTGAAAAAAAGGGTAGTTGACGTGGCTAATAAAAACAGATTCATTCATACGCCGGGTCGTGACTTACAAAGACTCATAGTGTAATTTTCAAGAGTTTAACTCTCATTGGCAGGAGCACCTGATATGATTATAATTATCCTGGTGATTGATATTGATCAACGAGGATGAACCGAAAAAGGTATTACTTTGCCTGATTTTATATTCATTGCAATAAACAGAATTGATCATGGAACGTAAAATGCAACCCGAAAGCCTGATGATGTCCTATGGGTATAAACCTGAGTGGTCAGAAGGGGCAATCAAGTGTCCTATTTTTCAAACATCTACGTTTGTTTTTAGAAACGCTGAAGAAGGGAAGGCGTTTTTTGAATTGGCATACGGTTTACGAAAACCCGGGAAGGATGAGAAAACCGGATTGATATACAGCAGGATCAATAATCCTGATTTGGAAATATTGGAGAATCGGTTGTGTTTGTGGGATGGAGCGGAAGAATGTGCCGTTTTTGAAAGCGGTATGTCGGCCATTACCACTGTCTTGTTGGAATTTCTACGTCCCGGAGATTTGTTGTTATTCAGTACTCCGCTGTATGGAGGAAGCGATCATTTTATTCGTAAAATATTAAACCAGTTTGGCATTCATGTGCTAAGCTTTTCGGTAGGGCAATGCAAAGAAGAGGCGATTCAAATTGTTGAAGCCAGTGGATTAAAGGATCGGTTGGCTATGGTTTACATTGAGACTCCGGCGAATCCAACAAACGATTTGATTGACATAGAATGTTGCAAAGAGATCACAAAGCATTTTTCAAGGGAAGACAAGGAAATCTATCTGGCCGTTGACAATACTTATATGGGTCCACTTTGGCAGCATCCTCTTAAGCATGGTGCAGATTTGGTTTTGTACTCAGCGACAAAATACATCGGAGGACACAGTGATGTGATCGCAGGTGCTTGTCTAGGCAGTCATAAGCTGATGAGTCGGGTAAAAGGTTTGAGAACCTTTTTAGGAAATATGGCCGGACCCTGGACAGGTTGGCTGTTGTTGCGAAGTCTTGAAACTCTAAAAGCACGGATGGACATTCAGGCGGCTAACGCAGAACATGTGGCGGAGTACCTCAACCATCACGCTAAAGTAGAAAAGGTTTATTTTCTGGGAAATATCAAGCCCACCGATACCCGGCTTTATGCAATAAAACAGAAGCAATGCCTGAGTAATGGGGCAATGATTTCTTTTGACATTCAGGGAGGAGAAAAGGAAGCCTTTAAATTTTTAAATGCCCTCAAGTTGATCAAGTTAGCGGTAAGCCTTGGCAGCACGGAAAGCCTTGCCGAACATCCGGCGACCATGACCCATGCCGATGTTGCACCAGATGAAAAAATACAGTTGCACATTACAGAGAAAATGATCAGACTTTCTATTGGCGTGGAAAATTATAGAGACATTATTCATGATATCGAGCAAGCGCTTATGCAGGTTTGATAAGTAAAGAATTGAACACTAACGAACGTTAGTATTTTTTCAAAAGGGAATGTACTCAGTTCTTTATTCAGAGGATTCTAATTACCTTTGAGATAGAAATATGAAGCGCACTTTGAAATATTACCGGATCATGTGGTGGAAGCATGATTTTTCAGCTGGTTTATCGGTTTTTTTTGTTGCCTTGCCCTTGTGTTTGGGAATTGCCTTAGCTTCAGGAGCTCCTGTTTACAGTGGTATTCTGGCCGGAGTCATTGGAGGCATCGTTACGGCTTTGATCAGCGGATCGGATCTTTCCGTTTCAGGACCGGCAGCGGGCTTGTCTACACTGGTTGCAGCTGCAATCCTGGACTTAGGAAGTTTTAACATTTTTCTGGTTACTGTAATCATTGCCGGATTTTTTCAAATCGCATTGGGAACCTTGAAATTGGGCATTCTTGCAAATTACTTTCCTTCTGCAGTGATTAAAGGTATGTTGGCAGCCATTGGAGTTATACTAATATCCAAACAAATTCCACTGGTACTCGGGTATGACCAACCTGATTTTTGGACCAGTGGATTTCTTGACCTTTTTTCTTCGAAGAACTTTTTAGGTAATCTCCAGGAATTCAGCCACCACATCACCATGGGCTCCATAATCATTGGGTTGGTTTCCTTTGTGGTGATGATTTGTCTGGAAAGAAAAATCCTACCGAGGTTTCGGTTCTTGCCAAATGCTTTATTCATCGTCGTATTAGGAATGAGTATGAATGCCATGTTTGGGTGGTTCATACCGCAATGGTCACTCAAAACTTCTCAATTGATTAATCTTCCAGGTAATCTGGAGGGTATGATCCAATTTGCAGATTTCATCAATGGATTTTCATCATCTCTGGTTTGGAAATACGGATTGATGATTGGGGCTCTGGCCAGTCTGGAATCGCTACTTTGCATTGAAGCCATAGATAAATTGGATCGACATCACCGGATCACTCCAGTTAATCGAGAGCTTTTGGCTCAGGGAATAGGAAATGTTTGTTGTGGGTTATTGGGTGCTATACCCATAACGGCGGTGGTGGTACGCGGCGCAGCGAATGTTGATGCAGGTGGTCGAACCAAACTTTCTGCCATTACACATGGCCTTTTTTTACTCATTGCGGTTTTTATGTTTACTTCCTGGATTCATCTTATCCCATATGCTTCTCTGGCAGTAATATTGATCATGACGGGTTTTAATCTTGTGAAGCCTAAGTTGTTTATTCATATGTGGCAATTGAGTTGGAAGCAATTTCTACCATTTGTAATTTCCATCATCATCATTTTAGCAACGGATTTACTTTTAGGGGTGAGTATCGGGCTATTGGTATCCATTTATTTTATCATACAAAATAATTTTAAGGCCGAATACAAAGTAAACAAACTGACTGAACAGGGAATACCACATTATAGAGTCAAGCTGAATACCAATGTTACTTTTTTAAATAAAGTCAATTTGAAGAAAGTTCTTGATGACATTCCTGAATATTCTAACTTGACGATTGACGGTTCAGATTCACATTTTATTGATTACGATATACTTGAGATCATCAGTGAGTTTGAAACCAAAGCAAAAGAAAGGCATATTGTGATGCATTTAATCAATATTGAACGCGTCAATGTTACAGCTATTCATTAGGCCATTCATAGCATTCTGCACCCTTATGCATGGTTACATCGTTAGCGGGTAGTTAAATTTACCATAGATTAAAAGCCGGAAACGGGAATAAGTCTATATTTACCGTATTAATAATTTTATGGAAGGGATTAATGTTTTTAATGATTGCATTCGCAAATTGATTTTTGTATGGACACTTTGCTCTTTATTATCAGATGGTAGTGCTCAGACTTCTAATCCTTTATTTGATTCAACATTGGCTAAGAAATACCAGGCTGACCAATATGGCATGAGAAATTACACCATGGTTTTATTAAAGACAGGCCCGGTACAAATCGATGACAAGGCAAAGGTTTCAGAATTGTTTCGAGGCCATTTAGACAACATTGGTCGACTGGTCAAAGAAGGCAAAATGGTAGTTGCTGGACCCTTTATGAAAAACGATCTTTACCGTGGAATTTTTATCTTAACCGTAGCCACTGCTGAAGAAGCAAAAACTTTAATGGATACTGACCCTGCCATTCACGCAGGTTTACTGGAGCCCGTTTATTTAGGCTGGTATGGTTCTGCGGCGCTTCCGGCATACCTGGAGCTTAGTGAGAAACTGGGTAGATTTAAAATTTAAGCCAATGCATGAATTCAAGTTTTTCAGGACTATTTTGTACCGTGATAATTTGACTTCCATTGATAATGATTCGATAAACTAATTTCACGCTTACAACTAAGTCTGTGACTTTTAAGCAAGTTTTCTACTGCTCCCATATCCATACTGATGTGAGTTTAAACGAACTTTTGGACTACATTTTCTCCGGTTGAAATTTATATTTTCTATCTATTGTAATGGTGATTTTTTGACGTGCTTTCAATTTTAAAAATGAATCCCTTGCATAAACTTATTATTCTTTGGTGGACCCTATTGCATACCCTGCACATTCAAGCACAAACTTTGGATAAGGCATGTTTGTACTTCCCTTCCACACATCTTGAAAAGACTGGCCAATGGTGTGTTCTTCTTCCAGGCGCCAGCGGCTTATCCATTTTTGATGATGACAGTTTTTACATACGGAGAGCTCAAATGTTAAATGACAAAGGATATGATGTATTGTTGATCGACTATAAACAATATTTTAAAAATAAGAGAGACCGTAATATCCATTTACCAACGACTTCTGAGAAAATAGCATGGGTGGTTCGTCAAGCTTTGCAGGATGCTTTTACACAAGGAATATTTAACAAGGATCGAGGGGGATTTCTGATTGCCTGGAGTCTAGCGGGGCAGGGTGCATTTTATTTGGTACAGGACTCAGGATGGATTGACGATGTAAAACTTCATGCTGCTGCTGTTTATTATCCGGCTCATGAAGAATGGAACATTATAAATAGTCAAGTCCCCTTGCTTTTGTTTACCGGACAGCATGACCAGGTAACCCCAGCGAATAACATGAAAGAAAAAATTGATCAATGTAAGTTAATTCAATGGATACAATTTCCAGATGCCTTTCATGGTTTTGATGTGGAATCATTGTCACCAGGAAGAACTATGCGTTTTCCACCCGTCATCGGAAAAAAGTACCTTTTTAAATACCACGCGGTTGCCAGAGATGAATCACTGAAATGGTTATTGGATTTTTTTCAACAATTTCGTTGAAGGGGTTGTGTTCTATTGGTTTATGCAATTACCTGAAGAGGTGGTTATTCAGAGTTATCCATCAGTCTGGTGTTGGTGTATCTTCATTTTTTCTGAAAATAGACTTTTTCTTGAGATAGTTTTTCCATTTTTGGAAGGTAAAGAACTTTTTGGCCAGTCGACCGTCGTAGTGATTCACCTGAGTGACTTTTTGATAGGAGGAAAAGTCTCCTGGATAAATAATGGTTTCGTTTAAAGAACGCAATGCGGACAAGTACGCATTGGGCAACAAATAAAATTCCTCAGGATCTTTCATTTTGCCAATGGATTTTACCAGAGACCGGACAAAATCAATGCAATTTCGCGCACGGAGAGAATAAGGCAAATGGTCCCATTCTTCAATCAACTCCAGGCAGCGAATAAATTGACTTTCATCCACCTCAACAGCAAATGCATCTTGAAATTCAGCGCCCCAGTCATTCCGGATACTCCCTGGCATAAATCCCCAAAAGCCTTCTTTTTGAATGCCGTCTTTAGGGTAATATCCCCAATAACCAGCCAGCAGTTGACCGGCTTGTTGAGGGTCCTCCTGGACCATTCCAACGAATATATGGCCAAAGGATTGACGCATTATTCCGTTGAAAAATCCCTCTTTGGCATGAAATATCAGCCATTGTCGGCTTTCCAAAGGTTGGACAAGACTTAAGCTCATCCAACAGGTCAGCAAACTTATTTGAAGGAATCTAATGACCATATTGCCCATTTGCATTCATTACCATTTTTTTTGCTCATCGGTCGGGACTTTCAGGAAAATCCACCAATTGAATTTCAAAAATAGGAAAAATGGAAATTTTACAAAATATGTTTCCTATGGGGTTCTCTTAATTCAGTCCTTACTCCGTTAAATCAGCTTAAATTTGTGACCTAATTGTTCAATATGCTTACAGAAGTCAGTGTTTATCAACCCAAACATAAAATCCGGATTCTGACAGCGGCTTCTTTATTTGATGGCCACGATGCAGCCATCAACATCATGCGCCGTATCATGCAAAGCAGCGGAGCGGAAATCATACACCTGGGTCATAACCGGTCTGCATTGGAGATCGTGGAAGCTGCAATTCAGGAAGACGTACAAGGAATTGCCATCACTTCTTACCAGGGGGGGCACAATGAATTCTTTAAGTACATTTTTGATTTATTGAAAGATCGCGGATGTGGGCACATTAAAATATTTGGAGGCGGGGGGGGAACCATTTTACCTTCTGAGATTGAGGACCTCCATGCCTACGGGATCACCCGGATTTATAGTCCAGACGATGGACGCCATTTGGGTCTGCAAGGCATGATCAACGATGTGATTCGGCAATGTGATTTTGAAACTTATTCGAGTTTGAACGGAGAAATGAAAGCGGTAGTGACCGGACATATACCTTCGCTTTCAAGATTAATCTCTGTCATTGAAAATAATCCACGACTGGCTGAATCTTTAATCACAGAAGTTCAGAAAACAGCAAAGGCCAAAACCATACCGGTTCTAGGCATTACTGGGACCGGTGGGGCCGGAAAATCAAGCCTTGTGGATGAACTGGTCAGAAGATTTGTGCTGGATTTTCCTGAAAAACGGCTGGCGATTCTTTCTGTGGATCCATCAAAACGCAAAACCGGAGGGGCGTTATTAGGGGATCGAATCCGGATGAATTCCATGCATCCCGAATTTCATGGGGGACGGGTGTTTATGCGATCATTGGCTACCCGTCAAAGCAATTTAGCTTTGTCACCACACATTAAAAATGCACTTCAGTTATTGAAGGCATCTCCATTTGATCTGATTATCCTGGAGACTTCGGGTATCGGACAAAGTGATACGGAAATCGTTGACTTCAGCGATGTTTCGCTATATGTAATGACTCCGGAATACGGAGCCGCTACACAATTGGAGAAAATCGATATGTTGGATTTTGCCGATCTGGTGGCCATTAATAAATTTGATAAAAGAGGTGCAATGGATGCCCTCCGTGATGTACGCAAACAATTTCAACGCAATCACAAAGCATGGGAAAGTAGTCCTGAAGACATGCCCGTTTACGGGACCATCGCTTCTCAATTCAATGATCCTGGTACAAATCAATTATACAAACAACTGTTAGTTACCGTCGCTGGTAAGACGGGTGTAAAATGGAACAGCAGTGACGTGTGGCCACTCGGAGAATCCGAAAAAATTTACATCATTCCTCCGGCAAGGACTCGATACTTAAGTGAAATTTCAGACAACAACCGAAATTATGACAAGTGGTGTATTCAGCAATCCAATCTGGCCAGCCAAAGTTACAGTTTGCGGCAAACGATGAAGTTACTTGATCAATCGAAGGAAGCCAAAGTTGCGATAGAATCCAAATTGGAAGAAGTGGAATTGCAATTGGAGGGTTCTTGCAAAAAATTATTAGAAGCCTGGCCGCAAAAGAGAGAGGCCTATTGCCAGGATGAATACGTCTATAAAGTACGGGACAAAGAAATTCGGGTGCCCATTTATACTGAATCGTTGTCACACACCAAAATTCCTCGTGTTGTGCTGCCTGCCTACAATGAATGGGGAGACATTCTAAAATGGATTCTGCAGGAAAATGTCCCCGGTGAATTTCCTTATACGGCTGGAGTTTATCCTTTTAAGCGTCAGGAAGAAGATCCAACCCGCATGTTTGCCGGAGAAGGTGGTCCGGAAAGAACCAACCGGAGATTTCATTACTTGAGTATCGACATGCCCGCCAATCGTTTAAGTACCGCTTTTGATTCAGTGACTTTGTACGGAGAAGACCCCGACCATCGCCCGGATATTTATGGTAAAGTCGGCAACAGTGGCGTAAGCATTTGCAGCCTGGACGATGCAAAGAAACTTTACAGTGGTTTTGATTTATGTAATCCTAAAACTTCGGTGAGCATGACCATCAATGGTCCTGCGGCAACACTTTGTGCTTTCTTCATGAATGCTGCTGTCGACCAACAATGTGAATTGTATATCCGGGAAAAAGGTTTGGAGCATAAGGTGGAGAAAAGATTAAAGGAAAAGTACGATGAAAAAGGATTGCCAAGGCCAAAATATCAGGGTGATTTGCCTGCCGGAAACAATGGTTTAGGATTATTGCTATTGGGTTTGACAGGAGATGAAATATTGGAGCCTGAAGTGTATCAATCACTTAAGGCTAAGGCTTTGCAATCCGTTCGGGGAACTGTCCAGGCGGATATCCTTAAAGAAGATCAGGCGCAAAATACCTGTATTTTTTCTACCGAGTTTTCACTGAAATTAATGGGCGATGTGCAGGAATATTTCATTCGAAACAAAGTGCGGAATTTCTATTCCGTATCCATTTCCGGGTATCATATTGCTGAAGCTGGAGCTAATCCAATCACCCAATTAGCACTCACTTTGGCCAATGGGTTTACTTTTGTCGAGTATTATTTATCGAGGGGGATGAACATTGATGATTTTGCTCCGAATTTATCCTTTTTCTTTTCAAACGGGGTAGATCCGGAATATGCTGTCATCGGACGGGTTGCACGCAGGATATGGTCTAAAGCCATGAAACATAAGTATGGGGCTAACGAACGGAGCCAGATGCTTAAATACCATATTCAGACGTCCGGACGATCGTTACACGCCCAGGAAATTTCGTTCAATGATATTCGCACCACATTGCAAGCTTTATATGCCATCTACGACAACTGCAATTCCTTACATACCAATGCGTATGATGAAGCGATTACAACACCCACAGAAGAATCTGTGAGAAGGGCCATGGCCATT